>Ga0184619_10000035_pt1 | contig 41900 bp, 42 predicted proteins | sample PLM0_60_b1_FD_133146 | JGI IMG/M metagenome (GOLD analysis project Ga0184619, IMG submission 133146) | Groundwater sediment microbial communities from an aquifer in East River, Colorado, USA - PLM0_60_b1 | ecosystem: Environmental > Terrestrial > Soil > Riparian zone | place: USA: East River...
CCGCCGTCTCCGCGTCGCGCCTCACAAGCGCTTCGCTGCGCGTCTGCTTCGCCTGTGCGATTTCCTCGACCTTGACCGCGAGGATCCTGTCCAGGATATCAGCCACGCGCGAGTTGCTGGGTCAATTTCACGAAGGCGTCGAGCTTGGCGCGCGCGGCACCGCTCTTGATCAAGTCGAACGCCTTTTCCACGCCGTCCTCGAGGCTTGCCGCCCTGCCGGCCACGTAGATTGCCGCTCCGGCATTGAGCGCCACGATGTCGCGCGCGGCTCCGGCCTTGTTTTCCAGCGCCGCCACGACGACGCTTCGCGACTCTTCCACCGTCGTGACGCGCAGCGCTTTCGGATCGTGCACGGGCAGGCCGAACTTTTCGGGGTGAATCGCGTACTCGAGAACCTTGCCGTTCCGCAACTCCCCGATCATCGTCTGGCCGCTCACCGAAATCTCGTCCAAGCCTTCCAGACCGTAGACGGTGATCGCGTGGCGCGCCCCGAGCCGCTGCAGCACCCGGACCTGGATTCCGACGAGATCGGGATGAAAAACGCCCATCAGCTGCGTCGGTGCGCCGGCCGGATTGGTGAGCGGTCCCAGAATGTTGAACAGGGTGCGCACGCCAAGCTCCCGCCTCACCGCGGCGGCATGTTTCATCGCCGCGTGGTGCGCCGGCGCAAACATGAAGCCGACCCCTATCTCGTCGATGCAACGGCCCACTTGCTCGGGCTTCAGGTTGATGTTTGCGCCCAGCGCCTCCAGTACGTCCGCACTGCCCGACTGCGAAGACACGGCGCGGTTGCCGTGCTTGGCGACGCGGCCACCCGCCGCGGCGCAAACGAACATGGACGCGGTCGAGATATTGAAGGTCTGCGCACCGTCCCCGCCCGTGCCCACGATGTCCACCAGGTTTTCCGGATCCTTCACCGTCACCCGCGTCGCAAGCTCGCGCATCACCTGCGCCGCGGCGGTGATCTCGCCGATCGTTTCCTTCTTCACTCGCAAGCCTACGATGATGGCTGCGATCATGACGGGCGAAATCTGTCCACTCATGATCTGCCGCATCAGGTCGAGCATTTCGTCGTGGAATATCTCGCGGTGCTCGATGGTCCGCGTCAGCGCTTCCTGGACCGTGATGCTCATGCCGCCTCCCGTTGCAGGAAATTTTTCAAGAGGGCGTGTCCATGCTCGGTGAGAAAGGACTCGGGGTGGAACTGCACGCCCTCCACTGCGAACTCACGGTGGCGCACGCCCATGATCTCGCCGTCTTCGGACTCTGCCGTGATCTCCAGGCACTCGGGCAAGGTCGCCCGGCGAATCGCAAGCGAATGATAGCGGGTCGCCACGAAGGGACTCGGCAGCCCGTGAAACACGCCGCGGCCCGAATGGCTGATCGCCGAGGTTTTTCCGTGGACGACTTTGCCCGCGTGCACGACCTCGCCGCCGAAAGCTTGGCCGATCGCCTGATGGCCGAGGCACACCCCCAATATCGGGATCCGGCCGGCAAACTCGCGTACCGCGGCGAGCGAGATTCCCGCTTCGGTGGGAGTGCAGGGCCCCGGTGAAATGACGATGCCTTCAGGTCTCATCGCAGCGATGTCCGCCGCCGCGATCTTGTCGTTGCGAAACACTTTGATCTCGGCACCCAGCTCTCCGAGATACTGCACCAGATTCCACGTGAAGGAATCGTAGTTGTCGATCATCAGGATCATGCCCGCCCGTCCATTCCGCTCGAGGCGATCTCTGCGGCGCGCAGCACGGCGCGCGCCTTGGCACGGGTTTCCTGCAGTTCGCTTTCGGGCACCGAGTCGGCGACGATCCCGGCACCCGCCTGCACGTGCATCTGCCCGTCCTTCACGACAGCCGTGCGGATCGCAATGGCCAGGTCCATGTCGCCGTTGAATCCCAGATAGCCCGCGGCCCCCGCGTAGACTCCCCGCTTGTCCGGCTCGAGCTCGTCGATGATCTCCATGGCGCGTACCTTGGGCGCGCCGCTCACCGTTCCAGCGGGAAATGCCGCGCGGAACACATCGAGGCAGTCCAGCCCGTCCCGCAGCCTTCCTTCCACGTTCGACACGATGTGCATCACGTGCGAGTAGCGCTCGACCGTCATCGTTTCGGTGAGCCGGACCGTCCCTGTCGCGGCCACGCGCCCGACGTCGTTGCGGCCGAGGTCGGCGAGCATCACGTGTTCCGCGCGCTCTTTCGGATCGGCAAGCAACTCGCGCTCCAGCGCGACGTCCTCGTCTTGCGTCGCCCCACGGCGGCGCGTTCCGGCTATCGGGCGCACCGTAACCGTACCACGCTCCAGACGCACCAGGATTTCGGGCGAGGCGCTGACCACTTGGAAGTCGCCGAAATCGAAATAGAACATGTACGGCGACGGGTTGATCGAGCGCAAGGCCCGATACAAGGACAGCGAAGATCCGGCAAACGGACGCGACAAACGCTGTGACAGCACCACCTGCATGATGTCGCCGTCGTGAACATACCGGATTGCACGGTCTACCGCGGCGCGGAAGGTGTCGGCGTCGAAATTCGACGCGACCTCCGTCTCCGCGTCGCGCGTATCGGAAGGCGGCGACAAAGGCAGTCTGAGCGCGCCCAGAAGTTCACGCAGACGCGCTTGAGCGTCGTGCCAGGCACGCGGCTTGGCCGGATCCGCATAGACGACGAGAAAGAGCTTGCCCGAAAGATTGTCGATGACGGCGAGCTCCTCGGACACCAGCAACAGCATGTCCGGACAACCGAGCGCATCGGGCTTGAGCCATCCTCCGGCGAGCCGCGGCTCGATCCATCGCACCGTATCGTAGCCGAAATATCCGACCAGACCTCCGCAGAACCGGGGCAAGCCAGGGAGCTCCGCGACGCGGTAGCGCGAAAGAAACTCGCGCACGAAGGCGAGCGGATCGGCCGTCTGGGACTTCTCCGCGATAACGTCCCCGTGCATCACCGTCACCAAGCTCCCGGCCGCCCGCAGCCTCACGGGAGCTGCCAGTCCGATGAACGAATAGCGCCCGAAGCGCTCTCCGCCCACCACGGACTCGAGCAGATAGGTGTTGGAGCGATTGGCAAGCTTCAGATAGAGCGATAGCGGTGTCTCGAGATCGGCGAAGGTCTCCGCGAGGAGCGGAACGCGGTTGAAACCCTGAGCGGCGAGCCGCTGGAATTCTGCTTCGGTCATGACTGCTCCACGAAAACGTTGCGGGGTACTGCGGGTGCGCGCAGGGCGCGCGAGGGACTGCAGGCTAGCTGCGCCACCAGCGCCAGCTGCGCGATTGCACCCGTTTCCCGGCGTTTTCGAAGAGCACGGTTGACTTAGCTTGCGTTTCGTTCAGAGCGCCCACTCTATAACACCCCCGCGCGGCTTGTCCAGCTTGCGGGTTTGACACACGTTAAAGCACCTTGCCTGGATTCATGATGCCGTGCGGGTCGAGAGCGCGCTTGAGTTTGCGCATCAAGTCCAGCTCGAGAGGCGACTTATAACGCCGGATTTCGTCGCGTTTCAGCTGACCGAGTCCATGCTCGGCGCTGATCGAGCCGCCGAAACGCGCCACGCTGTCGTGCACCAAGCGATTGATCGCCGCCGTATTCTTGACAAAAACATCCGGAGCAATCCCTTCCGGAGCGGACACGTTGTAGTGAAGGTTTCCGTCGCCGAGGTGTCCGAAAGTCACCATGCGCACCCCCGCATGAGCGCGTGTGAGTTCCTGGTCGGTCGCCGAAATGAAATCGGCGATGCGCGAGATCGGCATCGACACGTCGTGTTTGATATTCGAGCCTTCATGCGCCTGCGCTTCCGAGATGAAGTCGCGCAGCGTCCAGAAGGCCCGCGCCTGGGTTTCGCTCTGCGCGACCGCCGCGTCGAGGATGTCTTTCTTCTCGAGAGCCGCTTCAAGAACGCTTTCGACCAGGGTCCTGACGCCTTCACCCGACTGCGTGTCCGAGAGTTCCATCAACACATAATGAGGGAAGCGGCGCGGGAAGGGCGCGGCCGTGTCCCTGAAGTGCTTCAGCACGAGCGAGAGGCAAAAATCGGAGAATAGCTCGAAGCCCGTAAGTCTCTCGCCGCAGGCTTCCAGGGCCCGCTCCAGCAGTGCCAGTGCCTTTTCCGGGCTTTGCAGCGCCACCACTGCGGTGGCATGAGACTTGGGCAAGGGGAAGAGTTTCAAGACCGCCGCCGTGATTACGCCGAGCGTACCTTCGGCACCGATAAAAAGCTGCTTCAGGTCATAGCCGGTGTTGTCCTTGCGCAGGCCGCGCAAGCCCTCCCACAGCTCACCGGAGGGCAGCACGACCTCGAGTCCCAGCACGAGTTCGCGAGCATTGCCGTAGCGCAGTACCGCAGTGCCGCCCGCATTGGTGGAAAGATTGCCGCCGATTTCGCAGCTGCCTTCGGCCGCAAGGCTCAAGGGAAAGAGGCGCCCCGCTTCTTCGGCCGCCCTTTGCAGCTTGGCCAGCACGCAGCCGGCTTCGGCGGTCATGGTGTTGTTGCGCGCATCGACTTCGCGAATCCGGTGCATGCGCGAGAGATTGAGGACGATCTGCGTACCGCTTGCATCCGGGGTCGCCGCGCCGCAAAGGCCTGTGTTTCCCCCTTGAGGGACGATCGCCGTACGCGAGTCGGCGCACGCGCGCACCACCTCGATCACCTCGGCGGTGGACGCCGGCCTGACAACGGCTGCCGGCTTGCCGAAGTAGCGCTTTCGCCAATCCGTCGCGTAGGGCGCGACCTCCGTCGGCGACGTGATCAGCCCTGCCGGTCCGACGATGGCCCGAATTTCCTCAATGAACGATCTCATTTCGGCTCCCGGCGCGGGCCGCGCAGTACTCGCGATACCCGTCTCTAGCCGACGGACTTCAGCGCGTCTCGCATCTGCGAGATGGTCGCCCGGTAGTCCTTCGAGCCGAAGATCGCCGAGCCCGCGACGAAGGTATCGGCCCCGGCGCGCGCGATTCCGGCGATGTTCCCGGCGTTCACGCCGCCGTCCACTTCCAGCATGATTGAGCGTCCCGAGTCGTCGATTTTCCTGCGCGCGTCGCGCAGTTTCTCCAGGGCATGGGGAATGAACTGCTGCCCCCCAAATCCGGGATTCACCGACATGATGAGAACGAGGTCGAGCCTGTGCAAGACGTGATCGAGGCAGGACAAGGGCGTCGCGGGGTTCAACGCGAGGCCCGCCTTGCAGCCCGAGTCATGGATCAAGCCGACGGTGCGATCGACGTGCTCGCTCGCCTCCGGGTGGAAGCTGATGATGTTGGCTCCGGCGCGAGCGAAATCCGGAATGATCCGATCGACCGGTCTGACCATCAAGTGCACGTCGATCACGCTTTCGGTAAGCGGGCGGATTGCCTCGCATACCACCGGCCCGACGGTGAGGTTCGGGACGTAATGATTGTCCATCACGTCGAAGTGAATCATGTCGGCTCCGGCTGCGACAACCGCAGCCACTTCATCGCCGAGCCGCGCGAAGTTTGCCGAGAGGATGCTCGGTGCGATTCGGAACGTGCGCGCAGCCATCGCGGGAAATTCTACTTGGATTCGCCCGGGGCCGCATGAAACCGCATCGTCCCGCTCTTGTCAGTCCGCGCGATTTCGTGTGGAATGACCGCATGGTCGCGGAGAAAAAATACGAGGTCACGGTCTCCTCGCAGACGCAATACATCCCGGAACAGTCCGACGAGCAGAACGCCCGCTTCGTGTTCGCCTATACCATCACGATCCGCAACGATGGAAGCCTCCCCGCTCAGCTGATCTCGCGACACTGGATCATCACCGACGGCCGCAATCAGGTGCAGGAAGTGCGGGGTCTGGGCGTGGTCGGCGCTCAGCCGCTGCTCAAACCCGGAGAGAGCTTCGAGTACACGAGCGGCACCGCGATCGCGACGCCGGTCGGGACGATGCGAGGCAGCTACCAGATGGTGGCCGAAGACGGCACCCGGTTCGACGCACCGATTCCCCAGTTCACGCTGTCGGTACCCCGTGTCCTGCACTAGTGCCGTTCTGACGTGCCGGAGGTATCCTTTTCTTCGCGGTCCTCGCGCTCCCGTCTGCGCGGCAGCGTCCACCACACGAGGAACGCGACGAGCGCAAGAGCGAGTCCCGCCTCGAGCACGATGATCCACAATCCGGAACTCACTTGGCGACGCCCTCTCTAAGGAAGCCGATGATAGAGCACTTGCGCTGGTTTTTTCCCGCAGCGGCGAGCTTGATTGCAGGCTGCGCTCTGCTGCCGCCGGACGGGGCCTGTCCTTGTCCCGGGCCGCCCTCCGTTGCCCCTCGCATCAACGCGCTCGAGCCCGTCGATTTCGGAGCGCTGACGGACTGGAAGGAGGGCGAGCAGGCGGCAGCCTGGCCCGCTTTCCTCGCATCGTGTCAGGCATTGCGCTGGCGCGAGGCGTGGCGCGGCGTGTGTGCGCGAGCGATGGAGCTGCGCTCACCGGACGACGAGGAGGCGCGGCGATTCCTGGAAGAGAATTTCACACCGTGGCGTCTCGCCAACCCCGACGGCGCGATCGAGGGGCTGGTCACGGGTTACTACGAACCGCTGCTGCGCGGCAGCCGCGCCAGGGCCACCCCGTTTCTTTACCCTCTCTATGGTCCGCCGGACGACCTGCTCACGATCGACCTTTCCGCGATCAACCCGGACCTGCGCGGCATGCGCTTGCGCGGCCGCGTCGAGGGAAAACGTGTCGTGCCGTACTACTCGCGCGCGGAAATCGCTCGCGGCGCCGCACCCGTCGCCGGAAAGGAGATTCTATGGGTCGACGATCCGATCGAGGCCTTTTTCCTCCAGATCCAGGGTTCCGGAAGGATTCAGCTCGAGGGCGGCGAGACACTGCGTCTCGGCTACGCCGACCAGAACGGCCATCCTTTTCAATCGATCGGGCGCTACCTCGTCGAGCGCGGTGAACTCCAGCTCAGCGAAGCTTCGATGTCTGCAATCAAGGCCTGGGCGGCGGCGAATCCGAAGCGTCTCGAAGAGCTTCTCAACCAGAACCCGAGCTTCGTGTTTTTTCGCGAGCTGCCGCTCGCCGACCCGGCGAGCGGCCCCGTCGGCGCGCTCGGCGTTCCGCTCGCACCGGGCCGTTCGATCGCCGTCGATCCGCGCTACGTCCCGCTCGGGGCTCCGGTATTTCTCGCGACGACGCTTCCGGCAAGCACCATTCCGCTCACCCGCCTGGTCATCGCTCAGGATACGGGAGGGGCGATCCGCAATCCGGTGCGCGCGGATTTCTTCTGGGGGTTCGGCCCCGAGGCGGGTGCCCAAGCGGGTCGCATGCGGCAACAGGGGAGGATGTGGGCCCTGCTCCCGAAGAACCTGAAACCCGCTCCGACCGGCGCCGTGACGCCCTGAAGCCGGGTACGCTCACTCAAAGGTTTATTTTTTGGCCTCGCCGAGCAGTTTGACCAGCTCTTCGGGCCGTGCGCCGAGAATTCTCTCCCCATTTGTCGTGAAGCTGGTTGGCGTCGCTCTCACGCCGATTTTCTTGCCGAGGGCAAGCCACTTGTCGACCGGCGCGTTGCAGGAGGGCGCGGGCGCCGGCTCCCGGCCGTTCAGCATGAAGTCGTAGTAGGCCTTGGCCCGGTCGGGGGCGCACCAGATGGTACGCGCCTTGTCCGGCGATTCGGCCCGGAGAATGGGATAGAGAAAGGTATAGATCGTGATGTCGTCCTGGCGCAACAGCGCGCGGTCGAGGTTCTTGCAATAGGGGCAGAACGGATCGGCGAAAATCGCCACCACGCGCTTGCCGTTGCCCCGCACCTGCTTGATCGCGAGATCGAGCGGCAAATCCTCGAACTTGATCGCGGTAAGTTTTTGCTGGCGCTCTTCGGTGAGATTCTTCTGAGAGCGGGCGTCGATGATCTCGCCCTTGAACACGAAGGTCACGTTCTCGTCGGTATAGAACAGCGTCTCCCCGACGACGATCTCGTACAGGCCGGCATAGGACGTCCTGGTCACGCTGTCCACCTTCATGCCGTCGAACCGGGCCTCGACGCCTTTCTTCACCGATGCCTCGTCGGCGAGCGCCGTCGCCGTAAAGACCGCGGCGAGAAATAGAGCGGGCAGTCGCAAACTCATAATGGTTTCCCGTGATGAAGGCCCCCGCCTATTCCCATGGCGCGGCGCGCAAGCAGAGTCTTGATGACCGGATTGGAGTTCGTCAGGTTCAATCCGAAGTTCCGGATCCGCGCGGCTACCCGGTGGTTCGCATCAAAAAGCCGGAACAACCCGTCCGTGACCCAGCGTAATGCGAGTATATCCTCGGCGCGGGCGCGCTCATAGCGCCGCAGCAGGAGGCGATCACCCGGGTCGGCGGCTCCACGCAGCAAGTCGGCAAGCGAGTGCGCGTCACCCAATCCCAAATTGACTCCCTGCCCGGCGAGCGGGTGCAAGACGTGCGCCGCGTCGCCGACGAGCGCTATCCTTCCCTCTGCCATCCGATCGGCAAACATGCGACTCAAGGGAAAAGCGGCCGGCGGGGTAAGCGGCTCCAGGGCGCCCAGAGCTTCGCCGCCGGCTTTGCCCACGCGAGCGCAAAACGCCGCTGGCGCGAGGGCGAGCAGATCGCGTGCGTGCGTTTCCGGTGCGGACCAGACGATCGAGATGCGCCGGTCGGGCAAAGGCAGATAGGCGAGCACACCGTCGCTGCGAAACCATTGATACGCGATATTGCGATGTGCCCGCGCGCAGGAGAAATTGGCGACCATGCCGAGCTGCGCGTAGCTCCGGCTTCGCGCCCCGATGCCCGCGGCGTGCCGCACCCAGGACTCGGCTCCGTCGGCGCCGACCGCCAGTTTCGCCGTGACCACCTTGCCGTCTTCGAGAGCGATTTCGACGCGACTCCCCGCGCGACGCAGCTCCAAGGGCGCCGCCGGACACAGCAGCGATAGATTTCGCTGACTTTCGAAACCCTGCCACAGGGCACGGTGAAGGCGGCCGGATTCTACGGTCGCCGCGAGCTGCAGCATCCCCGATTCGTAGGCGGAAAAATCCAGCCGCGAGCGTCCGTCATCACCGAAGACCCGCATGTCGTAGATCGGCGTGACGCGCTCGGCTCCGAGGCGCCGCCACGCACCGATGCGATCGAGAAACGCCGTACTCGCCGGAGTCAGCGTGTAGATGCGTGAATCCCAATCGGGACCCGGCGAAGGCGGCGTCCTGCGCTCGATGAGGGCAAGCCGCGACCCACTTTCGGCAAGCGCCGCCGCCAGACTCGCCCCGGCAAGCCCTCCACCGATGATGACGATGTCGAAATCCATTCGTAGATTGTACGCGCGAAGGGAGTCTTCCTTGACAACCCTTGGACGCAAAACGGATAATTTCCGGTTTTCCGTGGCGAATTAGCTCAGCTGGTTAGAGCGACGGAATCATAATCCGCAGGTCCGGGGTTCGAGTCCCTGATTCGCCACCATTTATCTCTCCTAGAGCGAGCGACCATGGCCCCACGCCGCGCCGCATGCCTTGCGCTCCTGCCGGCCCTCCTTTGGGCCGTATCGGTCCTCGCTCAGACGCGGTCAAGCCCGATCCCGCAGGACTCCAGGCGAGGCTACATCCGGCACGTCCAGGAGATGGCCGTAACCATGGACGACAAAGCGATGCAGCTCGCCGCAGGCGCGATCATCCGCGATCGGCACAACCTGATCATCGTACCGGTGACCCTTCCTCGCGAGGGAGCCTGGGCCGCCTACAACCTGAATCGCGACGGGCAGATTTTTCGCGTGTGGCTGCTGACACCCGATGAGCTCGCGCGGCCGGGCCCCGAGGGCGGATGACATGGCGAAAAAGCTGTTCATTCGGACGTTCGGCTGCCAGATGAACGAGTACGATTCGGACAAGATGGCGGATCTCCTGCACGCGGCGAAGGGTTTCGAGATCACCGACCAGCCTGAAAATGCGGACCTGATCCTGTTCAACACCTGCTCGGTGCGCGAGCGGGCGCAGGAAAAGGTATTTCACGATCTCGGGCGCGTGAAACACCTGAAGCAGGCGCGGCGCGACCTTCTCATCGGCGTGGGCGGCTGTGTCGCGAGCCAGGAAGGCGCGGCCATCGTGGCGCGCGCGCCCTATGTCGATCTCGTGTTCGGCCCGCAGACGCTGCACCGCCTCCCCGAATTGATCGACGCCCGGCAAAGCTCCGGCCGACCTCAGGTGGACGTCTCCTTCCCGGAGATCGAGAAGTTCGACAGGCTTCCCCCGGCGCGCGTCGTCGGACCGAGCGCATTCGTGTCGACCATGGAAGGCTGCAGCAAGTACTGCAGCTTCTGCGTCGTTCCCTACACCCGCGGGGAGGAAATGTCCCGGCCTTTCGGCGATGTGCTTGCCGAGGTCGCGGACCTCGCCGAACAGGGCGTCAAGGAAGTGACTCTGCTCGGTCAGAACGTCAACGCCTACCGCGGCAGGATGGCAGACGGCGTGATCGCGGATTTTGCGCTGCTGCTCGAGTACGTCGCAGAGATCCCCGGGATCGTGCGTATCCGTTACACCACTTCACATCCGAAGGAATTCACCCAGCGTCTCATCGATGCACACGCACGCATCGAAAAGCTCGCTCCGCAGGTGCACCTCCCGGTGCAGTCGGGCTCGGACCGCGTGCTCGCGGCGATGAAGCGCGGGTACACCGCGCTCGAATACAAGTCGATCGTGCGCAAGCTTTGCGCCGCGAGACCCGGCATCAGGATCTCCTCGGATTTCATCGTGGGCTTCCCCGGGGAGACTGAGCGGGATTTCGAGGCGACCCTGAAACTGGTGGACGAAGTCGGATTCGACAGCTCGTTTTCGTTTATTTACAGCCGGAGGCCGGGAACCCCCGCCGCCGAGCTTCCCGACGATACGCCGCAGGAGGTGAAGCGCGCGCGGCTCACCCGGCTTCAGCGGAAAATAGACGCGCATGCGAGCAGGATCGGCGAAAGCATGGTCGGCACCCGCCAGTGCATTCTCGTCGAAGGCGCCTCGCGCAGGGACGTCCGGGAGCTCTCGGGCCGCGCCGCAGACAACCGCGTCGTCAACTTTCGCGGCCCCCGGCGGCTCATAGGGCAGTTCGTCGAAGTGACCGTCACTGCGGCGATGGCTCATTCGCTGCGCGGCGAGGTCCGCGTTGCGGCGTAGGCCTTTGAAGACTCGCCCCCTGGAACTCGTCCTCACCCCTGTCGACAACCAGCGCCTCGCCAATCTTTGCGGGACGCTGGACGAGAATCTGAGGCAAATCGAGACTGCGCTGGACGTCACGATTGCGCGCCGCGGCGAGCGTTTCACGGTGCGCGGAGCGCAGGCGGCCCAAGCGGCCGACGTGCTGCAGAAATTCTACGACGACGCCAAGCGCGGCCTCACCCTGGACGACATTCAGCTCGGCCTGATCGAAGTCCGTTCCCGCGGCCGGGCGAAAGAGGACACACCGCTTCTCACGCGGCGGGCGGACCTGCGCGGCCGCACGCCCAGGCAGCGCCAGTACATCCAGAACATCCTCGAGCACGACATCACCTTCGCGATCGGTCCCGCGGGCACGGGCAAGACCTACCTCGCCGTGGCGTGCGCGGTGGACGCGCTGGAGCGCGATGCGGTGAAGCGCATCGTCTTGGTTCGGCCGGCGGTCGAAGCGGGCGAGCGCCTTGGGTTCCTCCCGGGAGATCTTGCTCAGAAGGTCGATCCCTACCTGCGGCCGCTCTACGACGCGCTCTACGACCTGCTGGGTTTCGACAAAGCCGGCAAGCTTTTTGAGCGCAGCGCGATCGAACTCGCGCCGCTCGCCTACATGCGCGGCCGCACCCTGAACCACTCGTTCGTCATTCTCGATGAGGCCCAGAACACCACCCCCGAGCAGATGAAGATGTTCCTCACGCGCATCGGGTTCGGCTCGAAGGCGGTGGTGACCGGTGATATCACTCAGATCGACCTGGCACGCGGGCAGAAGAGCGGGATGGTGGCGGTACAGAAGATCCTGGCCCACGTGCGGGGTATAGCGTTCACCGCATTCAAGAGCGACGACGTCGTCCGCCATCCCCTGGTGCAACGCATCGTGGATGCCTACGAGCGCCACGGGGACGAGTAGCCGCCGTGCCGTCCCGCGGCTGGTCCGACGCCGCACCCGCACGAGCGCGTCGCCGGAGAAAACCGCGCCTGAGGCTCCATCTTCAGGTCGCCTCGCGCGCCGCCCCCGTCCCTGCTTTGGCCCAGGTCCGCCGCTGGGCGCGCGCGGCGCTCAAAGGCTCGGCCGAGATCACCGTGCGGATCGTCGGAGCGGCCGAAGCCCGGATTCTCAACCGTCGCTATCGCGATCGCGACTACGCGGCCAACGTGCTGAGCTTTCCCTACACCCTGCGACGCGGCTTGGTGCAGGGCGACATCGTCCTTTGCGCCCCGGTGGTCGCCCGCGAAGCGCTCGCCCAGGGCAAGACGGTGGAGGCGCATCTTGCGCACTTGACGGTTCACGCGCTGCTGCACCTTCAGGGCCACGATCACCTCCGGCAGGGCGACACCGCACGCATGGAAGCGCTGGAAAAGAAGCTCCTCGCCAAACTCGGTTATCCTGATCCCTACGACGATTTCGGGTGACGAATCCCCGGGTTGGGTAAAACCGGGCCCGAGGCGCCAGCTCGCCGCAAGCATGGACGAATCGAACAAACCTTCGCTGCTCGAACGCCTTTCCGCGCTGCTCATGCGCGAGCCGGAGGACCGCGAACAGCTGCTCAAGCTGCTGCACTCCGCCTTCGAGAGAAATCTCCTCGACGGCGACGCGCTGTCGATGATCGAGGGCGCGCTGCAGGTCTCCGAGATGCAAGTTCGCGACATCATGGTGCCGCGCGCACAAATGGACATGATCGACGTCAGCGAGACCCCCGACAAGTTCATTCCGCACGTGATCGCCACGGCGCACTCGCGCTTCCCGGTCATCGACAAGAATCGCGACGACGTCATCGGCGTCCTGCTCGCCAAGGACCTGCTGCGCTACTACGCCGGGGAGGAAGAGTTCAAGGTGCGCGACATGTTGAGGCCCGCCGTCTTCGTGCCCGAGTCCAAGCGCCTGAACGTGCTGCTGCGCGAATTCCGCGCGAACCGCAACCACATGGCGATCGTGGTCGACGAGTATGGCGGCGTGGCGGGCCTGGTGACCATCGAGGACGTGCTCGAGCAGATCGTCGGCGACATCGAGGACGAATACGACTTCGACGATTCCGAGGACAACATCGTGCGCGAGCAAGGGGGCCACTACCGCGTCAAGGCGCAGACCGAAATCGCCGATTTCAATCGGGCCTTCGGAACGAAATTCTCCGACACCGATTTCGATACCGTCGGAGGGCTGGTGGTAAACCGCTTCGGGCGCCTGCCCAAGCGCGGCGAGGCGATCACCGTCGACGGCCTGCGCGTCCAGGTGCTTCGCGCCGACAGCCGCAGGCTGCATGTCCTTCAGGTGCACCGGCTGCCAGGCAAGGCTTGAAGGCTTTTCTCCAATCGCCGCTCGCCGCGATCGCGGCGGCTCTTGTCGCAGGCGCGTTGACCGTCGCCGGCTTCGCTCCGCTCGCGATATTCCCGCTGCCGTTCTTGACTCTCGCGGGCCTGCTGCTCATCTGGCTGCGGGCGGAGACGCCGCAGGCTGCGTTTCGGACGGGCTTCGTTTTCGGCGCGGGCCTGTTCGGTGTCGGCGTGTCCTGGGTCTACGTCAGCTTGCACGACTTCGGAATGATGCCGGCACCGCTCGCTGCAATCGGCACGCTCGCCTTCTGCGCCATCCTCTCGCTTTATCCGGCCGCCGCGGGCTGGGGCTTCGCGCGCCTAGTGCGCGCTCCGCTTAGCTCCGTCTTGATCGCGTTCCCCGCGGCTTGGACACTCTTCGAGTGGTTGCGCGGCTGGGTCTTCACAGGTGTGCCCTGGCTTGCTCTCGGTTACAGCCAAGTTGACTCCCCGCTCGCGGGATTTGCTCCTCTCATCGGGGTATACGGCGTGTCGTTCGCGACCGTGCTTTGCGCCGGCCTGCTCGTCGTCGTGACCACGGGCTCCCTGAGGGCCCGCCTCGCGGGCGGCGTCGCACTCGTCTTTGCTTTCGGCCTCGGCCAGCTGGCGAAGCAGATCGACTGGACCTCTCCCCAAGGCGCCCCGCTCAAGGTTGCGCTGCTCCAGGGAAACATCCCCCAGGACTTGAAGTTCCAGGCCGATCGCTACGCGATGACCCTGTCGATCTACAAGCGCCTCATCGAAGCGAGCACGGGTCAACTCGTCGTGCTGCCCGAAACCGCCATTCCGCGGTTCCTCGGTACGGTCGACCCGGGCTACCTGAAAGACATTGCGAAAATCGCGCTCGAGCGTCGCGCCGACGTACTGATCGGCGTGCCCATTCGCGACCCTGGAGGACGCTATTTCAACAGTGTGGTCAGCGTGGGGGCTTCGCCTTCGCAGCGCTACGACAAGTCGCACCTCGTTCCCTTCGGCGAGTTCGTTCCCGCGGGCTTCGGCTGGATGGTGAGGACTCTTGCGATTCCGCTCGCGGATTTTTCTCTGGGCCCGGAGAACCCCAGGCCGCTCGCGCTCGCCGGGCAGCTCATCGCGCCGAACATCTGCTGGGAGGATGCCTTCGGCGAGGAGATCATCCGCCAGTTGCCCGAGGCGACGCTGTTGGTGAACGTCTCGAACGTCGCCTGGTTCGGCGACTCGCTTGCCCCGGCCCAGCACCTGCAGATATCGCGCATGCGCGCGCTCGAGACCGGGCGCACCCTGCTGCGCGCGACCAATACCGGAATGACTGCGATCATCGATCCTCGCGGCAGGGTCCTCGCGAGATTGCCGCAGTTTACCGAGGGCATCCTCGAGGGCGAAGTGCGCGGCTACACGGGGGCGTCGCCCTACGTCAAAGTCGGCAACACCCCGATCGTCCTCACCTGCATCGCGCTGCTTGCTGCGCTCGCATTCATCCGCCGCCGCGTTGGTCGGGTCGGGGAAAGCCGGTAGAATCCGTCGCAGTCACCGCGCTCATGCTCACCTTCCAGGAACTGATCCTCAAGCTGCAGAGTTACTGGGGCGGCAAAGGCTGCGCACTGCTGCAGCCCTACGACATGGAGATGGGCGCGGGTACCTTTCACACGGCCACCTTTTTGCGTGCCATCGGCCCGGAGCCCTGGAAGGCGGCCTACGTGCAACCTTCCCGGCGACCCAAGGACGGGCGCTACGGCGACAACCCCAACCGCCTGCAGCACTACTACCAGTATCAGGTCGTGCTGAAACCTTCGCCGGACGATCTGCAGGATCTCTATCTCGGCTCGCTCAAAGCGCTCGGCATCGACCTGCGCAAGAACGACGTTCGCTTTGTCGAAGACGACTGGGAATCGCCGACCCTCGGCGCCTGGGGCCTCGGTTGGGAAGTGTGGTTGAACGGAATGGAGGTCACCCAGTTCACCTACTTCCAGCAGGTCGGCGGACTCGACTGCAAACCGGTTCTGGGTGAACTCACCTACGGGCTCGAACGCCTCGCGATGTACCTGCAGGGCAAGGACAGCGTTTTCGACCTTACCTGGGTGGACGGCGTCACCTACGGCGACGTCTACCACCAGAACGAGGTCGAGCAATCGAAGTACAACTTCGAAGCGAGCGATGGCAACTGGCTGCTTTCGCAATTCAATGGCTACGAAGCGCAGGCAAAGCGCTTGATCGAAGCGGGACTGCCGCTGCCCGGCTACGAGATGGTGCTGAAATGCTCCCACACTTTCAACCTGCTTGACGCGCGCGGCGCGATCTCGGTAACCGAACGCCAGGCTTACATAGGCCGCGTGCGAGCGCTCGCAAAACTTGTCGCACAGACTTACTTCGATTCGCGCGAGAAGCTCGGGTTTCCGATGCTGAAGCAGACGGAAAGAACAAAGAAGAGAGTGCGAGCCTAGGCATGTCGAAGAAGAAGATCGACAAGGCGCCGAATTCGGGGAGCCTGCTTGTGGAAGTTCTCACCGAGGAGTTGCCGCCTAAGGTACTTTCGTCGGTAAGTCAGTCATTCGCCGATGAGATTTTCAGCGGCCTTGTGCGCCATCAGCTCAAGCTCCGCGACTTTTCCGGACGGAGAGTTTTTGCCACGCCGCGCAGGCTCGCAACACTGATTCCCGAAGTTCTCGGGGAGGCGCCCGACCGAGCGAGCGAGGTAGTGGGGCCGTCCGTAAAAGCACCACCGGAAGCTGTAGCCGGATTCGCAAGAAAGAATGGCATTGAAATCGCCGCACTCGAACGACGTGATACTCCAAAAGGCGCAGTCTTCGTTGCACGCATCACCTTGAAGGGCTCCGTCCTAGACGCGGTGCTCGCCGATGTCGTCAACGATGCCACGCGAAACCTTCCGATTCCGAAACTGATGCGGTGGGGCGAAGGCGGAGCGCAGTTCGTGCGCCCCGTGCACAGGCTCGTAATGATGCATGGCAAACGCGTGGTTCCGGGCACCGTTCTCAGCGTGCCCGCAGGCAACACGACGAGCGGACACCGATTCATGGGCGCTGCGTCGATTCGTCTGAGCAACGCCGGCGAGTACGAGGTGAAGCTGCGCAAAGATCATGTCATCGCCGATTTCGCAGCGCGCAAATCGGAAATCGATAGGCAGCTGCAGGCCGAGGCCAAGCGCCAGAAGGCGGGCCTCGGCGATTATCAGGACTTGCTGGACGAGGTTGCGGCATTGGTCGAGTTTCCGGCAATCTACCCTGGCACCTTCGATGCCTCGTTTCTCGAGGTGCCGCAGGAATGTCTGATCCTCACCATGCGCCAGAATCAGAAGTATTTTCCGCTGTTCGCCCCCGACGGAAAGCTGCTGCCGAAATTCCTCATCGTCTCCAACATGCGCGTCGATGACCCGCGCCCAATCATCGGCGGTAACGAGCGGGTCGTCCGGCCGAGGCTCGAGGACGCGCGGTTCTTCTTCAACCAGGATCGGAAGATCCGTCTCGAGGCGCGCGTTCCGCAGTTGGCGAAAGTCGTGTTCCACAACAAGCTCGGCAGCCAACTCGAACGCATGCAGAGAATCAAGCTGTTGGCCGGCGAGATTGCGCGCTCGCTTCGCGCCGATGTCATGCAAGCCGAACGCGCCGCCGAGCTTTCCAAAGCGGATTTGCTCACCGCCATGGTTGGTGAATTTCCTGAACTGCAGGGCGTCATGGGGCGCTACTATGCTCTGCACGACGGCGAGCAGCGTGAAGTCGCCGATGCGATCGAGCAGCATTACCGCCCGCGCTTCGCCGGCGACAAGCTTCCCGAAGGGCCGACCGCCAGTGCCGTAGCGCTGGCCGACAAGCTCGACACGCTCGCCGGGCTATTCAGCATTGGCGAGCAGCCAACAGGAGACAAGGATCCGTTCGGACTTCGCCGCGCGGCTCTCGGGGTCATCAGAACCGTTGTTGAAAATCAGCTTCCGTTGTCACTGTGGGATCTGGTAAACGCGGCCTTCGAGCCTTTCAAAGGCAAGACGCAAACGGATCTTCGGATGTTTTTCACAGAACGCATGCGCAGCTATTTCCATGAGCGCGGCTATTCCGCGAACGAGGTCGAAGCGGTTCTCAGCCTGAACCCGGTTGCAATAGCCCTCATCCCCAAGCAACTCGAGGCTGTTCGTGCGTTTTCCGCACTTCCCGAAGCAGCCAGTCTCGCAGCGGCAAACAAGCGAATCGCCAACATACTGCGACAGGCCGAAACCAAGGGCGAATCATTTGCCGATGCCGACATTTCAGCGCTCAAGGAGCCCGCCGAGATCTCGCTTTTCGAGGCCTTGCAGACGGCGTCCCGTTCGGCGAAGCCTCTATTTGACTCTGGAGATTTCGCTGGATATCTGAAAGTCTTTGCGTCCTTGAAGAGTCCCGTGGATTCGTTCTTCGACGCAGTCATGGTGATGACGGACGACAGGAAGCTTCGCGAAAACCGGCTTGCGCTGCTCACCGATATGCGAAAGGCGATGAATCGGTTCTCCGATATCTCCAAGCTGGCAGCATGAAACTCATCATCCTCGACCGCGACGGCGTGATCAACCACGACAGCGACGAGTTCATCAAGCATCCCGACGAGTGGCGGCCGATCCCGGGAAGCCTCGATGCCATCGCTCGCCTGACGCAGGACGGCTGGCGTGTCGTCGTCGCGACGAATCAGTCCGGTATCGGCCGCGGCCTGTTCGACATGGCGGCGCTCAACGCGATCCACGCGAGAATGCATCGCGCCGTGAACCAGGCGGGCGGACGCATCGAGGCGGTGTTCTATTGCCCCGACACGGCCGAGTCCCAGTCGCCCTGCCGCAAACCCAATCCGGGAATGTTCTTCGCCGTCGCCGAGCGCCTCAACGTCGCGCTCGACCGGGCGCCCTGCGTGGGCGACAGCCTGCGCGATCTCCAGGCCGCAGCCGCGGTTGGAGCCCATCCTATCCTGGTGCTCTCGGGCAAAGGCGCGAAAACGCGCTCTGCCGGACAGCTCCCGGAAGGGACCGCCGTCTATCCGGACCTGGCCGCGGTGGCGCACGCGCTGTGCCAATGACCTTTCTGCGCTCGCTCGTCTTCCTGATCGCCGAGATCCTCGTCACCCCGCCTTACGCGATCGTCGCGCTCGCCACTTTTCCCTTGCCGCGGCTCGCACGCTATCGCGTCATCTCCGGGTGGTCGCGCGCCATGATCTGGCTGGCGAAAAACGTGCTCGGCATCCACTACCGCGTGATCGGCTTGGAAAACCTGCCGCGGACTCCAGGCGTGATCCTGGCAAAGCATCAATCGGCCTGGGAAACTTTGGCCTTCCAGCTCATTTTCCCGCCGCAGGTGCTGGTATTGAAGCGAGAGCTCCTGTGGATCCCCTTCTTCGGCTGGGGTCTCGCGCTTACGAGCCCGATCGCCATCGACCGCAGCCGTGGCGTCCGGGCGCTGAATCGGATGGCCGAGCTCGGCCGCGAGCGGCTCGCTCAAGGATTCTGGATCGCGATCTTCCCGGAAGGCACGCGCGTGAAACCGGGCGAACGCGGCAAGTATCACGAAGGCGGCGCATGGCTTGCGGTGAAATGCGGCGCGTCGGTCGTGCCGGTCGCGCACAACGCGGGCCTCTTTTGGGGTCGCAATGCGTTTCTCAAGCGTCCGGGAACGGTGACGGTGGAGGTCGGACCGCCGATCGATTCGCGCGCTCACACGCCGGAATCGCTGAACCTGTCGGTCGAGGAGTGGATCGAGGGCCGCATGGCGAGTCTGTGTCCCCAGCGTTGAGGCAGCTGCAACTTCCTTTTGACATTCCGCCGCGAGCGGAGAGCGCCGGGCGCCTTCGCCAACTTCAGCTCGCCGGCGGCATAGTGGGCTACCAGCTTGTGCGCGCCAGGCGGCGAACCATCGCGCTCTTCGTGGATGGAGATGGAATCGAGGCGCGCGCCCCACGCCGCGCCACGATCACCGATATCGAGGCGTTCATCCGGCAAAAGGAGCGCTGGATCCGCAGACGGCTCGCCGAGCCACGCCGGCGACCGCTCGTGTGGGAGGCGGGGGCGAGACTACCGTGGCTGGGGCGGACTGTGACCTTGGCGCTGCGGCACGGAGAGACCGGCGTGTGGCTCTCGGAGGACAGGCTCGAGCTCGGACTCGCCGACGGGGCGAGCCTGCGCGAGCGAGCGCTCGATTGGATGCGGGGACAGGCGCTGGAGTTTTTCCGTGAGCGGGTTGCCGAGTTGGCGCATCCCCACGGGCTTCGCGTCTTGCTCGTGGGTCTTTCCAATGCGCAGACCCGTTGGGGCAGCTGCAGCCGCAACGGGCGAATACTGCTCAGCTGGCGGCTGATGATGCTGCCGCCGCACCTCATCGACTACGTGGCGGCGCATGAGCTCGCCCACCTGCGCGAGCTCAACCATTCACCGCGCTTCTGGGGTATCGTCGCCCTTTTGTATCCGGACCACCGGGCGGCGCGGCGCGAATTGAACGCCCGCGCGCCGACCCTGCCGGAGCTATAGGGGAAGCATCGATGCGAATCCTCCACACCATGCTGCGGGTGGCCGATCTGGAGCGGTCGCTGCGCTTCTACACCGAGGTCCTCGGCATGCGGCTGCTCCGCCGCAAGGATTATCCGGAGGGCAAATTCACCCTGGCTTTCGTCGGTTACGGCGACGAAACCGATACCGCGGTGATCGAGCTGACTCACAACTGGGGCGTGGACAAGTACGAACCCGGCAACGCCTTCGGCCACATCGCCGTGGCAGTGGACGACGCTTACAAGGCTTGCGAGGAGGTGAAGCGGCGCGGGGGAAAGGTCACCCGCGAGGCCGGGCCGATGAAGCACGGCACAACGGTGATCGCCTTCATCGAGGATCCCGACACCTACAAGATCGAGCTGATCGAGCGCAAATAGCTAGACGATCCTCCACGGACCGGGAGCTTGCGCGCGGGCGCTCAGCGAAACGTCCCGGGCGCGCCTGCAACGCGGTATTTGCGGATGTCGCTTTGCTGCCCGATCAGTGCCTTGGCGAAGTCTTCGAGCATGTCGTCGCTGACTTCCTGCGCAGGAATGGCGAAGTATTCCACCCCGAGGCCGAACAGATGCGTCGCCTGGACGTGCAGCTTGCCCTGCTCGTGGTCCGCCTTGATGACGATGTCGGTGAGGACTGCTGCCGGAACGGTGAACTTCGCGCCGACGACGAAACCCTTGGCGTTCTTCTTCTCCTCCTCGACGAATTTGACCTTGCTGAGCCACAGAGATTCGCGGATCCGCTGCATCGCGGGGGGCATGTCCTTCTCGATCACCACGGTATCAGGGCCGGCCCACTTGACGAAGAAATGGGTGGTATCGAAGTATTCCTTGTCGTTGATGCGCTTTTTCCGGTAGTCGATGAACGACTCGGTAAACAGGAGATTCCTGAAATCGGCGACCCCGGGAATCGAGTACACGAGGGGGCTGGTGGGCTTGACCACCCCGAGCTGCTTGAGCAGCTCGTGTACGTACTGGAACGTCTGTTTCATCTTGTCTTCGACCAGCTTGAGCTTGTCCCCCTGCAGATTCTGCTGAAGAATCTGCTGGGTTTTCACCAAGTCGGCCTGTTTTTTCAGGTCGTCAAGAAGGCCCATGGCCATCCCCTAATTTAGCTTTGGTACGGCATTTCTCGATCGGCTTTGAGCTTGTCTCCCGCCAGATTCCACCGAAGGATTCCGTAGGGTTTGCGGCAGTTTGAGCCGGACGTCCTTCGAACCTCACATCTATACACTATTTTGCCAGCGGGCGTTCGCGGGGTCTAGGTGCGACGCTGCGCGAGCCGGTTGGCGATTGTGACAAAAGCCGCAACCGGGAGATTTTGCGCGCGCTTGCCCGGGTCGATGCCCAGTTCGGCGAGATCAGAAGGGGAAATCAATCCCGAAAGGTTGTTTCTCAGAGTCTTTCGCCGCATCGAAAACGCCCGGGCGACGATCCCGGAGAAGCCGGCTTCATTCAAGGCATCGAGCTCCGCCAAAGGGCGCGGTACGAGGCGCACGACCGCGGAGTGAACTTTGGGCGGAGGCCGGAATGAACCAGGGGCGACCGTGAACAGCCGCTCGAGGCGGAAGCGGTACTGCAGCGAAACCGACAGCCGCCCGTATTCGGGTTCCGACGGCTTCGCGATCATCCGTTCAACGACCTCGTGCTGAAGCATGAAATGAAAATCCGTGCACCGGGCTGCCGCAGCGGCAACGTGGAACAAGAGGGGGGTGGAAATATTGTAAGGGAGATTGCCCACGACTCTAAGAGGCGCAGGCAGAGCCGCAAAGTCGAAGTGCAGCGCATCGGCTTGGTGTACCGTCAGGCGGTCGACGGGGTAGCGCTCGCGCAGGCGCTCGCTCAGGTCCCGGTCGAGCTCCACGACGTGGAGGTGCTCGACCCGCTCGAGCAGCGGCGTCGTCAGCGCTCCGAGTCCGGGGCCGATTTCAACGAAGTGCTCGCCCCGGTGCGGATCGATCGCGGAGACGATGCGCTCGATGATCCCCCGGTCGGCAAGAAAGTGCTGACCGAATCTCTTTCGCGGGACGTGCCGACCGGTCGTCACCGTCTAGCCGGCCGTCCGCATCTCGGCCTGCGCCATCTCGATCGCCGCATCGACCGCCTCGATGAGGCTGTCGGGTTCTGCCCGACCGGTGCCCGCAAGCTCGATCGCGGTGCCGTGGTCGACCGAGGTGCGGACCATGGGCAAGCCGAGCGTGACGTTGATTCCCTTGCCGAAGCTCGCGTACTTGAGCACGGGCAGGCCCTGATCGTGATACATCGCAAGTACGCAATCGGCGCCGGCGAGCCGATCCGGAACAAAGAGCGTATCCGCCGGCAACGGTCCTGTGAGCTGCATACCTTCCGAGCGCAATTTCTCGACAACCGGCCCGATCACTTCGATCTCCTCTCGCCCGAAATAGCCGCCCTCGCCGCTATGTGGATTGAGACCGGCGACCAGAATCCGCGGGGCCGAAACTCCGAACCGGCGGATAAGCTCCGCGTGGAGGACACGGATGGTCTGTTCGAGGCCTTCGCGGGTCAGTGCGCGCGGCACATCCTTCAAGGCGAGGTGCGTGGTCGCAAGCGCGACGCGCAGGCCCCCGCCCGCGAGCACCATGACCACCTGTGCGGCGCCGGTACGCTCGGCGAGAAACTCCGTATGGCCGACGAAAGGGATGCCGGCGTCGTTGATGACCCCCTTGTGTACGGGTGCGGTCGTGAGCGCAGCGAACTCGCCAGCCTTGCAGCCCGCAACTGCGCGGTCGATGAGCGAAATCACGTAGGGCGCGTTGCGCGGATCAAGCGTGCCAGCCCGACAAGGGTGGGAGAGCGGGATATGCAGACATGCGAGCGAATCCGATGTCAAGCCTGCGCCGGGATCGCGCAGCCGGACGCGGAGTCCGAGCTGCCGGGCGCGGTTCTCGAGCATCTCCCGGTCTCCTAGAACCACGATGCGCGCGGCAAACCTCTTTCGCGCAAGGGCCAGACAGACATCCGGGCCGATGCCCGCCGGCTCCCCTGAGGTCACCGCAATGACCGGAGCGCGATCCGAACCCGACGCAACCTCTGCCCGGGACGCCACCGGTTTTTCGAGTCGAGTGTTCACCGTTCTTCGAGCCGCATCTCGATGTAGGCGCGGTCGCGCAGCTGGCGCAGCCATTCCTGATAAGCCTCGTCACCCTTTCTATCGAGAATAGCCTTGCGCGCCTCGATGCGCTTGCGCTCGGAGGACATGTCCGCGGAACGCCGCTCGAGCACCTGAATGAGATGCCATCCGAATGGAGTCTTGACGGGCTGGCTTACATCCATCGGTTTCAGCTCCGTAAAGGCCCGCTCGAATTCCGGCACGGTATCGCCCGGATAGATCCACCCAAGATCTCCACCCCGAGAAGCCGAGGCATCGTCCGAATTCAGGCGGGCAAGCTCGGCGAAGTTCACTCCGTTTACGATGCGTTCCCGCAGGCTGAGCAGCTTCCTCTTGGCTTCGTCCTCGGAAACGAGATCGTTGGTACGTGCAAGAATATGACGCACGTGCGCCTGCTCCACGAGGATAGGCGCACCTGCGCCGCGCAGCTCGAGGAGCTTGAGCACGTGGAATCCGGCGGCGCTTCGAAACACGTTGCTGATCCCTCCGGGCTTCAGGCCTGCCAGGGCCTCGACGTACAATTCCGGCAACCGCTGCTGACTGCGCCAGCCCATCACGCCTCCCTGAAGCGCATCCGGCGCATCGGAGTAGGTGGCGGCGAGCTGGGCGAATTCCGCGCCGCCCTTGAGCCGCTTGACCGCCTCCTCGGCGCGGGCACGCCGGCTTTCCAGCTGCTCCGGGGTCGCCTGCTCGGGTACCCGGACCAAAATATGCGCGATATTGTATTCAGTCGCAGTGTCCTTTCTTTCGCTCTGCTCGAGGAGCAGATTCTCGATCTCACCTTCGCTGACGGTGATCTTGCCGGTGACCTCGCGGTCCCGCAAGCGATTCATCAGAATCTCACTGCGCAGCTCTTCCCGAAATTCGTCGAAACGGATCGCATCGCGCTCGAGTGTCTGCCTGAATTCGGTCAATGAGAGCTTGTTCCCCTCGGCGATGCGGCTGACGGTGCGATCGAGCTCCAAATCGTCAACGCGCACCCCGGTCTCTCGGGCATATTGCAGCTGAACTTTTTCGATGATGAGGCGCTCCAGCACCTGGCGCTCGATCTCACCGCGGGCGGGAAGGGATGTCCCGCGGCGCTGCAGCTCCTTCTGCACGCGATTCATCCGCTCCGCCAGCTCGTATTGCGTGATCACCTCTTTGTTGACTACCGCGACGATCCGGTCGATCAGGTCGACGCGCGCTGGCGCGGCCTGCTCGGAGCGAGGGTTTTGCGCGAACGCCGCACCCCAAGCGATCAGGGGCAGTATGGCAAGGAGAAATCTCATCGTTTCAATTTTCCTGGATTTCAAGCCCGATGTCAGTCGTAGAAATCAAATGGATCGCCGGGCTTCCTGTCGGCTGAGGGTGCGTTGATCCGCTGATAACCCGGAATGTTGCGTTTCAAGGCCTCGAGTGGATTGGACCCGAGGCGCGAAAAGCCGTTCAGCTCCAGCTGCAGGAACACGCTCGACGACGAGGTGCCGCCGGGCAGTGCGAATCGCTGCATGATGATGCGGCTTGTCCAGCAGTCGGCTCCGTATTCGAGTCCGCCTATGCCTTCGACGATCCGGCTGTCGATGAGCGAGTAGTTGAAGCGCCCGACGCCGTACCAGCGTCCGGCTATCGGCCATTGCGCTGACAGGTCCACCTGCTTGAGCGGCCCCGTCGTTGTGATGTCCCCGCTCAGGTACCGGTAGCTCAGGTTGAGCGCCTTGAGTCCCTCGGGCCGATAGCGCGCCGCCACGGTCAGGCGTTCGGTGCGGTAGTCGCGCTGATCGTATTCGGTGGCACCCTCGAGAGTCCAGTGCTCGCTCACGCGCCCGGACAGCGCGGCGAGCCAGTTCGATGCGTTGTAGGTGCGCGGCGCGTCGCTGGGAGCGAGCGTGACCCGCTGATCCCTGAAATAGTAGCGCTGACCGAAAGTGCCGCGCAGCACTTCCTGTCCGCTCGAAGGCAGGAACATGCGCGACGTGACCGCTGCGGTGAGCTGGCGCGCGTCGTTGATGCGGTCGCCGCCGGAAAACATGTTTTCGGAGAAGATCTGGGCGTAGTTGAAGTCCGCGATCGCGGTGTCGAACAGCGGAATTTGGTTCTGGTCGCGAAACGGGATGTATACGTAGTAGAAGCGCGGTTCGAGCGTCTGTATGACCTCTTGCCCGAGCGCGTTGGTCTCTCTCTCGTAGATCAGCCCGCTGTCGACGCTGAAAATGGGAAGCGAGCGGCTGATTGAATTCGGGAATGCCGGGATGGTCGGGATTTCGTAAAGCGAATAGTACGTGTAGTGCACGCCGACCTTCGGTGTGAGGAAGGAACCCGGCGTGATGAGCGGCAGGCTGAGGGTCGGATAGAACGTCGAGCGTTTGCCGTTCACGAGCGAAGGATTGCTGAAGTCGACGAACTCGGCCGAGGACCCGAAGTCGAAGCCGCCGATGTCCTGGCGCAGAGTGGACAAGGTGAGCTGCGGGGTGCGGCCGTAAGGGTTGACCGGATTGTCCGGATCCTGCAGGACCTGGAAGCGCTGTACCCGCGCCGTCGCAGAGTAACTTCCCGTGTCCCACCACTTGCCGTTGTAGGTCAAGAAGCCCTCACGAGGCAGAATAGACTGCGAAGCGATGTTGATGCGGGTCGCAAGATCGCGGAAATAGCTGTCGTCCGAGACTTTGTTCAGGTTGAGTCCGCCAAGGAGGGACCCATCGCGGTTGTAGCTGCCAACCAGACTCATGCCATAGCGGCGGAGATCCGCGGCACGGTCATGCGGGAGCACCTCCGCATTGAATTCGCCTTTGTAGTCCTTCTGCAAATAACGGAACTGCTCCGCGAGCTGCAATCCGCGCTTTTCCATGTAACGCGGCGTGAGCGTGAGGTCGTAGTTGGGCGCGAGATTCAGGTAATACGGGATTCCGACCTCGGGTCCGCTCTTCCCGGTAACGCCGATCGAAGGCGGAAGAAAGCCCGATTTGCGCTGGTTATTCAGCGAGAAATCCAAAGAAGGCGCCGCGATGATGCGCAGCCCCTCGAAATACACGCTGGCGCCGCGGGCGGTCCCCACGTCGCGCGTGAAATCCAGTTCCAGCTCGTCGGCCTTGACCAGCCAGCCGTCGTCGCCCGGCTTGCAGGAGGTGAAGAAGCCGTCCTTGATTCTGTACTGGTTCTCACCCAGGAGCTCGATCGTCTCGGCTTCCCCACGCGCCGAGACGGCTTGCTGACCCTTCTTTGCACGCGGTGTGAAAATAAAGTCGGGTTTCTCGAATACGCCCGTCGCATCCTTCATCGAATACCTCAGCGCGGGACCCCTCAAAGTGTCGCCGTTGCGTTGAAGGCGCACGTTGCCGCGGGCTTCGACGTGTTCAGCTCCTTCGTGGTAGGTCAACGAGTCGGCCCGGATCGAAAAGTCCCCTCGACGCAAGCTCGCGTTGCCCTGCGCCGTCGTGTCCTGTCCTGCAACGCCTTCGATGCGGTCCGCGTCCAGGATTATCGGCAAGGCGCCCGCCTTGGATGGTGGCTCGGAAGGACTCCGCAGCTTAAGTCCCTGCCCCTGCGCGTACGCCGCGGCAGAGCAAGACAGCGCGAGGGCCAACGCCGCATGGCGGGCAGGTGAACAAGACATATCAGAGAAGCCTGGACCTGGGCTTTTGGGGCGGGTGCTAAAATCGCACAAATCTGCAGCGAAGGCAATTCTTTGTTTCAGGAGGATTTTTGGACCGCGCAGCGCAATTGCGTCGATGGTTGGCGGTGACCCTAGCGAGCGACGATTTCAGCATCGCGCCCGCCTCCGACGACGCGAGCTTCCGGCGTTATTTCCGGATCCGACGCGGCGCCGCCCAAGCGCCGCTCGTCGCGATGGACGCGCCGCCCGACAAGGAGAACTGCGCTCCGTTCGTGCATGTTGCGCGCCTGTTCGCCGAAGCGGGCGTGCACGTGCCCACGATCCATGCACAGGACCTTGAACAGGGATTTCTGCTGCTTTCGGATCTGGGCGACACGACTTATCTGGATGCCCTCGACGAGCACAAGGCGGGAAGGCTTTACGAAGACGCGCTCGACGCACTGCTGCGGATCCAGCGGGCGAGCCGCCCCGGGTCGCTGCCCGATTACCACAGAGAATTGCTCGAGAAGGAACTGCGTCTTTTCCCCGACTGGTACATAGCGCGCCAGCTGCGCCACGAGCTCGACGCCGCGCAACTGCAGACACTGGAGAAGGCGTTTTCGACGATCCTCGATAACAACCTCGGGCAGGCGCGGGTTTTCGTGCACCGCGACTACCATTCCCGCAACCTCATGGTCTGCGAGCCCTGCCCGGGAATTCTCGATTTTCAGGACGCGGTGTACGGCCCGATCAGCTACGATCTCGTCTCGCTCCTGCGCGACGCCTACATCGCTTGGGACGAGGAACGCGTCATCGATTGGGCGATCCGTTATTGGGAGAAGGCCCGGGCCGGGGGGCTGCCGGTCCCCGGAGATTTCGCGGATTTCTATCGGGATTTCGAGTGGATGGGAGCCCAGCGGCAGCTCAAGGTGCTCGGAATCTTCGCGCGCCTTTCCTTTCGGGACGGCAAGGACGGCTATCTGAAGGACCAGCCGCTCGTGATGAGCTACCTGCGGCGCACGTGCGAGCGCTATCGCGAGCTTGCCGCGCTCGGGCGCCTGCTCGAGAAACTCGAGCCGCAGGAGAAGCGCGTTGGCTACACGTTCTAGTCTCGAACGATGAAAGCCATGATACTTGCCGCAGGCCGCGGCGAGCGCATGAGACCCCTCACCGACGCGATCCCCAAGGTGCTCCTCGAAGTGCGCGGCAAGTCTCTGATCGTCGGGTTGATCGAGGCGCTCGTGCGCTCGGGCGTTCGCGAGATCGTGATCAATCACGCGCATCTCGGCCACATGATCGAAGCTGCGCTCGGCGATGGACGCCGCGTTGGCGTCGCAATCCGCTATTCGCACGAAGCCGAGGCGCTCGAAACCGCCGGAGGGATTGCCCAGGCGCTGCCCCTGCTCGGCGATAGGCCCTTCCTCGTGGTCAACGGCGACCTCTTCTGCGACTTCGACTTCTCCCGCCTCGTTGGGACCGACCTGGAACAAAATCTCGCCCATTTGGTACTGGTTCCGAATCCGCCCCATCACCCACAAGGGGACTTCGCGCTCAACGGCGCGCATGTCGCCGAATCCGGACAATCCAAGCTCACCTACAGCGGAATAGGTCTCTACCGCCGTGAGCTCTTCTCGAGCATCAGGCCAGGTTCGAAGGGACAGATAGCCTCGCTCCTGCGCGTAGCGATGGCGCGCGGGTTGGTCTCCGGCGAAGTGCATCGCGGCGTCTGGCACGACGTCGGCACGCCCGCGCGGCTTTCCGCGTTGAACGAGCGCGTCGCTTGATCGTCGCAGCAAAGCGGACGACAATCGCGGCAATGGACACCACCAGCAATCGTTCGCGCTGCGCCGAGCGCCGCCATGCGCTGCAGTCGCGCATGGGCAAGGGTGTCGCGATCATTCCGACGGCGCCGGAACGCATCCGCAATCGCGACAGCGACTACCTGTATCGATTCGACAGCTATTTCTACTATCTGAGCGGGTTCCCGGAGCCCGAGGCGGTGCTCGTCCTCCTCGCGGGAGAGGAGCCCAGGTCGATCCTCTTCTGCCGCGAGCGCAATCCGGAGCGCGAGCTCTGGGAAGGCCTCCGCAACGGCCCCGAGGGCGCAAGGGCCGCCTTTGGTTTCGATGAAGCCTACCCCGTGGAATCGCTCGACGAGCACATGCCGAAGCTGCTCGCCGATCAGCCTGCCCTTTACTACGCCACCGGAGCCGACGCGGGGTGGGACGCGCGCATCATGGGATGGCTGAATCAAGTCCGGGCGCAGGCGCGCGCGGGCGTCACCGCGCCTGCCGAGATCCGCGACGTGCGCACCGCGCTCGACGATATGCGTCTCATCAAGGACGACGGCGAGCTCGCCGTGATGCGCCGCGCGGCGGCGATCTCGGCGGCCGCCCACGAACGCGCGATGCGCGCGACCCGCCCCGGACGCAACGAATACGAGATCGAGGCGGAGCTTCTCTACGAGTTTCGCCGCCGCGGCGCTCAATATCCCGCGTACTGGCCGATCGTCGCCGGAGGTGCCAACGCCTGCGTCCTGCATTACCGCGACAACAACACGCGGCTCGCCGACGGGGATCTTTTGCTCATCGACGCGGGCTGTGAGCTGGACGGATACGCATCGGATGTGACGCGGACTTTCCCCGTAAGCGGAAAATTCAGCGGCCCGCAGAAGGACGTCTACGAACTGGTGCTCGCCGCGCAAACCGCGGCGATCGCAGCGGTGAAGCCGGGCAACCGCTGGGACGAGCCGCACAATGCCGCGGTGGGGACCCTCGCCCGGGGATTCGTGGATTTAGGGCTGTGCCGCGGGACGGTCGAACAGGCGATCGAGACCGAGGACTACAAGCGCTTTTACATGCATCGCACCGGACATTGGCTCGGCTTGGACGTCCACGACGCCGGAGAATACAAATCGGGCGGACAATGGCGCCGCCTCGAGCCCGGCATGACCTTGACCGTGGAGCCGGGCTGCTACATCCGGCCGGCGGACGACGTGCCCCGGCAATTCTGGAACACGGGCGTACGCATCGAGGACGACGTCGTCGTGACGGCCTCGGGGTGCGAGGTATTGACGGCAGCGGCACCGAAATCGGTCCGGGATATGGAGGCACGGGTCGGCCGTGGTTGAGCTGCCGGAGGTGGATGTCGCCATCGCCGGCGGCGGACCGGTCGGCTGCGCATTGGCGCTTGCCCTCGCCGGAAGCGCGGTCTCCGTTGCTCGAATCGCGGGCGAAGCCGATTTCGCAGACCGCCCCATCGCGCTCTCGTACGGCAGCCGCCTGATCCTCGAGCGCCTGGGCGCATGGAACTCGGTCCGAAGCAACCCGATCCAAACCATCCATGTTTCCCAGCAGGGTTTCGGCAAAACCGTAATGCGCTGCTCCGATTACGGCTTGCCGGCGTTGGGATACGTCACCGCATACTCCGAGCTTGTTGCGCAGCTTGCGGGCCGCACTGCAGCAAGTGCGCAATCCTTGAAAGACTGGAAATCAGCTGACAACGAAGTCGTCCTGCGGCTGTCCCGCGGCGAAAAGGAGGCAGGCATGCGCGCTCGGCTGCTCGTTCTCGCCGACGGCGGCCAGAATCGCCGCACCCGGCATGTGAGGGACTATCGGCAGCAGGCCATCGTGGCGGAAGTCTCGGCAGAGCTCCCGCGAGGCGGTGTCGCCTGGGAACGCTTCACCGCCGAGGGGCCGCTCGCTTTGCTCCCGTTCGCGGACCGCCACGCACTGGTCTGGAGCGTGCGTCCGGCGAGCGCCGCCGAGCTGCTCGGGGTTTCCGATTCGGATTTCCTCGCGCGCCTGCGCGAAATCTTTGGCGCAAGGCTCGGAAATTTCACCTCGGTCGGCCCCCGCTCGACCTTCCCGCTTTCCCTGCGTTACGGCGCGATCGTTCCCGCAGCGAGAGTTCTTGCGATCGGAAACGCGGGGCAGACGCTGCACCCGGTGGCCGGCCAGGGACTCAATCTCGGCCTGCGCGACGCATGGGAACTGGCTCAGATGTTGCTTGACGCTGCAAAGGAAGAGATTGGCGCATCCCGTTTTCTCGCTCGCTACGCCGGTGGTCGCAGCCTCGACCGCTACGCCGGAATCGGCTTCACCGATTTTCTGGTGAGGATATTCTCGAATTCTCTTGCGCCGCTCGCCCTGGCGCGCGGCGCCGGCCTTGCAGCGCTCGACGCTCTGCCGCCCGCGCGGCGTTTTCTCGCCCGCCGCATGATGTTCGGCGCTCGCGCGCTGCCCTGAACGGCGCGGCGCTGCTCCCGCTCCGGGAAAAACCAAAAAAATCCGCCGTCGACTTTTTGGTTGCGCGAAGCCCTGGAGCGCTTCCCTAAGCGCTCATGTTTAGGTATAAAATTGCCCTCCCGCCCGAAAAATTTCCGTGATCGTCGATGCGAATCGGTTCGCGCACTTTGCGAAATAATCTTTTTGTCGCGCCGATGGCCGGGGTCACCGACCGCCCCTTCCGGCAGCTGTGCAAGAAGTTCGGCGCGGGCCTGGCGGTATCCGAGATGGTGGCCTCGAACTCGTTGCTGTGGGGCAGCGAGAAAACGCGCCGCCGCGCCAATCACGAAGGCGAGGTCGAGCCGATCTCGGTGCAGATCGCGGGGGCCGACCCGGACATGATGGCCGAGGCCGCCCGCTACAACGTGGAGCGGGGCGCGCAGATCGTCGACATCAACATGGGCTGCCCGGCGAAGAAAGTCTGCAACACCCTGGCCGGGTCCGCGCTCCTCAAGGATGAGCCCCTGGTCGGGCGCATTCTCAAGGCCGTGGTAAAGGCGGTGAATGTACCCGTCACGCTGAAGTTCCGAACGGGGTGGGATCCGGTCAACAAGAACGCTCTGATGGTCGCGAAGATCGCCGAGGACAACGGCGTGCAGCTTCTGTCCCTGCACGGCCGCACGCGCGCCTGCGGCTTCTCGGGCCGGGCCGAGTACGACACGATCCGCGAAGTCAAACGGTCCACGCGCTTGCCCGTGGTGGCAAACGGCGACATCACTACGCCGGAGGAAGCGAAGCAGGTGCTCGAGTACACGGGTGCCGACGGGATCATGATCGGTCGCGCGGCTCAAGGGCGGCCCTGGATCTTCCGCGAGATCGAACACTATCTTTCGACGGGCGAGAAGCTCCCCCCTCCCCTCGTCTCCGAAATCCACGCCGTGTTGCTCGCGCACCTGCACGAGCTCTACGCGTTCTATGGCCGGGAAACGGGAGTCAAGGTCGCGCGCAAGCACATCTCCTGGTACACCAAGGGGCTCGCCGGTTCGGCGAGCTTCCGGCATCACATGAATCAGCTTGAAACCTGCGAAGAGCAACTCGACGCGGTCAATCGTTTCTTCGAGCAGTTCGGGCGCGAGAATCTGCGCCTGCGCTATGAGGTGGAGCTGGCGGCATGAATCGGGTCGCGTCCCGCCTGCACAAGGCATAAGCTCGAGTCAGAGTCGGGAGAGACGGCGGTATGAGGCAAACAAACGAGATCGCGGACTGCGTCCGCCGGTCTCTGGAGCGGTACTTCAAGGACCTCGACGGGGCAAAGCCGCGCGCCATCTACGACATGGTGCTCAAGAACGTCGAGCGTCCGATGCTCGAGCTCGTGCTCGACCGGGCCGAGGGAAATCAGTCCATCGCCGCGCAGATGCTCGGGATCAACCGCAATACCCTGCGAAAGAAGATCCAATCGCTGAAAATAAAGATGTGAGCGGCGAACACTGTCGACTTGCATGATTCCCATCCGGACGGCGCTGATCAGCGTATCCGACAAGAGCGGCCTTGCCGAGTTCGCGCGCGGCCTCGCCCGGTTCAAGATCAAGATCCTGTCGACGGGCGGCACGGCGAGACTTCTCGCCGAGCAAGGCCTCCCCGTAACCGAGGTGGCCGACTATACCGGCTTTCCGGAAATGCTCGACGGGCGGGTGAAAACCCTGCACCCGAAACTGCACGCCGGCATCCTCGCCCGGCGCGATTCCCCCGCGCACTTGGCCGCGATCAAGGCGGCGGGTATCGAGCCGATCGATCTTGTGATCGTCAACCTTTATCCGTTCGTGCGAGCCGTCGCGAAGCCGAATTGCACTCTCGCCGAGGCGATCGAGAACATCGACATCGGAGGTCCCAGCATGCTGCGCGCTGCGGCCAAGAACTACGCGGGCGTCGCAGTCGTGACCGATCCGTCCGACTATTCAAAGGTCCTCGCGGAAATGGGAGAGCACGGCGGGGCATTGAGCGAGGGCACGCGCTTCGCTCTGGCCCAAAAGGCGTTTGCCCGCAGCGCAGCGTACGAAGCCGCCATCGGCAACTACCTCACAGGACTCGCGGGTGATGGAAACCTTGCGCCTTTCCCGGAGCACCTTACGCTTCAGTTCGAAAAAGCCCAGGATCTGCGCTACGGCGAAAATCCGCATCAGGCTGCCGCATTCTATCGCGACGGCAATCCGATTCCGGGGGGCATCGCCGGCTACACTCAGATTCAAGGCAAGGAGCTGTCGTACAACAACATCGCCGACGCCGACGCAGCGTGGGAATGCGTGAAGACCTTCGATGAGCCGGCTTGCGTGATCGTCAAGCACGCCAATCCCTGCGGTGCCGCGATCGGAGCTTCATCCCTGGAGGCGTATGAGCACGCTTTCGCCACCGACCCTGCTGCTGCGTTCGGAGGCATCATCGCCTTCAACCGCAAGCTCGATGCGGCGATTGCCGAGGCGGTATCCAAACAGTTTGTCGAGGTGGTGATCGCGCCCGATTTCGACGCCGAAGCCCGACAGCTCTTCGCCGCCAAAGCCAACGTACGGGTTATGTCGGCAAGCCTTGCGCGCGCAGCACAAACGTACGACTTCAAACGCGTCGGGGGCGGAGTGCTGATGCAATCTCCTGACGCGCGCAACGTGCAGGCGTCGGACCTTCGCACCGTCACCAGACTCAAGCCTACTCAAGCGCAAGCCGCCGATTTGCTGTTCGCCTGGCGCGTGGCGAAGTACGTCAAGTCGAACGCTATCGTGTTCTGTGCGGGCGGCCGGACGCTCGGTATCGGCGCGGGCCAGATGAGCCGCGTCGACGCAGCGCGTGTTGCCACACTCAAGGCGCAGAACCTCAAGGGATCTGTTGTCGCGTCGGACGCATTCTTTCCGTTTCGCGACGGCGTCGACGTCGTCGCCCAAGCCGGCGCCAAAGCCGTCATCCAACCCGGGGGCAGCGTGCGCGACGACGAAGTTATCGCGGCGGCTGACGAGCTGGGGCTCGCGATGGTCTTTACCGGCGTGCGGCATTTCCGGCATTGATACATGAAGCTTCTGGTCGTCGGCTCGGGCGGCAGGGAACACGCGATTGCGTGGCGCCTGGCGCAAAGCCCCCGCATACAAAAAATCTTCGTCGCCCCGGGCAATGGCGGGACTGCGCGCGAGCCCGGCCTGGAGAACGTAGCGATCTCGGCGATCGAGGAGCTGGCCGAATTCGCGCAGGGCGAAAATATCTACCTCACCGTGGTGGGACCCGAGGCGCCGCTTGCCGAAGGAATCGTCGATCTGTTCCGTTCCAGGGGTTTGCGCATCTTCGGCCCGACCCGGGCCTGCGCGCGGCTGGAGAGCTCCAAGCAGTTCGCCAAGGAATTCATGACGCGGCACGGAATTCCCACCGCGGAATTTTCGAGCTTCGACGCAGCGCGTGCCGCGCACGCCCATATCGACGCGCGCGGCACGCCCATCGTCGTGAAGGCGGACGGGCTCGCGGCGGGAAAGGGCGTGTTCGTCGCCATGAGCGCGGACGAGGCCCATCGTGCAGTCGAGAGAATCCTCGTCGAGCGCACGCTGGGCGCAGCGGGCAGCCGTGTCGTGATCGAGGAATTCCTCGAAGGCGAGGAAGCGAGCTTCATCGTGCTGGCGGACGGCGAGCACGTGCTCCCGCTCGCGACCAGCCAGGATCACAAGCGCCTCAGGGACGGCGACAGGGGGCCCAATACCGGCGGAATGGGCGCGTACTCTCCGGCGCCGGTCGTCGCTCCCGAGCTGCACGCGCGGGTGTTGCGCGAAATCATCCAGCCCGTGCTCGCAGGAATGACCGAGGAGGGCCAGCGCTACACCGGGTTCCTCTACGCCGGCCTCATGATCGACGGCTCGGGCAATCCCCGGGTACTGGAATTCAACTGCCGTCTCGGCGATCCCGAGACGCAACCGATTCTGCTGCGCTTGAAGAGCGATTTGTTCGAGTTAGTCGAGAGCGCCATGGACGGGAGGCTCGACCGCGTCAAGGCGGAATGGGACCGCCGTGCCGCGCTGGGGGTGGTTCTCGCGGCCCCGGGTTATCCCGACGCGCCGGAAAAGGGCCACGTCGTAACGGGATTACCGGCGGCGGCAGAAGACTTCCGCGTGTTCCACTCGGGCACGGCACTCAGAGATGGCGCCATCGTCACCAACGGCGGGCGCGTGCTGTGCGCGACCGCCCTGGGCGACTCGATCAAGATGGCGCAGCGGCGTGCCTATGAAATCGTGGAAGGCATCCGCTTCGACGGCATGCAATACCGGCGCGACATCGGGCATCGCGCCGTTGGCGCGAGAAGGCTTTGACCCGCGTAACGGTCCGATGAACCCGGCTGCGGTCCATGCTTACCTCGTCGAGTTGCAGAACCGCCTCGTTGCGGAGCTGGAGCGCGTCGAAGGACGCGGTTTCAGCCGCGATCACTGGCAGCGGAGCGAGGGCGGCGGCGGTGAGAGCCGCATCATCGAGGATGGGAACGTATTCGAGCGCGGCGGGGTGAATTTCTCCCGGGTGCACGGGGAGCGACTGCCTCCCTCGGCGAGCGCCGCGCGGCCGGAGCTCGCCGGCCGCGCCTTCGAGGCCACCGGCGTGTCGCTGGTACTGCATCCGCGCAATCCCTATGTCCCGACCGTTCACATGAACGTGCGGTTCCTGGTCGCGACCAAGCCGCAAAGCGAGCCGATCTGGTGGTTCGGCGGCGGCATGGACTTGACTCCCTATTACGGGTTCGAGGAGGACGCGCGCCACTTTCACGCCACGTGCCGGCAGGCGCTCGAGGCTTTCGGCTCCGAGTACTATCCGCGTTTCAAACGCTGGTGCGACGAGTATTTTTATCTCAGGCACCGCGGCGAGCCGCGTGGCATCGGCGGCATTTTCTTCGATGATTTGAACGAGAGCGGCTTCGAATCGTGCTTCGAGCTTGCTCGCGGCGTCGGCGACCATTTTCTTCCGGCCTATCTTCCCATCATCGAGCGCCGGAAGAATCTTCCTTACGGCGAGCGCGAGCGTGACTTCCAAGCCTATCGCCGCGGCCGCTATGTGGAGTTCAACCTCGTCTATGATCGCGGCACGCTGTTCGGCTTGCAGTCGGCCGGCCGCGCGGAGTCGATATTGATGTCCCTGCCGCCGCTCGTGAAGTGGCGTTATGACTGGAAGCCGGACCCGTCGAGCCCGGAAGCGAAACTCTATCGGGATTTCCTGCGTCCCAGGGACTGGCTCGGCGAATGATTACAGTGAGAGGAGCTCATGGACACACGCAAGCTTGGAAAAAATGGACCCGCCGTCTCGGCATTGGGGCTGGGCTGCATGGGAATGACGGGAATCTACGGCGAGCCGAACGAGCCCGAGTCGATCGCGACCATTCATCGCGCCATCGATCTCGGAGTCAACCTGATCGTCACCTCGGATGCCTACGGGGCGGGAAGCAACGAAGAACTGGTCGGGCGCGCGATCAAAGGCAAACGCAACCGGGTGCTCCTCGCCACGAAATTCGGGAACGTGGGCCTGAGCGGTTTCAAGCTTCCCGAAGGCCTTTCGGCGGGTCACCCCGGATACGTGCCGCAGGCCTGTGATGCCTCGCTCAAGCGCCTCGGCGTCGAGGTGATCGACGTCTACGGGCTGCATCGCGTCGACCCCAGGGTGCCGATCGAGGATACCGTGGGCGCGATGAAAAAGCTGATCGACCAGGGCAAGGTGCGCTATCTCGCGCTTTCCGAGGCGGGCGCCGCCACGGTCCGGCGCGCGCACAAGGTGCATCCGCTCGTTGCGCTCGAGACCGAGTACTCGCTTTGGTCGCGCGACGTGGAAAAGGACATCCTCCCGGCTTGCCGCGAGCTCGGTATCGCCCTTATGGCTTACTCGCCCCTTGGCCGCGGGTTCCTTACGGCGACGATCAAGTCCTTGGACGCGCTCCAGCCGAAGGACAGACGTCGCGATCATCTGCGCTTCAATCCCGATAACCTGAAACGCAACGTCGCGCTGCTGCAGCCGCTCGAATCGATCGCCGCCGCCCACAAGTCCACACCGGCGCAGGTCGCGCTCGCCTGGGTGCTCGCGCAAGGGCCGGACGTCGTGCCCATTCCGGGAACGAAGCGGCGCAACTACCTCGAACAAAACGCGGCCGCCGCCGGCATGGCTTTGAGCGCGGCGGAAATCGCCCAACTCGCGAAGACGTTTCCTCCCGGCGTTGCCTCGGGCACCCGCTATCCGGAGAAGCAGCTCGCCGGACTCGGCATTTGAACCTGACCCGGCCGGGCTTTCAGTCCAAGGACGGTGGCGCCCGCCCGAGGTCGGCGCTCGCGCGAAAATGCCGGTTGGCTTCCTCGGTTCGCCCGATGTGCTCGAAGAGGCGCGCGAGCGCGACGTGTGCCGCTTGCGTCGGCTGCGTAGCGAGGCTTGCTTCGAGGTAACTTTGCGCTTTTCCCCACAACTCGCGCTGCACGCATAGGCGGCCCAGCGTCAGCAACAATTCCGCTTCTGCCGGACGCTCGCTCAGCCACCGTTCGGCCCGCTCCAGCCGCTCGAACGCGTCCTCGTCGGCGCATTCTCCATAGAGCAGGGCGAGCGCGCCGTCCCAGTCCTTCTCGAGCGCTTCCTCGATGATGCGGTGGGCCTTGGGACAATCCCCGAGCTCGATGAAGGCGCGTGCGGCGGCGGCCGCGATCTTGGGACGCAAGCGCTCGGAGCGCGGCGTGTCTTCCCAATGCCGAGCGAGGCCTTCCCGATCGGCGGCCTTGCGTGACAGAATCGCGACTCGCGCGTTGACGCGCACGCTATCGAGGGCTTCCGGCGGCATCGCATCCCGTTTCTCCAGCAAGGTCGCGATGCGGAGGACCTCGTCCCAATTTGCCATGCCTTGCTCCGCGCGCAGCGACAGCAGCAGCGCCGCGACATGCCGGGGCCGGCCCGCGTTCAGCTCGCGCAGAACGGCTCGCGCGTCGAGGTAGCGCCGTTCCTCCAAGAGGAGTTCAGCCGCAGTCATCAAGCGGGCGAGACGCCACTCGCCGTCCCCTTCCTTCGCCCGCTCGAGCCACTGATCGCGCCGAGCGAACTGCCGCAGCCTCTGCGCCGCACGTGCTGCAAGAAGACTCGCGAGACCCGGCGTCGCGCCCAGTTCGGCCGCCCCGGAGGCGAGCTTCTCAGCGCGGACAAATTGACCTTCGAAGAGCGCCTGAATCGCCCCCAGCGCCGCTGCGCGTCCTCTTTCATCCCGCCGTCGTTCACGAAAAGCGCGCACGTGCGAAGGGAGCCTCAGAGCATGCCACACCACTCTGAGCAGAAAGTAAGCGGCCGCGAGGACGACGATCAGAAGAATGGCGAGCAGGTTGAGCGAAATCTCGGCGCGCCACGGATGCAGCACGAACAGCGCGTAAGCGCCGTGGCCCCGCATTGCCAGCGAAAGGGCCACGGCGAGCGCCGACAGGACAAGCAGCCAAAGCAGGCCCTTCATTGCCCGGCCTGCTTTCGTATCGGCTTGTAAGCGCGCACCGCCGCAAGGCTTTCGCCGATCGTCGGAAGCGAGACTCCTATGCTGCCCGAGCCGAGCTGCTTCAGCGTCACCGCCGTTGCCCCGGCGGCGCGAGAACGCGTGTCGAAGTATCGTTCCAGCCAGCTTGCCGCGACCTTCACGTCGCTGCGGTAGGCGGCTTCGTCGCGCGCAAGGAGCGCAAGGCGTGCGCTCAGCAGGCGCAGTTTCAGGTTCTCGCGCAGGAAGAACGCCTGCGGCGGGCTGAGCAACGCCGGCTCGGAGCCTTCCATGTTCTGGATCCTGACGAGCTGCTTGAGCTCGCCCAGCAACTCCGCGACCAGCCTTTCCCATAACCCGTCGGCCTCAGGCTTGGCGGCGGCCGCCGCCTGCGGGCGGGCTTCCTGCACGAGCGGCAGGGAATCCACGCCCGCGATCAATTGATCCAGTTTTGCGGCGAGTCCTGGAACATCAAGGCTGGGCGCGCTCTTGAGGCGTTCGATATCGCGGGAAAAAACCCTGCGCAGCGGCAGAAACTGGGGGCGGCCCGAGCGCGCCAAGCGCGCGTCGGCCGTCTGCAGCGCAGACAAGGCAACTTGGACGTTTCCGGTGAGCTGCAGTTGCTGCGAGGCAATCGTGAGGATCTGCTCGATTTCGGCGATCACCCATTCGTCGCGACTGCGCGACAGCTCCTGGTAGAGCGCCTCGAGACCGCTCTGTTGATTCTGAAATTCGGCGAGCTTCAACTCGATCTGCGCGAGCTTCGCCTGCGCCTCGCGCGCCGTCTCCTGCGCTTGTCTTGCGCTCAGGCGCGCGTCGCGGCTGTCGGACTCGCTCTCGCGCACGCGTTGAGCGAGCTCGTCGCGCAGCGCGCCGATCCGGTTGTGAGCGTCGTACCACTGCCAGGCGAAGAGCAGTGCGAGCAACCCGAATGCGGTCGCCGCCAGCGAACCGCGCCAGGCTTTGAGCTTCGAAGCTCCTCGAGTCCCGGACGCCGATGCAGTGTCGTTTTCCATGCGTGAGCCGACTCCCGATGAGAGGCGATCATACTTTAGCAAAAAAAGCCGCCATCTCAGCGACGGTGCGAGCATCGCCGCGCCCGGTCACTAAGACCTCCCGCACGTCGAGCTTCCGAGCGGCAAGCGCGATCCGCGGATGCGGCACGAACACCGGGGTCGCGCGCAAGTATCCCCTGCCGGTGGGGCCCAGCATCTCGAAGAAATTCGCCAAGCCTTCTGCGCTGGTAATCGAGACCGCTTCGATTCCCCCGCTCTGCCAGCGGGCGAGGAGCCCTCCCGGGTCCGCGTCGGGCCGCGCACGGCGGTAGCATTCAGCGTACTCGACTCGCGCGCCCCGCGCTTCGAGCCTCGTTCGCAGCCATTCGCGCCCGCCCTGCCCGCGAAAGATCACGACCGAGCGCCCCTGCAGATTCTGCAGCTCGGGAAGCTCGGCGAGCGCCTCGCTGTCAGCCTCGCCATTAGGAGCCGGCACCACATGTAAGCCTCGCTCCTCGAGCGCACTTGCGGTCCCGTTCCCCACTGCGGCTACGCGCAGGCCCTCCGGCCAGCTCCGGCTCGCCATGACCATCGCGTGCCCCCGCATCGCCGCCGTCGGGCTGATGAAAATCGCAAGCTGAAATCCGTCCAGGCGCGCGATCAGATTCGAGACCGCCGCTGCATTTTCCGGAGGCAGGATCTCGATGGTCGGAAAGAGAATCGGGTCTGCGCCTGCCGCGCGGATCCGCTCGGCAAGCGCCAAGGCGTGCTCGCGCGGGCGCGTGACCACGATACCGCGACCCGAGAGCGGTCCTTCGCTCATGACAAAGACGCGAGAATGGCGTCTGCGCCGAGGGCCCGTAGCTTCGCCGCGAGCATCTCACCCAGTTTTTCCGGCGCCGCGGTCGGGCCGCTCAATTCCGCACGCACGACCTTGCTGCCGTCGCGCATCGCCACAAGGCCCCGCAGGCGGGTCTCCCCCCCGTTCGTCACGGCGTATGCCGCGAGCGGCAGCTGGCAATCGCCCGACAATGCGCGGCTCAGCGCACGCTCTGCGAGCACGCACGCCGAAGTGTCGGAATCCCCGAGCGGAGCCAATCGACGCCGCAGTTCGCTCCGGTCCTCTCGGCACTCGATCACGAGCGCGCCCTGCCCGGGCGCGGGCAGGCTCTGCTCGGGCTCGAGCATCGCTCGGATTCGCGCCGAGAGACCGAGCCGCTTGAGCCCCGCTGCGGCGAGCACGACTGCCTGGCATTCTCCCCGATCGAGCTTCGCGAGCCGCGTGTCGAGATTGCCGCGCAGTGGTTTCACCTGCAGGTCCGGATAGCGCTCGCGCAATTGCGCCTCGCGCCGCAGGCTCGAAGTTCCAACGATGCTTCCCCGCGGCAAGGCTTCGAGGCTCGCGCTCAGGTTCGACACGAGGCAGTCGCGCGGATCCTCTCTCGCGGTGATCGCCGCCAGGCAAAAGGCCTCGGGCAGGCGCATCGGAACGTCTTTCGCAGAGTGCACGGCAAGATCGGCCCGTCCGTCCTCGAGCGCGGCCTCGAGCTCCTTGACGAAAAGGCCCTTGCCGCCGATCTGGGCGAGGGGCCGATCGACGATCTGGTCGCCTCGCGTCGTGATTCCTAGGATGCTCACCTCGCAATGCGGATACAGGCGTTTGAGCTCGCCTGCGACGTGCTCGGACTGCCACATCGCGAGCCTGCTCCTGCGCGACGCAATGACGATTCGTTCGGAACCTCGGCTCAACTCTGGTTCCCTAGCTTACCAGCGCCTTGACCTGCGCCCATTGCCTGCGGCTCACCGGCAGCCTCTCGTCGAGACCCTCCAGGACCACCGACCATCCGATCTCGCCCTCGCTTTCGGCGCCGCGCTCGACGCCGCGTATCCATCGCCGCGCCACCAGGCAATTGCGATGAATCCGCACGAACACGCCGGCGAATTCCTGCTCGAGCTGCGTAAGGGACTCCTCGACCAAGTGCTCGCCGGTGCGGGTCCGCACGGTGACGTATTTGAGCTCGGCTCTCAAGTAAATCACGTCCGAGACCCGGACGAGAGTCAAGCGTCCGCGCTCGGCAACGCTGAAGAAGCGCCGCGGGGCCGGATCGATGCGCTCGAGCACGCCGCGCGCCAACCGCGTGCCGTTTGCGGCCTTCTTCAGGGCGGTGAGAAGCCGCACCGCGCGAACCGGCTTGGTGAGGTAGTCGACGGCGTTCACCTCGAAAGCCTCGACCGCGTACCGATCGTGCGCAGTGACGAAAATCACGGCGGGCGGCCGCTCCAGGACCTGCAGATGCCTCGCAAATTCGATGCCGCTCATTTCAGGCATGTGGATGTCGACCAGGACGACCTCCGCTTCCGCCGCGGCGATGATTTGCAGGCCCTCCATGCCGTTCGCCGCTTCGCCCGCGATGGAATGCGGCAGTTCTGCGCGGCAGTCCTCCAGAAGCTCGCGCAGGCGGTTGCGCGCCGGTTCTTCGTCGTCGATGATGACCACTCGGAGCGGGGTCATAGGCTGGTGCGATAGGGCATCGCGATATCGATCTCGTAGCGGCCGTCGGCGATGCGCGTGTC
>Ga0184619_10000036_pt1 | contig 41644 bp, 39 predicted proteins | sample PLM0_60_b1_FD_133146 | JGI IMG/M metagenome (GOLD analysis project Ga0184619, IMG submission 133146) | Groundwater sediment microbial communities from an aquifer in East River, Colorado, USA - PLM0_60_b1 | ecosystem: Environmental > Terrestrial > Soil > Riparian zone | place: USA: East River...
ACACCCTGAAACAGATTCGCCTGGCCGCCGACCGGCTCGCGGGATACCTCGCAGAGCGGCTGCGGGGCTGATGCGAACGCGGAAGGTGGAACGTGGAACGCGGAACAGAGTACGCTGCGCCAGCTCCGCGTTCCGCGTTGGGATTGGGTTGTGCGGGTGGATGATTTCCGCTCGCTCGTCGGGCGGTTGGAGCGCGAGATCCCACCGGAGTTCACGGGTGGGGTGGTCACGGTGGACGTCAGCCCCAAGACGGTCCCTCACCCCGTACGCGGCGACGTCTACACGCTGGGCGAATGCGTGCCGCTCGAGTGGAGCGGGAGCGGCGCCGACCTGCAGTCGCGGATCATCCTCTATCACGGTTCGTTCGCGAGCCTCGCGCGGCTCGGTGACTTCGACTGGCGCAAGGAGGCGTGGGAGACGCTCACCCACGAGCTGCGTCACCACCTCGAATGGCGCGCGCACGTGGACGCCCTCGAAGCGTACGACTGGGCGGCCGAGCAAAACTTCGCCCGCCAGGAGGGCCAGGCGTTCGATCCGCTCTTCTTCCGGTCGGGGGAGCAGATAACCGACGGCGTGTGGAAGGTCGACGACGACGTGTTCATCGAGCGGGAGCCGGAGCCCGGAAGTGGGGCGCAGGCGGATCTCGTCTGGCACGGGCGGCGGTATCGTGTGTCGTTGCCCCGCGCGAGCTCCGGGCCGCTCTTCCTGACGCTCGACGGTCTGGTCGATCCGCCCCCGGGCGACGCCGTCCTGGTCGTGAAGCCCGCAGCCCGCCTCTTGGACCTCTTCCGGCGCCGCTCGGACCCGGCGCACGAGACCGCCCGGGCAACGCTCGTCGATGGCTAAGCGCGTCCTGCTCGCGACGCGGGACTTGTTGTTCCGCGCGAAGCTCGGCGCCGTCGTGACCGCGGCGGGCGGCGAGGTGTCGCGGGACGAGGCCGCGTGCGATCTCGTCGTTCTGGCGCTGACGGGTCCGGAGGTGACGGGGCGGATCGGGGAGCTCGTCCGGGGGGGGATGCAGGTCCTCGCCTACGGCGCACATGTCCGGCCGGACCTGCTGCGCGCAGCGCGCGAGGCCGGGGCGACGGCCGTGCCGAACTCGCAGGTCGAAGCCCGGCTCGCAGAGCTCCTCAAAACGTAGGGGGCGTTCAAACCGACACCCGGAGCCTGTCAGCTTTGCGGAGTCCGGGGCCGGGTCTATCTTTCCGAGCCATGACGCATTCCACGACCGTCGGACTGCCACCCCAGGATGTGCTCGAGCGCGCCAAGCGCTTCTTCTCGGAGCGCGTGCCGCACGCCGCCGCATTCGTGGAGAAGGAAGGACCGGGCTTCCTGGTGCTGCGGGGTCAGGGTGGGGAAGAGATCGCGCTGCACGCGTGGGCGGACGCCGCGGGCAAGACCCGGGTGCGTGCGTCCACGCTCTTCTTCGATCAGGCGCTCGACCGGTTCCTCTCGACGCTCCCCCTCGAGACGGCTGTGGAGGTGGCGTGACGGCGGTGGGCGAGCGCTTCGCCGTCCGGGTGATGGTGACGGATGTGTGGGATCAGGTGTTTCTCGCGGTCGAGCCCACGATGACCGTCCGGGAGCTGAAGCGCCAGGCGCTGGCCCAGGCATTGAAGCGCCCGCAGGTGCGGCTCGAGGACTACGTCGTGAAGTTCCTCGGCGCCCAGGTTCTGGAGGAATCCACGACGCTCGCGGCGCTCGGCGCGGTTCCCAACGCGGCGTTCATCGTCTTGCCCGCGCGGCGCCTAGCGGTCCGCTGATGCCGTCGCGCCCGCCCGGCGCGCCCAGTCGCGCGCTCACGACCTTCGCCGTTGGTTTTCTGCTGCTCGATGCCCTGCTCCTGGGGTACAGCGGGTTCGCCCTGGGCCGGCCGATGCTGATCGTCTGGGGCGCCGTCTGCTGCGTCGCGGCCGCTCTCGTCGTCGTGGGGTGGCGGCGCTACCGCCGCGTCCTCTCGGACCTGGAGCAAGCGCGACGGGAGATGCGGGCGGACGTGGAGGCGATTCGGCAGCTGCTGCGCGGCAACCGCTTGCACAACTAGGTGACGACCGGCGTCGTCTGGCACCCCGCGTGCCGCCTGCATGATCCCGGGTTGGGCCATCCCGAGCGCCCCGAGCGGATCGAAGCGGTTCTCGCGGCGTTGCGCGCGCCGGACATGACGGCCGAGGTCGACTGGGCGGAGGCGACCCCCGCGACGCGCGACCAGGTGGAGCGCGTGCACCCGACGGGCTATCTCGACGCGCTCGAGCGCCTCGCGCGCGGGGGCGGAGGCGCGCTCGACGCCGACACCGCGATGAGCCGCAACAGCTGGGACGCCGCGCTGGCGGCCGCCGGCGTGGCGATCGGCGCGGTGGAGCAGGCGATGGAGCGGGGCTCGGCCTTCGGCGCCACGCGCCCTCCGGGGCACCACGCGCTCGCCGGCCGTGCCATGGGGTTCTGCCTGATCAACAACGTCGTCGTGGCGGCGCGGCACGCGCAGCGGCTCGGCAAGGCGCGTGTGCTCATCGTGGACTGGGACGTGCACCACGGCAACGGCACGCAGGCTCTGGTGGAGCGCGATCCGTCGATTCGCTACGTGTCGATGCACCAGTACCCCTGGTATCCGGGGACGGGCGCCGAGGACGAGCGGGGCGTGGGGAACGTGTTCAACGTGCCCCGTCCGCCGGGCCTGGCGCGAGAGGGGTACGTGCGGGACTTGCTCACGGCGCTCGACGCCGCCCTCGTCGGCTGGCGACCCGACCTGCTGCTCGTGTCGGCCGGGTTCGATTCCCTCGCGGGCGATCCGCTGGGGGGCTTCACGCTCGAGCCCGAGGACATGGCCCGCTGGACGACGGCCTTCCGCGAGCGGGTGGCGCCGGCGCCGGTCGTCAGCGTGCTGGAGGGCGGATACCGGCTCGACCTGCTCGCCGCCGGCGTTCGCGCGCACGTGCGCGCGCTTGCCTGACGGTGGCGGCGTCCCGATACTACAGGGGTGACCGCGACGGCCGCCCCACAGGCATCCAAGCACTGGCCCGCCAGCATCTACCGGTCTCCCGACGGAGGTGTCGAGCGAGGCCTCTCGCCCGCCCGGTTGCGCGAGATCGTGCGCGCCGGCGAGGGCGAGCTGTGGGTGGACGTCGACAGCACCGACCTCCATCAGCACGCGCTCTTGGAGAAGGTGTTCGACTTCCATCCCCTCGCCGTCGACGACACCCTTTCGCCGCGCACCCGAGTCAAGCTGGAGGAGTACGACCGTTACGTGTTCGTGGTGATGGCGGGGCTCCACTTCGACCAGGGCACTCCCGACCCGTTCGATCTCCAAACCTTCAACCTCTACTTCTTTCTCGGGAAGAATTTCCTGGTCACCGTGCATGCCGTGCCCTCGGCGAGCTGCGACAAAGCGCAAGACCGATTGTTGCGCAGTCCCGACCTCCTCGCGCGGGGGGCCGAGATGACGATGCACCACATCATCGACCAGGCAGTGGACGCGTACTTTCCATTGGTCGAAGAGCTGAACGGCATGGTGGACGGGCTCGAGCGGAAGCTGTTCGAGGAGTTCGATCAGGGCCTGATCCACGAGATCTTCAAGGCGAAGCGGTCGACCTTCGGCCTGCGGCGACACATCGGGCCGCTGCGCGAGGTGCTCAACATTCTGACGAACCGTCCTTGCGGCTACATTCGGGCCGAGACGCAGTTGTACTACCGGGACGTGTACGACCACACCATCCGGCTGATGGAGTCGGTCGACACGACGCGCGACCTGCTCGCCGGCGTGCTGGAGACGTACCTGTCCCAGACCTCCAACCGCATGAACCAGGTGATGAAGCAGCTGTCGATCGTGGCCACGATCGCGCTGCCGTTGATCGTGATCGCCGGGATCTACGGCATGAATTTCAGTCGCATGCCGCTCACCCACGATCCGCTCGGCTTTTGGGGCGCCCTCGCCACCATGGTCCTGGTCTCGCTGGCGATCGTGTGGTGGCTGCACCGCCGTAAATGGCTCTGACGCTCACGGCCGACGTTCTCACCCTGAAGACCAAGCATCCGTTCGTCATCGCCCGGGCCGGCGACGACGAAACCCGGGTCGTGTGGGTGCGCCTGGCGGATGCGGACGGGGTGGAGGGGTGGGGGGAAGCCGATCCCTCGCGCTACTACGGCGAGACGGCGGACACGGTGCTCGCGACGCTCAAGCGACTCGAGCCGTACCTCCCCGGGGATCCGTTCGATCTCGAGACGGCGGAGGCGACCTTCGCGCAGGTCGTGCCGCAGAACGGCGCGGCGCGGGCGGCGGTTTCCGCCGCGCTGCACGATCTGGTCGGGAAGCGGCTGGGCCAGCCGGTGTGGCGGTTGTGGGGCCTCGATCCAGCTCGGGCGCCGCGCTCCTCGTTCACGATCGGCCTCGACACCCCTGAAACGATGCGAGAGAAGGTGCTCGAGGCGTCGTCCTATCCGATCCTCAAGATCAAGCTCGGCACCGACCGGGACGAGGAGATCCTGCGCACGGTGCGCGACGCAACCGACAAGCCGCTCCGGGTGGATGCGAACGCCGGATGGACGCGCGCCCGCGCGCTCGAGATGCTGCCCGTGCTGAAGGAGTACGGCGTCGAGTTCGTGGAGCAGCCCTTGCCTCCGGACGACCTCGAGGGTCTCGCGGCGGTGCGGCGTCGGGGCATTCTGCCCGTCGTGGTGGACGAGAGCTGCATCGTTGCGACCGACATCCCGCGGCTCGCGGGCGCCGTGGACGGGATCAACATCAAGCTCGCGAAGTGCGGATCGCTCCGCGAAGCGCTGCGCATGATCGCCACGGCCCGTGCGCACGGCCTGCTGGTCATGGTGGGGTGCATGATCGAATCGTCGCTCGGCATCACGGCGGCCGCGCAGGTCACGCCGCTCGTGGACGCCGCCGATTTGGACGGCGCGGCGCTGACCGCGAACGACCCCTTCATCGGCGCCACCATCGACGGCGGGCAGATCCGACTCCCCACCGAGCCGGGGTTGGGCGTGCGGCGGCGGTGAGGGGGCCAGCGCCGGGCACCCCGGGCTTGCGCCCGGGGTCAGAGCGACCACTGACCCCGCGCGCGAGCGCGGGGATGGCTCCCAGGTTCGCCGAGGTGGTGCTCCCGGTGCCCGTCCCCCGCGCGTACACGTATCTCGTTCCCGCTGAGCTGGCGCCGCGCGTCGTGCCCGGCGCGCGGGTGATCGTGCCCGTCCAGCGGCGGCAGGTGGTGGGTGTGGTGGCGGCGGTGGACGCGGCCGCGCCGGGGGTGGTGGCGAGACCGATCCTGGCCGCGCCCGACGTGGAGCCGGCCCTCACGCCGCCGCTCTTCGCGCTCGGTGTCTGGATCAGTCGCTATTACGGCACGCCCCTCGGCCTCGCGCTCCGCGCGCTGCTCCCTGGGGCGCTCTGGAGCGTCCAGCGGCCGGCCGGGCCCCCGCCGCAGGTGGAGCGAGTGCTCGCGCTGACGGCCGTACTGCCTTCGCTGCTCGAGCGCGAGCGGGCGTTCAAGCGCGCCCCCAAGCGCCGCCTGGCGTATGAGGCGCTAGAGGCGATCGGCGGCTCGGCGCCGGTCCGTCACCTGATCACCCGGCTCGGCCTGTCTCGCGCCGCGCTCGACGGCCTGGTGGCGCAGGGCCTGGCCCGCTATGCCGAGGTGGCCCAGGCGCGCGATCCGTTCGCCGGGCTGTCGTCGCCGCCGCCCCCCGACCCCACGGCCGACCAGCGTCGCGTCGTGGCGGGGATTTTGGCGACGCCGATCGAGACGCCCGCCCTGATCGCGGGAGTCACCGGGTCGGGCAAGACGCTGGTGTATCTGGACGTGTTGCGGAGCGTCGTCGCCACCGGCGGCGGCGCCATCCTCCTCGTGCCGGAGATCGCGCTGACGCCCCAGACCGTCGCGCGGGTGCGCGGGGTGTTCGGAGACCAGGTCGCCGTGCTGCACTCCGGGTTATCGGACGGCGAGCGCGCCGATGCGTGGCGCGCGCTGCGGCGCGGGGAGCGGCGGGTGGCGGTCGGCCCGCGCTCAGCCGTGTTTGCACCGGTCCAACGGCTCGGGGTGATCGTGGTGGACGAAGAGCACGAATCGAGCTACAAGCAGGCAACGGCGCCGCGCTATCACGCTCGCGACGCGGCGCTGGAGCGGGCGCGGCTCGAGGGAGCGCGAGTGATTCTTGGCAGCGCCACGCCCTCGCTCGAGACGTTGCACCTCGCCGCCACGGGGAAGCTGGCGCGGTTCGATCTCCCCGACCGGATCGGCGCGCGCCCGCTGCCGCCTGTCGAGGTGATCGACCTGCGGAGCGCCGCGCGCGTGCCGGACGCGCGTGGGGTTCCCTGGAGCGAAGCCCTCGACGAGGCCGTGCGGGGCGCGCTCGGGCGCCGCGAGCAGGTCATCCTGCTCCTGAACCGCCGCGGATTCGCGACGTACCTGCAGTGTCCCACCTGCGGCGACGTGCGCGCTTGCCCGCGCTGCGCGATCGCCCTCACCGTGCATCAGACGCCGCCGGCCCTGCGGTGCCATTACTGTGGACATGAGGAGCCGATTCCCACAGTCTGCGGCGCGTGCGGCAAGGAAACGCAGCGGATGCGGGGTCTGGGCACCCAGCAGCTCGAGCACTTCGTGGGGCTGCGATTTCCCGGAGCCCGCATTGCCCGCATGGACCTCGATACCACGAGCACCAAGTGGGCGCACCACCGCGTGCTGGAGCGCATGGCGCAGGGGCAAGTCGACATTCTGCTCGGCACGCAGATGATCGCGAAGGGGCTGGATTTCCCGAACGTGACGGTCGTCGGGGTGGTGGACGCCGACACCGCGCTGCACCTCCCCGACTTCCGCGCCGCCGAGCGCACGTTTCAGCTCGTGGCTCAGGTCGCGGGCCGCGCCGGGCGGGGCCTGAAGGGGGGGCGCGTGTACGTCCAGACACGCTTGCCCGACCACCACGCCATCCGCGCGGCGGCGGCGCACTCGGTGGTGCAGTTCGCCGCGGCGGAGCTGCCCTTGCGGGTCGCGCCCCACCCGGCATACCCGCCGCACGTCGCGCTCGCCCGGTTCGTGGCCTCGCATGAGGACCCGGGGCGGGCGCAGCGAGCGGCGGAGCGCGTGGCGACGTGGCTCATCCGGGCCAACGTCGAGCGGCTGTCCGGCGCGCTCAGCGTGCTCGGGCCGGCCCCGTGCCCGATCGAGCGGCTCAAGGGGCGGTGGCGTTGGCACGTGCTCGTGAAGGCCGCGGAGCCGCGCGCCATCGGCCGCGTCGTGCGCGCGCTGGGCGCGCGCGCCCGGGGCCTCGTCGTGGATCGCGATCCGGTGTCGCTGTTGTAATGCGGAATGCGAAATTCGGAATGTCCGTGCGAGCGTCGAAATTCCGCATTAGGTTTCTCCATCTGTGACGACGCGTCCCCGCTTCCAGTACCACCCGCCCGACTTCGAGGCACCGCCACTCACGGGGGCGCCCGACGCGCGCTTCGAGCCCGCGCCGGCCGACGGCGTCCTGCCGGACCGCTTCTTCTCGACGACCAACCTCCCGACCTACGTGCGGACGGGCGCCGCGTGGCGCCGCCCGCGGCTGCCGCGGATGGACTGCGTCATCGTGCGCGACCCGACCGGCGACCTCGTCGTGACCGAGCCACGTCGTGTGCGCAAGGGGCAGCTCGTCGCCCTCGGAACAGAGGAAGACGGCAGCGAGGGGATCTTCGTGCATACCGAGGGCTTTCTCCGGGGGGCTCACAGCGCGAACGAGTTCGGCTTCATGCAGACGGAGGTATCGCGCGAGCGGCCGGTGGACTACGCGGTACTGGCGCAGCTCCTGGGCGAGGAGAAGCAGCGCGCCGGGAAGATCGTCTGGGTCGTGGGGCCCGCGCTCGTGCACGCCCGGGCGCGCGAGGATATGATCTGGTTCGTGCAGAGCGGATACGTCCAGGCGCTGCTCGGCGGTAATGCCGTGGCGGTGCACGACCTCGAGGCCGCGATCTTCGGCACCACGCTCGGGATGACGAGCTCGGGGCAGGGCGTCGAAGGCGGCCACGCGCTCCACATGCGAGCCATCAATCAGGTCCGGCGAGCGGGCGGGATCGCCGCCGCGGTGCGCCAGGGCCTCGTGAGCGCGGGGATCATGCACGCCCTCGTGACGCAGGGGGTACCGTTCGTGCTCGCGGGGTCGATCCGTGATGACGGGCCGCTTCCGGAAGTGCTCTCCGACACGCTGGCCGCCCAGGATGCGATGCGGCAGGTCACGGCGCAGGCGACGTTCGCCGTGTTCGTGGCGACGGCGCTCCATGCGATCGCGGTCGGGAACATGCTTCCGGCCTTCGTGGACGCGCCCGCGCCCGACGACCTGCGCCCGCTCACCACGATCTGCGTCGACCAGACGGAGTTCGTGGTGAACAAGCTGCGGGACCGGGGAACGCATCAGGCGTACGGCGTCGTCACGAATGCCCAGGACTTCATGCACGTCCTGCGATTCTACGTGGAGCGATGGGAGCAGGCGCAGGCCCCGGCGACCGTCCTCCGCTAGATCCGGGCCGGGGGCCGGGGTGGGCGAAACTCGCCGAGGCCGTCGCCCTGCGCGTGCCGCCCTCCGAGATCGAGACGATCTACCTGTTCCGGCCGTGGAAGCGGGAGGGGCGCGAGTGGGGCACGGCGGTGGTCGCGTGCCGCGCCGGGGCGGGCGGCGACCGGTTGCGCGTCTACACGGCACGCTACATGCTGATCGTGCGCGGCAAGGAGCGCGGCCAGTCCCGGATCGAGGTCGAGGAGACGGGCCTCTCGCCCGCGGAGATCATCGCCCGCGTGATGCAAGCGGCCGCCGAGCGGACCGGAGACCCCGAGCCGCCGGTGGCGGTGGGACCGGCGGTATGGTATGAAGGTTGACGCCACCAAGCTCCTCGACGAGTTCCGCCGCTACCTCGCCGAGCACAACCTGCCGGCGACGCACCAGCGTCTGGCGGTCGCGGATGCGGTCTTTGTCGCCGGGGAGCACCTGTCGGCCGAGGAGGTCAGCCGGCGCGTCGCGAAGCGCGGGGTGGCGGTCGGCACGGCGACGATCTATCGCACGCTCGACCTGCTGGTCCGCGCCGGGCTCGCCAAGGAGCACGAGTTCGGCGAGGGATTCAAGCGCTACGAGCCCCTCGCCGCGGGTCAGGCGCACGAACACTGTATCTGCTCTTCGTGCGGGCGGGTGACCGAGTTCTCGAACGACCGGCTGGAGCGGATGATCGCGTTGCTCGCAGAGGAGGTGGAGTTCCGGCCCCACCACCATCGGTTGGAGATCTACGGACTGTGCCGGAGCTGTCAGCAGGCGAACCCCTTAGCGCGCACGAGGTGACGGGTTGATCGAATCGCGAATGTTCGTGCCCACCAAGGCCTTCCTGACCAAGGGCGTCGGTCGGCACAAGGAGAAACTCACCAGCTTCGAGATGGCGCTGCGCGATGCACATCTCGCCAACTTCAACCTCGTGCGGGTGAGCTCGATCTTCCCGCCCCATTGCGAGCTGGTGGACCGCGAGGAGGGCATGTCCCTGATGAAGCCGGGCCAGGTCGTCTTCGCGGTCATCGCCGAGTCGTCCACCAACGAGCCGAGCCGCCTCGTCGCCGCGTCGATCGGCGTCGCGATGCCGGCGGACACGTCCCACCACGGCTACATCTCCGAGCACCACAGCTACGGACAGAACGAAGTCACGTCGGGAGAGTACGCCGAGGACCTCGCGGCGTCGATGCTCGCCACCGTGCTGGGCGTCCCATTCGATTCGGACAAAGCGTGGGACGAGCGGCGGGAGCAGTGGCTCCTGTCGGGAGAAATCGTCCGCACGATGAATATCACCTCGACCGCCGAGTGCGGAGACGACGGGCGCTGGACGACCGTCGTGTCGGCGGTCTGCTTCTGCGGGTGACGCCCTCCTTTACCCTCGCATTTCTCGCGGGCCTGTTGAGCTTTCTCTCTCCCTGCACGCTCCCGCTGATCCCGAGCTACGTGGGGTTTCTCACGGGGCTTTCCGCGGACGAGCTGGCGGTCCGGCGTGGAACGGCGTTGCTACACGCGCTCGCCTTCGTCGCCGGCTTCTCGGGCGTCTTCATCGCCCTGGGGGCGAGCGCGTCCGTCCTCGGTGTGCTGCTCCTGCATTGGCAAGTCTGGATCGGCCGCATCGGCGGGGTCGTCATCATCCTCTTCGGGCTGTACCTCCTGCGGGTCATCCAGCCCGCGTTTCTCACGCGGGAGCGTCGGCTCCAACTCGCCGACAAGCCGCTCGGATACCTCGGATCCGCGTTCGTCGGCATCACGTTCGGTGCCGCCTGGACACCCTGCATCGGCCCCATCCTGGGCGCGATCCTCACGATGGCCGCGGCGCAGACGAGCGTCGGGCACGGCGCCGCACTCCTCACCGCGTACGCGCTTGGCTTGGCGGTCCCGTTCCTGCTCGCGGCCGTGGTCCTGGATCGGTTCCTGGTCTGGTTCCAGCGGTTCCGCCCCTACCTCGTGTGGGTGGAGCGGATCGCTGGGATCCTCCTGATCCTGCTGGGGCTGCTGCTCGTCACCGATCGCTTCACCCTGATCGCGAGCTGGCTGCAGGGGCTGACGCCAGAGTTCCTGAAGAGCAAGCTCTAGGCCTGGTGACCTAAAGGACACCGCGCGTGTGCTTTAGCACGACGCCGTGCCGAGCCCAGGGTTCAGTCTGGGAACTCCGACGGGGACCGTCCTATATTAGGGGCCAGCGACAATGCACACGGTGACAATCCTTCGAGAGAGGGCATGCATGATCAGGCTACGGAAACGCGGGTTCGGTCTCGCCGCCACGCTGGCCGCGATGGCTCTTGCCGCGTGCGCGCGGGGCGAGCAGACGAGCCAATCGGCGGACTCGACGGCGCGCAACTTGACGCTGGCGCCAACGGAGTCCACGGCGGCCATGAAGGACGTGCCGGCGCCGGCGACCGCGCCGGCCAAAGCCGCGCCCGCAGCGAAGGCGCCCGTGAAGCAGCCCGCGCCGAAACCCGCCCCACCGGCTCCGCTGATGTTGACGGCCGGGACGCACATCTCGCTCGCGGCCGGCGATACGATCACCACCCGGTCGGCGAAGCCGGGTGACGCGTTCACGGCCACGGTGAGCAACGATGTGAAGGATCCCGCCGGGCGCGTCGTGATCCCCGTTGGCGCCGCGGTGTCGGGCACGATCACCACAGCGGAACCCGCGCCGAACCCGAGCTCCGCGGGCACGCTGGAGCTGGCGGTCACGAGCGTGACGGTGCGCGGCGCCAGCTACGCGATCGACGCCTCCGTGACGGCGATGGACACCATCATGAAGGGCCGTGGGGTGACCAAGGCCGACGCGGCCAAGGTCGCCGGAGGCGCGGTGGCCGGTGCCCTGGTCGGGAAGCTCCTGGGAAAGAACACCAAGGGTGCCGTGATCGGGGGAGCCGCCGGGGCCGCCGCGGGCGCGGCCGCCGCCCGCGCGTCACGCGACATCGATATCGTGATTCCCAAGGGAGCCGCCATCAGCCTCACGCTCAATAAGCCGCTGACGGTGAAGCGGACCTAGGCGGCGTAGCGTCAGAATTGGGGCTTAACGTCCGACCAACCGGACGACTCCGAATACGAGCCCGACCGTCGTGACGGCTTGCCCGACCCAGAACAGGAACATCCACCGAATGATCCGGGCCTCAAACGCGGACATCCGGGCCTCGAGGCGACTCTCGAGAGCCGCCATGGCCGCTTTGACTTCGGCAATTCGCTGCTCGAGCTTCGCGTCGAGCTGCGACGTGCGTTGCTCGATCTTGGCGTCGAGCTGCGTCGCCCGCTGCTCGAGCTTCGCATCGAAGCGCGCGAAGTTGACCTCGTTCAGCTCGCGGAGGTCGTTGCGATACGTCGCGTCCACTTGGTTCAACCAGTTCACGAGCTCGTTGGTCAGGTCATCCCCAAACTTCTCATAGAACTTCCGGGACAACGTCGCCGTGACCGGCATTCCCGCTCCTCTGTCGGTACGGCAATACGCTAATCTACGCTCGGCGTGCCACGGCGATCAAATTCACGCAGTGGGGGTTCGTTTTCTCCAGCCGTCGTCAGTACCCCGCCGCCCCGCCGCCGCGCCTGGGATCCGCTACGCCGACCCAGCCGGCGGCGGTGCGCGCGATGGCGTTCACCTCGGTCTTGTAGCTCCACACGCTCACCTTATGCCCCATGGCCGCGAGCGAGTCGATGGACGATTGCACGAAGCCGTCGCTCTCGAGGTAGAGCACATCGGGCAACGCCTGGTGATGGAGCCGCGGCGCCGCCACGGCGCTCGCGAGCTCCATGCCTTGGTCGATCATATCGCTGAGCACCTGATACACGGCGGTGGGAATGCGTGAGCCGCCGGGGCTTCCCAGCACCAGGAACAGGCGACCGGCCGCATCGAGGACGATCGACGGTGTCATGGCCGAGAGCATCCGTTTTCCGGGCGCGATCGCGTTCGCCTCACCCTGCACCAGCCCGAACAGATTCGGTTTCCCCGGGGCGGTGCTGAAGTCGTCCATCTCGTCGTTCAGGAGGAATCCCGCCCCCGTCACCGCGACGGCGCTGCCGAAATCGTTGTTGAGCGTGGTCGTGCACGATACCGCGTTCCCGTCCGGGTCCACGATCGAGAAGTGCGTGGTCTCCGTTCCCTCGGAACGCGTGCCGGCCACCGGTGCCGATGGAGTCGCGTGCTGGGGATCGATGCCTGCCCGAAGCGTGCCCGCGTACCACTTGGCCAGCAGGCGACCGAGCGGCATGCTCACGAAGTCCGGATCACCGAGGAACGCGTTGCGATCCACGTAGGCCCGCCGCGACGCCTCCGTCTGGAGGTGCATCAGCCGTGGGCTCCCAAACGGCGGCAGCGGGGCGTATCCCTCCATCACGTTGAGGATCTCCGCGAGCGTGACTCCGCCGCCCGACGGCGGCGGCATGGTGTAGATCGTGTAGCCGCGGTAGAAGATCTCGATCGGGTCGCGCCACTTCGCGCGATACCGGGCGAGGTCCTGTCGCGTGATCAACCCGCCGCCCCGAGTCATCTCCTGGACGATCAAGTCGGCGATTCCGCCCTGATAGAACACCGTCGGCCCGCTGTCGGCGACGAGCGCGAGCGTGCGCGCCAGGTCGGGCTGCACCAGCCGGCTGCCGGGCGCGGGGGCCGCGCCGTCGACGAGGAACTGCGCCCGCGATGCGGGGAACCGACCGAGCCGCTCTGCCTCGCGCCCGATCTGGCGGCTGCGGGCGCCGTCCACGACGTGCCCGTCGCGCGCCAGGCGGATGGCGGGCCCCAGGAGCTCCCGCCACGGCAGCCGACCGAGCCTGCGATGTGCCTCGTACAGTCCCGCGACACTCCCGGGCACGCCGGCCGAGAGGTGACCGGTCAGGGACGATTGCATGACGGTGCCCGCCGAATCGACGTACATGTCGTGCGCGGCGCCGGACGGCGCGGCCTCGCGGAAGTCGAGCGCGTGGACCGTTCCGTCGTGCTGCCGGATCACCATGAATCCCCCGCCCCCGATGTTCCCCGCGACGGGGTGGACCACCGCGAGGGCGAACGCTACGGCCACCGCCGCGTCGACGGCGTTGCCGCCGCGACGCAGCACGTCGACCCCCACGTCGCTCGCGAGCGGATGCGACGTCACCACCATGGCATGCTCACCAACGACGGCTTTGACGCGCTGAGCCAGGGGCCAGTCGGCCGCGATGAGCGCGCCACGGACCGACTCCCCTCCCGTGGCTGGCCTAGCGGACGAGTCAACCGCGGGGAGCGCGATGGCTGGGATGGCTGGGGGGACGATCGGGGGGAGGGGGATCGTCTCCGGCGCCTTGATGCCGCCGCACGCCGTCAGCACTACCAGGCCGAGACCGAGCGATCTGCGCATGCCGAATTGTGCACGTTGACCCGAGTTCGGGTCAACGTCTAACTTGGGGGCCATCCGACACCCCTCATGACCGTTCCCGACTACCGCGACCCGCGGCTCACCGAGCAGCGCAACCCCCGCACCCAGCGCATCGACGTCGCGTCGACGCTCGAAATTGTCGACCTCATGAACGCGGAGGACGCGACCGTGGCACCTGCGGTGCGCGCGGTGCGGGGCGACCTGGCACGCGCCATCGATCTCGTGGTGGACTCGTTCCGCCGGGGCGGGCGGCTCATCTACGTAGGCGCCGGGACGTCCGGACGGCTCGGCGTGCTGGATGCGAGCGAATGTCCGCCCACGTTCGGCACGCCGCCGGAGATGGTCGTGGGCGTCATCGCGGGCGGGTATCAGGCGCTGGTCAAGAGCAGTGAAGGCGCGGAGGACGATGTCAATGCGGGCATGGCGGCGGTGGACCAGGCGCGCGTCGCGCCCGTCGACTTCGTGCTGGGCATTGCGGCGAGCGGGACGACGCCGTTCGTGCGCGCCGCGCTGGCACGCGCGCAGACCATCGGCGCAACGACCGGGCTCCTCGCCTGCTCCGATCCCCCCCGGGTGCTGGCCGACACGTGCGACGTGCTCATCCTTCCGAAGGTCGGGCCCGAAGCGCTCACGGGATCGACGCGGCTGAAGGCGGGTACCGCCACGAAGCTCGTCCTCAACACCCTCTCGACCGGTGCCATGATACGCCTGGGGCGCGCCTACGGCAATCTGATGGTGGATCTGGCGGCAGTGAGCGAGAAGCTGCGTGACCGCGGGGAGCGCATCGTGATGGAGTGCTGCGCGGTGGACCGGGGCGCGGCGCGCCGCGCGATCGAGGCCGCGGGCGGCAGCGTGAAGCTGGCGATCGTGATGGCGAAGAGCGGGGTGGCGAAGGCCGAGGCGGAGGGGTTGCTCGCCGAGGCGGGCGGGTTCGTGCGGCGAGCGGTCGGCGACCCGCCGCCCGTCGCGTGACGACCACGCTCGCCGTCGGGGTGATGTCGGGCACGTCGCTCGACGGCGTCTCGACCGCGCTCGTCCGACTCACGGACGAGCCGCTCGATGCGCGACTCGTCGCGTTTCACCAAGACGCCTACACCGTCGCGGAGCGCGGGCAGATCATCGATGCGATCGCGCGCGGCGGCTCGCGGGATTTGGCGCTGCTGCACGTCGCCCTGGGCGAGCGGTTCGCGGGGGCGGTGCTCCAGCTCGTCGCCGAGGCGAGGGTGGCGCTGCGCGACATTGGCTTCGTCGCTTCGCACGGGCAGACGATCTGGCACGAGCCGGGGCGGGCGACCCTGCAGCTCGGCGATCCCGCGGTGATCGCGGAGCGCGTGGGGGTGCGGGTGGTGAGCGACTTCCGCGCGCGCGACGTGGCCGCCGGCGGCCAGGGGGCGCCGCTCGTGCCGCTCGCCGACGTGTTGCTCTTCGGACACCCGGAGCGCGGGCGGCTGCTGCTGAACGTCGGGGGCATGGCGAACGTCACGTGGGCGCCGCGCCGCGGCCTCACCGTCGGGGCGGTGGCGTTCGACACCGGGCCCGGCGTGGGGGTGATCGACGCGGTGACGCGCCGCGTCGATCCGGCGGCGCGGTTCGACGTCGGCGGCGAGCGCGCGCGCCGCGGCAAGCCGGCCCGCAAGGTGCTCGAGGGATTGCTCGCCGATCCCTACTTTGCCGCGCCGCCGCCCAAGAGCACCGGACGCGAGCGCTTCGGGCTCGACTACGCCGATCGGCTCGTCGACGGCGTGCGCCAGGCGGGCGGGTCCGAGAACGACGCGGTGGCGACGGCGGTGGCCCTCACCGTCGAGACGATCGCGCGCGGGATCGAGCGCTGGACGCCCCCGGGGCCGGACGACGAGCTGGCGATCTCGGGCGGCGGCGCCCGCAATCCGGTCCTGGTGGCTCAGCTCACCGCGCGGCTCCAACCGCGGCCCGTCGTCGCGTTCGATCGACTGTTCTTCGACGGTGAGGCGAAAGAAGCGCTCGTGTTCGCCTTTCTCGGCTTTCTGACGATCCTCGGGAAGGCCGGCAACCTGCCGGCCGCGACCGGTGCCCGCGGCCCCCGCGTGCTCGGCCACGTCACGCCGGCGTGACCGTGTCGCTCGCCCGGCTGGTCTTTCCCGCGCTGCGTTGGCGGTCGAGTGCCGGGGGCTTCGCGCACGAGCGCCCCAAGATCGACGCGGCGCTCGCTGCCGGCGTGGGCGGGTTCATCATCTTCGGCGGGAACCGGGACGCCGTGGGCGCGCTCACGCGCGAGCTGCAAGCCCAGGCCGGACGTCCGCTGCTCGTGGGCGCCGACCTCGAGCGCGGCCCGGCGCAACAGGTGCAGGGGCTCACCGAACTTCCGTCGGCCGCGGCGCTCGGCTGGCTCGACGACCTCGAGGCCACGAGCGCGTGCGGCATGATCACCGGCGTCGAGGCACGCTCGGTGGGGATCAACTGGGCGTTCGGTCCGGTGTGCGATCTCGACCTCGAGGCCCGAAACCCGATCGTCCAGACCCGCGCGTTCGGGGCGGACCCGGTGCGCGTCGGCGAGCAGGCGGCGGTGTGGATCCGCGCCCTGCAGGACCACGGCGTGCAGGGATGCGCCAAGCACTACCCCGGTCACGGGCGCACCACCGAGGACTCGCACGCCACGCTGCCGCGCGTGCGTGCCTCGGCCGCCGAGCTGCAGCAGCTGGACGGGACGCCCTTCGAGTATGCGATCCGGGCCGGCGTCGGCAGCGTGATGAGCGCGTTCGTGGCCTATCCGAACTGGGACCCTTCCGGGCGCGCGGCGAGCTTCTCCGCCGAGATCCTGGGCTACCTGCGGAGCACGCTCAACTTCGCCGGGCTGGTGGTGACCGACGCGCTGATCATGGCGGGCGCGAGCGCGGCACAGGCGGTGCCGGCCGCCACCGTGGGTGCGGTCGCCGCGGGATGCGACGCGCTCCTCTACCCGAACGACTTCCGCAGCGTGGTCGCCGCCCTCGATCGCGCGGTCGGCGCCGACATTCCGATGGTGCGGGCCGACGCCGCGCTGGCCCGCTACGATGCCGCGCTCGCCGCCTGGGGCGGTCTGCCCGATCAGGGCGTGCCCGACTTCGCCGGCCACGCGGAGCTAGCGGACGGGCTGGCCGACCGTGCCACGCACCTGGCGCGCGGTGAACCGCCGACTATCCACGCACCCCTCACCGTGTCGATCGTCGATGACGACGTGGGTGGCCCGTATACGGTCGGGCCGCGAGACATCTTCACACGCACGCTGCAGGATGCCGGCGTCGCCATCGGGAAACGGGAAACGGGAAACGGGAAACGTGTCGTTCTCGCCTACGCCGAGCCCCGCTCGTGGAAGGGGCGGGCCGATCTCGGCGCACGGTCGCGTGCGGCGTTGCGGCGCCTAGTGCCCGGCGCGCAGCTCGTGGTGCTGTTCGGGCATCCGCGACTCGTGTCGCAGATCCCCGGCATGGCCCCGATCCTCTTATGTTGGCACGGACAGCCGCTGATGCAACGCGCGGCAGCGAGATGGGTGATCTCGAGAGTACGCGGTGAGCGGTAAGCGTTAAGCGGTAAGCGGTAAGCGGTAAGCGGTGGATCGTTTGCCAGCCCGCTCACCGCTCACTGCTCACCGCTCACCGCTCACCGCTTGAAATCCGGAGCGTGGTCAGATAGGCGACGACGGTCGCGGCAGGAACGGCATAGATGATTTTGCCTTGCGACTCCCGGTTGCCGCCGTACAAGACCCCGGCGACGCGGCCCGAGCGATCGAAGATGGGGCTGCCCGACGACCCCGGGGCGCCGTACCCATCCACCTGGACGATGTTGCTGAGCGTCTTGCTCACCGTCCCGGCCGTCAGGGTCGGGTCGGCGATCACGCCCCGTTGCCCGACGCGCTCCATCGGCAGGTCCTCCCCCAGGGGGTAGCCGATGATCGCCACCGGATCGCCGCGCGCGAGGGCCTGCGGCTCCGCCGCAAAGCCCGCGACGCGAGGCGTGCCACCTGGGATGTCCACCTGTACGACGCCGACGTCCGCCGAGTCGGCGATGCCGACCAGGCGGCCGGGGAACCACTGACGGCTCCCTGAAAACTTCACCGCGATGCGCTGGGGCCGGCGGTTCCCATCCTCGCCCACCAGCACGTGCCGGTTGGTGACGAGCGTGCCCTGGGAGTCGGCGGCGAACGCGGTGCCGCTGACGATCTCGCTGTCCGAGAACTGGACCACGACGAGGGCGACGGCGTCCTGGTTGCGGAGCGAGATGGCACGGTAGTCCATCGCCGCCGCGCCCGCCAGACCTCGCTGGCGTGCCTCGGCGGCGTCGAGCGCAGCCCGCAGCCGCGCGACCGCGCGGGCGTCGCCCGTCGAGGCCGCCGTCGAGAGCTCGGTCGAGAGCCGCGCCACGTCGGCCTGCGACTGCCGCAGCGCGTCCCGCAGGCTCGCGAGCTCGATCTCGAACCGCGCGAGCAGTCGCCGGGCCTCCTCGGCCAGGCTATCGGCCCGTGTCTGGAGCCGCGCGACCTCACGCGCCTGGCGCGCGCCTTGCCCCTGGACCCAGCCGAACGCACCGAGCACCACGACCAACATCCCGATCAGCACCTTGGTGGTGCGGCGTAGGTGCGCGACGTCAGCGGCGATCCGTAGGGCGGCGCTCGAGCGCCCGGCCGGCGCGGGGCCGGCGGCCATCGCCTGATACTGCGGGCGGGTCGACGACATCCGCTCTGCCGACTTTCGGGCTCCGGCCGATACGGCGTCGGCGTCCAACTCGCCCGGCAGGACATGGAACTCCACCGCCGGCCCGTTCGGCCCGAAGCCGATCACATCGCCGTCGGCCAGGATCACTTCGCTCGTGATGCGCGCACCGTTGACGAAGGTCCCGTTGGCGCTGCCCAGGTCCCGGACGACGAAGGTATCACCCCGGCGGACGATGCCGGCGTGCCGGGAGGAGACGGCGAGGTCGCGCTCGGCGTCGAAGCGGACATCGGAGAGCGGGTGCCGGCCGAGGCCGATGTACGCCTTACGGAATGAATCGACCTGCCCGGCGCGCGCACCGGAGAGGAATTTGAACTGGGCGGTCACTGGCTCCGGTTGACCAGGTAGAGCGCCACGGCGGCCGCCGCCGCCGCGGCGACCAGCGCAATCAGGCGCCAGCGATTGCGCGCCGCGGGCTCGGGCGGACGGCTCCCCCGGTACACGGGGACGGGCTCCGTGCTGGTCTCGGTGTCGATCAGCGGGTACACCTGGTGGCCGACCTCGGCGCTCGCCTCCGCCGCGCGCAGCCCGTCGCCCTCGAACCGGACGAGCACCACGGTGATGTTGTCGGGCCCGCCCCGCCCGTTCGCGAGCGCGATGAGCTTGTCGCAGGCGGCCGACAGGTCGCGCTCACCAGATGCGACGGCGGCGATCTCCTCCCTCTTGACCTGGCCTGACAGACCATCGGAGCACAGCACCAGGATGTCGCCCTGACGGACCTCTTGGTAGGTGAGGTCTACTTTGACGCGCGCGTCGGGGCCCAGCGCCTGGAGAATGATGTTGCGGCGCTCGCTCTTCTCCGCCTCTTCTTCGGTCAGTTCGCCTGCTTCGACCAGACGCTGCATCAGCGACTGGTCCCTCGTGAGCTGGATCGCCTCCCCGTTGCGGATCAGGTAGGCCCGGCTGTCGCCCACCTGGGTGAGGAAAACGTGGTCGCCCAGGAGGCCGACGGCGGTGGTGGTGGTCCCCATCCCCCGCACCTCGGGGTGCGTCGCGGCGTACGTGTGGATGTGTCCGTTCGCGACCTCCACGGCCTCCTTGAGCCGGTACGCGAACCGTTGGGGCGTCACCTCCGTCTCGTTCAACCAGGCGCGGACCATCTGCTCGTAGATCGTCTTGGTCGCCATCTCGCTCGCGACCTCGCCGGCGGCGGCCCCACCCATCCCGTCCGCTACGACGAACAGCGAGCCTCGCTCGCCGACCTCGTGCGTGCGCACGGCGGGGAGGAGCGACGCCTCACGGCGCGTCAGGTCCGCGACCAGAAAGCGGTCCTCGTTGTGGTCCCGCGTCTTGCCCTGGTCGGTCTTGGCGAACACCGCGACTCTGATCGGCTTGGGAGAAGGGCGTCCGAACACGGTCACCGTGCGCACGCGGCGAGGATCTTGGTGTACAGCGGCTGCGCGGGATCGAGTTCCGTGGCCGTCCTCACCCACGCGCATCCCTGCTGGCGGTCCTGCGCGGGGGGCTGGAACAAGGCGTTGCCGATGACGAACGCGGCGTACGCCTTGTCACCACGCGCGATGCCGGGTGCGTTGAATATGTGCGTCGCCGAGTCCAGTACCATGGCGGCGGTCCGGGGTTCGAGCTTGTCGAGCAGCAGATCGTCCAGCAGGTCCCGTGCCCGGGCGACGTTGATGCGGGGCCGGGAGTCGCGCGGCGGCGGGCGCGGGAGCGGGCGCCGTCGCGGTGGCTCCACAGGCGCGCGGGCAGGGGTCGTGTCCGGCGGCGTGGGGGCGACGACCTGTGGCGCGGTGTCGGCGGGCGGTACGCTGGGCGTCACCCACACGTTGCGGCCCATCCTGGCCGCCACACCCACTGCGCCCAGCGCAACGACCACGCCGACCACGATCGGGACGCGCGAGCGCCTCCTCGTGCGCACCGGCTCGAGCAGTTCCGTCTCGTCGTCGGCGTACGTCGACAGCAGCGGGCCGGCGGGGGGCGACAGCCCGACCACGGTTGCGAGGTCGTGGGCGAATTTGGCAGCAGACTGATAGCGGTCTACGGGGTAGCGCGCGAGCCCGGTGTTGAGGGTGGCCTGGAGCGCCTTGGGAAAGTCCAGATCGGGGCGCACCGCGTTCAATTCGGCGGGATCATCGGTGAGGCGCTTGACCATCGCCTCCTGCGCGGTGTCGGCGGGAAACGGGAGCGCCCCCGTGAGCGTCTTGAACAGCACGAGCGCGAGGGAATAGACGTCGCTCCGGCCGTCGAGCTTGTCGCCGGAGAGCTGTTCCGGGCTCATGAACTCGGGGGTACCGACGACCAAACCGGTCTTCGTCACCTTCTGGCTGTCGTCCCCCCCCACGGCCTTGGCGATTCCGAAGTCGACGACCTTCACCGCGTCCGTCCCATCACGACCGCGTGTCACCATGATATTGTCCGGCTTCAAATCGCGGTGCACGATGCCGAGGTCGTGCGCCGCTTGGAGCGCAGCGGCCACCTGGATGCAAATGCCCGCGGCCCGCTCGACCGGCTGCGCGCCTTCGCGTGCGAGCAGCTCGGTGAGCGGCTCGCCCTCGACGTACTCCATCGCCAGGTAGATGAGGCCCTCCGGGGTCTCACCGAAGTCGTAGATGGCACAGACGTGAGAATCCGAGATACGGCTGGCGTTCGCAGCCTCGCGATTGAAGCGGGCGACCGCTTCCGGGTCGTGCACCATGGCGGGGTTCATCACCTTGATGGCACTCCGACGCCCCATCTTGACGTGCTCGGCGAGGTACACCTGGCCCATGCCTCCCTCGCCCAGCTTCTTCATGATGTGGTAGCGGTCGGCCACCACCTGGCCCACCAGGTCTTGCGCCGGCCCCGAAGAACGCAGGGTCTGGCCGTCATTGGGGCAGAACCGCACATCGTTGGCATATTCAGTCGAGCAGACGGGACAGATCTTCACGCCGGGATCTCGATCCGGAGCAGCTTGTCGCCGACCAGGACGCGCGAGTTGTGCACGAGCGACATGTCGCCCCGCGCCGCGAGGGCGACCCCGTTGCGACTGTTCGCGTCCACCACCACGAAATCTGCGTCTTCGGAGCGCACCAGGGCGTGCCGCGCGCTCATCGACGGATCGTACGGGAAGATCCAGTCTCCCTGCTCGCGCCCGATCGCCACGTCGCGCCCGGGCGAGAGCTGGATCACGTCACGCACACTGCCATCGGAGCGGAGCTGAGTCAGGCTCGCGATGTCGGCGCTCGGGATGAGACTGCCCATGCGCTTGGTGGCGTCGGCGTCAGGCGGGTGCGGTCCGGGGTACCCCAGGCGCCGAAACCGGATAACCTGGGAGCCGATGAGCAGGAGGTCGCCGTCCAGCAATCGGTACGGCCCTTCCAGAAACACCCAGGTGCCGTTGCGGCTGCCCAGGTCCCGCACGACGAGCGTGTCCTGCTCCCAGGAGATCTTGGCGTGCAGCGGCGACAGGAAGACATCGTCCGGGAAGCGGATATCCCCGTCCTGACGACCGATGGTGGTATCGGGCGTCTTGCGCTCGAAGCGCTGCACCGGGGTGCCCAGGTCGTCGAGCTGCACGAGCGTGATCGCCGCGCCCGGGCGGGTCGGCCCAGACGGGGACCGGCGGGGTGCACCCGACTCGACCAGCGGGGCCCCGCACGTGGAGCAGAAGGGGGCGGCCGCCCCGAGCGGCGAGCCGCAGCGCGCGCAGCTCGGTCCGGAGCCGGGCGCCCTCAGACGGCGGCCGCAGTGCGGGCAGAACGGCTGACCGGTGCTGGCGCGGCCACCACAGAACGGGCAGGCGCCCGGCTCTCCCGGGTCGTGGGGGGGGGGGCCGGCAACCTGCACGACCGCGCGCGTGCCCGGCAGCGACGCACCGCGCCCCGTTCCGCCCGGACCACTCGCTCCCCCCGCCGCGGCCTTGAATCCCATGGACCTGCTCATGGGCTTGCCGCAATCCGTACAGAACTGCGCGCCGGGGTCGTTGTCGCGGCCGCAATACGGGCAGGCGGTCACTGGCGGAGGTGCTCCACAGAGCGCAAAAGGTAGGGCCTGCCTATGCATTCGGCAAATTGACTGGCCGAAAGGGCCGATGCTACCTTGCGCGTCCTGTGCGATCGGTCGGCGTGCTGTTCGCGAGTATCGTCACCGGATGCGCCGTTCCGCGCACCGGCGGCGCGCCCGTCGCCTCGCCGGCCGCGCCCGTGCGCGAATCGCTACACGTCACTGTCGTCTATCCCGCCCCCACCGACGTCATCCAGTCGCACGACTCGGCGTTCCTGTTCGGCGCGGTGCGCGGTGGCCGAGAGGCGGTACGCCTGGGCATCAACGGGCAGTCGGTGCCTGTGCTCGCGAATGGTGCGTGGATCGCGTGGCTGCCGCTGCCCGACGATACGATCGCGCAATTCCGGATCGCCGCGACGGCAGGCCCCGACTCGACCGGCACGACCTTCATGGCGCGCATCGCGCCGCAGTTCCGACCGCCACCAAGTCGCGCGGCCTGGATCGACACGACCAGCTTCCGCCCCAGTGGTGCCCTCGCGCTGCCGCTCGGGGAGGGAATCCGTTTGAGCGTGGACGCCGCGCCGGGCGCGTCGGTCCGGCTGGTGCTCCCGTGGGGGTCGAGCGTCCCGCTCGTCGCCGATTCGCTGCCCGCGGAGCCGCCGTGGGGCGTGCGCGCCTTCGTGGCCGACACCGGTCCGTATCACCTGCCGCGCGCCGCGGGCCGCTACGTCGGCTGGCTGCCGAGCGCCGCGCTGTGCGCGGACGGTCACACCGCTTGCGCCTCCCTGGTGGTGGCGGTGGGTTCCGACACGGCGACGGCGCGCTGGCCGCTCGGTGTGAGCGTGGTGGACATGACCTTCCCGACGGTCGTCGTCCTGAACGACGACACCGCGCACACCGGCACGACCGACAGCCTGACGCCCGGGCGGGCCATCCCTCACGGGACGTACACGTGGTTCTTGCCCACGGGGACGGTGGCCGTTCTCTCCGGTCGCTGGAACGATCAGGCGCGGCTGCAGCTGTCGCGGGGCACGGTCGCGTGGGTCAACGCCGCCGACCTCCTGTCGCTTGCACCGGGCACGCCGCCGCCGGGCGGCACGGTCGGCTCCGTGCGGCTCGTGCCGGGCCCCAAGGCCGTCACGCTGCGCGTGCCGCTGCCGGCCCGGCTCCCGTTCCAGGTCACCGAGGCGGAGCGCAAGATCATGCTGCGCCTGTACGGCGGCGCGTCCGACATCAACTGGATGCAGTACGGTGGGACCGACCCGCTGGTCACGCGCATGAGCTACGCCCAGCCGGTGGCCGACGAAGTGACGATTACGCTCGAGCTGGCGCAGCGCGTCTGGGGGTACCGGGCGCGCTTCGACGGCCGAGACCTGCTGCTCGAGATCCGCCGCCCCCCCCGGCTCGATCCCGAGCACCCGCTCCGTGGCCGGACCGTCGTGCTCGATCCCGGCCATCCGCCGCTCGGCGCCACGGGACCGACGGGCCTGTGGGAGCCGGTGGCTACACTGGCCGTCGCGCTCAAGGCGCAGACCCTGCTGCAACGCGCCGGCGCCACCGCGCTGCTGACCCGCACCGACTCGACGCCGCTCGAGCTGTACCCCCGCACCCATTTCGCGGAGCTGCACGACGCCGATGTGCTCGTGTCCATCCACGCCAACGCCCTGCCGGACGGCGTGAATCCCTTCACCAATAACGGCACCAGCGTGTACTACTTCCAGCCGCGCAGCGCCCAGCTGGCGCGCGAGCTGGATCGTGCGTTGATCGCGGAGCTCCGAGTGCGCGACCTCGGCATGGGCCGGGGGGACTATGCGATGGTGCGTCCGACATGGATGCCCGCGGCCTTGACCGAAGGGCTGTTCATCATGCTACCCGAGCAGGAGGCCATACTCGCGAGCGAGGACGGGCAGTGGCGGTATGCACGGGGGGTTGTGCGCGGAATCGAGAATTTCTTACGCGATCGGGCGAAGGAGCCGTGACATTGCGGATTGTGGATTGCGGATTGCGGATTGGCAGGGCCATCTCAGGGCTGCGGGTCGACCTTTCATTTCTATTCCGCAATCCACAATCCGCAATCCGCATTCTCTTGCTCCTCCTGCTCGCCGGCCGAGCCGAGGCTCAAGTGGATCCGTCGGGCAGCTGGCGCACCTTGCATACTGCCCACTTCCGCATCCACTTTCGGCCCGCCTATCGTGCGGCCGCGCTGACGGAGGCCCGCGAGGCAGAGCGGTCCTACCGCGTGCTGGCCGCTGAGCTGCACCCGCCGCGCGGCGTCGTGGACATCACCCTCGCCGACGACATCGACGCCGCGAACGGCTTCACCACCGTTTTTCCCACAAGCCGGATCGTGATCTTCGCCGCCCCGCCCGCCGGCGATCACGGCCTGCTGTTCTTCGACAGCTGGCTCCGGCTCGTTACCACGCACGAGTTGACGCACGTCTTTCACCTCGACCGCTCGAAGGGAATCTGGGGCGGGCTGCAGCGCGTGTTCGGGCGCGCCCCCGGGTTGTTTCCGAACGAGTACCAGCCCAGTTGGGTGACGGAAGGCCTGGCGACGTACTACGAGTCCAAGTTCACCAACGGTGGACGGGTGCGGGGCAGCTTTCACACCCAGCTACTGGCGGCGGACCATGCGGCCGAGGCGTCACGCTCGCCGTGGAACGCCACCCTGTTCACGCGCTGGCCCGATGGGCTGGTGCCGTACGCGTATGGCAGCCGCTTCTTCCATTATCTCGCCGGAGCGACGGGTGATTCGGTCGTGCCGCGGTTCATCGAGGCGACGTCGGGGCAGCTCATCCCGTTTCGTGTGGGGCGTCAGGTGTCCCGTGTCGCGCCCGGACGCACGCTCGCGGCGGAGTGGCCGCGCGGCACCCAGCCCGCATCGCTGCCGGGGGCGCCGGCGCCGGCGGCGCGCGCGCTCGACAGCCTGCTCCGAGCGGAGCCCGTGCCCCGCGCGTCGCCCGATGGCCGCCGGGTGGCGTACGTGCGGGACGACGGCAAGGGCGCGAGTGAGCTGCGCGTGCTCGACGCCGCGACGTTCCGTCCGATCGCCGGGCACCGCGTGAACGGGGGCGCGGATTGCGCCTGGGTCGGGGACACGCTGATGATCGTGCAGCTCGACTTCACCTCCCGCTGGCGCATCCGGAGCGACCTGTATCGGTGGATCCCGGGGAGCGGCTGGCGGCGCGGGACGCGCGGCGCCCGGCTCGTGGCGCCGGCCGGGGGCGGAGGACGGCTCGCCGCGATCAGGCTTGACGCCGGGTCCGCCCGGCCCACCGTGCCGGCACCGGCCGTCCCTGCGGGCACGGTGTGGGAGGACGTGGCGCCGTCGCCCGACGGGCATTGGGTGGCCGGCACCCGGAGCGCGGACGGGCGCCGCGCGCTGGTGCGGTGGCCGGCGGACTCCCCGGCGCTGGCCGCGCTGCTCGTCGAAACGCGCGGCAGCATCGCCGACCTGGTGTGGACGTCCGGGGGCGAGCTCTGGTTCGTCGCCGACCCGTCGGGGTTCCCACAAGTGTACCGCTGGCGTGAATCGGGTGCGGCGGAGCCGCTCACGGCGGAGCCGCTCGGTGCGCGCGCGCCCGCGCCGCTCCCCGACGGCACGCTGCTCTACGCCGCACTCACGGCGCGCGGCTGGGAGCTGCGCCGGGCTGCCGCGGTCGCGGGCGGCGCGACGGTGGCGTTCGCCGAGCCGCTCCCGTTCGACTCGGCGCCGGCCGGGCCGCTGCGCGAGACCGGCTACGCTATGTGGCCGTCGCTGCTGCCGCGCTTCTGGATCCCGTTGTTTCTCGATGCGGGGCCCTCCGGGCGGTTCGTCGGCGCCGTGACCGCGGGGGCGGATGCGCTGGGCCGGTTCCGCTACGTCGCGGACGTGCTCGTGGCACCGCGCCCGCTCCGGGCGACGGGCGAGTTGGCGCTCGCCTCGGACCTGCTCGGCGACCCGCGACTCGACCTGTACGCCGCGACCCGGTGGCTCGATCTGCTGCCGTCGGCCGCGGCGAGCGGCCGCACGCTCTCCGAGCTCGACCAGGAGGCGAGCCTGGGCGCGTCGTTCGTGACTCGCGGTTGGCGGCGCGCCGCGAGCGTGCGCATTGCCGCTGAGTGGCAGGGCACCCGGTTCGCGGCCATTCCCGACACCTCGCTGGCGGCGGTCTGCGCCGGATGCGCGCCTCGGGATCTCGTCGGGGGCTCCGCCACGCTCTTGCTGGCGCGCGTCGTCACCGCGCCGCTGTCGATCTCCCCGGAAGACGGGTTCGTGTGGACCACCACATTCCGCCGGCGTGAGGAGCAGGGGAGCGCGCGCTGGTCCAACGAGCTGCGCGGGCGGCTCCACCTGTACGCACATCTGCCGGGATTTGGCGGGTTCGCCCACCACGTGCTGGCGCTCCGGCTCGCGGCGGGGAGCCTGAGCGGGTCGCTCGGCTCGCAGTACAGGATCGGAGGCGTCTCGTCGGGAGCGTTGGCCGTCGCGCTCGGTCAGTCGCTGAGCCAGTCTCGCAACTTTCCGGTGCGGGGCTATCGCTCCGGCGAAGTGGCGGGCCCCCGGGCTGCCAGCGGAACCGTGGAGTATCGCGTGCCACTCGCGCTCGTGGGCCGCGCGCTCGGCCACCTGCCGGTGGGCGCCGACAGACTGTGGCTCAACCTGTTCGCCGACGCGGGCGACGCCTGGGCGCCAGGCGCGTCGCCCCGGCTCACGCGACTCCGCTCCGCGGGTCTCGAGCTCGCGGGCGTCGTGTCCCTGGCCTATGACCTCCTGTTGTCGGTGCGGCTCGGCGTCGCGACACCACTCGCCGATCCACCGTCGGGCGCCGCGCGACGGCCCCGCGTGTACGCGGCGCTCGCCTCCGACTTCTGAGCCGTCGCAGGCCGCCCGCGAGTTGACACCCCCTCCAACGCATCCCTAAGTTTCCGCGACCCTTCGGAGAATTGATGTACTGCTCCCGCTGCGGCACCCAGAACGACGACACGAGCAAGTTCTGCCGCTCTTGCGGGCTGGACCTGATGGCGACGACTCCCGTCAACGTCGCGCGCGATCAACACGCCGAGATGACGGAGCTCGATCTCGTCCGGGACCAGTTGAAGGACGAGTACGAGATCCTCGACGAGCTGGGCCGCGGCGGGATGGCAATCGTCTTCAAAGCGCGCGAGAAGCAGCTCGAGCGCGACGTCGCGGTCAAGGTACTGCCGTTCTCCCTGGCGTTCGATAAGGAGTTCGTCGAGCGCTTCCAGCGCGAAGCCCGGACCTCCGCCAAGCTCGAGCACCCCGGCATCATCCCGATCTACCGCGTCGGCAAGTCCGGCCGGGTGATCTACTTCGTCATGAAGTTCCTGCGCGGCAAGCCGCTGTCATCCGTGCTGGCCGCCCGCGGGACGCTGCCCCCTGGCGAGATCCGTCTGGTCCTCGTCCAGGTCGCTCGTGCCCTCGCCTACGCGCACAAGAGCGGCATCGTCCACCGCGACATCAAGCCCGACAACATCATGTTCGACGAGCACGGGCAGGCGGTGGTCACCGATTTCGGGATCGCGAAAGCCGCGTCGGGCGGCAAGCTCACGGGCACCGGCATGTCCATCGGGACGCCGCACTACATGAGTCCCGAGCAGGCCCGCGCCCAATCGCTGGACGGGCGCTCCGACATCTATTCGCTCGGTGTCGTCGCCTACCAGTGCCTCACCGGGCGCGTGCCGTTCGACGGCGAGGACTCGTTCTCGATCGGCTACAAGCACATTATGGAGGAGATTCCCACACCGCCGCTCGAGACCTACGACCAGCGCACGCTGTTCGAGGTCGTCAAGAGGATGATGACGAAATCCCCCGACGACCGATTCCAAAGCGCCGAAGACCTCGTCCAGGCGCTGGAGGCGGGGGGCGGCTTCGCCGCCGTGGGCCTCGCCACCGCCCCCACCAAGGCGATCCCCTCGCTCGCCGGCGTGCGGCTGGCGGGCGCCCTGACCACGCCCCTGCCGCGCGTGTCCGCCAAGGCCGGCGCGGACGACGTGCACAAGCGCTCCGTCGGCGCGGGCATCGCGCTGTGGGTGGTGGTCGTCGCCATCGGCCTGGGCGCGCCCGGGGTGTACGCGTACAAGAACGGGCTCCTGTTCTTCGCGCGCGGGGCGGCGCAGGACTCCGCGGCGGCCGCACCCGATACGGTCGCGCAGCGGCTCCTGGCCGACACCGGCACGGGCGCGCCGTCGGGTGCCGGGGCGCAGGCCGCGACGTCACGCCCGGCGGACACGACCCGTACGCGCCTCGTCGCTCCCGGCACGCCCGGCCACCTGACGATCGTCGGGTTGCCGTCGGGCGCGCGTGTCACTCTCAACGGGCTGGCGTTTCCGCGCTCGCAGGGAGACGTACCCCCCGGCACGTACAAGCTCGTCGTACGCGCCGACGGGTTCGCGCCGTACGACCGCCAGGTGATCATCACGCCGGGCGCCTCGTCCAGCATCAGGCTCGAGCTGGAGCCTGCCTCGGCCGAGGGGGAGTCACGGGGCGAGCCGTGCGACACCTATGGTCCCGCCTACAACCAGGATCACATGTGCTGGGACGCCCGGCCGGTACCGCTCTCGCAAACGCGCATCCCCGTGCCCGCCGACGCGAACCTTCCGCGCCAGGCGATCCTCCTGATCCACGTCTCCAAGGAGGGCGCGACGCTCGAGGCTCGCGTGTACGGGCCCTCCAACCTCGACACGTTCAACAACGAGGCGCTGGACATGGCGAAGAGCCTGCGCTGGAACCCCGCCCAGAAGAACGGCGAGCCGGTGGATGCGTGGGTGCAGTGGCCGTTTCAGCCGGTGAGGGAGTAATCAAGATTCACGCGACGGCATTCATCGCCCCGGGCGCGGTGGTCCTGGGAGACGTGACGCTCGCTGCCCGCGTCAGCGTGTGGTACGGCGCCGTGCTGCGCGGCGACGCGGACGCGATCGTGATCGGCGAGGCCACCAATCTGCAGGACGGCACCGTCGTCCACGTGGACGCAGGCCTGCCCACGCGGATCGGCGCGCGCGTCGGGGTCGGGCATCGCGCCATTGTGCACGGCTGCACCGTCGAGGATGACTGCCTGATCGGCATGGGGAGCGTCTTGCTCAACGGCGTCCACATCGGGACGGGGAGTGTCGTGGCGGCGGGCGCAGTCCTCCCGGAAGGAACCCGGGTGCCGCCGGGCTCGCTCGTGGTCGGCGTGCCGGCGCGGGTCACGCGCTCCGTGGACGACGCCTTGCGGGAGCGCATCCGGGAGACGTGGCAGCATTACGTCGTGGAGGCGGAACGGCACCGCAAGGGGGCCTTCCCGATCGCGGGAGCACGTTTGTGATGTGAATTGTGGAACGTGCCGTGGGGCCGTGGGTCTTGCGAGGTGTTGCCCCGACGCGCGCTCCGGCCTACCTTGACCCTCCGCGCCGTTTCTGATCTGCGGGTTTAAATTCACACATGCCACATGTTGGTGAGCACGCTCACCTCCGCGAGGAACGAGCCCGCATGACCGCTTCCACCCGCCACGGTACGCTCGATCTGAGTCCCAACGCCGTCACCGTGCTCGAGCGGCGCTACCTGGTGAAGGACGACCAGGGGAAACCCGTGGAGCGACCCGAGGACCTGTTCTGGCGGGTGGCGCGCACCGTCGCCGAGCCGGACCGCCACTACGGCGCGTCGGACAAGGCCGTGGAAGGGCTGGCCGAGACGTTCTTCGAGCTGATGGCCACCCGGGTCTGGATGCCGAACTCGCCCACCTTGATGAACGCGGGGCGGCCCTTGGGGCAGCTCTCCGCCTGCTTCGTGCTCCCGGTGGACGACGCGCTCTCGAACGGCCAGAGCGGCATCTACGACACGCTGCGGGCCATGGCCCTGGTGCATCAGTCGGGGGGCGGCACCGGTTTCTCGTTCTCGCGTCTGCGTCCCAAGAACGACGTGGTGCGCTCCACCATGGGCGTGGCGTCGGGTCCCGTGTCGTTCATGAAGCTGTACGATGCGTCGACCGACGTCGTGAAGCAGGGCGGGACACGCCGTGGTGCCAACATGGGCATCCTGCGCGTCGACCACCCCGACATCCTGGAGTTCATCGGGTGCAAGGACGACCTCACTCAGGTGACGAACTTCAACATCTCGGTGGCGGTCACGGACGCGTTCATGAAGGCCGTGGAGGACGGGGCGAGCTATGATCTGATCCACCCGCGCACCGGGGCGGTCGTCGGCCAGCTGGACGCGCGCGAGGTGTTCCGCACGATCGTCCACGGCGCCTGGAAGACGGGGGAGCCGGGCGTGTACTTCATCGATCGGGCCAACTACTACAACCCGGTGCCGCGCCTGGGCAGCTACGAGGCGACCAACCCGTGCGGCGAGCAGCCGCTGCTCCCGTATGACGTCTGCAATCTCGGCTCCATCAACCTCGGGTTGTTCGTGAAGGACGGCGACGTGGATTGGGACCGCTTGCGGACGGTGGTTCACCTGTGCACGCACTTCCTCGACAACGTCATCGACGCGAACAAGTACCCGCTGGAGGAGATCGACCGTCTCGCCAAGCGGATCCGCCGCATCGGCCTGGGTGTGATGGGCTGGGCGGACCTGCTCGTGCGCCTCGGGCTGCCGTACGACTCGGACGATGCGGTGGCTCTGGGCCGCAAGCTGATGGACTTCGTGGATGAAGAGGCGAAAGCCGCCTCGGAGAAGCTGGCGGAGCAACGCGACGTATTTCCCGAATGGGAGCCGTCGATCTGGGGACCGGACGCGACCTGCGCCCGGGGGCCCCAAGGCGAGCGGGTGCGGCCGATGCGGAAGCTCCGCAACTGCAATCTCACCACCGTGGCGCCGACCGGCACGATCTCCATCATCGCCGCCTGCTCATCGGGTATCGAACCGTTGTTCGCCGTGGCGTTCATGCGCAATCAGGCCGGCGCGCTCATGCCCGACGTGAACGAAGAGTTCGTGGCGATCGCGAAGCAGGAAGGATGGTACTCGGCCTCCCTGATGGAGCAGATCGCCGAGGCGGGCCACATCCATTTCGACCAGGTGCCGGCGAAATGGCAGCGGGTGTTTGTGACCGCTCACGACGTGACCCCCGAGTGGCACATCCAGATGCAGGCGGCGTTCCAGGAATTCACCGACTCGGCGATCTCGAAGACGTGCAACTTCGCGAATGACGCGACCGCGGAATACGTGGAGAAGATCTACCGGTACGCGTACAAGCTGGGGTGCAAGGGCGTGACGGTGTACCGCGACGGCGCCCGCGAGATGCAGGTCCTCTCCACCGGGTCGACCGCGAGGAAGGTGCAGGAGCAGGCCGCGGCCATCGGCCCCGCGGACCCCGTGACCCGCGCCGCGCCGGCCGCGGGGCAGGGCGCCCTGGCCGACGCCCTGGGTCGGATCGCCGAGCTCGAGGCCGAGCTCGCGCGCACCCGCGCGACTCTGCATGACGCCGAAGCGGAGAACCTGCAGCGACGTGCCAAGCGGTCGCGTCCCGACCTGCTCAAGGGCGCGACCCGGCGGGTCGAGACGCCGCTCGGCACGATGTACGTGAACATCACGGAGGACGACAAGGGTCAGCCGTTCGAGGTCTTCATCTCGCTCGGCAAGGCCGGGGGCGCGCTGATGGCCGACGTCGAGGCCATCGGTCGGCTCATCTCGCTCGCGCTGCGCTCGGGCATCCCCCTGCGGGAGGTCTACCGGCAGCTGCGCGGCATCTCATCCGATCGCGTGGTCGGCTTGGGGCCGAACAAGGTGCTCTCGGTCCCCGACGCCATCGGCATCGCGATCGAAAAGTGGATGCAAGAGAAGCAGGGCATCCAGCAGGACCTCCTCGCGGGCGTCGCCGGGCCCCTCTCCGGCCCCGCGGTTCCGGCCCGGGAGGCGATCGCGGGGCCGGAGGGTCTCGCCGCCCTCCGCGCCAGTGGGGTGGAGCAGGATTTCATCGGCGCCTGCCCCGACTGCGGGTCCCAGCTTGCCTTCATCGAGGGATGCGCCAAGTGCCACGTGTGCGGGTTCTCGGAGTGCGGCTGAGCGAGCCGCTCCGCCAGCAACGCCGCCCCGACGCGCGCGGGTCACGCGTCACACGCCAGGGGGTCCGTGGCGTGTGACGGCTGTCACGACCGCACTGGCGGTGCTCGTGTTATGCTTTGACCGTGAGTATTCCACTCCGCCCGATGACGCCCACGCGCCTGCAGGCCAAGGGCTGGGCCCGCGTCGGCAAGCCCGGCGCTCACCTGCTGCGCCGCGGCGCGTGGTACCCGGTCGTTCGGATCTCGTCCAGCCACATCGTCGTGCTGGACGTGAACCGACGCAACGTGCCGGTCGACCGGCGCTTCCTCGAGATCCGCTACCATCCGCCCGAACGCTGGAGCATCGTGCGATGCGAGCCGCGCGAGATCCAGCGGGTGGGGCGACTGTTCCCGCTCACGTACGCCGTCTGTCCCGCCTGCCGCCACCGCCAGGCATTCGAGTCGGACGTGAAGGACCTGACCTGCGACCGGTGCAAGAAGGCGGCGACCCTGGCGTGGGACGAAATGTCGTAATGCGAGCTGCGGGATGCGTTGAACTCCGACGCATCCCGCATCCCGTTTAGACCATCACCACCCGGTCTCCCACCGCCACGATTCCCGTTCCCACTCCCACGCAATAGAACCCGCGCGTCCCACCCTCCAGGAACTGCAACGTTTCCTTCAGCACGTCGCTTTCCACGGTGCCCCCCAAAGCCCAGCCGCTGAATGGACGGCACGGGTGCGCGACCTGAAGCACCTCCAGCCGGGCGAGCTCCGGCCCGTCGCTGCCGAGCAGGGCGACGCCGTGCTCCAGGTCCTCGAAACTGATGCGGTGGTCCGTGGCGACGATGATGTTCTCCCCCGCGCAGCCGAGCGTGATGCGCTGGCCGAAGCGGTCCCGCATCGCCGCATAGTGAGACGTGAAGCCCAGTGACACGCCGTGCTCGCCGTCTTCATTCTTGGTGCGCGGGTGCGCCCGGTGGTGCACATCGACGAGCCAGGAGCCGTCCGGCGCTTCTCCCAGCGCCCCGTCCGGCCCCACGGCCAGGCGATCCACGCAGAGGAGCGGAGCGGGGTCGTACACTCGGGTTGGCTTCTCGCCGGTCTTGAGTGAGGACCGCTGGATTTGCAGGTGGACGATCCGGCCGAGTTCGCGCATAACGGAATCTACCGAAACGTGGTATGATGTGGGTCGCCATTTTCCCTTTTCCGCTCCCATGCGTGTCACGCTCGGTTGGGCTCGGTGTGCGGACAACGTGGCCGAGATTCTCCGTCGCGGGGCTTGGTATCCCGTCGTCGAAGAATCGGCGGACGGGCATGTCGTCGTGGAGGTCCGCCGACAGCGCGTGCGACTGGCCCGCAGCGACGTCACGATCCGGGCCGACCCCCCCGACCATTGGAGCGTCGTGGCCCGCACCGGAGTGCTGCGGCCCACCCTGGGCGGAGCAGGGTGGGGGAGCGAGGTCCTGGCGACCTACGCGGTCTGCCCGCTGTGCCACTACCGCCAGGACTTCGCGGGGAAACCGGCTACGCTGAAGTGCGTGCGCTGCGGCGCGGACTCGCCGGTGGATTGGACCGAAACGTGTTAGACGTTCCACGTTGCCCGAAAATGCCGGGCTCTTGCAGCTTGATATATAGTTAGTATATTAACCGTCAATATATTAACTATCATCACGCCTCGCCTGCCTGTGCACACTCACAACGTGGAACGTGGAACGTGGAACGTGGAACGTGGAACGAGCAACGTGCACCGTGTAACGGGACCGACATGACCGATCGCTCCGAGCTCGCCCTCCAGCTGACCGCTGCCCTCGTCGCCGCCCATGCGGCCGTGCAGCGCGCCGGCGACCGTGCCTTCCGTGCGTACGGCCTCTCACACCGGGCGCACGCCGCGCTCGTGGCGGTGGACTTGGGCGGCCCGGACGGGGCTCGCCCCAAGGAGATCGCTGTCGAGCTCCACGTCTCGCGCGCCGCCGCGACGACGTTCATCCAACGGCTCGAGACCAAGGGGCTGGTCGAGACCACGCCGGACTCGGAGGACGACCGGGGCGTGCGTGTGACGCTCACGCGCCGCGGCCTGGAGGTGCTGCTCCGCGCCGGCCAGCTCGAGCGCCGCCTCGCAGCCCGGGCGATCGAGGGGTTGCCCGCCTCGAGCCTCGCTCGGACCGTCCACCTGCTGGAGGAATTCCAGCTGCGGTTGGAGGAGAAGCAGATCGGGATCGTCCACTGAGGGTGGTTTACACGTGTGCGTATCTTTATGCATGAGGTCCGCGCGCCGGCAGGGCGTGCGACGGAGCAGACACTACACTTGAAGTCGACCGCGTAGTGGGCCCCTCGCCAATCACTTAACGTGCACGCCCGCGACCGCTCAGATGCCCGCCGGGGGCGCACTGCCCCGCCGGTTGGGCGGTGGAGTTTTCCACAGGTGGCGAATCCACCGGGAATGTTGAAAACTGACCGCACGGAAAGGAGCGGGGTCTGATCCGACGTACCAAGATCGTCGCGACGCTGGGGCCCGCGACGGGGACAGCGGAGCGCATCGCCGGGTTGATCGCCGCCGGCGCGAACGTCATCCGGGTGAACGCATCGCACGGCACGGCGGAACTGCGGGCGGATTGGATCGCCGCCGTGCGGCGAGCCGCCGACGCCGCCGACGTGGCCGTGGCGGTGCTCGTGGATCTCCAGGGCCCGCGGATCCGGGTCGGCAAGCTCGCCGCGCCCCGCGTGCTCCGCCCCGGGGAAACGGTCGTCTTCGCACCCGAGGACGTCGCGCGCGGGGACGAGTTGCCGACCACCTATGCCGATCTCGCCGTCGACGTGCGGCCGGGCGCCAGGATCCTGCTCGACGACGGGTTGCTCTCGGTGGAGGTGACGGGCATCGTCCCACCGCGCGTCGAGGGCCGGGTGGTGGACGGGGGAACGCTCACCTCGAACAAGGGGATGAACCTCCCGGGGCTGCACGTCTCGGCGCCCGCCCTCACGGACAAGGATCGCATCGATGCGGCCGACGCCGTCACGGCGGGGGCCGATTACCTCGGGCTCTCGTTCGTCCGCCGGGCGGAGGACCTGGCCGAGCTGCGTGCGCTCGTCCCACCCGAGGTGAAGCTCGTGGCGAAGATCGAGAAGGCCACCGCGCTCGACGACCTGCCGCGCATCCTCGAGGCCTGCGACGCGGTGATGGTCGCGCGTGGCGACCTCGGGGTGGAGCTGCCGTTCGAGGAAGTGCCGGTGGTCCAGAAGCACCTCATCCGCGAGGCGAACCGCCACGGCAAGCCGGTGATTACCGCGACACAAATGCTCGAGTCGATGGTGCACAACCCGCGCCCGACCCGCGCCGAGGCCTCGGACGTCGCGAATGCGATCCTCGACGGAACCGACGCCGTCATGCTCTCGGCCGAGACCGCGATGGGGGACTATCCGTACGAGGCGGTGGGGGCGATGGATCGGATCATCCGCGAGATGGAGCGCCCGGGCGTCGCGGCCGGGATGGGGGCGGGTCGGGACGAGCGCCGCTCGGTGAAGGGGGAGACCGTCTCCGTCGAAGACGCGATCGCGCTCGGCACGAGCGCGGTGGCGCGGATGCTCCAGACGCCGCTCATCGTGACGCTCACGTCGGGCGGGTTCACCTCCCGCAAGGTGGCCGCGCTCCGTACGCCGGTCCCGATCCTCGCCGTGACCACCCAGCCCGTGACGTACCGTCAACTGGCGCTGGTGTGGGGCGTGACGCCGGTGGTGGTCGATCGGGTCCCGGGGTACGACGCCATGCTCGCCGTGGTACGCGACCTGATTCTGCGGCGGGGCTACGCGCGCGCCGGCGATCGCATCGTCATGACCGCCGGCGTGCCGTGGGAGGTCTCCGGGACCACGAACCTGCTCAAGGTCGAGGTCGTGTGACGTGAGGCTGGTGTTCCTCGGCACGGGCACGTCGTACGGGGTGCCGCAGATCGGGTGCGGCTGCCGGACGTGTACGTCCGCCGACCCGCGTGACCGGCGCACGCGGACGGCGGCGCTGATCGCGTCGCAGGGCCGGCGCTTGCTCATCGACACGCCGCCCGAGCTGCGGCTGCAGCTCGTCGCGGCGGGCGTCGGGTCGATCGACGCGGTGCTGTTCACGCACGCCCACGCCGACCATGTGCACGGCATCGACGACCTCCGGGCCTTCTCGGCGGCTCGGCAACCGGCGCCGCTGGCCGTGTACGGCTCGGCGGACACGCTCACCGAGCTGGAGCGTCGCTTCGACTACATCTTCGACGGCAGGCCCGCCCATCCGGGGACCAGCAAGCCGGAGCTCGTCGGGCGTCCGCTCGAGCCGGACCGCGAAACGGAGATCGCCGGGATGCCCGTGCGCGCCCTCGCGCTGCCGCACGGCGACCGCACGGTGCTCGGGTATCGCGTCGGGCCGATCGCGTACCTCACGGACGCGAAAGCGATTCCGGAGGCGGCGCTCGCCAGGCTGGCGGGGCTCGAGGTGCTGGTGCTGAACGCGCTGCTGCCGCGCCCGCACCCGCTGCACCTCTCGATTCCGGAGGCCGTGGCTGCGGCGCAGCAGATCGGCGCGCGACAAACGTTCCTCACGCACCTGACGCACGCGACGCCGCACGCGGAGCTCGCGGCAAGTCTGCCGGCGGGCGTCGCGCCGGCCCACGACGGGCTGGTCATCGAGGTGGGCGCGATCTAGATTCGTCGCGAGGAGGATCACCCGGCATGGCCAGCGCACCTGAGACGACGCTGCAGCGGTTTGAGAACCCGGCCGTGCGCCAGAGCTCGGCGCTGGACGAGCTGGTGCGGCGGGCCGTGTTCGCCGCGTCGGAGGAGCGCGAGCAGGCGCGCTGGCTGATCTGGGAGATCGGGCAGCGAGCGGGGGTACGCCCCGCGTCGATCCACGAGCTCTACCTCGCGCGGGGCCGGGGGGAGGTCCACCCGTTCACGACCCCCGCGATGAACATCCGCGTCCTTTCGTACGACTCCGCGCGCGCCGTCTTCCGGGCCGCTCTGCGGCTCGACGTGGGTGCCCTGATCTGCGAGATCGCGCGCTCCGAGATCGGGTACACCGAGCAGCGACCCGCCGAGTACGTCGCGGTGATGACGGCTGCGGCGCTGCGCGAGGGGTTCACGGGACCCCTGTTCATCCAGGGCGACCACGTGCAGGTCAACGCCAAGAAGTACGCCGTCGACCCCGAGGCTGAGCTGCATGCGATACGCACCCTCATCGACGAGGAGCTGCATGCCGGCTTCTACAACATCGACATCGACACGTCCACGCTCGTCGACCTCTCGCAGGCCACGCTCGACGAGCAGCAGCGCGTCAACTACGAGCGCGCCGCCGAGCTGACCAGGTTCATCCGCGAGCGCGAGCCCGAGGGTGTGACGGTGTCCGTGGGCGCGGAGATCGGCGAGGTCGGGGGCAAGAACTCCGACGTGCACGAGCTGCAGGCGTTCATGGATGGCTACGTGCGCACTCTCGCGCGCCTCGGGTCGTATACGGGTATCAGCAAGATCTCCGTGCAGACGGGCACGAGCCACGGCGGTGTGGTGCTCGCCGACGGATCGATCGCCAAAGTCCAGCTCGACTTGGACGCCCTCAAGGCGCTGTCCGCGGAGGCGCGCAGCAAGTACGGCTTGGGCGGCGCGGTGCAGCACGGGGCCTCGACGTTGCCGCCGGATGCCTTCGGCCACTTTCCCAAGTGCGAGGCGATCGAGATCCACCTCGCGACCAACTTTCAAAACCTCGTCCTCGACCACCCGATGCTGCCCGATGACCTGCGGCGCGAGCTCCGGGAATGGGTGAAGGCCGAATGCAAGGACGAGTGGAAGAAGGGCGACACCGAGGAGCAGTTCTTGTACAAGAGCCGCAAGAAGGCGATCGGGCCCTTCAAGCGGCGCATGTGGGACCTGCCGGCGGACGTCCGCGCGGCGATTGCGGCCGACCTCGAAAAGACGTTCGCGTTCCTGTTCGAGCAACTGCGCGTGACCGGTACGCGCGCGATCACCGACCGCCACGTCAAGCCGCGGCTCGATTCGCACGCGCGGCCGCGCGCGGTGGCGGTGGCGGCTCCCGACGACCTGGAAGCCGGAGAATGAGCGAGCGGGGCTCCGGGTTCGGGCCGTTCCTGCTCGGCCTGAGCGTGGGCGCGGTGCTCGGCTTCCTGTTCGCGCCCGAGGCCGGCGACGCGTCCCGCATGAAGCTGTCGCACAAGCTGCGCGGGCTGCGCGAATTCGCCGGCGAGAAGGCCGGTGAGCTCGGCGAGCTGCTCGATGCGGTGGATGACAACGAAGAGGAGGCGCCCACGGCGCGCGGGGCGGTCGAGCGGCGACTCACCGAGGCCAAGCGTCGCCGCCGCGGCGCCAAGCGTACCAGCCTCGACGAGGAGGACGAGCCCGCCACGTGAAGGCCGAGCGCGGCTGGCATCGGTCGCTGACCGGCATCGCCCGTCGCACCTTTGACGCGGCCTTCGAAGACAACATTCCCTTCCTCGCGAGCGCGCTGTCGTTCGACCTTCTGCTCACCATCATCCCGTTCGTCGCGCTGCTGCTCGCGACTGTCGGATACCTCGTGCAGCATCAGGTCACGACCCAGCAGGTCGAGCTGCACGAGCTGCTCGCCCGTCTGCTCCCCAGCAGCGCGGGCGGCGTCCCCGACACGGCGTTCGCGCTGGTCGAGGGCGCCCTGGCCGGCGTGGTGCGCCAGCGCGGTCGGCTCACCGCCGTGGGACTCCCGTTGTTCCTGTGGTTCTCCACGCGTCTGTTCGGCGGCCTCCGGGCCGCGCTCAACGAGGTGTTCGACACCGACGAGCAGCGGCCCTGGCCCGTCGCCAAGGTGCTCGATCTCGCCATGGTGCTGTGGACCGGGGCGCTGCTCGTGCTGGCCACGTTGGTGGCCACGTGGGAAGCGCGCAACGCGGGCGCCGTGGCCCACAGTTTCCCGCTCGACTGGATGTGGCACCTGAGTCTGGAGATGATCGCCTTCGCGGTGGGCGTCGCGATGTTCTTCTCGGTCTTCAAGTTCCTGCCGAGCCGGCGCATCGACTGGCGCACGGCGCTGGTCGCGGCGGTGTTCTGTGCCCTCGGTTTCGAAGTGGCGAAGCGACTGTACGCCCTGTACGTGATCCGCTTCGCCACCCTCGACCGCGTGGCGTCGGACGCGAACATCGTGGCGCTGCTCCTGTTCCTGCTCTGGATCTACTACACGGCGTACCTGTTCCTGCTCGGCGGCGAAGTGGCGGAAACGTACGACCTCGTCCGCATGCGTCGCGCCCAACGCGTCCAGCTCGGCTGATGCCGGGCCCCATCGACCTGCGGAGCGACACGGTCACGCGGCCGTCGCCCGGCATGCGCCGGGCCATGGCCGAGGCGGAAGTGGGCGACGACGTCCTCGACCGCGACCCCACGACCCGCCGCCTCGAGGAGCGCGTGGCCGCGCTCCTGGGCACGGACGACGCGCTGTTCTTCCCGTCGGGGACACAGGCCAATCAGACGGCCGTCGCGCTGCTCGCGCGCCCCGGCACGGAGCTACTGCTCGAGGCGAACGCGCACCTCGTGCACTACGAGCTGGGCGGCGTCGCCGCCAACTGGGGCGTGCAGCTGCGGCCCATCGCCACACCCGACGGCGTCTTGACGGCGGCACTGGTGCGCGCGGCGCTGCGCCCCGCCTCCCCGCACCTGCCGGCGGCCGGCGCCGTGGCGATCGAGAACACCCACAACGCGGCGGGCGGCAAGGTCATGGCGCCCGACGTGCTGGACGGGATCGTGGCTGCCACGCGTGCCGCTGGCCTGCCGCTGCATCTCGACGGCGCCCGCCTCTGGAACGCGGCCGCCGCGCTCGGGCTGCCGGCCGCGCGGCTCGCCCAGGGGGCCGCGACCGTGATGGTGAGTCTCTCGAAAGGGCTGGGCTGCCCCGTCGGGTCCTGCCTCGCGTTCCGGACGGCGGACGTACCGCGGGCGCGGGCCTGGGAGATCCGCAAGCGGCTGGGCGGCGGGATGCGGCAGTCGGGCATCCTCGCGGCGGCGGGGCTCTACGCGCTCGAGCACAACCTGACGCGGCTGGCCGAAGATCATGACAACGCGCGCCTGCTGGCGGAACGACTGTCCGACTGTCCGGCCATCCGCCCGTCCCTGCCCGAGTCGAACGTGGTGATGATCGACCTCGTGCGCGAGCGTGATACGGCGGATGTGGTGATCCCGAAGCTCGCGCAGGCCGGGGTCCTCGTCGTCCCGTTCGGCACCCGTCGCCTGCGCGCGGTGACGCATCTCGACGTTTCGCGGGCGGACGTCGCGCGCGCAGCCGACCTGGTCGCCGCGGTGCTGGCGTGAGCGGCTCGCATTATCTTTGAAGCGATGACCACGGGCGGTCCGCTGCGCCAGCCGATACCCGTCGCCCGGTCGATCCTGTGGAGCCCCCAGAGCGAGGGCGCCAAGCGACCGGGCAACGTCCCGTTCCCCATCTTCGTGTCGCAGTCCGCCCTGACGGCGATCCACGAGCATCTGGCCACGCCCAGCCGGGAGGGACAGGGAATCCTCGGGTTCCTGCTCGGCGACTTGTGCGAGTGCCCGGAGACCAATGTCTCCTACCTGGTGATCGACGCGGCCCTGCGCTTGAACCAGGCGATCTACGGCGACCGCACGCGCGACATCGTCACCCGGCTGTGGGATCGCATCCAGGGGCAGCTCGAGGAGCAGCACGCCCACCTCATCGGCTGGTACCACACGCACCCGCCGCTGCCGCTGAGCCTCACGGAGCACGACCTCGAGACGCACGAGCACTATTTCAGCGAGCCGTGGCAGATGGCCCTCCTGCTCGGCACCGACCCGGCCGAGCCCTCGGCGTCATTCTTCAGGGCCGGCTCCGAGGCCCAATGGATCGGCACCCCGCTGCCGTTCTACGAGCTGCTCAATCCCGATTCCATCCGGCCGGACGGGAAGAAGCGGTCGTTCGTGACCTGGAAGAACTACCGGGCGTACGGCCCGGCGACGCCGCAATCCGCCCCCACGCCACGCGCGACGCCGGTCGTGAGGCCGCCGGCGGAGCCGAAATTCACGCCGGCGGCTCCCGAGCCGATGGCGCCGCCACCTCCTCCGCCGCCGCGCCGCACGCCGCCGCGCGACGACTCGGGAGAGCTCAGGTTCCTGACGGCCGCCGAAGACATGCCGCCGCCCCCGCCCCCC
>Ga0184619_10000037_pt1 | contig 40386 bp, 36 predicted proteins | sample PLM0_60_b1_FD_133146 | JGI IMG/M metagenome (GOLD analysis project Ga0184619, IMG submission 133146) | Groundwater sediment microbial communities from an aquifer in East River, Colorado, USA - PLM0_60_b1 | ecosystem: Environmental > Terrestrial > Soil > Riparian zone | place: USA: East River...
ATCAGCGCGGTCACGTTGCGGAGCCGCGCCACCTGGCGGTACACCTCGCCCGCCGGAACTTGCGCGAGCACCGCCCAGTCGAGCCGCGGCACGCGCTTCAGGATGCCCACGACCTGCTCCCCGGCGAGCCCGCGATACTCGACGGGCGACCCTTCGCGCTCGCCCAAGCGACGCGCGACGGCACTGTCCAGGTGGCGGCGCATCAGCTCTCCGGCACCCGAGTGGGAGCCCACCAGCGGGCGGCCGTCGGCGGTGATGATATACACGTCACCGGACTCGCCCGCGGCGAACCGGCGCAGCAGCCGCTGCGCCGCGCTCAAGTCGAGCTTCGCGGTCAGGGCGCCGAGCAGCCGCCCGCCCGCCTGGTAGATCGGCACCGCGAACACGACGACGCCCTTCTCGAGGTCGCCGTCCCAGTATGCGTCGCCCACCACCGCGCTCTCCGTGCGGATCGTCGTCGCCCAGCCCGGCGGGAGGTGCGCCGGGGCAGCCTGCTTGGCGGTGCTCGCCACCGGAGCACCCTCGGGGTTCACGACGAGCAGCTCCTCATAATCCGCAAACCGATCGCGGACCGAGCGGAGGAAGTCGGTGAGCCGCTCGCGCGCCCGGTCGCCGCCCGCCCGCGACATCCGGTCGAGATTCTCGGACACCTCGTACGAGCTCGCGAACACGCGCAGCTCGTACAGCCGCTCCTTGACCCACAGATCCATTTCGCGTGCGGTCTGCCCGCTCACGCTCTGCAGCTCCCCCGTGATCTTCTCCGTGAGCGAGCGCTTGTTCTGGAGATACGAGATCCACGCGGTGGTCAACGAGGGGATCAGCGTGGCGAGCAGCGCGAACACCAACATCTTGCTGCGGATGCGGTCGAGCCGCAGCGCACGCAGCAGCCGGCCGACGGGCTGCTCCCAGGACGTCAAGCGATGGCTCAGAAGGCCGGCTCGGAGGGCGTCGGACCATGGACGGCCGCGGCCATCGCTTCATTGCGCTCCGGCAGCACCAGGTCAGCGAGCGGCATCTGCGGCCTCCGTCACGGGAGTGTCGCGCCGAAGCTACTCCCGCCGGCCAGGGTCCGGCAAGGCACCGCTTACGGCGCGGTCAGGTCCCACTCGACGGCGGCGAGCGCGTCATGGAACGCGGCGCCCGTGGCGGGACGGGCGTGGCGGTCGGCCGCGAGGGCGGAACGCAGCAGCTCGGCGAGCGGGCCGGAGAGGTCGGGCGGTCCCGCGACCAGCGCTCGGGCGAGCAGCGCCTCGGGGGTGGTCGCGGGGTAGGGCGGGGCGCCCGTCAGGCACTCGCACAGCACGGCCGCCGTCGCGTACAGATCGGTGCGGGCGTCGATGGGCTCTCCCAGCAACTGCTCCGGCGCCATATAGGCGAGCGTGCCAGGCGGCGCGCCGGCGGTGCGGCACTCGCTCAGCTGGGCAATCCCGAAGTCGGCGAGCTTCACGTCGCCCGCGCGGGTGAGCAGCACGTTCTGGGGCTTGACGTCCCGATGGATCACACCCTGCGCGTGCACGACGGCGAGCGCGCGGCACAGCTGCTTGCCGATCACGAGCGTGGCGTCCAGCGGCAGCGTGCCGCGCTGCTCGAGCAGCTGCGCCAGCGACCACCCGTCGACGTATTCCATCGTGATGAACCGACGTCCCGCCGCCTCCCCGATGTCGTGGGTGCGCACCACGTGAGGATGGGAGATGCGGCGGGCGACGCGCAGCTCGTGGCGCGAGCGGTCGAGCGGGACGGACAGGAGCTTGAGTGCCACGGTCTCGTCGAGCTCGCGGTCGCGCGCCGCGTACACGACGCCCATGCCGCCCGCGCCGAGGACTCGCTCGATTTCGTAGCGCCCGGCGAGCAGTCGTCCGGCGGGCAACGTGTCGGACGAGGGGGGCTGTGCAGCGGGCGCCGGCGGCGCGGCCGCGTCCGTGAGGCGGCGCAACACGCCGCGCTCGGCGCGCTGCGCTGCGCTCCGCTCCTGCTCGAGCAGCAGCCGCTTGCGCTCGACGCCCCAGCGGTACCCGCCTGGGTCGCCGTCGCGCCGCACCACGCGGTGGCATGGGATCACGAGCGCCACCGGGTTCAGCGCGCACGCTTGCGCCACGGCGCGCGCGGCGCCGGGCTGGCCCACCGCCTCCGCCACGTCGCCGTAGGTCCGCGTCTCCCCGTAGGGAATGGCGCGCAACGCCTGCCACACGCGCCGCTGGAACGCCGTGGCCCGTACGTCGAGCGGCAGGTCGAGCCGCGGCCCGGCGCCGGCGACATGGCGCAGCAGGGCGTTCACCCACGGAGCCAGCGGCGTGCCGTCGCGCCGCAGCTCGACGTCCGGGTGCTCGCGCTCGAGCTCCGCCACCAGCGCGGCGTCCGAACGCCCGAGCCGCACAGCGCACACGCCGCGGGCGGTGGCGCCCACCAGGAGCCGGCCGAGGGGTGAGTCGACGATCGTGTAGCCGATGGCTGCAGCGGCCGGGTCGGGGCGCACCGCCTGGCGCGCGAGCGTGGGAGCGGTGTCGGTCAGTGTGGGCATGTGAACCTCCTTTTCCCCCAACATCGCCGCACGGCGCCGCCGCCGCTATCCGGTTTTGACGCCGAACCCGGCGCGCGGTACGTTGTCGCGGTTCCAACATCCGGAGCGGCGATGAGCGACACGCGAACGGCGACGTGGTACCGATGGGAGGATCTCCCCCGGGAAGAGCTGCACGACCGGCTGGCCCGCCGTCTCATCACGGGCGACCGCATGATGCTCGCCCACGTGTACCTGAAGCAAGGCTGCGTGGTTCCGCGGCACTCGCACGAGAACGAGCAGTTCAGCTACATCCTGGAGGGGGCGCTCCAGTTCTTGGTGGGCGCGGATGGCGCGGAGCAGATCGTGGTGCGCGCGGGCGAGGTGCTGCACCTGCCGGGGAACGTGCCGCACGAGGCGCGCGCGCTCGAGGACACCCTCGACGTGGACGTGTTCTACCCGCCGCGCGAGGACTGGCTCAACAAGACCGATGCCTACCTGCGGAAGCGATAGGCCCGCACCATCTGCGGTCAGGCCTTGTGGCGGCCCTTACGTGGTTTCGGTCCGGCTGCCGGAGCGGGAGCCGGCGGCATCGGGTGCGCGCGCGGAGGCCGGTGGGCGTCGCAGTAATGGCGGGCGCCGGGCCCGAAGCTCTGGTGCGTCACCCAGGTGGCGGGCTCGTCGCAGCGACGGTGGCTCGTCCAGTCGAAGAAATCGCACAACGGTACCGCCACAGATGCCCAGCTCCGCGGGGGCGCATGCGTGTGTTATACTCCTGGCGCGTCGATTGTTCCGTTTTGAGACGGAGGGTCACCATGGCGCCACGCGGTCAGCGCGCGTGACCGATGGCCCTGAGGAACTCCCGGTCCCACGCCGCCGCGATGCCTTCCCGCGGGGAGTAAGGGCCGGGCTGGTAGGCCCGCGAGGCGATCCCGGCGTGCGAGCGCTCGCAGATGTTCCAGTCCTGGCGGTTGGTCTCGTCCCAGAACCGCACGGCGTCGTCGGGATCGAAGCCCGGCTGCCCGAACGCGCCGGGGTGGAACAGCCATTCGCAGCTGATGGCGGTGCGCTCCGGTCCCGCCGGCCACAGGGTATGGAGCATCACGTAGTCCGGGTGCAACGACAGCAGCAGGTTCGGAAAGATCGTGTAGAAGTAGACCCGATTCTGCTCTTCCGCCGGTAGGTCTCCCACCGCCGGGCCGCAGGCTCGGCCGCTCAGCGTGAGGCTGCCGCCGGGCGCCGTGATCACCATGTAGCCGCCGAGGTAGGGTCCGTCGAACAGGTCGTTCTCCCCACTGGTGTACGGCGTCAGCTTGGCGAGCGCCGGGTGGATGATGGGGCAGTGCAGGCATTCGGAGTAATTCTGAAACACGAGCTTCCAGTTGGCGTGCACGTCGTAGTCGATGCGGCCGCCCGAGCGCAGACTGGCGAGGTTGAAGCGGCTGAACCGGCCCGCGAGCGGTGCGAAGGCGCGGGCGAACGGCTCCGGCGCTTCGGCCAGGTTGACGAAGACGAACCCTTCCCACTCGGCGAGCGCGACGGTGTGCAGCGGGTAGTCCCGCTTGTCGAATCCCGCTACCTCGTTCATGTGCGGTGCGCCGATCAGCGTGCCGTCGAGCGTGTAGGTCCAGGCGTGATAGGGACACTGGATCGTCTCGGAGAGGTGGCCGGAGCCCGCGTCGCACAAACGGGTGCCGCGGTGGCGGCACACGTTGTAGAACGCCCGAAGGGTCCCGTCCTGCCCGCGCACCACGATCAGGCTCTCCCCCGCCACCGCCCGTGACACGTAGTCGCCCGCGTCGGCAACGTCGGCGGCGCGGCCCACGCACACCCAGCGGCGCGCGAAGATGCGCTCCTGCTCCTCGGCGTAGATGTCGGGCGACGTGTAATAGCGCCCGGGCAGGGTGCGCTGCCCCTGCTGGTAGGCCTGGGTCGCTTTGACGAACGTCGTCATGGCCCTAACGCTATGGAGCAACGCGCCCGAACGCCACTCCTCGGCGCTCCGGCCCGAGCCCGGCGACCACCGCGCCGAGAATGAACACGGTCGCCGCGGAGAGCGCCATGGCCGTCGCGTAGCTCCTGTGGAGGGCGAACAGTGCCTGCACGTGCGGGATCTGGCTCGCGACCGCCACGCCGCATTGGTAGGCAAAGCCCGGCAGGAAGCCCCGCACCGGATCCGGTGAGAGCTCATTCAGGTGCGCGGGGATCACGCCCCAGGCGCCCTGGACGAAGAACTGCATGATGAACGCGCCCGCCACGAGGAGCGGGAGCGCGGGCGCGAACGCCCAGATGGGGATGGTCACCACCGCGCCCGCCAACGCCAGTCCGATGGTACGCCGCCGGCCGAGCCGGTCGGAGTAGAGGCCGCACAGCACCCCGCCCACCAGCGCGCCCACCTGGGAGAACGCGGTGAGTGCCGCCCGGCCGGTGGGCCCGAAGTGCCAGTCCCGCTCGAGGAACGTGGGGTACATGTCCTGGGTGCCGTGCGAGACCATGTTCATCATCGCCATGAGGATGGTCAGGTACAGGAACAGCTTCCAGTTCGACGCGATCGCCCGGCCCAGCCCGCTCCACGTCTCGTGGCGCGTCTCGCGCCACACGTCCGACTCCCGCACGCGCGCGCGCACGAACAGGGCGAGCAGCGCGGGTAGCCCGCCGATGAAGAACAACGGACGCCATCCCCAGCGCGGGAACACGAACAGGTAGCAGACCGCCGCGAGCAGATACCCCAATGCATAGCCCTGCTGCAGCAGTCCCGACACGACGCCGCGGTAGCGGGGCGGGACCTTCTCCATCACCAGCGACGCCCCGACACCCCATTCCGCGCCCATGCCGATGCCGAACAGCGCGCGCAGCACGAGGAACGTGGTGTAGTTCGGCGCCAGGCCCGTGAGCACCTCGACGACCGAGTAGAACACCAGGTCGATCATCAACGGCAGCCGGCGGCCGTAGCGGTCGGCGAGCAGGCCGAAGATGAACGCGCCCACGGGCCGGAACACCAGGGTGAGCGTGAGCGACAACGCGATGGCGGCGTCCGGCTTCCCGAATTCCTTCCCGATGGCCGTCAGCGTCATGACGACCAGGAAGAAATCGAACGCGTCGAGCGTCCAGCCGAGGAAACCGGCGGTGACGGCGGCGCGCTGGTCGCTCGCAGTGGGTCCGGTCGAGGTCATTGGTGTCCCGGTCGAGAGGCCTCTAGATTACACCCGTTCGTCGCATCCCACGACCACCCGGAGTTTCACCGTGCGCCCGATCCCCGTCACACTCGTCCTGCTGCTCGCCCACGCGGCGGCGGGCCTCGCGGCACAGAGCGGTCCCTCCCGCCCTCTGATCGTGGTGCTGAACCTGCGCTTCGACGACGAGCACGCCAACGTGCGGCAACCGACCGATACGGCGGTGGTGGCGAGCGCGACCAGCAAGCTCCTGGCGACGCTCGCGGTGTCCGAGCGGGTGATGCTCGTCGATTCCACCGCCGTGGCGGCCGCCGTCCGCCAGGCGGAAGCCGACGGCAATCCCTGCGACAACACCTGCGCGGTGGCGGTCGCCCGCGGACTCGGCGCCCGCTGGGTGGCCAAGGGCACGATCACCAACCTGTCGAACCTCGTCTGGATCCTCACCGCCGAGCTGTTCGATGCGACCACCGGGAAGGCGGTGCTCGCCGACAGCTACGAGATCAAGGGGGACGCGAAGGTCATGGCGCCCGCCGGAGCACGTGTGTTCGCGCAACGCGTGGAGAAGACGATCGCAGGCGCGCGATGACGCGGCGCGCCGGTTTGGTCCTCGTCGCGGGGCTCCTCGCCGCCCGCGGCGGTGCTGCCCAGGTGGACTCGGGTGCGCGGCCGAGCGTGCTGGTGCGCGCCGGGCGGCTCGTCGCGGTGCGGGCCGGCACGGTGCTCACGAACCAGGCGATCCTGATCGAGGGCGACCGCATCAAAGAAGTCGGCCCCGCGGACGTCGTCGCCGGCCACGCGCCGCGCGACGTCCGCGTGATCGATCTGCGGAACGCCACCGTGCTGCCGGGCCTGATCGACTGCCACACCCACATCACCTCCGATCCGGGCGACTACTACAAGCAGCTGTTCCGCACGAGCGCGATCGATGAAGCCGTGCGCGCGCACCTCTTCGCCAAACGCACCCTCGAGGCGGGGTTCACCACCGTGCGAAACGTCGGGGCCGGTGAGTTCATCGACGTGGCGCTGCGCAACGCGATCAACGAGGGTGTGATCCCCGGGCCGCGCATGCTGGTGTCCACGATGCCGCTCTCCGCCACGGGGGGGCACGGCGACGTGAACGGGATGTCGCCGTATCTCCATTTCGACGGTTTTTCGGGGATCGCCAACGGGGTGGACCAGATCCGCGAGAAGATCCGGTTCGAGGTGAAGTACGGCGCCGACCTGATCAAGGTGCTGGCGAGCGCCGGCGTCCTCTCGGAAGAGGAATCGGTCGGCGCGCCGCAGTACTCGCAGGAGGAGTTGAACGCCCTGGTCGAGGAAGCGGCCATGTGGGGTCGCAAGGTCGCCGCGCACGCCCACGGGGCGGAGGCGATCAAGCGCGCGGTGAAGGCCGGCGTCGCGTCCATCGAGCACGGCAGCCTGATCGACGACGAGGGCATCCGCCTCATGAAGGAGCACGGCACCTATCTCGTGGCCGACATCTACAACGACGACTACATCCTCGCCGAGTACGCCCGCCTCGGCTTCCCCCAGAAGATCATCGACAAGGAGCGCCTGGTGGGCCGCCAGCAGCGCGAGAACTTCAAGAAGGCGGTCCAGGCGGGCGTGAAGATCGCGTTCGGCACCGACGCGGGCGTGTATCCCCACGGCTGGAACGCGAAACAGTTCGCCCACATGGTGCGGTGGGGGACGACGCCGATGCAGGCGATCCAGGCGGCCACGGTGAGCGCCGCCGATCTGCTCGGCTGGGCCGACAAGGTCGGCGCACTCGAGCCCGGCAAGTACGCCGATGTCATCGCCGTGACGGGCGACCCGCTGCAGGATGTGACGGTGCTCGAGCGCGTCGCGTTCGTGATGAAGGGCGGCCAGGTGGTGAAGGACGGCCTCACGGGAGGCGCGAAGACCGCGCGCTGACACGGGTTCTCATCGGAGGATTCCATGCATCTCTGGCTTCGTCGTATCCCGTCGCTCGTGTTCTGCGCGGGGCTCGCGCTCCCCGGCGTCGGCAGCGCTCAAGAGACCGCCTCGGACACCTTGCTCACCGTGGATCATTATCTCGATTGGGAGCAAGTGAGCGATCCCCAGCTGTCCCCGGACGGCTCGCAGGTCGTCTACACGCGCCGCTGGGTCAACAAGATCGACGACAAATGGGAGTCGGCGCTGTGGGTCATGGGCGCGGACGGCTCGCACCACCGCTTCCTCGTGAAAGGCTCCGATGCGCGCTGGTCGGCGGACGGCGCCCGCATCCTCTATCTCGCCGAGGGCGAGCCCAAGGGCACGCAGATCTTTGTGCGCTGGATGGACGCGGAAGGCGCCTCGTCGCAGGTGACACGCGTGACCGAGACGCCGTCGGACGCGCGGTGGGCGCCCGACGGCAAAGCCATCGCCTTCGCGATGCTCGTGCCCGATTCGACCCCCTGGAGCATCTCCCTCCCCAAGGCACCCGAGGGCGCGAAGTGGACGCCCGCGCCGCGCGTCGTGGACGACCTGCACTACCGCCAGGACAAGGTGGGGTTCATGCAGCAGGGCTTTACGCACCTCTTCCTCGTGCCCGCGGACGGCGGGACCGCCCGGGCGCTCACGAGCGGGCGCTGGAACGTGGGCGCGCGGTTCGACGGGCTGGCCCTCGGAGCGGGCTACGATTGGGCGCCCGACGGTCGCACGATCGTCTTCGACGGCCTGCGCGACACCACGTGGGACCGCCAGTACCAGGTGTCTCGCCTCTACGCGCTGGACGTGGCGAGCGGCGCGATCAAGCCGCTCGTCTCCCGGGCAGGGTTTTGGGCGGCCCCCGCCGTCTCGCCCGACGGGCGCACGGTGGCGTTCGCCGGGTCCGATTCCTCGGGCCAGACGCACCGCACGGCGGATCTCTGGACGGTGGGCATCGACGGGTCCGGCATGCGGAACGTGTCACACAGCTTCGACCGCGATCCCACCGATCTGCACTGGGCGCCCGATGGCAGGGGCGTGTATTTCTCCGCGGGCGATCGTGGGTCGATCAACGTCCGCTACGCCGACCTGTCGGGCGCGGTGCGCGACGTGACGCAGGGGGCGCAGGTGGTGTCGCTCACCTCGCTGGCGCGAACGCTCGTGGGGGTGGGGGTGCGGAGCGATCCCGAGCACTCGCCCGACGTGGTACGCATCGACCTGCGGCGGTCGCAGGCCCCCACCCGCCTGACCGACGTGAACGGCGACGTGCTGGCGAACAAGCGCCTGGCCCACGTCGAGGAGGTCTGGTACGCGTCGAGCGGCGGGGCGCGCGTGCAGGGGTGGATCGTCAAGCCGCCGGCGCTCGATGCCACCAAAAAGTACCCGCTCATCCTCGAGATCCACGGCGGCCCGTTCGCGATGTACAACGTGGCGTTCAGCTACATGTTCCAGAACTTCGCGGCGAACGGCTACGTGGTGCTCTACACCAACCCGCGTGGCTCGACCGGCTACGGCGACGCGTTCTCGAACGGCATCGACCACAACTATCCCGGGCCGGACTATGACGATTTGATGGCGGGCGTGGACGCCGCGATCGGCAAGGGCTACGTGGACACGACGCGGATGTACGTGTCGGGGTGCTCGGGAGGCGGCGTGCTGTCGAGCTGGGTGATCGGGCACACCAACCGCTTTGCCGCGGCCGCCGTGCGGTGCCCGGTGATCAACTGGATCAGCATGGCGGGGCAAAGCGACATCCCGCTGTTCACGTTCAGCTTTTTCCGCCAGCCGTTCTGGGACAAGCCGGACGAGTGGCTGGCGCACTCGTCGCTCATGTACGCCGGGCGGGTGACCACCCCGACACTGCTGATGACGGGTGAGCTCGACCGGCGCACGCCCATTCCGCAGACCGAGGAGTTCTACACGGCGCTCAAGATGCGCAACGTGCCGACGGTGATGCTGCGCTTCAACGGGGAATACCACGGCACGGGATCGAAGCCGTCGAACTTCATGCGGACGCAGCTCTACATGATGAGCTGGTTCCAGAAGCACAAGCGCGGCGCGGTGGAGCCGGCGACCGGCGCGGGCAACCGCTAGGCCGATCCTCGGCGCAGCCGGCCGAGCCAGCCTTCTTCTCTCGTGTGCTCGTCGCGGGTGAGCTGGACCCAGGCGCCGAGAATGGCGGCGCGCTCCACGTATCCGACCACCTGGGCCGGATCGTCGGGGCTCGCGACGGGCAGGCCCTCCAGCTCGTGCTCGAGCAGCTTGCGCATGGCGGTCTCGAGCAGCTCGTCGGGGTAGACGACGACCGGCGCGCCGTCACCGCGGACCGGCAGAGGCGGCTCCATCACGTCCCGGACCCGGAGCAGCTGGAGCGGGTTCACTCCGTACTCGCGCGTCAGGTGATAGCCGCGGCGCGCGACCTTTTCGGTGAGAATCGACCGCTTCATGAGCAGCACCGTGACCGCGTGCGCCGCGATGCACGCGACGAACAGGCCCGGCAGGACGTTGATGTCGTGCGTGAGCTCGAGGACGAACGCGACGGCGGTGAACGGCGACCGCATGGTGCCGCCCATCATGGCGCCCATGCTGATCGCGGCCCACAGTCCCGGATCGCCGGAGGGGATCCAGTGGGCCTCGAGCGCGCCGAGCGAGCCTCCCATGATCAGGAGCGGAGCGAGGACGCCTCCCGACGTGCCCGAGCCGAGGGCCACGGCCCAGATCACGGCCTTGGTGACGACCAGTCCGAGCAGCGCCAGGCCGACGAGCCGCCCCGTGAGGAGGTCGTGGATGGTGTCGTAGCCCACGCCCAGCGCCCGGGGATACAGCAGGCCTCCCAGCCCCACGACGGCGCCGCCCAAGAGCGGCCACCACATCCAGTGGATCGGCAGCTTGCGGAACAGGTCCTCGCAGGCGTACACGAGCCAGGTGAGCCCCCCTGACGCGAACCCGGCCGCGAGTCCCAGGCCGAGCGCGGTGACGAGCTCGAACCAGGGCAGCACCCCGTGCGGCGTGACCGGGAAGAGCGGCCCAGCGCCGAGGAGGGGCACCCGCAGCGCCCCGGCCACCGCCGCCGCGCAGGCGACCGGGATGAAGCTCCGCGGCTTCCACTCGAACAACAGCAGCTCCACGGCGAGCAACGCCGCCGCCACCGGTGTGCCGAACACCGCGGCCATCCCTCCGGCCGCCCCGGCGACGAGCAGGGTCTTCCGTTCCGCCGACGACAGATGGAACACCTGAGCGAACAGCGAGCCGAAGGCACCGCCCGTCATGATGATCGGCCCTTCCGCGCCGAACGGCCCACCGGTGCCGATCGCGATCGCGGACGAGAGCGGCTTGAGCACGGCGATCTTCGCGGACATGCGGCTGCGCCCGATGAGGATCGCCTCGAGCGCTTCCGGAATCCCGTGTCCGCGAATCCGCTCCGATCCGTAGCGGGCCATGAGACCGACGATCAGGCCGCCCACCACGGGAACTACGAACGCCCACGCGCCCAGGCGATTATCGGCCGGCGACACCAGGCTGCTGCCGAGGTCGTGATAGTAAAAGATGTGGGTGACCAAGCCGATGAGCTGCACCAGCCCCAGGGCCACGTACGCGCTGATCACGCCGATCAGCGCCGCCATGGCGATCAGCGGGAGGACACGGATGTCGGCGGTGAAGTCGCCGAGACGGTCGTCGGGGAGGGCAGTGCTGTCCATGGCTCGCCGGAAATGTAAGCGTCCAACGCGCCGTCACGGACTTGATCGCCGACACGTTTTCCTCCACGCCGGCCGTTTCGAGCCAGCGCGTCCCACGTCGCAACGCTTTTTCCCGCACACCCGCCTGGCACGGCCCCTGCTGGTTACCGCCGCGCCGCTGCTGCGGTCTTCACGGGTTGGTCGCGAGTACCACGCCGCTAATCCGTGTCGGGCGCCCTGCTCGCTCGCTCCCGCGCGAGCAGGGCGCGCTTTCGCTCCATCCCCCAGCGGTACCCGCCCAGTCCGCCGTCTTGCCGCACCACCCGATGGCAGGGAATGACCAGTGCCGCCGGATTGGTCGCGCAGGCCCGCGCCACCGCGCGCGTGGCCGCCGGCTTGCCGATCGCGCGCGCGATCTCAGCGTAGGTGCGCGTGGTGCCGTAGGGAATCCGGCGCAGCGCCTCCCACACGCGCCGCTGGAACGCCGTGGCACGGACATCGAGGGGGAGATCGAGCGGCTCGGCGCGCCCAGCCAGATACCGCAGAATGGCGCCGACCGACCGGGCGAGCGCGCCGCGATCGCGGCGCAGCTCCGCCGCGGGAAACTCGGCCCGCAAACCGGCCTCGAGCTCTTCCGCCCCGCTTCCCAAGCTGACGCGGCAGATGCCGCGCGGCGTGGTCGCGACGAGCAACCGGCCGAGCGGGCTCGGCACGACCGTGTAGGCGATGCGCGCGCCCGGCGCGCCGCGGCTGTAGGTCGCCGGCGTCATGCCGAGTTGCGCATGGGCGTGCTCGTACACGCGGCTGGTCGAGCCGTAGCCCGCCTGGTACAACGCCGGGCTCACCCCGCGGCGCGAGCGCAGCGCTGTTTTGAACCGGTCCAGCCGGCGCGCGTCCCGATACTGGCGCGGGCTGATGCCGAGCACCCGCTGGAAGGCGCGCAGCAGCTGGTGCGACGTCACCCCGGTCCGCGCGCTCAACACCGCGAGATTCGCCGGTGCGTCCGGATGCGTGTCGATCAGCCGGCACACGGTACGCACCAGCGGAACCCCGGGGTCGGGGGTCGCCGCCGCGTCGGGGCGACAGCGCCGGCAGGCACGGAAGCCCGCCAGCTGGGCGGCCTCGGGCGCCGGAAAGAACGCGACCTGGTCCCGGCCGGGGCGGCGGCTGGGGCACGAGGGACGACAGTAGATCCCCGTCGACTGCACGGCGTAGACGAACGCGCCGTCGTAGCGGCGGTCGCGCGCCAACACGATGCGCCACCGGCGCTCGGGGCTAAGGTCGGACACGACAGCGGCACGGGTCACGCTTGAGAACTTAGCGCGTTGTCGTGCCGCGATCTATCCGGTTCTTGCGATCGAATCGGTTGACTATGTCCAAGGCTTCGCACGTCCGGTTGCCACCAGCCCTGTCGTGGCACTGTTTTCTCCACGTGATCTACACCATCGGGCACTCGACGAGAGACCTCCGGGAGTTCCTGGACCTGCTGACGGCGCATCGCGTGACGCAGGTCGTGGACGTACGCCGCTATCCGGTCTCGCGCCGCCATCCGCAGTTCGCTTGTGACGCGCTCGCGGCAGCGCTCGGCGAGGCGGGCATCGCGTACCATCACGAGCCCGACCTCGGCGGCCGCCGAGCCGCGCGGCGCGACTCTGCCAACACGGCGTGGAAGAACGCTGGATTCCGTGGCTATGCCGACTACATGGCGACCCGGGGCTTTGCGGATGGGCTGGCGCGACTCCTGGAGCTCGCCCGGGCGCGACCCACGGCGATCCTCTGCGCGGAAGCGGTCCCTTGGCGCTGCCACCGCCAGTTGATCGCCGACGCGCTGGTCGCCCGGGGCGAGATGGTAGGCCACATCCTCGGCGTGGCACGCGCCGATCCGCACCGTCTGTCGTCGCACGCCCAGGTCCTGCCCGGCGGCCGGCTCCTGTATCCGGCTGGGCCAAGCGATCAGATCGCGCTGTGTTAGCCGCGCCGCCCGCGCGTTATGTTCCGGGCGACCGACGCATGGAGGTACATGACGCGGCGTAACATATCGAGCGGAGCGCCGTGGGAGGCGATCGTCGGCTACTCGCGCGCCGTGCGGGTGGGCTCGACCATCCACGTCGCGGGCACCACCGCCACGGGGCCTGACGGGACGATCGTGGGCATCGGAGACGCGTACGTGCAGGCGACCCAGGCGCTCAAGAACATCGAACGCGCGCTCGTCCAAGCCGGTGCCTCGCTGGCGCACGTCGTACGGACCCGCATGTACGTCACCGACATCGCCGACTGGGAGCGCGTCGGCCGGGCGCACGGCGAGGTGTTCCGCGATATCCGGCCCGCGAGCACGCTCGTGGCCGTGAGCCGGCTGGTGGCGCCCGAGATGCTGGTCGAGATCGAAGCGGAGGCGATAGTCGAGGACGACATGTAGATTGCAGGCGGAGGTGAGCTCGTGTCGGTCACGGAGGTCAGCAAGCACGCGACGGTCGCCTGTCCCTTCTGCGCGACCCTCAATCGGGTGGATCTCGGCCGCATCGCCGACCGCCCCAAGTGCGGCCAGTGCGCGCGGCCGATCCTGCTCGACCGTCCCATCGCGGTGACGGACGCGACGCTCGATGGCGTGCTCGCCGGGACCGACGTGCCGGTCGTGATGGATTGTTACGCCGACTGGTGCGGGCCGTGCAAGATCATGGCGCCGATTTTGGACGACTTCGCGCACGACCGTCAGGGCGAGGTCCTGGTCACCAAGCTGGACACTGACCGCAACCCGGCAACGGCGCGTCGCTTCGACGTCCGTGCCATCCCCACCTTGCTCGTCTTTCGGAACGGCCGGGAAGTGGGCCGGCAAGCGGGCGTGATCCCGCGGGAGGGGCTCGACCGCCTCAGCGGCGTTCCCGAGAAGGCGTGACGTGACCGCCGGCTCCGTCTACCGTTACGACCCCGTCGAGCCGCCTGAGCCGGACGCGGACCAGGGGGCGTCCGACCACTCGCGCGCCGTGGCGCTCGCGCTCGCGGTGGTGGGGGGCGTGTTCGGATTGCATCGCTTCTACAGCGGCCGCGTGCACAGCGGCGTCTGGATGTGCCTCACGCTCGGCGGATTGGGGATGTGGTACCTGTACGACATCATCGTCATCGCAGCCGGCGACTTCCGTGACGCGGCCGGGCGGCGGCTGTCGCGGTGGGAGGTGTCCGAGGCGGCCGTCGGACCGGGGGCAGCGGAGCGCCGCGTCACGGACGTCGAGGACCGCCTGCTCTCGCTCGAGACGCAAGTGAGCGAGCTCGCCGAGCGGCTCGACTTTGCGGAGCGGCTGCTGGCGCAGGCGCGCGAAAAGGGCACATTGCCGAAGGGGTGACCCTTCCCCTCCCGGGCCTCTCCACTAGCGAGCACTTGAAGGAGCCGTAATGAAGATCGGGGTCCCGAAAGAGACCGCCGTCAACGAGCGTCGGGTCGCCCTCACGCCGGACGTCGCGGGCCGTCTCGTGAAGACCGGGTTGGAGATCCTGGTGGAGCGGGGCGCGGGCGAGGCGGCGTCCTTCGGTGACGAGGCGTACCGCGCGGCCGGGGCCACGCTCGTCGCCACTGCCGCGGAACTGTTGGGACAGAGCGACGTCGTTCTCAAGCTTCAGCCCCCCTCCGCGGGCGAGGTCCGGTTATGTCGCGAGGGGGCCGCCCTGGTCGCGACGTTCCAGCCGTCGGCCGAGCGGGATGTGGTGTCCCAGCTCGCGGCCCGCAAGGTGACGGCGTTCAGCCTCGCGCTCCTCCCCCGTATCACCCGCGCGCAAGCGATGGATGTGCTGTCGTCCCAGGCGACCGTCGCCGGCTACAAGGCCGTTCTGCTCGCCGCCGCGGCGACCGGTCGGTTTTTCCCGATGCTCGTGACCGCAGCGGGAACGCTGCCGCCGGCCCGGGTGCTGATCCTGGGCGCCGGTGTCGCGGGGCTTCAGGCGATCGCCACGGCGCGCCGTCTCGGCGCGGTGGTGTCGGCCTTCGACGTGCGGCCGGCGGTGAAGGAGCAGGTGGCGAGCCTGGGCGCGAAGTTCCTAGAGCTCGCGATCGGCGAGCAGGCCGAAGCGGCCGGCGGCTATGCCAAGGAGCTGTCGGCGGACACCCACCGGCAGGAGCTCGCGTTCATCGCGCAGCACGTGAAGGACGCCGACATCGTGATCACCACGGCCGCGATCCCGGGCAAGCGCGCGCCGATCCTCATCACGGCGGCCGCCGTGGATGGCATGAAGCCGGGCTCCGTGATCGTAGACCTCGCCGTCGAGACGGGCGGCAACTGCGAAGTGGCCCAGGCCGGGACGGACGTGATCCGGAACGGTGTGCTGGTCCTCGGGCCGGTCAATCTCCCGAGCACACTGCCGTACCATGCGAGCCAGATGTACGCGAGGAACGTTTCCAGTTTCCTGTTACACGTGACACGAGACGGCAAGCTCGTCGTTGATTTCGACGACCAAATCATTCGCGAGTCTTGCGTCACCCACGCGGGGGAGGTACGGAAGACATGATCGACGCCTTGATGGCGGCCCAGGCGGCGCCGGCCGAGCCGGCGGCGGCCGACTACTGGTCCACGCTGTTCGTGTTCGTGCTGTCGACGTTCATCGGTCTAGGCGTCATTCGTCGGGTCTCCCGGCTCCTCTACACGCCGCTCATGTCCCTCACGAACGCGATCTCCGCGATCGCTGTGGTCGGGTCGATCGTCGTCGCGGGCGCGGATTCCCCGCCGCTGATTCGCATCCTCGGCGGGGTCGCGCTGTTCGCGTCCACGACCAACATCGTCAGCGGGTTCCTGATCACCGACCGGATGCTGAAGATGTTCAAGAAGCAATGATGTACGGGATCGTTCAGTTCTCCGCCGTCCTCGCGACGGCCCTGTTCATCTTCTCGCTGTACTGGATGAACGACCCAAAGACGGCCCGCCGGGGCGTGATCGCGGGCGTCGTGGGAATGCTGGTCGCCGTCGTCGCCACCTGGATCCAACCCGAGATCATCCACCACGGCTGGATCGTGGTGGCGATCATCGCCGGATTCGTCGTCGGCGTCCCGCTCTCGCTCGTGCCCCTGACGGCGGTGCCGCAGCGGACCGCCCTGTCGCACGCGTTCGGCGGGCTTGCGGCCGGGCTGGTGGGGACCGCGGAATATTTCCTCGGGGTGGGCCAAGGCGCAGAGCAGGTCACGGCGTTCCGGATGACCGCCATCGTCGCCGAAGTGATCCTCGGGTTCCTCACGTTTACCGGCAGTCTCATGGCGACCGGCAAGCTGCAGGAGGTCAAGTGGATCCCGCAGCGGCCGGTCACCTACCCGGGGCAGAACGTCGTCAACATCGGGTGTCTGATCGCCGCCATGGCGCTGGGCGGGTTCGTCGTCGTGCACCCGGCGGCGGCGTGGTCTCCCCACGCATTCCTCGGGATCGTCGGCCTCGCGCTGCTCTTCGGCGTGCTGCTCATCATTCCCATCGGCGGCGCGGACATGCCCACCGTCATTTCCATCCTGAATTCCTACGCCGGGCTCTCCGCGGTCGCGATGGGGTTCGTGCTCAACAACAAGCTGCTCGTCACGGCGGGCGCGCTGGACGGCTCGAGCGGCCTGATCCTCTCGATCATCATGTGCCGCGCGATGAACCGCTCGTTCACGAACGTGCTGTTTGGAGCGTTCGGGACGGTGCAGAAGACGACGGTGGTGGGAGAGCAGAAAGCGTGGAAGCAGGAGACAGTCGAGGGCGCGGCCCAGCTGCTCGAGCAGGCGCGGCTCGTCGTCGTGATCCCGGGCTACGGCATGGCCGTGGCGCAGGCCCAGCACAAGGTGCGCGAGCTGTACGATCAGCTGACCAAGCGTGGGGTCACGGTCAAGTTCGCCATCCATCCGGTCGCCGGGCGGATGCCGGGCCACATGAACGTGCTGCTTGCCGAGGCGGACATCCCGTACACCGCCCTGGTCGAGATGGAGGAGATCAATTCCGACATGCCGCAGTGCGACGTCGCGCTCGTGATCGGCGCGAACGACGTCGTGAATCCGGCCGCGCGCTACGCCAAGGACAGCCCCATCTACGGCATGCCGATCATCGACGCGGACAAGGCTCGCACCTGTCTTGCCATCAAACGGAGCAAGAAGCCCGGCTTCGCCGGCATCGACAACGAGCTGTACGTGCAGGACAACACGTGGATGCTGTTCGGCGACGCCAAGGCGGTCATCGGCGACCTGGTCAAGCAACTCGCCGGCGGCGGGCTGCACTAATGGAGTCGATAACCGGTACGTCATTCGCGGCCACCCTGGCGCTCGTGGGCGTGGTGGTGATCGTGGCCGCCCTCCTGTCCGGCGTCGTGGACCGGTGGCGCGTCCCCCAGGTAGCGGTGTTCCTGGTGCTCGGTGTCGTGCTCGGGCCCTACGGGCTCGGGCTCGTGGACTTCCCCCTCCACTCGACCATCCTCCAGACGCTCGCCACGCTCGGCTTGGTGCTGGTGCTGTTCTCCGACGCCGTGTCGCTCGATGTCGGGGCGGCGCGGCTGCACCGGCGCCTGGTGCTGATCGTGCTCGGCCCTGGCACGGCACTGACCGCGCTGCTGGTCGCGCTCGCCGCCTGGAGCCTGCTGGGGTTCGCACCCGCCCCGGCCGCGATCCTCGGGGCGGCGCTTGCGTCCACCGATCCGGTGGTGATGCGCGGCCTGTTGCGCGGCGGAGACGTCCCCGCCGCCGCCCGCCAGGTGCTCTCCCTCGAGAGCGGTCTCAACGACATCGTGGTCCTGCCGGTCGTGCTGGTGGCGATGCAGTTTCTGCGGGGACCGGGCAGCGAGCCGCCGCTGGGGCGCATGGCGCTCGAGCTGTTCCTGCTGGGCCCGGGCGCCGGCGTTGTGATCGGATTCACCGGCGTGGCGGTGCTCGATCAGGTGCGGCGCAAAGTCGCCGTGCGACGCGACTACGAGTCATTGTACGCGCTCGGGGTCGCCTTCACGGCGTACGCGGCGGCGGAGGCGGTGCACGGCAGCGGGTTGCTCGCCGCCTTCGCCGCGGGCCTCACGATCGCCGCGGTCGACGCCGAGCTGTGCGACTGCTTTCTCGACTTCGGGCAGGCCGCGGCCGAGATGTTCCTGTTGTTCACCTTCGTCGCCCTCGGCAGCTCGCTCATCTGGACCGGGCTCTCCGGGGTGACGTGGGCGGGACTCGCGTTCGCGGCATGCGCGTTGCTGGCCCGGTCGGCGACGTTGCTGGTCGCCCTGCGGGGGCAGCCCCTCGACATCCGGAGCCGACGCCTGATCGTGTGGTTCGGGCCGCGCGGCTTGAGCTCGCTGCTGCTGGTGCTGCTGCCGGTGTTCGCGGGGCTCCCGGGGGCCGAGCGACTGTTCGCGCCCGCGGCCCTGGTCGTGCTCCTCTCGGTCGTGATCCATGGGGGATCGCTGATACTGCTCGGGAAGAGGGACGAGCCGACGCCCGGGCCTGCGCCGGCGCGCGAACGCGCGAGTGAGCGCATCACGCTCGACGAGATGCGCCGGCGCGAGGCGGCGGGGGAGCGCGTGTGGCTCCTCGACGCGCGCAAGGAGCGCGCCTATCGCGACAGCGACGTCAAAGCCAAGGGCGCGATCCGGCTTTCGCCCGAGGGCAACGTGGCGCGCGCGGCCGCCGAGCTCGCGCTCCCGCGCAACGACTGGCTGGTCGCCTATTGCGCCTGACGCGACGAAGAGACAAGCGCCCGGGTGGCGCGAGAGCTGCAGGGTGCTGGATGGCCCAAGGCGCGGGCGCTGGTGGGCGGCTGGGCGCACTGGCAGGCGACGGGGATGCCGGTGGAGCCGAAGTAAGGGTCTTAGCCGACGGCGTCCAGGGCCTGACTGTATTCGCGTCCCATCCGTGCGAGGGAGAACGCGTGGAGCGCGCGGCGGCGTGCAGCCTCGCCGAGCGCCGCCGCCCGCGCCGGATCGGCGAGCAGGTCGCTGAGCGCCCGCGCGAACGCCGCAGGATCGTCAGGCGGGGCCAGCACGCCGGCCCCGCCGACGACCTCCGAGAGGGCCCCGCTGGCCACCGTCACCACCGGCCGGCCGCACGCCATCGCTTCCGCCACGGTCAACCCGAACGTCTCGACGGGACACGTGTGCACGAAGCATGTCGCGGCGTTGTAGGCGGCGGCGAGTTCCTCGGCTGGCAGAAACCCGAACAGCCGTATGCTCACGCCCAGCTGCTCGGCCCTCGCGCGGACCACCGCCTCTTGCGAGCCGTCGCCGCGGATGACCAGGAGCGGGGCGCCCGGTCCGAGGCGGGCGAGCGCATCGAGCATCCAGTCGTAGCGTTTTTCCCACTCGAGCGCACCCGCCGCGAAGAGAAACGGCCGGTCTCCCAACCCGTGTCGCGCGCGGAACGCGCGCCCCCGTTCCGCGTCCGGCCGGAACACGTCGACATCCACGCCTTCGTAGATCACGCGATGTGGCGGCCGTCCCATGAAGGGCGCGACCGCGAGCACATCCCGCTCGCCCGTATGGGTGCGGAAGATCGTCAGGCGCACGCGCCGGTACGCCAGACGCATGATCGGGTCCCGCGGTGGCGCCGCGCGATTGACGTTGTACGAGTAGACGAGCGCAAGACGGCGGGCGAGTGATGCCAGCGCGCCGAGTCGCACATCGCGAGGCATCTCAGCGACCAGCACCTCCGTTCGCTGGGCTTTCAGGGCGCGCAGCAGCGTCCTGGCTTCCGCCAGGCCGGTGTCGTGGATCGGCAGCTCTTCCACCGGCAGCCCGGCGGCGGCGAAGCCCGCGGTCACCGAAGGCGCCGTGCACAGCATGCGCACCGTGTGTCCGTTGGCCACGAGCCCTCGCGCGATGTGCGAGAGGCTCACTCCCGACCCACGCCACTGGCGCGCTGACGTGAGCAATGCGATGTGGCGCGGGCGGGTGCCTAGTGGGGCCACCGATTGTTCGCCCGATCGATGTCGGGGTAGATCCCGCCCGGGTCGGCCGTGATGCCGACCGGTTGCCTCCCCCCGGTGGGCACTCGCGCCGTGAACCGGCTCCCCAGGTTCCACATCTCGATCGGTAGCTCGCGCGTCTCGCTCGACCCGTCGGCGTAGCGGAGCTCGAGCGTCACCGGGAGCACCATCTGACCGCGGTTCGACAGGAAGACGGATGCCGTGTCGCCGGCGACGGTGACGGAGTCGATGGCCTGGTCGAGACGCGCGGTGGTGTAGACCCATGCGCGCCAGAACCAGTCCAAGTCCTTCCCCGACACATTCTCGATGGTCCGGTAGAAGTCCGCCGGCTGCGGATGCCGGAACGACCAGCGGCGCACGTATGCGCGCATCGCCCGCTCGAACGTCGCTTTGCCAAGCACGGCGTCGCGCAGCACCGTCAGCATCAGCGCCGGCTTCTGGTATGCGGTCCACGCGAGGTCGCGCGACTCGACCGGCTGCGTGATGAGCGGCTGCTCGTTTCCCGGCACGGCCGAGATCTGATAGGCGGTGAGCAGCTCGCGCCGCACGGTGTCGCCGTACGCCGTCCCGGCGAAATAGCGTTCCGCCGAGCCGTAGTCGATGAACGTGTTGAATCCCTCGTCCATCCATGGATAGCGCCGCTCGTCCGAGCCCACCAGCATCGGGAACCACTCGTGGCCGAACTCGTGCGTCAGCACCCAGAACTGGTCCTCGCGCTTCTCGATCGACGGCACAAAGGTGAGCATGGGGTACTCCATCCCCTCGACCAGCCCTTCGACGGTGGTGGCGTGCGGCCACGGATACATCCCCCACGTCTCGCTGAAGTGCTTGATCGTGAACCACGCCATCCGGTTGGCGTCTTCCCACGGGGTCGCGCTCGGCCGGTACAACGTCTGAATGAGGATCCCCCGCCAGCCCGAGGCGTCCCAGCGGAAATCGGGGGACGCCGCCCAGGCGAAGTCACGGACCCGGTGGGCGGTGAAGCGCCAGGCCTTCGTGCCCGGCGCGCGCTGTGCGCTGTGCGCGGTTGCCTCCGCTTGGGTGATGACCTGCACGCGCTCGCTCGAGACCCTCGCCCGGGCGAGCCGGGCCAGTTGCGTCGCGCTCCAGACGACCAGCGGGTTCTGCACCGTTCCCGTGGCCGCCACGACGAATCCCGCGGGCAGGGTGAGGGTCACATCGAAGTCCCCGTACTCGAGGTAGAACTCCCCGGCGCCGATGTAGGGCAGGGGATTCCAACCGTGCACGTCGTCGTAGACGACCAGGCGCGGATACCATTGGGCGACTTCGTACAGCCGGGTGCCGATCCGGCCCATCCGACCGCCCCCGTATGGGGGGACGGGGAAGTGCCACGCGACGTCGAACTCGATCATTCCCCGGGGCGCGAGGGGGCGCGGCAGCTCGACCCGCATCATCGTGCCGTACTCGGTGCGCTCGAGCTCCTTCCCGGCCACGGCGAACCGCTCGATGGTGATGCCGCCGATGAACCCTTTGCCGGTGAAATCGAACACCGCGCCGCCCGCGAAATGCAGGGGAGGCTGGTTGAGCGCATAGGTGACGCTGGTCTTCGCGAAGATGTTCTGCTCGATCTGCACCCACACGAACGCCAGCGTGTCGGGCGAATGATTTTCGTAGTGGATCCGCTCCGTGCCGCGGATGACGGAGCGCGCCGTGTCGAGCGTGGCGCGGATCACGTAGTCCACCCGCTGTTGCCAGTAGTCGGGCCCGGGCGCGCCCGACGCGCTGCGGACCCGGGTCGGCGGCGGCAGGGACAGCGCGCGGAAGGGTGAGGTGTCGGCGACGGACGCTTGAAGCGCCAGCGACGTGACGGCGAGCAGCATGAGCATGCGGCTCTCCTCCCGCTACTCCTGGACGATGGTGATCTTGAACCCGTCCGGATCGGACACGGCGAACACCCAGTCCCCCCACGGAGTCTCGGACGGCTCGCGGTCGAGCGACCAGCCGGTCGCCTTGATCCGGGCGGCGATGGCGGTGATGTCCTGGATGGTCGCCACCCACAGGCGGAAGCCTGCACCCTTCTGACGCTCCCGTCCCTTCGCGAAATCGTCCTGGCCGAGCATGATGTCGCAGGCACCGGCCTTCATCTGGATGCCGCGGACGTTCCCCTCCTCCTGCCAGCGCTGGCCGACGATGAAGCCCAGCACGTCGCGATACCACGCGACGCTGCGCTCCAGGTCGCTGACCGTCAGCGACGCGGCCATGGAACGGAGCCGCAGCGACTCGGGCTGCTGACGCTTGGGACGAGGCGCCGGGCGCTTCCGGGCGGGACGCCGGGGCTTTTTTTTCGTGACCATCGTTGCTTTCCTCTCTGTCTCGAGCGGCACGTGCCACAAGCGTAGCGCCCCCTCGACGCTTCCGCCAGATTTCGATCACCTTACGTTCAACGGAGTGGAGACGATGCCCACGAGTCAAGCGACGGCAGTCTGGGAAGGCAAGCTCAAGGACGGCAAGGGGACCTTCCGGGCGGGGAGCGGCGCGTTCGGTGGCGCCTATACCTTCGCGACCCGGTTCGAGGGGACGAAGGGCACGAATCCCGAGGAGCTGATCGCCGCGGCCCACGCCGCCTGCCTCAGCATGGCGCTCTCGGCCGGGCTCGAAAAGGCCGGAAAGCCCGCCGCGCGCGTTCAGACGGATGCCGCGTGTACCATGGAGATGGTCAACGGCACGCCCACCATCACGCGGATGCAGCTCACGGTGCGCGGCAAGGTCCCCGGCCTCGACGCAGCGGGGTTTCAGAAGGCGGCCGCAGAGGCCAAGGCCGGCTGCCCGGTGTCGCGGGCGCTCCAGGGGATCGCCCAGATCACCCTCGACGCCACGCTGGAGTGAGCTGGACCGTCTACCTCCTGCGGTGCCGGGGCGGCTCTTTGTACACGGGGATCACCAACGATCTGACCCGCCGGCTCGCCCGGCACCGCGCCGGCACCGCCAGCGCGTACACCCGCGCCCGCCGCCCGGTGCGGTTGGTCTACCAGGAGCGCCAACCCGATCGCTCGGCGGCGCTGCGGCGCGAAGCCGCGCTCCGCCGCCTGTCGCGTGCCGAGAAGTTGTCACTGATCGGCGGCGCGCGATGACGCTCGAGCGGCGTGACGTCGCCGGGCTGGTCGTCGCGTTCGTCGTCGCTGCCGGGTGTGCGCGACTGGGCGTGTGGCAGCTCGATCGCCTGGGGCAGCGCCGCGCGCACAACGCGGTGCTGCTGGCCGCCCGGACCCGCCCACCGGTCGCGGTCAGCGGCTCGCTCGACGCCGACTCGGCCCGCGACCGGCGGCTCCTCGCGCGTGGCCGGTACGACTATGCCCGCGAGCGGCTGTGGCGCCCCCGCAGTTACGAGGGGCTGCCGGGCGTGGACCTGGTCACGCCGCTGCGGCTCTCGGACGGCGCCGCGGTGCTCGTGGACCGGGGCTGGGCGCCGTCAGCGGACGCGTATCACGTGGACCAGCCGGTGTACCGGGAAGGCGACAGCGCCGTCGTCCTCGGACTCGGTATGCGTGCACCGCGCGCCCGGGGGGACGTAGACCCGGTGGCGCTCCAGGATTCGGTTCCGTACCCGCTCTTGCCCTTCGTCATCCAGCAGATGCCGCCCCCTGCCATCCCGTACCGCCCTCGACCGCCCGGTCTCATCCGCTGGCCGGCCCCCGAGCTCTCCGATGGCCCCCACCTCTCCTATGCCATCCAGTGGTTCAGCTTCGCGCTCATCATCGTCGTAGGCTCGTTGGCGCTCCTGCGGCACCGGGGGGCGGAGCACAGAAAGCCCCCAATCGGGGGTTCGGGGTACCATTAACGCCCTGTCCTAGCGATATTTGAGTACGTTTGCCCGCGGTGTGCACCTCCCGCTCTCTGCACCCTGCGGGTCTTTCTTGTGCCCTCGAAAGGAGCCATCCGAGATGCCTGCAGCCCTGCCTCTCAAGGAGCCCGTCAAGGTGGGTCAACTGCTCCGGCGCCGTCTGCGGGAGCTGAAGCGCACCCCGCGCGAGCTGGCGGAGGCGGTCAAGGTCTCGGAGGATTACATGGCGGATCTGGTGGCGGGGCGACGCCGCCCCCCCGCGCCCAGTCGCACCGATCTGTACGCCCCGATGACGAAGTTTCTGCGGCTGCACCGCAACGACCTCCCGACCTGCGCGCGCGCCGAGCGCGCCGCGGTCGGGACGGGTGGCCAGCGGCCCGACCCGGAGGTGGCCCGACAGGTGCTGGAGCTGTGCGCTCCCGACCGCCAGCGCGCCGTGCAGCGCCGGCTGGCGCGGCCGGAAGGGGCTGAGCTCGAGACGGTGATCGTCGGGCGCCTGCTCCAGGTGGCGCAGGGGTTCGTGAACCGCAAGCTCGAGGATGAAGTGGGGCTGCGGATGGCGGCGACGCGGGAGGGCTGCACCTACCTCCAGGCCCGGATGCGGCTGCTCGAGTTCCTCGATGCCGATCCCGAATCGCTCACGCCCCGCGACTGCGAGGAATTCCTGCGGCCGCGCATCACCACCTGGGAGATCGATCTCGACACCCGGGCGATGCGGATCGTGATCAAGTAACACAAACGGCGCCGTCCCTCGGGACGGCGCCGCTCGCTTTTGTTGCTGCCGTGCTCGCTGGTTTAGAGCTTCACGACGTTCTGCGCCGCCGGACCCTTCTGACCCTGCACGACGTCGAACTCGACCCGCTCGCCCTCGGCGAGCGACTTGAATCCCTGTGCTTGGATCGCGGTGTGGTGCACGAAGCAGTCCTTCTCGCCGTTCTCAGGCGTGATGAAACCAAACCCCTTCGCGTCGTTGAACCACTTCACGATACCGGTAATGCGTGCCATCTTGCTGTACTCCTGACTTAATGTTGTTCGCGACGTCGTGCGGACTTCACCTTGCGGCGTGCCGCTGCCTTGTCCTTCCGTCGCCGTAGAGCGCCCGGGCTTTCATAGAAGCGCTTCCGCTTCATGTCCTGAAACAGGCCGGCTTTGGTGATCTGACGACGGAACTTCTTCAAGACATACTCGAGTCGGTCGCCGTCGCCTACGGTCACTTCCATCCGGACTTCTCCAGTGTGAAAGCCCCAGAAACGCAACGACCTGGGCGGTAGCCCAGGTCCTTGGAACAGTCTCTGGTTCGGTATCGCTCGGGGGGAATCATGGCAAGGTGTACGGGATTTGTCAACTCTGGACGGCTTTGCTTGACGCCTTCGCGTGCTGGCTTCAGGTTTTACGCCTTCCCAGCGTGCCGTCGCTACTCGCCCCGGAGTCCAGTGATGCCTAGGTCGTTGACCGCGACGCTCCTCGCCGCCGCCGTCCCTGTGCTGTGCCTGGCCGCCCAAGGGGCGGACACCACCAAGCAGAAGGCCGACTCGCTCCCCCTCAAACCGACCCGGAGCGTCGACTTCACGACCTCCGAAGGCACCTGGATCTCGCTCGACGTGTCGCCCAACGGCCACACGATCGTGTTCGAGCTCCTGGGCGATTTGTATACGCTGCCGCTGTCGGGAGGGGAAGCGCAGCGGATCACGTCGGGCCCCGCGTTCGACTCGCAGCCGCGCTACTCGCCCGACGGCAAGACCATCGTGTTCCTCTCCGACCGCTCGGGCTCGGAGAACGTGTGGCTATGCGACGCGGACGGCTCCAACGCACGCACGTTGACCAAGGGCGACCGCAACCTGTACGCCTCCCCCGACTGGACGCCGGACGGGCAGTACGTCGTGGCCTCCAAGACCTCGATGCCGATCGGCAGTGTGTACGAGATCTGGTTGTACCACCGGGACGGGGGCGCCGGCGTGAGCCTCACCAAAGACGACAAGGGACCCGCGCCTGGTCCGCCGGGTCGCGGCACTCAGAACAACGCGCTCGGAGCCGCGTTCGGTCCCGATGGCCGGTACCTCTGGTACACGCGCCACCGGGGCGGCTTCGGCTACAACCTGGAGCTGCCGGAGTGGGAGATCGCGATTTACGACCGGCAGACCGGCAAGGTGTTCAATCAGACCGATCTGTACGGGAGCGCGATGCGTCCTGTGCTCTCACCGGACGGGAAATGGCTGGTGTACGCGACGCGGTACGATGCGGAGACGGGACTGCGCCTCCGCAATCTCTCGTCGGGCGACGAGCGGTGGCTGGTCTACCCGGTGCAGCGCGACGACCAGGAATCCCGCTTCACGCGCGACCTGATGCCCGGCTCGTCGTTTACGCCCGACTCCAAGGCGCTGGTCGTGTCGTACGGCGGGAAGATCTGGCGTGTCGAGGTGCCGTCCGGCCAGGCGACCGCGGTCCCGTTCACGGCCAAGGTGCACCAGGACCTCGGGCCGCTGGTGCGATTCGAAACCCGGGTGGACACCGGCGAGATCCTCGTGAAGCAGATCCGCGATGCGAGCCCAGCGCCCGATGGCAAGCGGTTGGCGTTCAGCGCGCTCGACCGGCTGTATGTGATGGACCTGCCCCGCGGCACGCCGCGCCGCCTGACGAGCGACACCGTGCACGAGCAAGTGCCGGCCTGGTCGCCCGACGGCCAGTGGATCGCGTACGTCACCTGGACGGACCAGGGCGGCCACGTCGCGAAGATCCGTGCCGACGGTCGCGGCCGGCCGCAGCGGCTCACGGCCGAGCCCGCGTTCTACGATCACCCCGCGTGGTCGCCCGACGGCCAGCGCATCGTGGTGATCAAGGGGCCCCGTGCGCCCCGCGTGGCGGAGCACTTCGGCCCGGGCTACGAGCTCGCCTGGCTGCCGGCGGCGGGTGGTCCGACCACCCGTGTGACGCCGATCGCGGGCGGCGGCCGGCCCCATTTCAGCCGCGACCCGAATCGGATCTATTTGTACGAAGCCACCGAAGGCCTCGTGTCCATGCGCTATGACGGCACCGATCGGCGCGTGCATATCAAGGTGACGGGGTTCACGCCGAACTTCACGCCCAACCCGGAGCCGTTTCCCGCCGACGAGATCCTGATCGCACCGGATTCGGCCCGGGTGCTCGCGACCTCGAGCAACTATGTCTATCTGGTGACCCTGCCGCTCGTCGGCGCGACGCCGCCCGCCATCAACGTGGCGGACACCGCGGCGGCGGCGTTCCCGGTGCACCGGCTCACGCGCGTCGGCGGCGATTTCATCGGCTGGATGCCCGACGGCAAGACGGTCTACTGGTCGGTGGGTCGCAGCTTCTTCCGCTACGACCCGGCCGTCGGTGATTCGCTTGCGAAGGTGAAGGTGCGGGTCGACTCGGTGCGGGCCGACTCGCTCAAGCAGGCGACGAAGGAGAAATCCGACTCGGCCGGGAAGGCGCGCGTCGACTCGCTCGCCAAGCTGCCCGCGTACGAGGCCGAGCGCGTGGACGTGACGATCCGCGTGCCGCGCGACGTGCCCCGCGGATCGGTGGTGCTACGGGGAGCCCGCGTCGTCTCGATGAAGGGCGACGAGGTAATCGAGAAAGGCGACGTGGTGGTGACGGACAACCGGATCGGCTGCGTCGCCGCCACGTGCCCGGCGCCGGCCGGCGCCAAAGTGATCGACGTCGGCGGTAAAACGATCGTGCCCGGCTTCATCGACATCCACGCCCATCCCTGGCCGACCTGGGGGATTCACGAGACGCAGGTCTGGAAGTATCTCGCGAACCTCGCCTGGGGAGTCACGACCACCCGCGACCCGCAGACCGCCACGACGGACGTGCTCACCTACGCCGACCAGGTCGAGGCCGGCGACCTGCTCGGGCCCCGGATCTATCATACCGGGCCCGGGGTGTTCGGCGCGTTCCTCGAGGAGAGTTGGACGAGCCTCGACGACGTCCGCAACACGCTGAGGCGCTACAGCGAGTTCTACCGCACGAACACGATCAAGCAGTACATGGCGGGGAACCGCAAGCAGCGGCAATGGGTGATCATGGCCGCGCAAGAGCTCGGCTTGATGCCGACGATCGAGGGCGGGTTGGACTTCAAGATGAACCAGACGGTCCAGCTCGACGGGTATCCCGGGTCGGAGCACAGTTTCCCCATCATGCCGCTGTACAACGACGCCGTGCAGCTCGCGGCGCAGTCGGGGATCACCTACACGCCCACGTTGTTGGTCTCCTACGGCGGGCCGTTCAGCGAGAATTACTTCTACGAGCGCTACGACATCCACGACAACGTCAAGATCCGGCGTTTCCTGCCGCACGAGGAAATCGACCAGCGGGCCGAGCGCCGCTCGTGGTTCCGCGAGAATCAGTACGTGTTCCCGCGCATCGCCGCGTCGGCGGCGGCGGTTCTGCGGGCCGGCGGCAACGTCGGCATGGGCTGCCACGGGCAGCTGGACGGCCTGGGGTGCCATTGGGAGTTATGGGCCATGGCGGCGGGCGGCATGACGCCGCGCGAGGTGCTGCGAGTGGCCACGCGGGACGGTGCCTACGGCATCGGGATGAGCCAGGACCTCGGCTCACTGGAGCCCGGCAAGCTGGCGGACTTGATCGTGCTCGACGCCAACCCGCTCGAGGACGTCCACAACACCGAGAAGATCCGCTACGTGATGAAGAACGGGCGCTTGTACGAGGGCGAGACGCTCAACGAGATTTGGCCGCGGCAGAAACCCTTGCCACCGATGTGGTGGTGGGATCAAGAACCGAAAAGCGTCAAGTAGAGGCGTACCCTGGGGCGTGGGCAGCGTTTACGCCTCCGCGTGACGTTTGGGTACCACGTCGTCACTTGACGTATCTGCGTGCCGTGGTTACAGTTCGTTCGAACCAAGAGCTGGCATCCTTCCGAAGGACGGTCCCGCTCAGGAGCGGTTCCGGCGCTGTACACACGCCCGGTCTCAATCCCCAGGTTCACAACGAGAGTGACGCAGCGCAGCGGCATCAGCCGCTGGCGGCGTGCGTGTGTGTGCTTCCGGAAAGGAAGAAATCCTAGTAATGCCATTTACAGCTCTCGGGCTCGCGCCCGAGCTGGTTCGCGCCGTGGTCGAAGAGGGCTACGAGCAACCCACCCCCATCCAGCTGGAAGCGATCCCACTCGCCCTGGCGGGACGCGACCTCATCGGATCCGCCCAGACCGGCACCGGCAAGACGGCCGCGTTCATGCTGCCGATCCTCCAGCGTCTCGCGGCGAACGGCACGAGGCACGTGCTGCGGGCGCTGATCCTGGTGCCCACCCGTGAGCTCGCCGAGCAGGTGCTGCAGAGCGCCCGCGCGTACGGCCGCCACGTGGACGTGAGCGCCGTCGCGGTCTACGGCGGCGTCGGGATGGAGCCGCAGACGCGGGCGCTGGCGCGCGGCGTCGATATCGTCGTCGCCACTCCCGGTCGCCTGCTCGACCACATGGAGCGCGGGCACGTGGACTACTCGCGGCTCGAGGTGCTGGTGCTCGACGAGGCCGACCGCATGCTGGACATGGGATTCGCGCCCGACGTGCGGCGCATCCTGCGGGCCCTCCCCGACAAGCGTCAGACGATGCTGTTCTCGGCGACGGTGTCGCTCGAAGTGGACGCGCTCGCGCGCAGCGCGCTCGACCGGCATGCGTCGGTCGAGATCGGCCGGCGGGCGACGCCGGCGGAGGGGATCGAGCACGTCGTCGTCGCGGTCGACAAGGTGCAGAAGCGGGGCGTGATCGCGCGCATCTTGCAGGCCAAGCCGGCGGGCCAGACGCTGGTGTTCACGCGCACGAAGTATGGCGCCGACAAGCTGGTGACCTTCCTGCGCCGCGAAGGGATTGCGGCGCACGCCATCCACGGCGACAAGGCGCAGAGCCACCGGACCCGCACCCTGGACGCGTTCCGCTCAGGCGAAGCGGACGTGCTGGTCGCGACCGACATCGCGGCGCGTGGTATCGACGTGGACGGGATTCGGATGGTGGTGAATTTCGACGTGCCCCAGGACGCGGAGATCTACGTGCACCGCGTGGGCCGGACGGCACGGGCCGGGGCGCGGGGGCTCGCCCTCACGCTGCTCTCGCCCGACGAGTGGCTCCTGATGGGCGACATCGAGAAGCTCGTGGGCCAGACGTTCCCGCGAGAGGTGATTCCCGGGTTCGAGCCGTCGGTGGCGCCGTTGCAGCCGAGGGCGCTCAAGCTCGAGGCGGCGCGGCCGGCTCGCTCGGTGCGGGCGCGCGTGGGCGGCCGGCGGCGGCGCTAGCCGCGCGCTTCGATCGGGACGTAGTCCCGTTTCTCGGGCCCGATGTAGATCTGCCGCGGCCGCGCGATCTTTTGCTCCTTGTCGACCAGCATCTCCTGCCACTGGGCGAGCCACCCCGGCGTCCGGCCGATGGCGAACAGCACCGGGAACATGTCCATCGGGAACTTCATCGCCTCGTAGATGATCCCGGAGTAGAAGTCCACGTTGGGATAGAGCTTGCGGGTCACGAAGTATTCGTCCTGGAGCGCGATGCGCTCCAGCTCGATGGCGATGTCGATGAGGGGGTTCTTGCCCGTGACGTCGAACACCTCCTCCGCCACCCGCTTGATGAGCGTGGCGCGCGGGTCGTAGTTCTTGTAGATGCGGTGGCCGAAGCCCATCAGCCGAAACTCGCCGCGCTTGACCCGCTCGATGTATCCGGGGATGTGATCTTTCGAGCCGATCTGCCGCAGCATCCGCAGCACTTCCTCGTTCGCCCCGCCGTGGAGCGGTCCGTACAGCGCCGCGGCGGCTGCTGCCATCGCGGAGTAGGGATCGGCGTGGGACGAGCCGACCGCGCGCATGGCGCTGGTGGAGCAGTTCTGTTCGTGGTCCGCGTGGAGGATGAACAAGACGTCCAGCGCGTGCTCGAGCGTCTTGTTCGGCGCGTACTTCACCTCGGTCGCCTTGAACATCATGTTCAAGAAGTTGCCCGTATACGACAGATCGTTGTCCGGGTACGCGTACGGCATCCCCACCGAGTGCCGGTAGGCGAAGGCGGCGAGCGTCGGCCCCTTGGCGATCAGGCGAAAGATCTGGTTCCGGCGCGACGTTTCGTCGGCGATGTGCTTCGCTTCGGGATAGAAGGTCGAGAGCGCGGCGACCGTGCTCACGAACATGCCCATCGGATGCGCATCGTGGTGGAACCCATCGATGAACTTCTTGATGCTCTCGTGCACGATCGTGTGGTGCGTGACGCTGTAGACCCACGAATCGAGCTCCGCGGCGGACGGCAGCTCGCCGCGCAGCAGCAGGTACGCCGTCTCGAGGAACGTGCTTCGCTCGGCGAGCTGCTCGATCGGATAGCCACGGTAGCGCAGGATGCCCTTGTCGCCGTCGATGTAGCTGATCGCGCTGCGGCACGCCGCGGTGTTGAGAAACCCCGGGTCGTACGTCGCGATCCCCCCATCGCCCTCCGCGACCTTGAGCTGCCGCAGATCGACGGCGCGGATGGTGCCGTCCTGGATCGGGATCTCGTACTGCTTGCCGGTCCGGTTGTCGGTGACGGACAGGGTGCTCTTCGACACGCGAATCGTCCTGGGTGATGGCTGGCGAAAGATAACTAGGCCTTTATCTTGCCATCACCCATGCCCGCGCCGCCCAAACGCGATAGTCTCTATCCGACGCGCTCCGCCGCTGGCGCCCTCCTGGGTCAGCTGCTGGCCGCGCGCGGTTACATCGGATGCACCCTGCTGGGCGTCACGCCCGAGGGCGTCGAGATCGCCGCCAATGCCGCCAAGGGGATGGGCGCGCAGTTCGACGTCCTGGTGGCGGCGTTCATCAAGCTCGGGTCCAAACTGGCGCCGATCGGGGCGATCGCCGAGTCGGCGCCGTCGGAAATGGACCCGGACTTCCTGCCGGGCGGCGCGCTGCTCGACAAGCTGGCCAGCGCCATCGACGAGTCACGGGCGCAGGTGAGCCAGGATCTGATCCTGTTCCGCACCGAGCGGCCGGTGAAGAAGGTCGCCGGACGGATCGCCGTCATCGTGGACGGTCAGGTGGTCTACCCCTGGAAAGTGCTGGCGGCGGCCAAGGCGGTGGAGCAGCTCGGGGCCAAACAGGTGGTGATTGCCACGCCGGTGGCCACCCAGGCGGCGGTCGACCGGATCAGCGCCCGGCGCTACGACGTCGTCTGCCCGACCATCGTGATGGATGCCCAGGGACACCCGGCGCCGTACGGCGACATGACGGGGGAGACACCGGAACGGCTGCGCAGCATCATGATCGCGCACCAAGCAGCATGACCGTTGCACGTCACAGGCTGCACGTTACACGTCTTACCCGATCTCCACGATCCCCCGCTCCAACCACCGGTGCTCGCCCGTCAGCACTTCCTGCGCCACGCCGTACGCCCGCGTATCGGCGTTCTTCCACAATTCGCGGAACTTCGCGTCGACGCGCGCCCGCGCCTGGCGGCAGAACAAGTCGGCGAGGTCCACGGAGCGCCGGCCGGCCGCAGGGTCGCTCTTGAGGAGCCATTGGGCCCGGGCGCACGTCGCGGCCATGGCGAACAACTCGGCGCCCACGTCCACCAATCGGAACAGCACGGCCTGGCGGTACTCGAGCTTGGGCCCAAAGCGCATCATGGCGTGGAACACGCCGCGCGCCAGCCGCCGGGAGCCGCGCTCGACGTAGCGGAGGTGCCGGGCGAGCGGCCCGAACCCGGCGTACTTGGGCCAGAAGCCCCAGCCGAGCCAGCGGGACGGATACCACCAGACGTAGAACAGCGCGGCGCGCACGAGCCCGCGCAGCCGCTGGCCCGCGCTCTTGCCGGGCATCACCACGTCACCGGCCACTTGCAGGTGCTTGTCCACCGCTTCGCGGGCGATGAACAGATGCATGATCTCGCTCGATCCTTCGAAGATCAGGTTGATCCGGAAGTCGCGCATGATGCGCTCCACCGGCACCGGCTTCTCACCCCGGGCGCGCAGCGAGTCGGCGGTCTCGTAGCCGCGGCCGCCGCGGATCTGGAGGGTATCGTCGATGATGCGCCACCCGCCCTCGGAGTTGTAGAGCTTCGCGATGGCAGCCTCGAGGCGGATGTCGTAGCTGCCCCGGTCGGCCATTGCGCCGCACAGCTCCGCCACGGCCTCCATCGCGAAGGTGTTCGCCGCCATGGCCCCGATCTTCTGCGCGATCGCGTCGTGCTTGCCGATGGCGCGGCCCCACTGCACGCGCTCGCTCGCCCACTGGCGGGAGATCTCGAGACAGCGCTTGCCGGCGGCGACCGACGAGATCGGTAGGGTGAGCCGACCGGTGTTGAGCGTGATCAGCCCGAGCTTCAGGCCTTTGCCCACCTCCCAGAGGACGTTCTCCTTCGGCACCCGCACGTTGGTGAAGCGCATCACGCCGTTGTACATCGCCTTCAATCCCATGAAGTGGCAGCGATGCTCCACTTTCACGCCCGGCCAGCCGGTCTCGACGATGAACGCCGTGATCTGCCGTTTCTCCTTGCCGTCGACGAACTTCGACGGCGTGCGCGCGATCACGACGATCAACTCCGCCCGGGTGCCGTTGGTGCACCACAGCTTTTCGCCGTTCAGGATCCACGCCTCGCCGTCCTCGCTCGGGACGGCCAGCGTCTCGAGCGCGGCGGGATCGGACCCGACGCCCGGCTCGGTGAGCGCGAAGGCCGATATCGCGCCTTTCGCGAGACGCGGCAAGTACTTCTTCTTCTGGGCGTCCGTGCCGAACAGCTTGAGCGGCTGCGGCACGCCGATGGACTGGTGCGCGGAGAGCAACGCGGTGAGCGAGCCGTCCACGGATGAGACCAGCTGGACCGCTTTCATGTAGGAGAGCTGCGACAGACCGAGCCCGCCGTACTCCCGCGGGATCTTGATGCCGAAGGCGCCCAGCTCGCGCAGGCTCTGGATGACGGCCTCGGGGATCTCGCCCTCCCGATCGATGCGGTCCGAGTCCACCTGCTCGCGGAGCAGCCGCTCGAGCTTGTCGAGAAACGGCTGCGCCCGCCGCACCTCCTCGGGATCTTGCTCGGGGTAGGGATGGATCAAGTCGAGGCGGAATTTGCCGAGAAACAGGTCACGCACAAAGCTCGGCGCGAGCCAGTCTTTCTCGCGTGCGGCCTCGGCGACTTCGCGTGCCTCGTCGGCGCTGACCTTGCGCTCGGGAGCGGTGGCGGTGGTCGTCATGAGTACCTCCCCCCCTAACTTAAGCGTCTTGACACGGCGCCGCTGAAGGAGAGATTCGCCACGCCTGCTCGAGGAGACTCCCCGTGCGCCATCTGCTGAGCTGCGTCGCCACCTTGCTGGGTCCGCTGCTCCCAGCCCAAACACCCCGACTCGCTCCGTCGCCACAAGTGCTCATCAAGGCCGGCCGGCTCATCGACGGCCGATCCGACGCGCCCCAATCGGGCGTCGGCATCCTGGTCGAGGGCGAGCGGATCAAGGCGGTCGGCCCGCTGGCGCAGGTCCAGGGACAGGCGAAGGGCGCCCGGGTGATCGATCTCTCCCAGCTGACGGTGCTCCCCGGCTTGATCGATACCCATACGCACCTCCTCCTCCAGGGCGATTCCACGGCGCAGGCCTACGACGAACAACTCCTGTACGAGTCGACGCCGTATCGGGCCATCCTCGCGGCGCGCAATGCGCGCATCGCGCTCGAGCACGGGTTCACGGCCATCCGGGACCTGGAGACCGAGGGCGCCATGTACGCCGACGTGGACGTGAAGCGCGCCGTGGAGCGGGGCGAGATCCCCGGGCCCCGCATCTTCGCCGCCACGCGCGCCATGGCGCCCACCGGCATGTACCCGATCGTCTCCGACAACTGGGAGCTGGATCTGCCCCACGGCGTGCAACCCGTCGACGGCGTGGAGGGTGCGAGGCTCGCGGTGCGCCAGCAGGTGGCCCACGGCGCCGACTGGATCAAATACTACTCGGACCGGCGCTACTATTTTGCGGCGGACTCGGTGTTGCACAGCTGGGTGAACTTCACCGACGACGAAGCGCGCGCCCTCGTGGACGAGGCGCACCGCCTGGGCCGCAAGGTGGCGGCCCACGCGATCGGCGCGGACGGCATCGCGGCGGCGCTCCGGGCCGGCGTGAACACCATCGAGCACGGCGATGGGATGACGGATTCGCTGCTCGACGTGCTCGTCGCCAAGGGCGTCTATTGGGTGCCGACCGTGACCGTGGCCTACTACGTCGCGGGGCCGCGCGGCGGCGTGTGGGGACCGATGGTGGAGCACCAACGCCGGGCGTTCGCCCGGGCGGTCAAGAAAGGCGTCCGGGTCGTGTTAGGAACCGATGTCGGCGGATTCCCCTGGACCGGGCTCAACCAGGCCAAGGAATTCGCGTACTACGTGCAGTACGGCATGACCCCGATGCAGGCGATCAAGTCGGGAACCTCGCTCGCCGCGGAGCTCCTGGGTCGGGCGGACCTCGGCGTCATCGCTCCCGGCGCATACGCGGACGTGGTGGCGGTGGCGGGCGATCCGCTGAAGGACATCGCGGAACTCGAGCGCGTTCGGTTCGTTATGAAGAACGGGGTCACTTATGTTTCACCATAGTGCGGCGCGCGCTCGGGACTAGCATCGCTCTGTTGATCGGCGCCGTCGGTCCGGGCGTGGGCCAGTTCTCCCCACCCGGCACCGGCGGCGTCGCGGCGTTGGCCGGCGCCCTGAAGCAGCTCGGGGCGAACAAGCGCGTCCTGATGATCGGCGCTCACCCCGACGACGAGTACTCGGATCTGGTCGCCCTGTTCGCCCGCGGGATGGGCGCACAAGTGGCGTACCTGTCGCTCACCCGGGGCGAGGGTGGACAGAATCTCATCGGTCCCGAGCTCGGCCCCGAGCTCGGGATCATCCGCTCGGAGGAGCTGCTCGCCGCCCGACGGATCGACGGCGCCCGCCAGTTCTTCACGCGCGCCTACGACTTCGGGTACTCCAAGACGATCGACGAGGCCCTCCGCTTCTGGCCCCGCGACTCGGTGCTCGGTGATGTCCTCGACGTGGTGCGCCGGTTTCGTCCCCAGATCATCGTGTCCGTCTTCTCAGGCACGCCCCGCGACGGGCATGGCCAGCATCAGGTGGCCGGGGTCGTCGCGCGCCAGGCGTTCGAGGCCCTGCGCGACTCCAGCTGGGGACCGGCGAAGCTGTATCGCTCGCTGTACTTCGACACCGCCGCCGCCACGCTGCGGCTCGACGCGGGACTGCTCGATCCGGTGGCGGGTCGCTCCTATCACCAGATCGCCATGGCAGGCCGCAGCCAGCACCGCTCGCAGGACGAGGGGCAGCTCGAGCGGCCGGGGCCGAGCCTCGCCCGGCTCGCGTTCGTCGAATGGCGCGACGCGGGACGGGGGACGAGGGACGGGGACGGCCTGTTCGCCGGCGTCGACACGCTGTTCCCGGGGAAGGGCCGATATGCTGCGCTCATCGATTCGGCCCGCGCCCAGCTCAACCCCGTACGTCCGGATGCGATCGTTCCGCTGCTCGCGCGCGCACTGCGCGAGCTCGGCGAGGCGGATTCCGGGCAGCGCGTGATTCTCGCCGATGCGTTCGTCGCGGCCGCGGGCGTGGTGATCGACGGCGTCGCGGACGACGGCATCGTGATTCCGGGTGAGCGGGTCCAGGTCGAGGCGAGCGTCTGGAACGCGGGGGCGGGGGCGGTCAGTCTCGAGGGCATCGAGTTGGGCACCCCGGCGGGATGGAAGGTCGAGCGGCTGGACCCGACGACCTCCCCCGTCACGCCCGGTACGCTCGCCACCCGTCGCTTTGCCGTCACGGTCGCGCCCGACGCGCCGCGGTCGCAAGCGTACTTCCTGCAGCGGCCGCTCGTGGGCGCCCTGTACGACTGGAGCGGCACTCCCGCCGCCTGGCGCGGGTTGCCGTTCGAGCCGCCGCCGCTCCAGATGACCGTGCGGGTCACGGTCGCCGGGCAGGCTGTGACGCTGTCCCGGGACGTCGTGTACCGCTATCGGGATCAGCGTATCGGCGAGGTGCGACGCCCGCTGTTCGTGACCCGCCCGCTCGACGTGGCCGTCACGCCCGATCTCGTCGTTTGGCCGATCGACGGCGCCCCCGGTGGCCCGCGGCACTTCACCATCACGGTGACCAACCGGATGCGCGGACCCGCGGGTGCGCGAGTGGTGCTGACGCCGCCGCCGGGCTGGACGACACTCCCGGCCGAGAGCCTGACGTTCGAGCGGGAGGACGAATCGAGGAGCCTGACGGTCACCCTGGCGTTGCCGGCCGCGGCGCGGCCCGGCGTGTACCAGTTGAAGGCCACCGCCCTGGTCGGCGGCGGCCGCAGCGACGGCGCGCTCGCGATCATCGACTACGCCCACATCCGGCCGCGCGCGGTGACCCACGCGGCGACGGCGGAGCTCCGCACCGTGCGCATCGCGCTGCCGACGCTGTCGCGCGTGGGCTACGTGCGAGGGGCGTCGGATCGTGTTCCCGAGGCGCTGCAAGCGGTGGGGGTTCCCGTCGAGCTCGTCGGTCCCGACACGCTGGCTCTCGGCGACCTGTCGCGCTACGACGCGATCGTGATTGGGAGCCGCGCGTACGAGACCGAACCGGCCCTCGTCGCCGGCAACGGCCGGCTCCTCGACTACGTCCGCGCCGGGGGCCTCGTGATCGTCCAATACCAGCAGTACCCGTTCGTGACCGGGGGCTTCGCGCCCTATCGGCTGTCGCTGGCGCGCCCGCACGACCGCGTGACCGACGAGACCGCGGCGGTGACGGAGCTCGATCCCGCGAGCCCCGTCTTTCACGTCCCGAACGCGGTCGGCCCCGACGACTGGCGTGGCTGGGTGCAGGAGCGCGGACTGTATTTCGCGCACGATTGGGATCCCGCCTACACCCCGTTGCTCGAGATGCACGATCCCGGTGAGGTGCCGCTCCAGGGCGGGTTGCTCGTGGCCGCGCTCGGCAAGGGCACGTACGTGTACACCGGGCTGAGCTTCTTCAGACAGCTCCCCGCGGGGGTCCCGGGCGCGTATCGGCTGTTTGCGAATCTGCTGGCGCTGGGCAGGAAATAGAATGCGGAACGCGGACGGCGGAAGGCGGAACAGATCGTACGGGCGTCGCGCGCCGAAGCGGGAGCCAGGGATCGACCCTGACGAATCTGTTCCGCGTTTCGCGTTCCGCCTTCCGCGTTTGCTGGTCGGCGCGACGATTCTCATTCTCTTCGCCGCCGCGTGCCAGGGCGACGGTCGCACACCGCTCGTGATCTACTCTCCCCACGGCCGCGATCTCTTGACGCTGCTCGAGCGCCGGTTCGAGCAGCTGCACCCCGACGTCGACGTGCGCTGGCTCGACATGGGCTCGCAGGAGGTGTACGACCGGCTGCGCTCGGAGCGCGCCAACCCTCAGGCGGACGTCTGGTTCGGCGGGCCCGCGACGATTTTTGCGCGCGGCGCCGCGGACTCGCTGCTCGAGCCCTACCGGCCGGGTTGGGCCGGGGCCATCGCGCCCCACGGGCGTGGGCCCGGCGACCGCTATTTCGCCGTCTATGAGACGCCCGCGGTGATCGTGTACGCCAGCCAGGCCCTCTCGGCCGACGCGGCCCCGCACGACTGGGACGACCTGCTCGACCCCCGTTGGAAGGGCAAGATTCTGATCCGCGACCCGCTTGCTTCTGGCACGATGCGCGCCGTGTGGGGGATGATCATCGAGCGCGGTCTCAGACAGACCGGCGACACGGCGGCCGGCTTCCAGTGGCTGCGCCGGCTCGATGCCCAGACCAAGGAGTACGTGCTGAGCGGTGCGCTGCTCGACCAGAAGATCGTGCGCCAGGAGGGGCTCGTGACGATCTGGGACCTCCCCGACATCCTGCTCAGCACGCGCGACGGTCTGCAGCTGGGATACGTGTTTCCCGTGAGCGGCACGCCGGTGATCGAGGACGCGATTGGCGTGGTGCGCCACGCGCGCCATCGTGCCCAGGCGCAGGCATTCGTCGAGGAGGTGGGGAGCATCGCGGCGCAGCTCGTCGCGACGCGCGAGGCTTACCGCCTGCCCGCGCGGCTCGATCTTCCCGTGGATTCGCTCCCGCCGTGGGCGCGTGAGGTGCGGCGCGCGATGCGGGTCGCCGAGGTGGACTGGGATCTCCTGGCGGCGCGCGGACCGGAGTGGATGCGCCATTGGGACGAGACCGTGCGGGGTCACGCGCGGTGAGCGCATTCGTCAGCCTCGACGGCGTGCGCAAGCAATGGTCGCACAGCGTTGCGGTGGGCCCGCTGTCCGCCGAGATCAGGCGGGGCGAGATCCTCGCGCTGCTCGGGCCCTCCGGGAGCGGCAAGACCACCGTGCTGCGTCTCTTGGCTGGTTTCGAGACGCCCGACGCCGGCCGGATCCTGGTTGCCGGCGAAGACGTCACGTCGGTGCCACCGGCGCAGCGGCGCTGCGGCATGGTGTTCCAGCATTACGCGCTGTTCCCGCATCTCGATGTGGGAGAAAACGTGGCGTTCGGGCTCTCGGGACGGGGAAGGGGAGAGGGAGAACGCGTGGCCGCGAAGGTCGCCGAGGTGCTGGCGCTCGTGGGCCTCGACGGGTTCGAGCGACGCCAGGTGCACGAGCTCTCGGGCGGACAGCAGCAGCGTGTGGCGCTGGCGCGCGCGCTCGCGCCCGAGCCGCGGATGCTGCTGCTCGACGAGCCGCTCTCGAACCTGGACCCGAGCTTGCGGGAGCGCACGCGGCGCGAGCTGCGCGCGCTCATCAAGCGAGTCGGGATCACGACCATTTTTGTCACCCACGAGCAGGAGGAGGCGTTCGACCTGGGCGACCGCGTGGCCGTGCTCCAGGCCGGGCGGCTCGAGCAGCTCGCCACACCCGATGAGCTGTACGAGCGCCCGGCGAGCCTGTTCGTCGCCACCTTCGTGGGCCGCGCCAACGTGGTGCGGGGGGCCACGGCGCGCGCCCTGGGGGCGCGCGACGGTCAGGTGCTCGTGGTGCGCCCCGAGCGGCTCCGGCTCGGCGACGCCGGCGTGCCGGGCGTTGTGCGGGAGCGCCGGTATACCGGCGCCGCGGCCTTCTACCAGGTGGAGACGGAGACGGGCGACCGGCTCGAGGTCCTGGCCGGGCCGGAGGCGGCGGCGGTGGGGGACCGGGTGTATCTGGAGCCGTTGCGGTGCCTGACGTTTCCCGAGGGGCCGGCGTGAGCGCGCGGCTCGGCTTCGGCGCTCGCGCCGCACTCACGCTGCTCCTCGCGTGGCTGGTGCTGTATCCGATGCTGATCGTCGTGCGCGAAGCGGCGCACGCCGACGCGCTCAGGGCGTTCGCCTCGCGGCCTGGCGAATGGCGCGCGCTGTGGGCCAGCGTGTGGATCTCGGTGGCGAGCGTGGGGCTGGCGGCGGCGATCGGCGTGCCGCTCGCGTTTCTGTTCGAATGGCTCGAGTTCCCCGGCCGCAAGACGCTCGGGTCGTTCATCGCCCTGCCGGC
>Ga0184619_10000038_pt1 | contig 38210 bp, 37 predicted proteins | sample PLM0_60_b1_FD_133146 | JGI IMG/M metagenome (GOLD analysis project Ga0184619, IMG submission 133146) | Groundwater sediment microbial communities from an aquifer in East River, Colorado, USA - PLM0_60_b1 | ecosystem: Environmental > Terrestrial > Soil > Riparian zone | place: USA: East River...
CCGGCCCCCCCGGCCCCCCCGGCCCCCCCGGCCCCCGCGGCCCCCCTCTGGGGGCCGGGCGGTCAGGGCCCCTCCGCCGCGGCGGCTGGGGTGGGGCCCGAGGCGCCGAGGTCGCGCAGCGCCTGGGTCGCGTGCTCGATCCATTTTTGCGCGTCGGGCCCTTTGGGCGGGTGCGCCAGGAACGCGCGGAGGTGCTGGGTCGCGCCGTCCGGGTCGCCGCGCTTCAAGAGCAGGAACGCGAGCCCGTAATGCGCGCCCGCCAGCTCGCGGTCGAGCTCCAGGGCACGGCGGTAGTGCCGGATCGCTTCGTCGATGCGCCGCGTCTTGGTGAGCGCGATCGCCATGTTCTGGAGAATGCGCGCATCGTTGGGATGATCGCGCAGCGCCAAGCGGTACGACGTGAGGGCCGCGTCGTAGTCGCCCTGACGTTCGAGGGCGAGCGCCTCGTTCAGATAGTCGAGGCGCTGGGGGTTGACCTCATCGGCGCCCGAGCCGCCGAACAGGCGGCGCCAGAAACCCATGGGCCGAAAATAGCTTGCGGCCGCGTCACTTTGCAATGTAGCTTCACACCCCATGTCCGCCGCCCCCGGCACTCCGGCACCCCGCAACACGCGCACGGCGCGGAAGCCGCCGCACGGCGTCCTCGAAGTGGATTGGCCGTTCTTCGGGGAGATGTGCCGGGCGCTGGCGCTCAAGATCTTCCGGGCGTACGACCCGGACGTGGTGATCGGGATCGCCCGAGCGGGCGTGATCCCGGGGGCGGTGGTGGCGAGCATCCTGCAGCGCGATTTTGCGTCCATGGCCATCACCCGCGCCGAGACGGGCGGGCGACCGGTCGTGATCGCCGGTCCGCCGCACATCGTCACCAGCCGACGCGTGCTGATTGTGGACGAGACGTGCGATAGCGGCGCCACCATGAAGCTCGCGCTCAACGCCGTGCGCGAGCTCAAGCCCGCCGACGTGAAGACCGCCGTCTCGTTCCGCACCGGCCCCTTTCAGCCGGACTTCTCCGCGCTCGAGACCGACAACTTCATCATCCTCCCCTGGGACCGTGAGGTCATTATCGACGGGGAGATCGTGATGCGGCCCGACTACGCCGCGAAGCTCAAGGAACTCGGCGGTTGATCGATCGCCTCACCGCGGCGCTCCGGAGCTCCCGCGCCGACTACACCGAAATCCGCGTCGAACGCACCTGGAGCACCGCCGTCACCTTCCGCGGCCGGCGGCTCGAATCGGCCACCGCCAACGAGGATCAGGGCGGCTGCGTGCGCGCCCTGCACCGGAGCGGCGGCTGGGGCGTCGCCTCGTTCACGTCGCTGGACCGCCTCGAGGCGATGGTCGGCCGCGCGGGCGAGTTGTCGCGCGCGGTCCGCGTCGACCCCCCCATCCGTCTCGCCGACGTTCCCGCCCAGCGCGCCGATGCGATCCTCGACCTGGACGGCGATGTGCGCGGCGTTCCGCTCGCGGAGAAGAAACGGCTCATCGAGGCATGCAACGGCGCGATGCTCGCGGTGAGCGACCGCATCGTCGACACCCTCGCCGCGTACCGCGACGAGGTGAGCGAGTACTGGTACGTGAACTCGGACGGCACGGTCCTGCACGAGCTGCGGCCCGAAGTCACGCTCTCCGGCACGGCCGTGGCGCGACGCGACGGCACGATCGAGAAAGGACTCGAGTCGATCGGACTGCGCCGTGGCTGGCGGTCGGTCCAGGAGCGCGAGGCCGGATTCCGCGAGGTGGCGGAGCGCGCCGTTGCGCTGCTCGACGCGCCCATGGTGCGGGGCGGCACCTATCCCGTGATTCTCGACTCGGAGCTCGCCGGCGTGTTCATCCACGAGGCGTTCGGGCATCTCTCCGAGGCCGACTTCGTGTACGAGAACCCGCAGGCACGCGACATGATGACCATCGGCCGGCGCTTCGGGAAGCCGGTCCTGAATGTGGGGGACAACGGCGCCGCCCCCGGCCTCCGCGGCACGCTGCCGTTCGACGACGAGGGGACGCCGACGCAGGACACCCCGCTCATCAAGGACGGGATCCTGGTCGGCCGGCTGCACTCGCGCGAGACCGCCGCGGCAATGGGCGAGCGGCCCACCGGCAACGCGCGCGCGATCTCGTTCCGCCACGCCCCCATCGTGCGCATGACGAACACCTATATCGGGAACGGGCGGGGCCGGCTCGAGGATCTGATCCGGGACGTGAAGCTCGGCGTGTACGCGTGCGGCGCGTTCGGCGGCCAGACGATGCTCGAGAACTTCTCGTTCACGGCCGCCTACGGCCGCATGATCCGCGACGGGCACGTCGCCGAGCTCGTCAAGGACGTCGTGCTCGCGGGGAACCTGTTCCAGACGCTCGACCGGATCGACCACATCGCGGGCGACTTCCGCTGGAACCAGATGGGCGGCGGTTGCGGCAAGGGCGGCCAGGTCCCCCTCCCGGTCACGGAGGGCGCCCCGCACGTGCGTATCGAAGCGGCGCTCGTCGGCGGCGACGTTCCGGCGTGATCGAGCGGCTGCTCGAGCTCGCCCGGCGCCGCGTGGACGGCGGTGCCGACGCGCTGTGGCGCCGGGTCGAGCGGACCGCGGTCGCGTTGGAGTGGGGGCGGCTCAAGTCCGCGGGCGCCACGGAGGAAGCGGGCGCGAACCTGCGCGTCCGTCACCGCGGCCGGGTGGGCGTCGCGGGGACCACGGCGGTGGGGGGGGACGACGGAGGGGCGGCGCAGGTCGCGCCCCTCGTGGATCGCGCACTCGCGTCGGCCGAGCTGGGGGAGGAGCTCGATCTCGTGTTTCCAGCGCACGCCGCCCTGCCGTCGCTTCCGACGTTCTTCCAGCAGGCGGCGAACGCCTCGCTCGACGATCTGATCGCCATCGGTCGCTCGCTCCTGGCGCGGCTCGAGCGCGAGGGATGCCGGGTGAACGTCTCGGTCGAGCGCGAGACCGCCGAGACGCGGGTGGCGAACTCCGCTGGGGCGCTGGGGGAGTATCGCTCGACCGGGATCGGCGTGAGCGCCGAAGTGTGGCGCATCGCGGGCGACGACGTGCTCGCCGTCGGCGACGCCTTCGAGGGCGCGGATCTCCCGTCCGGCGACGCGGTGGCGGCCCTGGCCGACGCCATCAACGCGCGGCTCGATCACGCCCTGCGCATCGTCGCGCCGCCCGACGGGGCCCTCCCGGTGATCTTCACCCCCCCTGGGCTGTCGGCGCTCATGCTCCCGGTCACGCAGGCCCTCTCGGGCAAGGCGGTGCTGCAGGGCATTTCGCCGCTGGGCGCGAGGATCGGCGACCACGTGTTCGACGCCGGGTTCTCGCTCGTGGACCATCCGCTGCGCGCCGGTCGCGCGGCGTCCCGCCCCGTGGACGATGAGTGCGTGCCCTCTCGGACCACGTGCCTCGTGGAGCGTGGCGTCGTGCAACGGTTCATTTACGATCTCGAGACGGCGGCGCGGGCGAAGGCCGAGAGCACGGGGCACGGGACCCGCGGGATTTTCGGGAAACCGGTGCCGGCATACACGAACCTGGTGCTCGGTGCTGGGGATGAGGTGTCAGGGGGAACGCTGTGGGAACTCGGTGGGGGCCTGCTTCGCGACGTGAAAGACGGCCTCCTGGTCGACGAGCTGATCGGGGTGGGGCAGGGAAACGTGATCGGCGGAGCGTTCAGTCACCCCGTCGCCCTGGCGTATCGCATCGAGCGGGGCGAGATCACGGGCCGCGTGAAGGACGCCGCGGTCGCGGGGAACGCGTACGAGCTCTGGAAGCGAGTCGGGGGCTTCGGGAACGACGCGCGCTGGACGGGGTCCCGCTGGGCACCGTCAGTGCTGCTCGAGGGGGTAAGCGTGGCGCGACGGTGAGCGGAGGAGGTTCTCCCCACCTCAGTATTCCAGCACCCCCGTTTGCGCGATCATCTTCCACTGGGTGCCGACCTGCGTGTAGATCTTGCAGGTCCGCCCCGTCCAATGCTGCTCCACGCCCGTCTGTCGGTGCCGCCACCGCGTATCGATGTCCACCACCCCGAACACGCCGTCGCCTTCGGCGGACACGACGATCTTCTTGATGTCGCGCGTGTTGCGCACGAGGGTGTGGGTGTCGAACAGCTGTTGCCAGCCGCGCCTCCAGCGCTCCGCGTTGAAGCGACCCCACACCATGACCCACGTCATCGGATCGTGCGATTGCGGGGTGGGGGGCCAGGGCCAGACCATGGCGGGGTGGAAGCAGGAGACGAGCAGCTCCGCGTCCTGGGTGTCCCAGGCGCGGGTTTCGCGGTTGACGACTTCACGGATCGCGGTCTCAGTATCGGTCATGGGAGGGGTTAGGTGCTGGGGGTTGGGGATCAGATCAAACGATGCGTGCGAATGCTCGTAGATGCCGAAGAACGATCCCACACCCAGACAAAACAGGTGCTAGGCTGAGTCTGATTCTCCCTGGGGGGGTTGTGAACGCGCCAAGGCGCTCGCAATCGGTGATCAACGGGTATCGCGATCTCTTGGTATGGCAGCGTGCCATGGATTTGGTCATCGAGGCGTACGGGTTCGCGAAACGGTTCCCGGGTGAGGAGAGGTACGCGCTCGCTCAGCAGTTGAGACGCGCTGCGGTGTCGGTTCCCTCAAATATTGCCGAGGGACACGGAAGGAAGCATCTCGGTGACTATGTGCGGCACGTGTCGATCGCGAGAGGGTCATTGATGGAGATGGAAACGCAGTTATCGATCGCGGGGCGCATGGGATACATCTCGAACGAAGAAGAGGAGCGCGTCATCGCGCAGACGAGTGAGGTCGGGAGAATGCTGTCGGGGCTCCTCCGAGCGCTGACCAAGCGCTACCGGAGCGCTAGCACCTAGCCCCCAGCACCTAGCGCCTCCGCGTAATCGCGCCCCTGCGTCATCTGCTCGTACACGGCGTTGAGCGTGTCGGGGGACGCCGACAGGAAGCGGCAGCGCGCGTCGTTGCGCGAGCGGCACTCGACCTCCATCACCGCGACCGGCTCGCCCGACATGCGGCCGAAGAAGTCCGCCAGCATGCCCGATGTGAAGAAACACATCGGCGTCTGGGCGCTGCCCGGCTCGGCTTCCACCCAGTCGGCGGAGTCCACCACCAGCGCCGCGCTGCCGAGCGGCGCGACGGTCAGGGAGCCCCACCCGGTCGCTTGAAAGAACGTCGACAGGACATCGTTCAGCCGGCCGGCGTCGAGCTCGTCCGGTCGCGCGACGCCCGTTTCACCGGGCAGCCACGCACAAAACGCCCCGTACACACCCTCGCCTGCGGCGAAGCCGACCTCCTGGAGGATCGGGACGGCGGCATCGGCCGCGTCGCGCAGCAGGCTGTGATGCAGCTGTCGCAGGGCGCCGCGACCGATGGTGAGGCCGTCGGTCGCGGCGGGGGTGGAGGCAGGGGCGGTCATATGGGACGCCAACTTAGGGTTTGGCTCGTGCGCGGCGCAAGAGTTCGGCCTCGTCGAGGATCGGGATGCCGAGCGCTTTCGCCCGTTCGAGCTTCGAGCCCGCGTCCGCGCCGACCACCAGCGCGGTGGTCTTCTTCGACACGCTGTCGACGACGGTGCCCCCGGCGGCCTCGATCAGCTCGGCCGCCTTGGCGCGGGAGAGCGACGGCAGCGTCCCGGTCACCACGTAGATCTGCCCGGCGAGGGGGCCCTTGCCCTCGGTGGCCGCCGGCTCCTTGAAGTTCAGGCCGAGCTTCTCCAGGCGCTCGAGCAGCTTGCGGTTCTTCGCCTCGTCGAAGAACCCCGCGACCGCCTCGGCGATCGCCTCCCCGACGCCGCGGATCGCGCTGATGTCCTCGACCGAGCCGTTCCGGAGCGCCTTCATCGTTCCGAAGTGGCGGGCGAGCAGTTTCGCCACCTGCGCGCCGACATGGCGGATGCCGAGCGCGTACAGCAGCGTCGACAGGGGCTGCCGCTTCGACGCCTGGATCGCGTCCACGAGCTGCTGCGCCGACTTCTCGGCGAAACCCTCGAGCGTGAGGAGCTGCATCGGGGTCAGCTGGTAGAGGTCGGCGACGTCCTTGATGAGCTTCGCCTCGAGCAGTGTCCGCACCCGCTCGTAGCCCAGGCCGCGGATGTCCATCGCGCTCCGCGACGCGAAGTGCACGATGCTCTCGAAGATCCGCCCGGGGCACGAGACGTTGGAGCAGTACGCCATCACCTCGTCGGACGGATACTCGACCTTCGAGTGACACACGGGGCAGCGGTCGGGACGCTTGAACTTCCGCTCTTTGCCCGTCCGTCGCTCGCGCACCGGGCCGAGCACCTGGGGAATCACCTCGCCGGCGCGGGTCACCTCGACCCAATCGCCCTCGCGAATGTCTTTCGCGTCGATCAGGTCGAAATTGTGGAGCGTGGCGGTGGAGACGGTGACGCCGCCGATCTCGACCGGCTCGAGCACCGCATACGGGTTGAGCGCCCCGGTGCGCCCCACGTTGATCCGGATCTCCTTGAGCTTCGTGACCTGGACCTCGGGCGCGAACTTGCGCGCGATGGCCCAGCGGGGCTCGCGATCGCCCACGGTGCCCAGCTCGGCGTGCAGCCGCAGCGGGTTCACTTTCAGCACGACACCGTCGGCGCCGTAGTCGAGCGTGGGCAGGAGCGGCTCTAGCTTCGCGATCTCCGCGTTGGCGGCGGCGAGCGTGGGGGCCAGCGTGTGGTGCGGCTCGACGGGGAAGCCCCACGCGGCGAGCTGCTTCAGGAGGTCGTGCTGCGTCGCCACCGGGACCTTCTGGCCGGGGGCCTCGATGTGGAAGCAGAAGATGGCGAGACCGCGGTTGCGGGTGATCCTGGGGTCGAGCTGGCGCAGCGATCCGGCGGCCGCGTTCCGCGGGTTGGCGAAGGTCGGCTCGCCGGCCCGCTCGCGCTCGCGGTTGAGCTCGGCGAAACGTGACTTGGAGAGGTACACCTCGCCGCGCACCTCCATGCGCGTGGGCCACCCCTTGCCCGAGAGCCGCAGGGGCACGTCCCGCACGGTGCGCAGGTTGGCGGTCACGTCCTCGCCCTCGCGCCCGTTGCCGCGCGTCGCGCCCGTCACCAGCACGCCGTCCTGGTACGTGAGGCTCACCGCCGCGCCGTCGATTTTCACCTCGAGCGTGTAGCCCGCGCTCTTCACCTCAGCGAGCAGCCGGGCGTTGCGCTCCTCCCACTCGGCGAGCTCTGCCTCGTTGAAGGCGTTGGCGAGCGACAGCATGGGGACGAGGTGGCGGTGCTTGCGAAACTTCTCGGCCGGCTCCGCCCCGACGCGGTGGGTGGGGCTGTCGGGCGTACGGAGCTCGGGGTGTTTGGCCTCGAGCTCCTGCAGCTCGCGGAGCAGGCGGTCGTACTCGGCGTCCGAGATCTCGGGCTTGTCGAGGACGTAGTACGCGTGGTTGGCGCGCTCGAGCAGCCGCCGCAGCTCCGCCGCCCGCCCGGCGGGTCGCTTCACCGACCCTTGGCTTCCTCTTGGATGACGGCCATCGCGACGCCCACCAGGCGGTCGAGCTCCTCGGCCGAGGCGCGCGGCAGCAGACCTTCGGCCCACGCGCCCTCGCGCTCGCCGAAGGCGCCGAGCAGCCGCCGCAGGAACGAGAGCAGCGCCACGCGCTCGAGCTCCATCCGGCGCATCGTCTCGCCGGTCTCCTGCTGGCGCTGGGCCAAGCGCTCGTACCGGTGGGCGTTGCGCAGCGCCTGCGCCGTGAGCGCGGCCACGACCTGCACGAACCGCACGTCTTCGTCGGAGAACGTGGGCCCGTCGCGGAACGTGCGCAGGAAGATCGCCCCGATCGCCACGCCCCGCCACGTGATCGGCACCACGGTGATGGACTTCACACGGCGGTTGATCATCTCGCCCTTCACGTGCTTCAGGCTCGGGTCCGTCGCGGCGTCGGGGATGAACACCGTCTCGCCGCTCCCCATCGCACGCTTGAGCTCCGGGTACCGCTCGAGATCCACCACGTAGTTGCGGATGGTCGGATCTTCGTAGGACGCGACCAGGCGCACGGTGCGGCCGCCGCGCTCGGCGAGAAAGATCGAGCAGCGATCGAGTCCGAACGCCTCGCCCAGCTTGCGGGCGATCGCCTGGAGGATGTCGATGAAGTGGAGCGAGGTGGAGACTTCCTTGAGGATCTCGATGACCGCAAGCAGGTGTTTCCGCTCGCGTTCCAGATCGGCGACGCGCACCTCGAGAGCGGAGGGGAGGGTCATGGCATAGTTTGCGCCTCCAGCGGACGCGGAGTCAAGTTGCCGCGCGCTCGGACGCGCGGTAGCTTCGGAGCCCATGCGATCGGCCATCCTCGTTGCATTCGCTGCCGCGCTCGCCGACGTCGCCCTCGCGCAGGGCCGTCCGCTGCCCGCGGCACCACCCCTCGGCGCGTGGACACCGGTCCCGGAACTGCCGGGAATGGGCCGCTCCGTGGACACGGCGAGCGTCGGCGCGCGGCGGCGCGGACTGTTGGCTCGCATCGGCCGCGGCGTGGTGCTCATCCCCGCCGCGCACGAGCGCGAGCTGGAGCGCGACTTCCTCCAGGACAACGACTTTCGGCAGAGCAACACGTTCTTCTATTTCACCGAGCTCGAAACCCAGGACGCCTGGCTGCTGCTGGTCGGGGGCGACGCCGCCGGGACCGCGCTGTTCCTGCCGCCGCGCAATCCCTCCCAGGAGCGCTGGACCGGCATGCGACTGGGGCCGGACAGCACCGCGGTCCGCCTCACCGGCATCGCGCGCGTGCTCCCCACGGATTCACTCGATCAGGTGCTCTCCGCCACGCTGTCCCACGCCCCCCTCTACGTCCCCCTGGACCAGACGACGCGCGACGAGCCGCGCCTGCGGGACCTCGTCTTCGCGGGGCGCGACGTGCGCAATCTGCGCCCCATCGCGGATTCGATGCGCCTCGTGAAGGACGCGGACGAGATCGCCCGGCTGCGCAAGGCGATCGACATCTCGGTGCTGGGGCACATCGCGGCGATGCAGGCGGCGCGCCCGGGTATGTGGGAGTACGAGATCGAGGCGGCGCTCGAGGCCGGCTTCCGCCGGAACGGCGCCGACCGCGTGGGCTATCCCTCGATCGTCGGCAGCGGCCCGAACACCACGACTCTCCATTACGACGTCAACCGCCGCCAGACGAAAGACGGCGACCTGGTGGTCGTGGACGCCGGCGCCGAGTGGGGCCAGTACACCGCCGACGTGACGCGTACCTTCCCGGTGAACGGGAAGTTCACGCCGCGCCAGAAGGCGATTTACGACCTGGTCCTCGCCACGCAGCAGGCCGCGTTCGAGGCCACGCGCCCCGGCACGAGCGTGGCGCAGCTGAACCGCGTGGCGCGTGACTATATGCGGGCGCATTCGGGTACGCTGTGCGGCGACCAGACGTGTGACGCCTACTTCATTCACGGGTTGTCGCACTGGCTCGGCATGGACGTCCACGACGTGGGCGACTACGGCACGCCGCTCCAACCCGGGATGGTGGTGACGATCGAGCCGGGGATCTACCTGCCCCAGGAAGCGCTGGGCGTGCGGATTGAGGACGACGTGCTCGTGACGGCGACGGGGGCGGAGTGGCTGTCCGCCAAGGCGCCGAAAACCACGGCCGAGATCGAGCGCCTGATGGGCCGGCGTTAGGTCTCGTCCTTCTCGCCTTTGATGTCTTCGAGGAGCTGCTTGGCGTCCCGCTTGTACTGGTGGTCGAGCACGTCGGCGAGGGGGAGCGGCTCGATCGCCGCGAACTCCTCACGCGCCTTGGAGTACTTGCCCACGTCGATGTATACCTCGCCGAGCTCGAGGCGGTGGAAGATGTCCCGCGGCTTCAGGGCGACCGCGCGCTCGAGGTACTTTTGGGCGTCGTCCCAGTTCCCCTTGTCGAGGAAGCCGCCGCCGAACAGCGTCTTCGCGAAGAACTTCTGGAACCCCGACAACCGCTTGACCTCGGCATGCCACGCCCCGACCACGTGATAGGCGCCGTCGTGGGTCGAGTCCAGCTCGATCGCCTTCATGGCCTCGTCATAGATCGTCTTGGCGAAGCGCACGCGCTCCTTCCCGCCGCGCGTCCGCGACAGCCGGCCGAGCGCCTGCGCGATCGTGAAGTGGCCGTCGGCGCCGTTCGGGTTCGCGCGCACGGCCGCCTCGCCGTACGCTTGCGCCGCGGCGTAGAGGCTGTCGCGCCGCCGCTTGGAGGCGTCGTCTTTGCCCTCGAGCTGCTTCGCGATGTCGACCGTCTCGCGCCCCGCCTTCCAGAGCGCCGCGTAGCTCGTGGAATCGAGCGCGAGCGCCGCGCGATAGTGGCCGAGCGCCTGCTGCGGCGCCAGCGCCGCGTGCGCGCTGTCGCCCAGCGCGATGTGCTCCGCCGCCGTCGGGTGCGCCTGCGCGCCGAGGCGAGCGGCGAGGGCGACGGTGACGAGCAGCAGGGGTGCGGCAGCCTGCATCGGCGACTCCGGACGGGAGAGGGTCGGTAATGTTGGTCGTGCCCCTCATCGAGCGCAAGCGCGACGGCGGGGCGCTCACGCCGGAGGAATGGTCCGCGCTCGTCGCCGCGTACACCGGCGGCCGCGTCCCCGACTACCAGATGTCGGCCCTCCTCATGGCGGTGCTGCTGCGCGGCCTCGAGCGCCAGGAGCTCGCCGCCCTCACCGACGCGATGCTCGCCTCGGGCCAGCGGCTGACGTTCGATGGCTGGGGGACGCCGCGCGTCGACAAGCATTCGACGGGCGGCGTCGGGGACAAGGTATCGCTCGTGCTCGCTCCCCTCGTCGCCGCGTGTGGGGTCGCGGTCCCGATGATGTCGGGACGCGGCCTGGGCCACACCGGCGGCACGCTCGACAAGCTCGAGGCGATCCCTGGGTTCCGCACCGGGTTGTCGCTCGCGGAGGTCAAGGCCCAGGTGATGAAGCTCGGCTGCGCCATGATCGGTCAGACCCCCGAGATCGCCCCTGCCGACGGACGGCTGTACGCGCTGCGCGACGTCACCGGCACCGTCGAAGCGATTCCGCTGATCGCCGCGAGCATCATGTCCAAGAAGCTCGCCGAAGGACTGAACGCGCTCGTGCTCGACGTGAAGCGGGGGAGCGGGGCGTTCCTCCCCAAGCTCGAGCAGAGCCTCGAGCTTGCCCAGACGATGATCGCCCTCGGCGAAGATCGCGGCTGTCCCACGGTGGCGCTCCTCACGGCGATGGACCGCCCGCTGGGGCGGGCCTGCGGCAACGCCCTCGAGACCGAGGAAGCGATCCTGGCGCTCCGCGGCGAAGGGCCGGAGGACCTGATGGAGGTGACCTACGCCCTGGGCGTCGAGATGCTGCTGGCGGCGGGCGTGGAGCGCACCTCGAAGAAAGCGCGCCAGCGCCTCGAGAACGCTCTCGGCTCGGGACTCGCCGCCGAGAAGTTCGAGCAGATCATCGAAGCCCAAGGCGGCAACCCCAAGGTCGTGGAGGACGCCTCGGTCCTGCCCCAGGCGCAAGAGGTGGAGGTGTACAACACCCCCCGCACCGGTGTGGTCCTGCGCGTGGACCCGAGGATCATCGGGCGGGCGGTCGTCGCCATGGGCGGCGGGCGTCTCACGGTCGAGGACCCGGTGGATCCCACGGTCGGGTTCGTCATCACCGCGAAGCCGGGAGACAAAGTACTGGCGGGAGAGCCTATCGCCTCGGTGTTCGCGAAGGATCCGGCCGGCATGAAGCTCGCGTTGGAGGCGGTCGGGCAGGCGATCGTCATCGGCGACAAGCTCACGGAGAAGCCGTTGCCGTTGATCTCACATCGGGTGACGAAGGACGGCGTCGAAGAGCTGAAGCGGTAGACGGCTAGATGTCGAGGTTCCGGACGAACTTCGCATTCTCCTCGATGAACTTCCGCCGCGGCTCCACCTCGTCGCCCATCAGCGTCTCGAACAGCTGCGACGCCTCGAGGGCATCTTCCATGGTCACCTTGAGGAGTGTGCGGCGCGCCGGATCCATCGTGGTGTTGCGCAGCTGGTCGGGGTTCATCTCCCCCAGTCCCTTGTAGCGCTGGATCATGATCGTGCCGTGCCCCCCTCCGCCTTCGCCGTTGGTGAGCCGTTTCACGTAGCCGTCCCGCTCCTTCTCTTCGTAGGCATAGAACTCTTCCTTGCCCTTGGCGACGCGGTACAGCGGCGGCTGCGCGATATAGATGTAGCCCGCGTCGATCAGGAACTTCATCTCCTTATAGAAGAAGGTGAGGAGCAGGGTGCGGATGTGAGCGCCGTCCACGTCGGCGTCCGTCATGATGATGATCTTGTGGTAGCGCGCGTCGTCCAGCTTGAAGTCCTCGCCCACGCCGGTGCCGATCGCCGTGATGATCGTCCGGATCTCCTCGTTGGAGAGGATCTTGTCGATCCGGGCCTTCTGGACGTTGAGGATCTTGCCCCGCAGCGGGAGAATCGCCTGGAAGCTGCGGTCGCGGCCCTGCTTGGCGGAGCCGCCCGCGGAATCGCCCTCGACGAGATACAGCTCGGTGAGCGTGGGGTCGCTGACGCTGCAATCGGCGAGCTTGCCCGGCAGCAGACCGCCTTCGAGCCCGCTCTTCTTGCGGACCAGCTCGCGCGCCTTGCGCGCCGCTTCGCGCGCCCGCGCCGCGCTCACCGCCTTGGCGATGATGGTGCGCGCGACGCTCGGGCTCTTGTCGAAGAACTCGCCCAGGGCGTCGTTGACCACGGTCTTCACGATCCCCTCAACCTCGGAGTTGCCGAGTTTGGTCTTGGTCTGCCCCTCGAACTGCGGGTCTTTGACCTTGACGTGCAGCACCGCGGTCAGACCCTCGCGGATGTCGTCGCCCGTGAGGGTGAACTCCTCCTTCTTGAGGATGCCGTCCTTCTTCGCCCACTCGTTGATCGTGCGGGTGAGCGCCGCGCGGAATCCCGTGAGGTGCGTGCCACCTTCGTGGGTGTTGATGTTGTTGACGAACGAGAACGTGTTGTCGTTGTAGCCGTCGTCGTACTGGACCGCGCCCTCGACCTCGACGCCTTCGCGCGTCGCCTCGAAGGTGATCGGCTTGGGGTGCAGCGACTTGCGGCTGCCGAGCAGGTACTTCACGAACTCCGCCAGCCCGCCCTTGTAGAAGAACGTCTCTTCCTTCAGCTGGCCTTTGCGCTCGTCCTTGAGCGTGATCGTGAGGGCCTTGTTCAGGAACGCGAGCTCACGCAGCCGGTTGGCGAGTGTGGCGTAGTCGAATCGCGTCTCGGTGAAGATCTGCGTGTCGGGCTTGAACCACACCGTCGTGCCGGTCCCCTTCGCCTTGCCGATGACCTCGAGCTTCTTTTTCGTCGCGCCGCGCTCGAACGCCATGTGGTGGCGCTTCCCGTCGCGATCCACCCACACCTCGAGCTTCTCCGAGAGCGCGTTGACCACCGACACGCCCACGCCGTGCAGGCCGCCCGAGACTTTGTACGTGCTCTTGTCGAACTTGCCGCCGGCGTGCAGCACCGTGAGTGCCACTTCCACGCCGGGTTTCTTCTCCGTCTTGTGGATGTCGACGGGGATGCCGCGGCCGTTGTCCACCACCGTGATCGCGTTGTCGGCGTGGATCGTGACGTCGATCCGCGTGCTGTACCCGGCCAGCGCCTCGTCCACCGAGTTGTCGACCACTTCGTAGACCAGATGGTGGAGCCCGCGACCCGACACCGACCCGATGTACATTGCCGGGCGGCGCCGCACCGCCTCCAGCCCCTTTAGGACCTGGATCGAGTCGGCTTGGTAGTCGCCGCGGCCCTTGTCCTTCGACGCCGCGGGTTTCGGCTTCGCCATAACGCTCTAGTGTGAGAGAAGCCAGCGTATCGTCTTGATCCGGCCGGCGCCACGGCCGCCGTTGATTGCCGCCATGATCTGCGGCGCCATGAGCTGCAGCTCCGTCATCCAGGCGCTCGTCGCGACGCGCACGAACAGCGTCCCATCGGGGGTCACGCTCTCGGGTGCCGTCACTCGGGCGATCTGCGGGCCCACCAATCCGGGCCAGTCGGGAATCACCTGTGCCTGGGCGAGCCGTGTCGCGAGTCCCGACTTGGCGAGGTAGCTCCGGAGCGCCTCACCGACGGCGGTCGGTCGCTTCCCTCGACCCGCGCCCGCTTCGCCCCCGCCGCTTCTACGCTCAGCCATCGCCTACCCCCCTACAAGAAGCGCCACGGGGTACCCCGTGGCGCCGCGCGGCGGCGCCGCGAGTGCCCCAGATAACCCACTCAAAATACCCAGAAGTTATTGTCGTGGCAAGACTTACTCTCATCGACCGCGGAAGCGCGGTGGGCGCTTTTCCAGGAACGCCGTCAACCCTTCCTTCATGTCCTCGGTGGCCGCCAGCAGCCCGAAGTGATTGGCTTCGAGCAGCAGTCCCTCGTCGAGCGTCATCTCGAGCCCCCGGTCCACGGCTTCCAGCGCGAGGCGCACGGCGAGTGGGCCCGTGGCAAGGATACCCCGAAGCAGCTGTTCCGCCGTCCCGAGGAGCTGGCCCCCCGGGACCACCTGGTTCACGAGACCGATGCGGTGGGCTTCGTGGGCGTCGATGATGTCGCCCGTGAGGATCAAGCGGAGCGCGTTGCCCTTGCCCACGAGTCGCGGCAGCCGCTGGGTGCCGCCGTAGCCGGGGGCGATGCCGAGCTTCACCTCGGGCTGGCCGAACTTGGCGGCGTCACTTGCGATCCGTAGGTGGCACGCCATCGCCAGCTCGCAGCCACCGCCCAGGGCGTAGCCGTTGACGGCGGCCACGACCGGCTTCCCGCACGTCTCGAAGCGCCTGAGCATCGCCTGGCCGCGGAGCGCCCGGGCCTTGCCGTCGAACGGGCCCTGCTTCGCCAGGTCCGCGATGTCGGCCCCCGCCACGAACGCCTTTTGGCCCGCGCCGGTGAGCAGCACGCCCTTGATCGCGTCTTCGGTGACGACCCGCTCCGCGGCATGGCCGAGCTCGTCCACCACTTGATCGTTGAGCGCGTTCAGCTTGTCGGGGCGGTTGATGGTGATGAACGCGATGCCGTCTTTGATCTCGAACAGGAGAGTTTGGTAAGTCATGGACGGAATGCTAGCGCGGGGAGAAGGGAGAGGGGAGAGGTACGCTCTGCGTGCCGCATTCCGCCGATACCGGAGCATACCTCTCCCTTCTCCCCTCTCCCCAGGAGTCGGGGCTCGCTCTAGGTTCGAGGGCATGAGCGTACAAGCCATCGCCTGGGCTCCCTCCGGCGCCGTGCGGATTATCGATCAGCGGGCGCTGCCCGAGCTGCGGATCGAGCGTGACTTGGAGAGCGCGGAAGCGGTGGCGGACGCGATTCGCACGCTTCAGGTGCGCGGCGCGCCGCTGATCGGAATCGCGGGGGCGATGGGGGTCGTGACGGGCACGCGCGAGCTGCGCGGCGCGCCGCGCGACGCCTTCCTCGCCCGGCTGGACGAGCTGACGCGGATGCTCGTGGCCACGCGGCCCACGGCGGTCAACCTGCGCTGGGCGCTCGAGCGGATGACCCGCGTCGCGACCCACGTGGCGGGTCCGGGTGCGGCGATCTGGGAGCGGTTGCGGGCCGAGGCGACGGCGATCTGGGAAGAGGACCGGGCCATGTGCCGCCTGATCGGCGAGGCGGGCCTGCCGCTCATCCCGGACGGTACCAACGTGCTGACGCACTGCAACGCCGGGGCGCTCGCGACGGGGGGCATCGGCACCGCGCTCGCCCCCATCTATCTCGCCCACGACGCGGGGCGGCGGGTGCACGTCTTCGTCGACGAGACACGGCCCGTGCTCCAGGGTGCCCGGCTGACCGCCTGGGAGCTGACGCACGCGGGGATCGCCTGCACCGTCATCGTGGACGCGGTCGCCGGGTCCTTGATGCGCCAGGCCGCCGTGGATCTGGTGATTGTCGGCGCCGACCGCATCGCCGCGAACGGCGACTTCGCGAACAAGATCGGCACGTATTCGCTCGCGGTGCTCGCCCGGCATCACGGCGTGCCGTTCTACTGCGCCGCTCCGTCCTCGACCATCGATGGCGCGCTCGCCGACGGCGACGGGATCCCGATCGAGCAGCGTGCCCCCGACGAGGTGAGGATGATCGCGGGGCGGGTCATCGCCCCTGCGGAGGCCGACGCGCTCAATCCCGCGTTCGACGTCACGCCCGCCCGATACGTGACCGGGTTCGTGACCGACCGCGGTCTCGAGCAGCCGCCGTTCGGGCAGGCGGTGGGGTATAATAGGGGATGAACGCGGGGACCAAGTTCGCCATCGGGGCCGTGTTGATCGTCGGCTCGGTCGGGTACCTCATGGCGTCCGGCGTGAAGGAGACGGGGCAGTATTTCCTCACGCCAACGGAGCTCACCCAGAAGATCGCGGTCGATCCCTCCTTTTATAACGTGGGGATGAAGGTCGGCGCCCACGTGGTGCGGGGGACCGTCTCGAAGGACGTCGCCACCCAGACGCTGCGCTTCCAAGTGACCGACGGGAGCGCCCGCTACCCGGTCGTGTTTCACGGCCTGCCGCCCGACACCTTCAACGACAGCGTCGAGGTCGTGGTGGAGGGGCGGCTGCAGAAGGACGGCGTGATCTACGCGACCAACGTGCTCGCGAAATGCGGGTCGCGCTACGAAGCAGTGCCCAAGGCGTAGATGACCATCCTCGGCACGCTGGCTCTCTGGCTCGCCTTCCTGGTCGGCGTCTGGGGGGCGTTGGCGGGGATCGTGGGAGGGCTCCGCGACCGGCGGGATCTCCAGCGGAGCGCCCAGCACGCACTGTTCACGATGTGCGCGGCGCTCGCGGTCGCGGTGTTCTCGCTCGAGTGGGCGCTGTTCCACCACGATTTCAACGTCGAATACGTCGCCGCCTACACCAGCCGTAACCTCCCGATCTTCTACACGTGGTCGGCGCTCTACGCGGGCCAGAAAGGGAGCCTGCTGTTCTGGGCCAGCGTGCTGTCGGTGTTCGGATCGCTCGCGCTCGTGCTCACCCCGCGGCACCAGCGCGCCCTCCTCCCGTACGTGGCCGGCGTGGTGTGCCTCGTCGCGGCCTTCTTCGTTTCCGTGATGCTGTTCGGGCAAGCCAGTCCGTTCCAGCGCCTCCCCTACACCCCACTCGACGGGAACGGTCTCAACCCGCAGCTCCAGAATCCCGGGATGGTGTTCCACCCGCCGATGCTGTACCTCGGGTACATCTCGATCACCATCCCGTTCGCGTTCGCGATCGCGGCGCTGCTCTCCAAGAAGCTCGACACGGACTGGCTCGTCGCCATCCGCAAGTGGACCCTGCTCTCGTGGCTGTTCCTCTCGATCGGGATCTGTCTCGGGATGTGGTGGGCCTACGTCGAGCTCGGGTGGGGCGGGTACTGGGCCTGGGACCCGGTGGAGAACGCGTCCCTCCTGCCGTGGCTCACGATGACCGCGTTCCTCCACTCCGTCATGATCCAGGAGAAGCGCGGGATGCTGAAGAAGTGGAACCTGGCGCTGATCATCGGATCGTGGCTGTTGTCGATCTTTGGCACGTTCATCACGCGCTCGGGCGTGATCTCGAGCGTGCACTCGTTCACCCAGTCGAACGTCGGCTACTTTTTCCTCGCGTTCCTCATCGTCGCCGGGACCGCGAGCTTCGCGCTGTACGCCACCCGGCTGCCCCTGCTCACGGCGGAAGCGCGGCTCGAATCGATGGTAAGCCGCGAAGCAAGCTTCCTGTTCAACAACCTGCTGCTGATCGGAGTGGCCTTCTCGGTGCTGTGGGGCACGTTGTTCCCGATCCTCTCGGAGCTGGTGCAGGGGACCAAGGTCACCGTCGGGCCGCCGTTCTTCAACCAGGTGAACATCCCGCTCGGACTCGCGCTCCTCGCGCTCACCGGCATCGGACCGCTGATCGCGTGGCGCCGCGCCTCGGTGCCGAACCTGAGGCGCCAGTTCGCGGTGCCCACGACGGTCGGCGTGTTTACGGTCCTGGTGCTCCTCGTGGCTGGGATGCGCGACGTGTACGCCGTGATGGCCATCGGGCTGGGCGGGTTCGTCGTGGGAACCGTGGTGCAAGAGTTCGCGCGTGGCGCGCGCGCCCGCCACCGTCAGTACGGGGAGGGTTACGCCCTGGCGCTCGGCCGGCTGCTGGCACGCAACCGGCGGCGCTACGGCGGCTACATCGTGCACACCGGGATCGTCATCCTGTTCATCGCCTTCAGCGGGATGGCGTTCAAGACCGAGACCCAGGCGACTCTGCGCCCCGGCGAGTCCGCGTCGCTCCGCAGCCCGTACGGGTGGACCTACCGGCTCACCCACCTCGGGATCTCGCAATACGATGCGCTCAATCGTCAGGTGACCGCCGCGACGGTGGACGTGACCCGCAACGGCAAGTCGCTCGGCGTGCTCACCACCGAGAAGCGCCAGCATGTGGACGCGCTGGGCCGGCCGACGTTCCAGCCGTCCACCGAGGTCGGCATCCGCAGCGACCTGCGCGAGGATCTGTACATCGTCCTGGCCGGCGTGGTGAACGGCACCGAGCAGGCGGTGTTTCGCTTCACGATTAACCCGCTCGTCTGGTGGGTGTGGTACGGCGGGCTGGTGTTGGCGCTCGGCGGATTGATCGTGATGTGGCCGGGGGGCTCGCCGGCCGCAAAACGAGTGCAAGCCGGATATTCGGTGCGCTTGGTTGGGGAAGAACCGTGAGGCGACGCTGCGACGCTACGTTGTACGTCGACCGGCGTGAGTTCCTGACGCTCGGTGCGGGGACTTTTCTTGGCGTCGTAGCGTCGTGGCGTCGTACAACGCAGCAACCGGATTCCCTCCCGGGCACCGGCCCCGCCGGCCGCCTCTGGGACCCGGCGCGCGCGGGGAGGCCCCTCGAGCCCGTCACCGCCGCCGACAACGACGCCGCCCTCCAGGCGATCGAAAAGCAGCTCCGCTGCACCTGCGGGTGCAATCTCGACGTCTACACCTGCCGCACGACGGACTTCACCTGCGCCGTCAGCCCGGCTATGCACCAGCGCGTGCTCACCTTGGCCGCGCGGGGGCAGACGGGCCCGCAGATCGTGGATCAGTTCGTGCGCGAGAACGGCGTCGCGATCCTCATGGCACCGCCCAAACGCGGCTTCAACTTGGCGGGCTACTTCGTTCCCTCCCTTCTGATCGTCACGGCGGGCGTCGTGCTGACACTGGTACTGCGCCGCTGGACGCGGGCCACGCCGACGCCGAACGCGACATCGCCGCTCGCCGGCACCCCTGGCACGCCGGAAGAGCTCGAGCGCCTGCGCCAAGAGCTCGACCGGCTGCCCGTTTGACTCCTCTGCTCGAGCTGGTGGTGGGGGTCCTGCTCGCCGCGGGGGCGGTGTTCTTCGTCCTCCGACCGATCTTGCGACCCGAGGGGGAAGACGGGAATCGGGAAACGGGAAACGTGAGTGAGGGGGAGGACCCGGAAGACGACTTCAGTCCCCGCGCCGTTGCGCTGCGGGCGCTGAAAGAGATCGAATTCGATCGCGCCACGGGGAAGCTCTCGGACGGCGACTACGATACCTTGAAAACCAAATACACGACGGAAGCCCTGGCTGCTCTCCGGGCCGAACAGCCGGGAGGCGGGAGCCGGGAGGCGGGAGGGATCGGCGCGGCGGCCTCTCCCGCCTCCCGTCTCCCGGCTGCCGGTTGCCCCACCCACGGTCCCCGCCCCGAATCGGGCGCCGAGTTCTGCTCCGAATGCGGTCGCCGCCTCGGCTGGGCGCCGGGCTACTGCGCCCGCTGCGGTACCTCGCTCGAGCGGGAGGCGCAGTACTGTCATTCGTGTGGAGCGCGCGTCGCGGCGTGAGCCAGCGCACTTGACGTCAAGGCGGTCGCCGTCCTAGACTGAATACCAAGAAGAGAGGATTCTCGGCCCCGTTGCGCCCGCATGCGGCTCGACGGGGCATTTCTTTGCGCAGCTTGGGGGATCATGTCGTCCAACGCGCCGCTCCACCTCCCGCCCTCCCGGATCAAGCTGCTGATCGCAGACGATCGCTGGGTCGTGCGCGAAGGCCTGAAGCGCATGATCGCGCAATGCCCCGACATGAAGGTCGTTGGTGAGGCGGCGATCCGGGACGAGGTGCTCGAGCATCTGCAACCCACCGAGGTCGACGTGATGCTATTGGACGCGTGGCTCGGCGGCCCAAAGATGCGGGGACTGATCCGCGAGGTCAGGCGCCGCCACGCCCGCTGCCGCGTGCTCGTGTTGAACGTCCACGGGCGAGACCCGGATGCCCTGCGCCTGCTGGGGACAGGGGCCGCGGGATACCTCGGCAAAGACCATTCGCGTGAGCAGCTCATCGACGCGATTCGGCAGGTGGCGCGCGGCGCATCCTACGTGAGCCCTTCGCTCGCCAGTCGGCTCCTCTCCGCCCTCCGAGGCGGCGGGAGAAGGCCCCGGCACGCGACGCTCTCAGACCGCGAATATCAGGTCCTGTACCTGTTCGGCTCCGGAATCCCCTTCAAGCAAATCGCCGCCGAGCTCGGAGTGAGCCCCAAGACGGTGAGCACGTATCGGAGCCGCATCCTCGACAAGCTCAACTTGAAGACCAACGCGGAGATGATCCGCTACGCGATCGAGCACCGCCTCCTGCCCTCGTCAACGGCTGCGCCCGCTCGGCGTCAGAAAAGTCCTACAGATCGCTCGGCCGGATTCTGACGCAGCGCGTCGGACATGTTCCAGTAGCGACGCGCTGCCAATCGCTCCACGGTTCGCCGTCCGCTGCCTCACATCGAAGCGCGCGGGCATCGCTGCGTTCCTGCGACGTGGCCGCGCAGCCTCACGGCACCCGCCTTGCCATCTACGCGGAGCGTCCAAGTTCGCCCGAGTCCATGACTCTGAGGAAGGAGCTTACCGCAATGGCAATTCGAACGAATGCGGCGCTGGGCACTGGGCTGCTCGCCGCCGTAGTACTCACCCTCGGCTGCTCGGAGCGCTCGACTCCACTGACGGCAGGGCTCGCAGACGTCAGCGCGTCGTCCGCCAGCCAGGCGACGAGCTACAGCGGTCGCGCCACCGTGCTGCAGGCCACCGTGTCTGGCTTTCCCCGGGTGGTGCTGGCCGACGCCGGCCCCCTGCCGCGCTCGGGTGGTGCCGAGGAAGCGTCGCTCCTGAACGCGAGCGTGCCGGGCCTGCTGACGGCCGAGGTGTTGCACGCGTCCACGGTGGGTCAAGGCAACGCGAGCCGCTCCGAAGCATCGGTGGCCGACCTTTCGCTGACGGTCGCCGGCAGTACGATTTCTGCCGGCTTGCTGCAGGCGCGCGCCGAGGCCATCTGCACGGACGGCGGGGCGACGGCGAGCGGTAACTCCGAGATCACGGCGCTGTCCGTGAACGGCCAAACCATCGCGCTCACGGGTGCGCCCAACCAGACAGTGCCGGTGCCGGGCGGGGAGATAATCATCAACGAGCAAACGAGCGCCGGGCCGGGAGATATCACCGTCAACGCGCTCCATGTCATCGTGCCTGGGGTCGCGGACGTGATCGTTTCCTCCGCGCACGCCGACATCACCTGCCAGCCGACCCCGCCCGCGCCCGGCTGCAGCGGGGCGGATTTCGCCACCGGCGGCGGCTGGATCACGGGCACGCCCTCCGGCGCCAGGGCAAACTTCGGCGTCGCGGGCGGGATCAAGCAGGGGCAGTTCTGGGGCCACTTGACCTACATCGACCACGGCCCGAGCGGACCGCGGGTGAAAGGCACTGGCGTGACCGCCTACAGGGTAGTGAACGCGACGACGCGCCACATCGAGGGTACCGCTCAGGTGAATGACCAGGACGGGTTCACGTATCAGGCGGACGTGGTGGACAACGGCGAGCCCGGGCGCAGCGATACCCTCAGGCTCCACCTGTCCAGCGGCTACGACGCATCGGGCACCCTGGCTGGTGGGAACATCCAGTTGCACGTATCCGGTTGCCAGTAACCCAAACCACGCTGCGCGGGCGGGCGATCCTGACGGGTCGTCCGCCCAGCGCGTGACAGCTCTCACACCTTAACATCGTCCACGGGTTGGCGTCTGTATCGCTCGGAGTGCGGATCGACGCTCCAAACTTCGACAGGAGACGCGCATCCATGCGCACCACCGTTCAGCTCACGCTGGCCGCCGCTCTCATTGGGCTCGTGGCCGTCGCCTGCGGCGAGGGCACGGCGCCCGCATCCGACCAGGCTCGAGTTCTCGCCGCCGAGGTGGAGCAGCTCGGCGCCATGGTGGACGCCGACTTCGGCGCCTTGGGCGCGACGGCCACCGCCGCAGCCGCGGGGGCGGGGGTCCCGGCCGAGCGCGTCGCGGCCGCCGACACGGCGCCGTCCTTCTGGGGACGGCTCCGCACGGTGCGCGGCGGCCCGCGGCCCCTCTATCATCGTGACGTGACGATTCAGGGCGACACGGCGCGGGTGCAGCACGACGTCACCTTCGCCGGTCTGTTCCTGGTGGACACGAGCGCCGACGGGCTGTTCAACCCGACGTCCAAGCCCTTGGCCGACCAGATGACGCAGCACACCGTGCTGGTCCGCGATGCGTCGCGGCCGCGCGGGTGGCGCGTGGTGCAGCTCTCACCACAGAACTGGACGGTGGTGGATCCGACTCGACAGACGATTGCGGTGACGGACGTGAGGGTCTACCGGAATGACACGCTGCTCGTCGAGGTCACCGACCCCGACGCTCTGTTCGACGTAGAGGCCCGCGTTCCTCGCTTCCGTCTGGGCGACACGGTGAAGGTCGTGGCCGCCGTGACGAACACGACGGGCTCGGGGCTGACACCGCCGAGCTTCCTGTTCCTGCACGTGCGTCACGCCGACCGGCTCGGCACGAGCTGGCACCGGATCCCGATGGGCGACAACGGTGACGGCACGTACGAGCGCCGCTGGATCGCGCGCCGCACCGGCCTCGATCGCTTCGTGGTGGACGCGCTCGACTCGGCCACCCTGCAGCTCGGCACGGCGGACAACTACCGGACGAACGAAGTGGGGATTCCGTACCGGATCGAGTAGCCGGCTCTTGATTTTCGCGACGCGCTTCTCTATCACTGTGCGACCCTCAAACGTGGAGCGCCGGTGTGACCAGTCTCATAGTGCGCATGGCGATCGTGCTCTCGGGGCTGGCCGCGGTCGCGACGACGACGCAGGCGCAACGGCGCGTGCGGGCGGGACGCGCGGTGCGGGTGGAGCGGCCCTCGGTGGGACCGCGGATCGGCTACGACTTCGACGCGGAGCACGTGTTCGTCGGTGGCCAGCTGAACCTGCCCGTGGGGCGGCGCTGGGGACTCGTGCCATCGGCGGAGTTCTATCCGGGCCTGAACGGCTCGCCGTTCCGGCTGAACGCGGACCTGAAGTACCATCCCCCCACGGTGTACGGTCTGTTCTATTTCGGCGGCGGGTTCGCGTATCTGCACGCCAACGGCGGGAGCGACGGGGGCGCCAACGTGTTCGCGGGGTGGGAAGGCAGGCGGGCGCGGCCGTTCAAGCCGTTCCTCGAAGCGAAGTTCCTCTTCGCCAACACCACCTCGTTCAACATCGTGGCGGGGATCAACTTTCCCCTGTAGCTAGAATTCCAGCCGCTCCATCCGCCGGAGGCCGATCCCCAGGGCCGCCACCGTCGCCGTCGCGCACAGCGCGCCAGCGACGGCGAACCAGAACAGCATCGACGCGTCCACGACCACCGGCTGCCCCAGGTAGACGGACCGGACGTACTGGTACACCGCTTGCCACAGCGCCACGATCACCGCGCCGAGCAGCGCAATCGTGGCCATCATGTAGACGAGACCGCCGAACGAGGTCGGGATCTGAGCCGCGTTCTCCGTCTCGAACTGCGGGTAGAGCGCCCCGAACCCGAGCGCCAGGGCCGCGATCGCAAACGTGAGCGCGCAGATGGTCACCAGCCCCATCACCATCATGAAAGGCCGCACTTGGAGCATCACGTTGGTCAGGCCACTGAGGAGCAGCGCGAGCACGAGCAGCGGGACCGTCCCCACCCAGTACTTCGACCACAGCAGCGTCCGGAGCTCGAGCGGGCTCGAGCGCAACAGCCACATATGCCGGCCCTCGAGCGACACCGCCGGGAAAATGAAGCGCGCGGCGATGGCGGCGAGCACGAACCCCGCCAGCCCGAGGTTCAGGAACGACACGAGCGTGACGTAGAAAAAGCCGACCGGCTCGCCGCGGTGCAGCGGCAGGGACTTGATGTTGAACAGGTACACCACCACGAGCACCGCCAGCAGGATGAGCTGGCTCCACTGCGTCGTGTCGCGGAAGAACAGCTTGATGTCCTTGATCACGAACTCCCGCTTGGCGACCGGGAGGAAGCGCAGCAGGGTCCCGACGGTGAGGCGCCAGAACCCGCCGCGCACGAACCGCTCCGACGCTTCCTGCGCCTTGGTGAACCCCGCCGCGAACAGCTCCCGGTGGAGCATCGCGCCGAACGTCACGAAAGCCGCGGCGGTCGTCCAGAGGAGAGCGAGGGGCATGGGGTCGAACTTGCCTCGGAGAAACCCCATGATCGCCTGGTTCACCCACTCGCTCGGCAGGTACGGCGAGGTCGGCGTCCGCAGCACCGCGATGAAGTCGAGCAGGTTGCGGAACCCCTCGGGTGAGGCCAGGCGCTCCGGGCGAATCACACGGAACAGGAGGATCACACCGCCCGCCGCGCCGAGCGCCACGATCGAGAGCAGATCGCGGGTGCGGCGCGCCGGGAAAATGTTCACCAGCACGAGCGTGAGCGCCGAGCCCGTCACGGCCGGGAGCACGAGCAGCGGCAGGACGGCGAGCACGGCGTAGGGGATGAACAGCGGGCCGCCCCGGTAGATCACCCCGTACGCCGTGAGGATCGGCACGGCCATCAGCGCCACCATCCACGACGAATGCAGCAGCGTCTCGCCGAGCTTCGCGAGATAGAGGCGCAGCCAATCCACCGGCGCCGACACCAGCAGATCCAGGTCTCTCGCGAGGAAAAAACTCGACAGCGCCGTGATCACGTTCGAGAGCACGAGGATCGCGATGAACGAGAGCAGCACGAGCCCGAGCAGCTTGCCCGCGAGCAGCGGCCCCAGCTCTTCCACGCCCCGGAAGTACTTCAGAATCCGGTAGAGCACGCCGAACACGCCGACCCAGAACGCCAACCCCACGATCACGAGCAGGAACAGTTTGCCAGAACCTCCGCGGGAGCGCTCCTCGCGCAGCCGCTGCAGGGCCGTGCGCCACTTGGGCTCGAGCACCCGTCGCAGCGACGGCTGCCTCATGGGGCGCCGCCGTCCTCGAAGCCGCCCAGCACCTCGGCCAGCTCGCGCATGTGCGCGCCCCCGGTGAGCTTCAGGAACAGCTCCTCCAGGCTCGCGTCGCCCGCGCGGTGCTGCCGCCGCAGGTCGTCCACCGTCCCTTCCGCGACGATCTTGCCGTGCTGCATGATGGCGACGCGGTCGCACATCGCCTCGGCCACCTCCAACGTGTGCGTGCTCATCAGCACCGTGCCGCCGCGGCCTACAAACTGGCGGAAGATGTCCTTGAGCAGCCGCGCCGCCTTGGGGTCGAGGCCTACCATCGGCTCGTCCACCACGATGCATTGCGGTCGGTGGATGAGGGCGCTCGAGATGATCAGCTTCTGGCGCATCCCGTGGCTGTACGCTTCCACCAGCTCGTCTTTCCAGCTCGCCAGCTCGAACACCTCCATCAGCTCCGCGATGCGGCGCTCGATGGCGTCGCCTTCCTGGCCGTACAGCGCGGCCACGAAGCGCAGAAACTCGGCGCCCGTCAGCTTGTCGTAGACGAACGGGCGGTCCGGAATGAAGCCGAGCCGCATCTTGGCCGCGATCGGCTGCCGGTGCACGTCGTCGCCGCCCAGGAGCACGCGGCCATCGGTGGGGCGCAGGATGCCCGCGATGATGCGCAGCGTGGTCGTCTTCCCGGCGCCGTTGGGCCCGAGAAACCCGTACAGCACGCCGCGCGGCACCTCGAGCGAGATGTCGTCGACCGCGACGAAGCTGCCGTAGTGCTTGGTGAGGTTCTCCAGTCGGATCATAACACCTCGAGCTTGAGGCTCCCGATGAGGCGGATGAGCTCCGCCTGCCGAGCCAGCCCGCCGGTGGTGACGCGGAGATGTGCGGCGTCGGCGGGGAATTGGCCGAGCGTCGGATCCACCGCGACCCAGTCGCCCAGGTACACTTCGGGCCAGGCGTGATAGTAGAATCGCCCGTCGAGGTACACGAGGCCCGCGGCGGTCCGGGCGGGCAGCCCGGCCGCTCGCGCCAAGGCCACGTACAGCACGGTGAGCTCGTTGCAGTCGCCGGTCCGCTGCTCGAGCACCTGGGTCGCGCTCGGCATGCCCGTACCGGCCCGCCGGTCCACCCGCGCGTGCACCCAGTCCCCGATCAAACGGGCCGCCCGCGCCGGGTCGCGCTCCCGCTCGACGATCAGGCGCGCCTGCGCCTCGATGCGTGGGTCGTCGCTCTGGATCAGCGGCTCGGGAACGAGGAACGGGCGCAGCGCCGTATCGCGGGCGGGCAGCGCGTACGACGCGATGAGCTGGGCTGCGGTCTCACGCCGCACGTCGAGCGTGTCGCCCGTGAGCCGCTGGCGCCCGCTCGTGAGGTCGAACTGGGCGACGGCGATCCCGGACAGCCGCACCCGGAGCCGCGGCAGCGGGGTGCCGCGCAGGGAAGCGCGCGCGGCCATGGCGGTCGTGGCCACCACGGCGCCTGGGGCGGGCGACGCGCTCGCCCGGACCAGTCGCGTCGTATCGCGATGCCGGAAGTTTTCGTAGGCGAGCTCGAACGCGGCGCGCTCCATCGTGAAGCCGGAAGGGCTTTCGGTCCGGACCATGCGCCCCTGGCCGTCGATCCAGGCGCTCGTCGTCACGCCTCCCTCCGTTTGCGCGATCCGAAAGGCCCGCACCGTGTCGAACCGTGCGGGCACCCACGCCATGGCGGTCGAGTCGTAGCTCGCGCTGTCCACCACCACCAGCGTGGACTCCGCCGCCACGGTGACTCGCACTCGCCGCTCCGCGAGCAGCACCGGGTCGAGCACGTCACTGGTATAGGTCCGGCCCCGCTTCAGCTCGCCGCCGAACGCCAGGCGCAGCGGCAGGACGGTGGGGATCACGATCGGGCGCGTGAGGGGTACGTGCGTGGTCGCGGAGTCCGGGGGTGAGAAAAGCGTCACCGTGAGCAGGGTATCGCTGTCCACGACGAGCCGCGCGGCGAACCGTCCCGGATCGCCGTCGAACTTCGCGTCCAAGCGCTCGAGCCGCAGCGCCCGCGACAGCGTCGCCCGCGTGAGCGCGGCGGTGCGGTGCAGCGTGCCGGCGGCCGCCACGCGGAGCACCAGAATGTCGGTGACCCGGATGCCCGTCGTCGTCGTGTCGATCGTGGAGGAGGCGAACCCGACCTGCTGGCCGCCCACGTCGAGGCGGTAGTACGCGGAGCCCGGTGGGACGCTCAACGCGGCTTCGGCCAGTCGGGCTCCGGCGGGCCGAAAGAGCTGGCGCGTCACGAGCCAGCCGAGGGACACGGTCCATGCCCCCAGGATGGCGAGCGCCCACGCGCGGCGCGTCATGACTCGGCGGCCCCGCTGCGGCGCAGGGCGGCTTCGAAGATGTCGCGGTCGTCCCGGGTCTCGACGACGATGGAGACGCTCGCCGGGAATGCGGCGTTCCCGAGGTGGGTCTTGAGGATCGGCACCATGATGTCGGCTGCGTCCTCGATCGAGAGGTTCCCGGCCCCGGTCCCGATCGGCGGCGCGGTGAGGCTCGCGAACGCCCACTCCTGCGCCTGCTGCAGCGTGGCGCGCCAGGCGCGCGTCACGCCGTCGCGGGTGATCGGCTCGGTCTCGCTCTGGATGACGGCATGGATCACGTATTCCGCTGGCAGGTCGCCGCCCCCGGCGGTGACCACCGCCGCCCCGACCGGGAGCTCCTTCCGCAGCCGCAGCCGCCCCGCGAACGCCGCGCCGCCCACGGTCTCCAGCCGTCGTACCGCCGGCGTCGTCGGATCGAGTCGGGTCGTGGCGGGACGCACGACCGCTTCCGCGGCGAGCAACGCGAGATCGTCCACGACCACGCGGATCACCTCCCGGTGGCCTCCCGCGAGCGGCGATACATGCGCGTGGCCTCGTCCGGGCGATTGAGCCGGTCGAGCACAATCCCGAGGCGGTATAGCGCCTTGGCGTTGCGCGGCTCGAGCTCCACGACGCGCTCGAAGGCGGCGCGCGCCTCGGGGAGATCGTCCACGTGGTTCAGCGCTTCTCCGAGGTAGTACCACGCGGCCGCCCGGCCGGGGTCGACCTCCGTGGCCCGGCGAAGGTGGGGCACCGCGGGACCCCACAACCCCCGACGGGAGAGCAGCACACCGAGGCCGGTGAGCGCCTCGCCGTGGTTCGGGTCCACCCGCAGCGCCCGCTCGTAATCGCGCTGCGCCGCGCGGTAGTGCGGGGCCCCCCCGAGCCGGGCGGCCCGCTGGATCAGCAGCGGAATGTTGTCCGGGTCCGCCGCGAGCGCGTCATCGAGCGTCAGCACCGCGGGCGCGTCGGCAGCCCCGGTGGTCGACCCGCCGGGCGCGGGGGGCCCGGCCGGTTCCGAGAGCTCCGCCGTGATCGGCGGCGGCAGGCCGGCCCGCGCCACGTCCGCCGGTGACGCGATCGTGCTGGCCTCGGTGAGCGATTCCGCCTCCTCGATCAGGTCGGCCGCCACCAAGGCTCGCTGGTCCGCCGATTGCCACCGCGGCTCGCGCTTCCGGATCACGCGATCACCTCGTGCGTGAGCCAGGAGAGGTATCGATCGAGCCCCCGCTCGACCGGCAGCGCCAGCAGCTCCGGCACCTGGTAGGGGTGCCGCTCCCGTACCGCTGCACACAGGGCCTCCCACTTCGCCGCGTCCGTCTTCAGCAGAACCACCACCTCGGCCTCCTCCGTCACCTGGCCCTCCCAGCGGTAGATCGAGCGGGCACCTGCGAGCAGCGTCCCGCAAGCTACCAGGCGCGCCGCGACGAGACTTGTGATGAGCGCCCGCGCATCGGCCTCGGTCGCGAGCGTTGTCAGCACCACCAGCGCGGTCGGGGCCATGGGGGGAGGCTAACGTACGGGGAGGGCGGGGGTTAAGCAAGGTCGTGGAGGAGTTTGTGGAGGCGGTCATGGAGGGTAGGGAGGTGGTGGAGGGTGGTCGAGCGAGAGTTGACCGGGAACCCGTCAGCCTTCTAGCCTACGAGTCTATGCCCACCGATCCTACGAGTCTATGCCCACCGATTCGCTGATTGTCCGCGGCGCCCGCGAGCACAACCTCAAGGACATCACCGTCGAGATCCCCCGCGACAGCCTCACCGTGATCACGGGGCTCTCGGGATCCGGGAAATCGTCGCTCGCGTTCGACACGATCTACGCGGAAGGGCAACGCCGCTACGTGGAGTCGCTCTCGGCGTACGCCCGACAGTTCCTCGGCCTGATGGAGAAGCCGGACGTCGACGCCATCGAGGGGCTGTCGCCGGCGATCTCGATCGAGCAGAAATCCGCCGGCCACAACCCGCGCTCGACGGTCGGGACGATCACCGAGGTGTACGACTACCTGCGCCTCCTGTGGGCGCGGCTCGGCACGCCGCACTGTCCCAAGGACGGCTCGCCGATCGCGCGGCAAAGCGCGTCGCAGATCACCGACCTGGTGCTGGCCTGGCCCGAGGGGACGAAGCTCGAAGTGCGGGCGCCGCTGGTACGCGGCCGCAAGGGCGAGTTCCGCGACGTGTTCGAGGCTGCGCGGAAACAGGGGTTCGTGCGGGTGCAAGTGGATGGGGAGACGTACGACCTTGCCCAGGTGCCGAAGCTCAACCGCCGCCAGAACCACGACATCGCGGTCGTGGTGGACCGGCTCGTGGTGCGGCGGGCTGATCGCGCGCGGCTGGCCGACTCGATCGAGACGGCGCTGAAGGCGGCGGACGGCACGGTGGAAGTGGTGCGGCACGGCGGCGCCTCGACCCTCTTCTCCGAGCGGTACGCGTGCCCCAGCTGCGGGTTATCGCTCCCCGAGCTCGAGCCACGTCAGTTCTCGTTCAACTCGCCCTTTGGCGCGTGCCCCGACTGCTCGGGACTGGGGCTGCGGCGCGAGGTGAGCCCCGACCTCGTCCTGGGGGACCCGAGCCTCTCGATTCTCGAAGGCGTGATCCGTCCCTGGGGCGAGCCGAGCGGCTATGTGCGCAAGGTGATCCTGCCGAGCCTGGCGCGCGCGTTCAAGTTCGATCTGAACACCGCGTGGAGGGATCTCCCCGCGCCCGTGAAGAAAGTCGTCCTGCAGGGCGCGCCCGGAAAACGGCTGACCTTCCAGTACGACAGCGAGCGCTGGCACGGGAAGTACGAGTCCGGGTGGGACGGCGTGTTGCAGCACGTCGAGCGCCGGTACCGCGAGACCGCGTCCGACAGCGTGCGCGAGCAGCTCGAGGAGTACATGGTCGAGCAGCCATGCCCGGCGTGCGGCGGCAAGCGGCTGCGGGCGGAGAGCCTGTCGGTGCTGGTGCACGGCCGGAGCATCGGTGACGTGGTAGATCTACCGGTGACGGACGCGCTCGCGTTCTTCGAGAGCATCCCGCTGCGCAGGAACGGACGCCCCGGCCTCGACCCGGAGATCGCCCGGCCGATCCTCAAGGAGGTCAACGACCGCCTCCGCTTCCTGCGCAATGTCGGCCTCGAGTACCTCACGCTCGGCCGCTCGGCGGACTCCCTCTCGGGCGGTGAGGCCCAGCGCATCCGCTTGGCGACCCAGATCGGGAGTCGGCTCGTCGGCGTCCTCTATATCCTCGATGAGCCGTCGATCGGCCTGCACCAGCGCGACAACGCGCGGCTGCTCGCGACCCTCAAAGAGCTCCGCGACCTCGGCAACACGGTGCTCGTGGTGGAGCACGACGAGGAGACGATCCGTGCCGCCGACCACATCGTCGACCTGGGGCCGCGCGCCGGCCGCCACGGAGGTGAGGTGGTCGTCGCGGGGACGCTCGATGCCGTGCTGCAGCACGCGGACTCGCTCACCGGGCGCTATTTGCGGGGCGAGCTCCGCATCCCGCTGCCTCCGCGGCGGCGCATCCCTGACCCCCAGCGCACGCTGGGGGTCGTCGGAGCCAGACAGCACAACCTCCGCGATCTCAACGTCCAGTTCCCGTTGGGCCTGTTCGTGGCCGTGACCGGCGTCTCCGGCTCGGGAAAATCCACGCTCGTCACCGATATCCTGTACCGCGCCCTGGCGCGCCATTTCTACCGCGCCAAGGTGATGCCGGGCGCGCACGACCGCATCGAAGGGCTCGAACACATCGACAAGGTGATCGACATCGATCAGAGCCCGATTGGACGCACCCCGCGGTCCAACCCGGCGACGTATACCGGGCTGTTCACCCCGATCCGCGAGCTGTACACCTACCTGCCCGAGTCCAAGATTCGCGGCTATGGGCCCGGCCGGTTCTCCTTCAACGTGAAGGGCGGCCGGTGTGAGGCCTGTCAGGGGGACGGCCTGGTGAAGGTCGAGATGCACTTTCTCCCCGACGTGTACGTGCCCTGCGAGGTGTGCAAGGGACGGCGCTACAACCGCGAGACGCTCGAAGTGCGGTATAAAGGAAAGTCGATCGCCGACGTGCTCGACATGTCGGTGGCCGAAGCACTGGATTTCTTCGAGAATCAGCCGCGCATCCGCACGAAACTGGAGCTCCTGAACGACGTAGGACTGGGCTACATCCACCTCGGCCAGTCGGCGACGACGCTGTCCGGCGGCGAAGCGCAACGGGTCAAGCTCGCCACCGAGCTGGCCAAGCGCGACACGGGCCGTACCCTCTACATCCTGGATGAGCCGACCACGGGCCTGCACTTCGAAGACGTGCGCCTGCTGCTGGAAGTGCTGCACCGGTTGGTGGATAAGGGGAACACGGTGGTCGTCATCGAGCACAACCTGGACGTCGTGAAAACCGCCGACTGGGTGATCGACCTGGGCCCCGCCGGGGGCGCCGCGGGCGGCGCCGTGGTCGCCGCGGGGGCACCCGAGGACGTCGCGCGGACCAAGGCGTCGTTCACCGGCCAATTCCTGCGGAAGGTGCTGGCGGTGGGCGACTAGGTCGGTAAGTTCACGAGTATGGATCGAGTATGGATATAGAAGGCGTCCTCGCGATCACGTTCATCTTCGGGGGTGGCACCTTGTTCCTGCTCGCCATTTCTCCGATCGGCAAGGCGATCGCCGAGCGGATTCGTGGCAAGAGCGTGGCCGGCGCAGGCGGCGAGTTGCGGGCCGACCTGGCGGAGCACAAGGAGGCGCTCGGCCAGGAGCTCGAGGCCGTGCGGCGCGAAGTAGCGGAGCTCGCTGAGCGGGTGGACTTCGCCGAGCGGTTGCTCGCGCAGAAGCGCGAAGGCGAGCGGCTCGCGCCGCCGCGCAGCTCATGAACCCCGTCCTGATCCCCATCGTCCTGTTCGGCGGCTTTTTCAGCTGGCTGATCGTCCGGACCGTGAGCAGAGCCTACACCGCGAAGCTGCAGGCGGGGAGCCAGGCGGGCCCCGCGCTCGAGGCGAGGCAGGAAGAGTTGGCGGCGGCGCTGGAGGAGCTGCGGCGGGAAGTGGCGGAGCTGGCGGAGCGCGTAGATTTTACCGAGCGATTGCTGGCGAAGGCGCGGGACGGTGAGGCGGGGAAACTCGGCCCGGGCCAACGGCGTACGGGGTCCACATGATGCAGACCCCCGCGCCGCCGCTGCCTCCGGGGCTGGATCCAAACCGAGCTCGCCGAGCGCTTAGATTTCGCCGAGCGTCTGCTCGCCGAGCGGCGGGAGCGCAAGTTGGGCGCGGGACAGTGACGCCCCGCCAGCACACCGAGGGCTCTCATGGGAATCTTTGACCGTCTCTCGACGCTGTTCCGGTCGAACATCAACGACCTGATCAACCGCGCCGAGAACCCGGAGAAGATGCTGAACCAGCTGATCGTGGACATGCGGAGTCAGCTGGCCAAGGCGAAGCAGCAGGTGGCGGCGGCCATCGCGGACGAGAAGCGCCTGGCGGCGCAGGTGGACCAGGAAAAGAAGAGTGCCGGAGACTGGGAGCGCCGGGCGGTGCTGGCCGTGCAGGAGGGGCGGGACGACCTGGCGAAGCAGGCTCTGTTGCGGCACAACGAGCACGGCCAGGGCGCGGTGCAGCTGCACGAGACGTGGGTGAAGCACCGCGAGGAGACCGAGAAGCTCAAGATCTCGCTGCGCCAGCTGAACGACCGGATCGAGGACGCGAAGCGCAAGAAGAACATCCTGATCGCGCGCCAGAAGCGCGCCGAGGCGCACAAGCGCATTCAGGAAACGATGTCGTCGATGGGCGACAAGGGCGTATTCGAGACGTTCGAGCGGATGACCGAGCAGATCGAGCACGAGGAGCGCAAGCTGATCGCCGCAGCGGAGGTGCACGAAGACCTCACGGGCGACACGCTCGTGAAGCAGTTCCAGAGCCTGGAAGTGAAAGCGGACGCCGATCAGCAGCTGCTCGACCTGAAGCGCAAGATGGGGCTCCTCCCGGCAGCGTCCCCCTCCGAGTCGAAGCAGCTCGGCAAGGGTGCGGCGGACGCCGAGCTGGTCGAGGATGACGACGCCCCCCCCGAGCGCCGCCACTGAACACGGAGCCGTCTGCCTCTCGGTTGTCGGGCGCCACGTTCGTGGCGCTCTTCGTTGCCGCCCTGGCCATCTGGTTCGTCGTCCGGGTGGTCGAGGTCCTGCTCCTCGTCTTCATCGCCGTCTTGTGCGCCGTGTACCTCTCGGCGATCACCGACGTGCTCGAGCGGCGCTTCCGGATGGCACGCTGGCTGGGACTCTCGGTCGCGGTGGTCGGGACCCTGGCGTCGGTGGTGGGCGTCGGAGCCATCATTCTCTCGCCCGTCGTGGAACAGACCCAGGCGTTGATCTCCGGACTGCCCCAGACGCTCAACCGTATCCAGAACGTGATCGCGGCGTGGGCGCGCGAATACCCGTTTCTGCGGAATACGGACCTGGCCAACCCCCAGTCCGGCCTGGTCGCCGGGCTGATCGACGACGCGACGACCTTCCTGCGGGGATCGCTACTGCCCTATGTCACCGCGGGGGGCAAACTGTTCATCGAGAGCGCAAGCGTCGTGGTCATGGCGCTCTACCTGACGGTACAGCCCACGGTGTACCGCGACGGCATCCTCTCGCTCATGTCCCCGACGCACCGTGCGGTCGGCGCCCGGGTCTTGGCGGACGCGCACGCCACCCTCCGCGCCTGGGTCATCGGGCAGCTGCTGGCCATGATGGTGCTCGCGCTGCTCACGGCCCTCGGTCTGTGGACACTCGGTGTGCCCTATTGGCTGGCGTTCGGCATCTTCACGGGCCTCGTCGCGGTAGTGCCCTTCTTCGGGACGCTCGTGTCCACGCTCCTGCCGGCCCTGTTCGTGGTGGGCACGGGGGACTGGCTCCAGGTGCTCGCGGTGATCGCGCTCGGCGTGGCGGTGCACGTCGTCGAGGCGAACCTCGTCGTGCCGCGGATCATGCAGCGTCAGGTGGCCTTACCGCCGGTTCTCACGATCGCGAGCGTGCTGATCATGGGGACCCTGATCGGCGTCGTCGGCCTGGTGGTCGCCGTGCCCGTGCTCGCCGTGACCATGGTGGCCGTCCGGCACGTGCTGCACGGCGAGATCTATGGCGACATGCGCACCGTCGAGCCGGCCGTGCTCCGCCCGACGGGAGAGTACCGCAGTCCCAGATCCTAGCCCCCACCCCCCACCCCCCACCCCGATGCTCGACCCCCGGCAACACCGTTTTCTGATCGTCGCCGACGGCGAGTTCGGCCCGCTCACGTCCAAGACGGCCAATTCCTGCATTCGCTACTTCCCGGAGCGGATCGTGGGCGTGTTCGACCGCGTTGCCGCGGGAAAGACGGCGCAGCAGGTGCTCGGCTTCGGCGGCGCGATTCCCGTCGTGGGCGACTTTGCACAGGGGCTCGCGCTCGGACCCACGGCGCTGCTCATCGGCATTGCGCCAGTCGGCGGGCAGCTCCCGGAGGAGTGGCGCGGCTGGCTCCGGACCGCCATCGCGCAGGGACTCGAGATCTGGAGCGGCCTCCACTCGTTCATCGGGGACGATCCCGAGCTCGGGGCGCTCGCGCGGGCCCGGGGTGTGCGCATCCACGACGTGCGCAGACCTCCCGCCAAGCTTCCGGTCGCCGACGGACGCGCCGCGGAGGTGGACGCGTATGTGATTCTCACCGTGGGCTCGGACTGCAACGTGGGCAAGATGACCGCGCAGCTCGAGCTGCGAAACCAGCTGGTGCGGCGCGGGCGTCGCACGCGCTTCGTGGCCACGGGCCAGACGGGGATCTTCATCGAGGGCTGGGGCATCGCCGTCGACGCCGTGGTCGCGGACTTCATCGCCGGCGCCGCCGAGCAGCTCGTGCTCGAGGGCGCACGAGACGCCGACATCGTGCTGTTGGAAGGGCAGGGGAGCCTCATCCACCCCGGCTACTCGGGCGTCACGCTCGGCCTGTTGCACGGCTCGTGCCCCGACGGGCTCATTCTCTGCCACCAGGCCACGCGCGCCTACATCGGCGACTATCACGGGCGGGAGCCGTGGGTCAAGATCCCACCGCTCGCCGAGCTGGTCGAGATCCACGAGCGGGCGGCCCGGCCGGTGCGGCCCACGAGGGTCCTGGGCATCTGTCTCAACACGTACGACATGACGGACGAGGAGGCGACGGCCGCGGTGGCGCGGGCCGCCGCGGAGACGGGGCTGCCGGCGACGGACCCGGTGCGCTTCGACCCGGCGCCACTGGTGGACGCGATTGTGCGAGAGGCTCTGGCGGCACAATAGGTCCCACCCTCTTGCGAGTTTGTGATTGGCGCGGCGGCGATCCGATGCCGCTCGCCGCAGCCCTCGGCGTTACCGTCGCCCGCGTGTCGGCCCCCTCCGCGCTTCCCGATGAGGGCGTTCCGCTGCTCGTCGTGACCGACGTGGCGGCGCGTCTGGTACGCCGCGGGCTGCTCGCGCCCGCGGATGCCGCCGCGGACCGCTGGCGCCAGGCGCGGGTGTTCGTGTTCCGCCGCGGCCCGGTCGTGTCCGAGCCGGCGCCGGGCGCGTGGCCGCTCGCGGAGGTCGACCGTCCCATGGCGATGCGCGCGCGTTGACCTGCCCAACGGGCGGTCCTACGTTTCACCCGCACCGATGACCCTCGCGCTCCACAACACCCTCACCCGTCACGTCGAGCCGTTCAGGCCGCTCGCGCCCCCGCGGGTCACGCTGTACACCTGCGGTCCCACGGTCTGGAACTACGCGCACCTCGGCAACTTCCGTACGTTTCTGTTCGAAGACCTGCTGCGCCGCCACCTCGAGTATTCCGGCTACGACGTCGTCCACATCATGAACCTCACCGACGTGGACGACCGCACGATCAAGGCGGCTGCGGCCGCGGGGAAACGGCTCGACGACCATACTCAGCCGTTCATCACCGCATTCTTCGAGGACCGCGACTACCTGCGGATCAAGCCGGCGCACGTCTACCCGCGCGCCACGCAGTCGGTGCCGGCGATGGTGCGACTGGTCGAGCGGCTGCTGGAGCGCGGCGTCGCGTACCACGGCGAGGACGGCTCGATCTACTTCGCCATCGCCAAGTTCCCGGGCTACGGGCGGCTGTCGCGACTGGACACGCGGCAGCTCAAGGTGGGCGCGCGCGTCGCGAGCGACGAGTATGCGAAGGACGACCCGCGGGATTTCGCGCTATGGAAGAAGGCCGAGCCGGCGGACGAGCAGGTTGGCGCGGCGTGGGATGCGGCGTTCGGGCGCGGGCGGCCGGGGTGGCACCTCGAGTGCTCGGCGATGTCGCTCGAGCAGATCGGGAGGTGCTGTCGCGCCGAGACCCTCGACATCCACGCGGGCGGCGTCGATCTGATCTTCCCGCATCACGAGGACGAGATCGCGCAGTCCGAAGCCGCGACGGGGCAGCCGTTCGCGCGCTACTGGGTGCACGGCGAGTTCTTGAACGTGCGCGGCACGAAGATGTCGAAGCGCTTCGGGAACTTTCTCACCGCGCGCGACCTGCGCGAGCAGGGCGTCGACGCGGCGGCGGTCCGGCTGCTGTTCTGGCAGACGCACTACCGCAAGGCGCTCGATTTCACCGACGAGGCGCTCGTCGCGGCGGGACAAGGCGTGAAGCGGCTGGGGGAGTTCTACGAACGCGTGAGGCGGGAAACGGGAAACGGGAAACGTGAGGGGCGGCTTGCGGAGCTCGGCGCCAACTTCGAGACGGATTTCCGCGCCGCGCTCGACGACGACCTCAATGCGCCGCGGGCCTGCGCCGCGTTGTTCGAGCTGGTCCACGAGGGTCATGCGGCGCTCGACGCCGGAGCGGGCGGGGCGGCGGCCGCCGGCGCCGCGCTGGAGCGGGCGATGGGCGTGCTCGACGTCCTCCCCACCCACCGGGGCGCCGATCCGGCGCTGGCGCGCTGGGTGGAGGAGCGCGTCGCGGCCCGCGAGCGGGCCCGTAAGTCCAAGAATTTCAAGGAAGCGGACCGTCTCCGGGCGGAGCTGCGCGAGCGCGGCGTCGAGCTCGAGGACACCCCGACCGGAACCCAGTGGCGACTCGTCTAAGTGCTTAACGGCACGTCCCTTGCACTCGGGACCCTCCCCGTTTATGCTTCGGGTCTGGAAAGTTCAAGCGTCGGCCAGCTGACGTAGCTCAACTGGTAGAGCAGCTGATTTGTAATCAGCAGGTTAAGGGTTCGAGTCCCTTCGTCAGCTCACGTTGCCGAAGAGGAACACACTGCCCCGACTCTTTTTGCGTTCGGAGGATACACACACCCCGCGCCCTGGGAACGCGGGGTGCGTTGTCACTAGGGGTGGCGAGGCGACCGAGGGCGCGGTGGGGTGCCCGAGCGGCCAAAGGGAGCAGACTGTAAATCTGCCGGCGTCAGCCTACGAAGGTTCGAATCCTTCCCCCACCACTCGGCGCGCGGGCGTAGCTCAGTTGGTAGAGCATCAGCCTTCCAAGCTGAGGGTCACGGGTTCGAGCCCCGTCGCCCGCTTCGCGCTCGCGTAGCTCAGTCGGTAGAGCGCGTCCTTGGTAAGGACGAGGTCACCGGTTCAATCCCGGTCGCGAGCTTTGAACTGACGGTGCTAGGCACTAGGTGCTGGGTATTAGAGCCCCGCACCTCCCTAACACCCGGCACCTAACACCTAGCACCTCGTAAGGGAACCAGAGGATCATGGCCAAAGCGAAATTCGAGCGGACCAAGCCGCATGTGAACGTGGGGACCATCGGGCACGTGGACCACGGGAAGACGACGCTGACGGCGGCGCTGACCAAGGTGGCGGCCGACAAGGGGCTGGCGACCTACATCACCTATGACCAGGTGGCG
>Ga0184619_10000040_pt1 | contig 37339 bp, 33 predicted proteins | sample PLM0_60_b1_FD_133146 | JGI IMG/M metagenome (GOLD analysis project Ga0184619, IMG submission 133146) | Groundwater sediment microbial communities from an aquifer in East River, Colorado, USA - PLM0_60_b1 | ecosystem: Environmental > Terrestrial > Soil > Riparian zone | place: USA: East River...
GAATCCTGAAGTGAAAATCACGCCCTGATAGTAACACTACCAGCATCTCATAAAACTAATGCGGACGCCCGATCAGCGATCATAGCGTCCGCATGTGGCTCTTGAAATACTGCCGATTTCTATTTTCGAATGAAGGTAATGCTGCCCTGGAAGGTGGTAACCATGACTGACGAGCGGCCGTCACCAACGTCACCCACGTACTTGCGTCCATCGCCAAGACTCTTGAATCCATCGTTCCAAAACGGACCCAGCGCAATTTTCCTTGTCGGCGTAGCCGCCACCAGACTGAAGGCAGAGTCATAAGGAATGCGAATGGTTATCTCGCCCTTGCACGATTGAAATTGATATGTGCCGCCCCGCGAAAATTCTCCATCAAAGAAAATGTTTCCGATCAAGTTCTGTGCGAACACCTGGGACGCGCTGATGCCGTTCAACTCGATGTCGCCTTCAGATGAAACGTGGGCCCTAACCAGACCGCCGCGAATGTTGGTGACAGTGATCTGGCCACGCTTTGTTTCCAGATCGACTGATGAGTTTATGGGTACCTGTAGTTTGAAGTTCACATCTCCAATGTCGCTGCGCCCGCGATTGTCAGCCATGACGTCGACTATCAAACCGTCGCCTGTCTGGCGCGGCGCTACGTTAGCTGCTGGCGATTCCATTGTCGCAGAGAGTTTGACCTCATCGCGGTTCCAGGATTCAACCGTAATTGTTCCCGAGATGTTTTTTAGTTCGACGCGGACATTGTTTCTTACGGGATATCGCTTTGACAGATGTTGCTGGGCCAACGCACTGGTAATGCTCAGCGCACCGAAAATCAGAACCAATGCGAAAAACGCGGGTTTTCGGGGCAGACAGGTGCGGGAGGTTTCGGCTAGAGTGGGCAACATTCCAATCATCTTCTGTGTGGGGCTATACAGTAACCAAATTCCTGCTTAACAGTAGAAAGGGGATAAATATCGGCGTGGCGCCGGGCAAAACTAAAGTTCCGCAAACTCCTTCAGAAGTGAAAGCTTCTCGTTAAGAGCAGTATTCAACATCTCTTCTGAGACCTCGTCATGCGGATTCTTGCTCAGACTATCAAACGAATCATTCACAGCCTGATCGATCACCGCCAGGTTGCGATCAAAAGTTTCCCGCATCTGGGGATTCCAACGCGCCTTATTGTATTCCACGCGCTGATTCCAATAGGAGATCAATTGCTGCTGCTGGGATACGCGCCTTTGCACATCAACGGCGCCAACGCTCAACCCACTGTCGGGCAGGCCCGCCTGAGCATTAACGTCACCGTTCTGCCAGCGGCGCAAACCAACCGCAGTTGTAAGCGAGACGATCAAAACTATCGCAGCAACCATGGCAGCTAGTTGTGGAAAGGAAAGTTCCCAACTGCGTGCCGTCCAATTGCTCAAAAAACTTCGACGTGTCGCGGCGGGTGCCGGCGTATCGACATTGGCGCCCGCCTCAATCATATTGCGGATGCGCAGCCACAATGCTTTCTCGTTTGGCGGCGCCGCATATTGACCTCGCTGGGTGCGACAAAAGCCGACGATCGATTGCAGATCGTCGCGCACCTCGGCGCAATGTAAACACTCTTCCAAATGTGAACTGAGCGTTGTTCGATCTTGATGACTTATTAACCCATCTAGATAATCGCTGATTAGGTCCTGACACTTCTCGCAGTTCATTGTCTTTCAACCTCTAAACCTGCCGCGCGCGCTGGTTGCGAATCACCGGCATTTGGTTTTCAAGCAATCAAGGGGAGACTGCGTAAAACTTTCTTTTCGAACCTCCAGGGTTCAGGGACGAAACTCGGCAAGCTATCTTGGAAGCTAGTCCTTGACTTTCTGTTGCCTCAAAAGTCCGCGCAATTTCATTCTTGCCTTGTGCAATTGCGACTTTGAAGTCCCAACTGAGCAACCCAGCATCCTGGCAATCTCTTCGTGTTCGTGACCTTCAATATCGTGAAGGGTAAAAACCGTGCGGTAGCCGGGAGGCAATTGAGCGATAGCTTTGTCGAGCGCTATGCGATCCACGACCGGCATCGCATTGGGGTTCTCGGTGCCTTTGACTATCTGTATCGGCGTTTCACCATCGTCTGTCGTCTGTTCCATCTTCACGCCGCGCTTGCGGAAGTGCATCAGCACCTGATTGACAGTTAGACGATGCAGCCAGGTGGTAAAGGCCGACTCACCACGAAAGCTTCCAATTTTTCTAAAGAGCTGGATGAAGACCTCTTGTGCCAGGTCTTCAGCTTCCGAGACGTTGCTGGTCATTCTCAAACAGAGGGAGTAAACCCGGCGATTATGCCGCTGGTACAGCTGCTCGAAAGCGACCATGTCGCCTTGAGCGGCTCGCTGCGCCAGCGCGTAATCTGTTTCTGGCTGCGTCTCGGTTTCGGCTGCGGTCACGTGTTCGTTTTCGGGCTAGCAACGAAATTTCTCGTACCGCCGTCTTCGCATCACGATTGCGCCAATTTCAAAGGAGCGATAACCAATTCCTCGGCATTCCGGGACTTGCGAGGTGCTGGTCGTCCTCAACGCGGGTGTGATGCGGCGCTTTGAGCGCGTCGTTGCCTTGCCCAACCCAAAAGTTATTGAATTCCCTGCCGCGTCAACGCTTTCTCGCAATCCCGACCTCAAGTCCAATAAGTGCGGTCGAGTGACCGATAACCTACCGCTTCCGCTACATGCGCGGAGCGAATTTCATCGGAACACTCTAAATCGGCGATGGTGCGACTAACTTTCAGGATACGGTCATAGGCGCGCGCTGACAAGCCAAGCCGCGTCATCGCACGTTCCAACATCTGCTCGCTCTCGGTATCGATTAGGCAATAACTACGAATCATGCGCGGCGTCATGGCCGCGTTGGAAAATATTTTTTCCTGCGCTAAGCGAGCCCGCTGTTTGTCTCTAGCTGCAATCACACGATCGCGAATTGTTTCTGAGTTGTCTGTTTCTGGAGGAGTTTCTCCCGTAAGGTCGCGAAATTTGACGGCCGGCACATCAATATGAATGTCTATGCGATCGAGCAGCGGTCCGGAGATGCGACCGACGTACCGTTGAATCTGCAAAGGCGAACAACGACATTCGCGCGTGGGGTCATTCCAGAAGCCACAGGGACACCCCTGCGTTGCCTTTTTGCCACTTCACAATTACGGCTGAAAAACCGAAGTCTTCAGCATATCCTAGAGGCCAACATCGTCTTCTGGGAACGCAGCGAGAAGCCGCCCCGCAAAGAACAACAGCAACTCTTGGCTGTCGTTCAAGCCTTCGTCAACCAGCACGCTGAACGCTGAGGGTCCCTCAGATGCTAGTACCCCAGCCGTCGTAAACGGCATCGAACTGAGCTGCTAACCGGGTAAGCTCCTCGCTCATATCTCGGCTTGCCGCGACGGACGGTGCTTGCTCAACTTCCGCCTCAACATTCCACAACTTAGAGCCATCCTCGGTGCCGACAGTAGAGATTGCCAGCACTAAGAAGCCACGATCATATAGTTGCTTGGCAAGCATCGCTGCTTCTCTCTGACTGTTCGCCCAAAAGTGATGTTCGACCGATCGCCCTTTGTCGAGCGCCACCCCCTTCGTTTGAAGAGTCCGCAGAAGCTCCTCGTTACGATCGTCGTGGCCTCTCAGTATCCCTTTGATTTCGTTCTCCGTCATTCTTGTGATGCGGTCTCTCATCATGCTATTCATTTCCGTCAAGCTTCCGCTGTCGCTGTCTGCATCGGGAAGAAGTCTCACGAAGAACTCCAGGATAAGATTGAGCTTTGACGAATCCCCATTTCCGGTAAACTTTCCGTCTCTGATCTCGCAGACAACCCAGTCATCTTCTCCATTGTCCTGCCTGTACGGTGACATCGTGACAGATTCCAGACCCGTACCAACTAAGTCGATTGATACGCTCCACCCAGGGTTGTCAATCGTATCGATAGATACTCCATGATCGTGCTCCCATTCTCCATTGCATTGGGCCGCATACCACCGCTGAATTCTCTCAACAATGCTCATGCTCAGATCCTTGTCATGCATCACTAACCCTACTGGTTTTCACGACGCTCAACGATCTTTCGCGCCGTGCGAACATCCTGCTTTGTCGCTGGCCGGGTAGTTGCCGCGCTTGTATTTACTCGGCCTCCACCCGGGCTACGATTCACCACTCTTTCTTGGACGTGGGGGGTCGGAATGCTTTGCCCGGTAGGTTTATCAAAATGCGATTTGCCTTTGAGATCTATACGTCCAGTTTTATTAGGGGTAGTATACGAAACGCTGTTCTTGCCGATCTCATCGCTCAGTTCTCCTGCCATTTGCGTCGCAGTCTTTGTGCCTCTACTTGCATTTCCGACCTCAGCAGCGACTACAGCTGGCCCTTCCGCCTCAGCTATAGCGACGCCGCCTACTTGGGCCCTGCCTCCCAACAACCCCCCGATTAAGGATACGTCCTCGGTAACAACCATCCCGACTGCTTGAGCCAGGTTGTCGGCTTTAAAGGGTTCTACGTGCTTGGCATTACCTGCGCCGAAATCGGCCATGACGTTGTTCATGCCGATACCAATGTTTGCTACTGCCTTGACTCCACCAATAACGATATTGGTTAGGCGTGGAGTTGCGATGATTAGCCCGTCCGCTTGCGCCGTCTGATGACCGTCGGGATCGACATATCGTAGCGGATTGTTAAGACTGTAATTGTACTTGTTGAGCGACTGTGGTTCTGTCGGTTCAGCATATAGAAGTGGAGTCGGCCCCAGAACCTCTCCAAATACTTCGTGTGGACCACCCGTAAACTCATCCGGCGAAGTGAAGCGCCCTTGAGTCGATGAGTAGTACCTTGCCAGGAAGTAATCGAGGCCGGTTTCGTTATCCCGTTCTTTTGAGGTGAACTTCTGGCGGATGCTGTCAGCGGCATAGCCTAGCGTGGGTGTTCTGCCACCAGTGCCTGTAAAGAGTTCTTCACCAAACGGCAGATAGTCGTGGCGCTTCACTGACGCAAGCGCGCCCGTCTTGTCAAAGATCATTCTTGGCGTGCCCAGTTGATCCGTCACCAGCCATTGAATGTCTGCTGCGGTGCCGCTGTTCCAGGCAGACAGGATTTGGTCACGCAACTCCTGAAAGTCGGTCGCATAAATCCAAGTCGTGTTCTCTGTCAGCGTCGGGTGAGCGTAACCCCCGGTTGATAGTCCTAAATGCGACCGTGCTTCTTCCAAAGCAGTTCGTAGCTGCCGAATATGATCAGCCTTAACCGTCGTCACGTTTCGCTCGGGAGTAGGATCGACTGTGAAGTTGAACGCCGATAATCCGGCATGGGACCGCAGATCATTCACCGCACTGCGCAACTCTGTTAGATGTTCAAGCTTGATGTCTAACCCTGTCACCAGCGTCGCTGGCGGCGTGAACGACGGTGGCGCGCCCCAGCCGGAACCTGCAGCCGCTGCGGTAATCAACAACTGCCCGTTGCGATAGCCATATTCTTTCTGTGGTGCTCCAACCGCGCCGCTCGCTGCGTACTCAGCCAGCAGCTCGCCATCGAAACCGTATATCTGCCATGTTTCGACGTTATCAACCTTTCGTCGCACGCGTTGCCCGTCTGCATTGTAGGTATAGACCTGAGACTGATTGTTTCCTCCCCAGGCCGTAGTCATCCGATTCGCCGCGTCATAAACACGACTGCCCGCACCCGTGTAGGTATCGTTGGTGAGATTGCCGGCATTGTCGTAAGTCATCGTGCCGCTTTGCAAGCCGGGCACGCTCAGCCTGTTGTTGGCCGCATTCACTGTAAACTGTTTGTTGTTTACGCCGCCCCAGGTCTGCGCCGCATCAATGGTGCGGTTGCCATAGCGGTCATAAGCGTAGACTTGCGCGAACTGCGCTGTCAGTGCTGACGGCGTGTACGTGCCAAAGTACTCACTAACCGAGGCCAGCCGATTCAATGAGTCGTAGCTGTAGCGATCTTCCATGTAGGAGTTGCCGATGATCGTCTGGCTGCCCAGCACATTGCCATTGTTATCTGCTCCACTGCCGCCAACCGCCCACGGCGTGCTGTAATAGTTGACCAGCGCTCCCAATTCGCCGCCCCATTCGTCATTCACATTCGACGCGCGCACGTCATAAAGTTGGCCGCGTATATTGTAGTGCAGCTTGTGATAGACCGCCGCAGTGGCGCCAAACTGCTCCTTGCTCAGTCCACCAAAAGGCGAATAGTTAATTCCAGTCGCGTAGCTGCGATTGGTGCCGTCGCCCAGGTTGCCGCTGAAGCCAGCGGTGCGCCCGGCGCTGTCATAGGTGTAACTGACGGATCTTTGTGACGGATAGGTTTGCCAGGTGACGCCACCAGCGAGATTGTATGGATTGCGCTGTACGGTGTAAGACTGGCTCCAGGCGCCGCTCACGTAGAACTGTTGTGCTTCACTAAGCGGCCGGCCCAGCGCGTCAAAACTATTTATCGTTGTGCGGGAACCGCTCGAACCATTGGTCTCGGTTTGCCACAACCGGCCGATGCTGTTTGGGATATTGTTGTTCGTGCCGTCGCGCCAGCCGTCGTAGTAGCGATTGACGGTTGGAGTTCCAGCCGGGTCGTCTGTATAGCTGACATTCGTATTGCGATTGAGCGCGTCGTAAACGTAACTGCTGACGACACCGCGTGCGTCGGTTTTATAATTAAGATTGCCGTTAGCATCGTATCCATTCGCCTGGCACTGTCCGCCACTAACCGTGCCATAGCAGATCGTCCCACTCTCGGGATTAGTGGCCGATGTCAGACGCTTGAGCGAATCATAAACAAACGTGCGCGACTGGCTGCCCTGTGAAACTGTCGTCAGATTATCAAGCGGGTCGTAGCTATAACTTGTCAGATAGTTGAGCCCGCTCGGATCTTCATACACCTGGGCCAACCTGCCGAGCGCATCCGTCACGCTCTTGCGCGACTTGCCTGTCTGGTCCGTTACCGTAACCGTGTTCCCGCTGTAGCTGCTAGCGACCACCGCGCTGTCTGGTGTGGTAACCGATACGACTCGTCCCAACGCGTCGAAGGCGCTGGTGGTCCATACCGCCGTCTCGCTTTGCCATGGGCGAAAGGGATTCGAAGTCTTGTAAACCCGGCCCATCGAGTCATATTGTCGTCGCACAGCAATATAGTTTGTACCGCCTTCATACTGCCGCGTCTCAATCGTCCGGCCCAGTCCGTCATAAATCAACTGACTCTTCAGCACATTGTCGTTGTAACTATTCTGATCGCCCGTAGTGGTGATGACATGGTTCGCGTCATCGTAGCTCACTGAAGTTTGACTTTGCTGCGCGGTGCCTGAAGCGCGCACAGTTCTGGTGGAACGATTCAAGACATCGTTATATTCCAACGTCGTCGTAACGTTGTTAGCATCGACTGTTGAAGTTACAAAGCCGGTGTTGGAGTCGTAGCTGCTGGTGGAAACAAATGCTGCACTGGAGCCATGTTGGCCCGCCGGATCCGGTATCGCAGTCCGCGTCAGCGTCGGGTAGGCATAGTTGTAAGCGCTTGAATATTCAATTTGTGATTGATTGCCTTTGGCGTCCCAGGCGTTACGCAAATTGCCACACTGATCGTGTTGCGCGTGGGTTTGCAGATACGAGCCAGTGGTGTTGAGCCAGCTTGAAGTTGTCGTCGCGTTTCCGCGCGCACTGGTGCCGGGATCGCTCCAGCCGCTAGCTGCGCCGCACGTAAGCAGCGGATACGCCGCCTCGTCGTAGAGTATCTGTGACTGCGTAATGATTGTGCCCGCAGCGTTCTTTATCCGCGTGGCAGTGGGCAGTGAAAGCAGGTTGCGGTCGCGATAGGCCTGGTTATTGGTAAGGTAATCAGTCTCTTCGATGCGCACGAGGCTGCCGCTGGGAATAGCGCTGATAGCGCCATTTTGCGCCGTCGTTTGATCCACTTCAACAAAAGCGTAACGGTTGCTTGAAATGACGTTGAGATCCGCATCGTACTGGTAGGTGGTGGTTGCAGCCAGCGCATTTCCACCAGTGTCAAGGATGATTTCAACTTCCCTGGCAGGACGGGGATTTCGGGTCTTGTACATGAGCCGCGGGCCATAGTATTCCACCGTTCCGTCTACCGCCCACTCGGTCAGCTTTCTCCTCAGCATCGGTCCGTTGTTGGGGGCCAAGACCCTTTCATCGTATATCAGTCCAGCGCGCGGATCGTCGAAGCCATACGCAATTTGTCCCTGACTTCGGTGCACGTACCGTTCTGTTCGGGTGCCATCGGGCGCTATTCCCGGACTAAACGGACCTACTTCACTGCCCTGTGTGCCGTCTGCACTAATCCACTGCTCGGTCACTCCGCGGTTAGCCTGCGCATAGAAGTCGCCAATCTGGTCAGAAGTGAAATCCGCGCTCAACGCGGGGACTTGATCATGGGTGAATTTCTCATAACCACCAGTCGGATAAACAACCTTATCGATCTCGCCATAGATGTTGTAAGTGAAGGTGTAAGCCGAGCCATTCGGTAAAACGACCTGATGCAAGACCACCGGGTTGAAAACCTCGCTGGATATGATCCGGTGATCTTCATCAGTGCCGCAGATACCCGGAGAAGTAAATAAGCTTGACACCCGCAGGCAGCTGTTAACAATGCGGTCTCCCTTGGGACGAAGCGCCTGGCCGGAGTCAGTGCGCACATCAACGAGACGACGCCATTTGAATGCGTAAGTAAGAGAAGCTCCGCCCACACCTGGAATGCTGTAGTACTCATCTCTGGCCGAGGCTTGTGATTGTTCGCCGGTGGTGGAAAAAGCGGGCAGCGGCAGACCAATGGTCCGTCCCAGGGTGTCGGTCCAGGAAGCGCCGTTGTAAGTGAGGGTATTGCCGTTGCGATCAATGTACTGCGTGCTGCCTACGTAGCGGGAACCGTCAGGCAGCCAGAGCGTTTGTGTGTCTGTGTGATAGCGCAGTCGCGAGCCGTCAACAGCGTAGTAGATCCCGCTCGGCTGGTAGCCGCTCCAATAACTGTCATCCCGGCGTAGCTCATGCTTCGATCCATCAGGCAAGCGCACAAACATTCGCGCCGCCTGCCACTGACCCATGTTGTCTGCCGGCCGGCCCAGGCTGTCATAGGTCTGAATCGGACTCGCTCCACTGGGCCAGATAAACCAATCCAGGTTGGAGGTCCAACCAGCAGCCGAGCTTTCAGCAAAGTAAGCCTCATAATCGGAGACCTGTGGATAACAGTAGCCCCATTGGTCGCAGCCGCCGAAGGTGCTGATATGTTCCAGCCGCCACAGCTTTGAGGAATAGTTGAGCACGATGGGCAAGCCCGCGCCTGCCCTGCCAGGATAATTGCCGAGTGTGATCTGAAACTGGAGCGCGCCTGAGATGGGATCGACATGCATGGAAGTACGCATGCGTGAATCGATAGAGTTCTCAGGATAGGCGACATTCCCGTTCTGAGCGTTGACCGTGGCCGTAGACAAAAAGCCTGCGACCAAAAGCAAGAAGACGCGGCTTAAGCTCGTGTCCAAGAAGTGACGAGCACAGTCTTGCCACCTGTTAAGTGCCTGCACTGGATTCCGTCGCTTATTCAAGTTCTTCATTGAAACTCTCAGGTGTCTAATAAGTTATTTGGTGTGTTAGAAACTGGTCCTGGGTTTTGTGGCATCCTCGATCTGCTTGACTAGTTCACTCGCCTGCGCAGATTCACCATCAATCCGGCCCAGCTTTTCCAGCTTCTTGCGGTAGAGTGAAGTGTCGATAGAAAAGGTGGCGAGAGAGGAGAAGAGCGAGCTATTGACTGGCCCAGCGACGATTGACGTGGGTTCGATTGTAGTTGTTCCCGCCGGGGAAACACTGACCGTCTTGATTATCGACTTGAGGTCGAGAGAGTAATAGAGATCCGTATAGGAGTCTTTCCGCTGCTTGCGCAGAACAACTGTGCGATAGCTGAGAACCGCATCTTCACCATGGTAGTTTGGGTTTGACTTCAAATCGTCGGAGAAAGGTGAACTTGCATCGGCTGGCGCGGGAGCGATGAAAATGAGTTTCTTCTCTGCTGCGCTTACACGAAACAGGCCGCGACCAATTTCTCCTACGATGGTCTCTCGGTTGCTCACCGCGCCATCCTGGTCGTAAGAGGCCACCACGGTGGCAAAGCTTCCGTCGCTTCTGCTGTAGAAGGTTCGCTCCGCCCTGCGAACGGAAGATCCTTTAGCCGGCTGAAATACCTCCAGCGCGACCATCGTGAAGTCCACGGGAACAGATTGCTGAGCTTGCGTCGCATTCGCTGTTGAATCGGACTTTGTCGGCAATGAAGCTTTCACAGCAGACCCAACCGCTTTCGTTAACCGCCTTGCATTCCCCGTTTTCGCGTGTGCAAGTTCTTTATCAGCTAGCGCCGGCCGATTGATCCTGGCCCATGCCGAAACGATCAAAAACACTGCCACCAGTATTACGGCTACGACCAACCGACTGTACTGGGTGAGCCTGAGCATTTTTCCTAACATGACTTTCCTCCGGAAATGATCATTGCGGCATTAGGCTATGCGAGGCTATTGCAAACTAAGCAGTACCAAAATCTTGCCTTGTCCCTTCACGAGTGATTCAAGCGCTTTGCCGATCAGTGTGCCGGGGCGATGAATGGCTACGCCGCCAAGGTTCAGTGGCTCTGATTTTTTCGCCATGCCCGCGATATCGCTGGTGACAAGCAGATCACCAACCTGAATTGGCCCGTTAGTGGCATCGACCCTGACCTTCACTCTTCCGGTTGTAGCAACCAAAACCTTGCTCGCTCCCGCTTCACCCAGCGTAATGCCGGGTTGGGTCGAAACCACGCCGGCAACGCGCGTGTCGTAGGAGTGCGAGGAAGCGATCACCTGGTTGGATTTTGTTTGATCGAGGACGACGACGGTGGCTGCAGAAAGCTTCTGCGAAGACTTAACCCACTCCGCGAGGTCTTGATATTTGGCTATAATGTTCCCGCCCGTGATTGTGCCGGTAGCATTGATATCACCAACGACGTCAAGCTTCTTCGAAGGAGTGGTTGTGCCGATGCCGACGTAACCTGAATTACCGAGAAACAACGCGGAATTAAATGACGGGCCATTTGTGTATAGCACCAGGCCATTCAACCCTTCATCGTTCGCTATCACCGCGCTTTTCGTCGGCCCAAACAATTCAATCTGGGCGTTATTCCCGCCTGAGCCCACCAGAAGATCGGTGTAGGAGCCTCTCGCTGCCGCGCCGGCGCCTACGTCTAGTCGACTCCCCGGCGAAGTCGTACCAATGCCAACGTTGCCACCCGCGTCGATGCGCATCCGCTCGCTCGAGTTTGTACCAAAGACCATTGGTGCATTGGCATAATTCCAAAGCTGCGCGGCGTTTGCCCCTCCAACAAACGATGAGCCACTCGATGAGCCCACCGTATGCAGACCGAATTTGATGGTGCCTCCTTCAAACAATTCCAGACCACCATACGATGTCGCATTAGTGTTCGTGACGCGTGGAAGCACGTTGGCCCCCGAGATTTCCAGTTTTGCGGCAGGCGTGGTCGTGCCAATGCCGACGTTGCCGGAGGCATCAAAATACATCCTTGTAAGCGAGGAGTTTGCATCATAGATACTGAAGTCACCGCCCCCGGCAAGAATACCCGTGCCCACGACCCAGCGCCTTGAGGTATTCTTGAAATCAATAGCAGCGGCAGCGGCAGCGGTTGATTCAATTCTGGCTTGCGCCGTAGAACTGTTTCGTAAGTGAAGCTGTAAGCTTGGACTTGTAGTCCCGATGCCGACATTGCCACTACTAGGAAACGTATTTGACTGCGCCTTAATGGTCTCGGACCAGGGAAGCAAAAAGAAAAAGGCAAAAGTGACCGCCGCGCCGATCTTTATTTTCAAGGCTGATTTTTGTGAGCGTGTTTTCATTTCATTCCTCTCTTCCAGATGGTTTATTGCAAGCTGAGCAGGACCAGAAGTCCGATTGTCAGATCTTCTGCGGCAGATACTGTTGCCAGAGATTGATATGGCAGCCCCCCCTATCTTGTTTTGAGATAGTTCTGTCGAATCAAACGGTGCGAAAACTGCCGGGGCTTTCGTAGTTAGTAAGAAAATTCGTTGACGCGAGGCTGACTCGAGGTGGTGAGTCGCACGTGAACGAGAGGCTTGAATTACGCTGCGGAGGCTACTCCTCGACAGAGCCGCTGTCAACGGCAAATCTCTTAGCCAGGTTCGCAGAACGATGCCAGAGTTCTTGCATCGACTTTCGTGTAGCAGAAGCGACAGGACAGCAGAGAGGTCAAATCACCATTTAACGCGACGCAAAAAAGTTGAAAAACATTCCTGCGGTCGGTGAAGTAGATCGATTCCGAAGTGTTGTATCGAGCCATCTGTTTCGCCCAAGCTTGAGATATATCTGTACGACGCGTACGTTGAAGTCATGAACTGTAAGGCGTGAATCGAGCTAATCAAATGAATTGTGCTGAAGTTTTATGAATCGCGCCATCCTACTTTGAAGTGGAACCGTACCTGCATCACGTCTTTGACTTTGGAAGATCGAGGAGGTGATGCGGTGAATAATAAGATCCTGAAAGAGGAGGCTTGTCTTGGTCTTGGTAATACTGGTGCCAATATTTCGCCGCTTGCGATATCGCTTCTGGACAACTCGAGCGGCTTTCAAGGCCTGGCGTTAAGTCAAATCCGGCGGCTCCAATTACTATCTCCAACATGGCCGCTGCAGGAATCCCATAGCCATCGAGAAGCGGATTACCACTACGGGCTACGCCCCAAACAAAGGCAAGCCAGCGCACAATCAGGTCGACCTCATCCAAAACCGCTCGCTGCAACTTGAATCGGCGCAGCGCCTCGCCGACTTCCTTCCTTTGAACCGGAACCTTAAGAACCGCAATATTAGGATATCTTTCGGGATCGGCATATCGCGAAAGAATCCCATGCTGCACGCCGTTGTAAGGAGCGGGAACGCCGAAGCCGTGCAGTGGTTCGAGGGAAACCTCGGTGACTTTCGACGAACCTAGCTTTTTTGCCTCATCACCTAACAACATCACATGAGACCAATTGCTAGGTGCGAAATCGCTCCGTACATGTGACTGGGCAGTGCGCAATCGGAAATCATTTTGATTTGTTCCTCCGACCATGACGAGTAAAACTTGATCATCGTTAGGCGGTTTCGTACGACTAAGCCAGTGAATATTGTCCTCACCTTTTTCTCGCTTCACCTTACTGAAAGCCCTACTCTTGGATATGGCATCCGAACTGATTATGTTAATCATGGAAGAAATTTGCCTCCTATGCTGAAACGAGATCGATCGGAGCGACATCGACAGGTTTGCCTATTGAAAGGTCTGTACTGAGTGGCCAATATTTTATGCGCAGCTCGAGACCACCACCTTGTTGGCGAAAACTAAGCATGACTACATGGTTGCCACGCTGGCCATGGGCCGTGGAACACGGAAATCTACCTGCCAGTACGTCGGAAGCCAAAAATGCAGGAGGCGGATCAGGATCAGCATGCCGAGCCCAAGCTTCTTTCTTACCGAAGAGGCCACTCAGAGCTCCTTTGAACTTCTTGAATTGATCCGCGCCGATGGTAGAAACTAGTGATGCGGGTGAAGAGATAACTTCGGTAAATGCAATTCTGCCTGTGTTGATATCGCGCGATGTTACAACTCGTCCCCAATGAACATCACCAGTCAGGCAGAGAACCGGACGCCCAGCATTAACAATCTTTGCAAGGCTGCGCATTATATCGCCGTAATCCTGATAGTTCGGCATTTCGTAATCGCCGACCTTGCCTCCAAGATTTCCTGCTGGTTCCCTAAAAAGTGATTGGCCTGAGACAAATACGCCGAACATTTTTGCGGCAATCACGTGGGCGGCCCAGTTATCGAGTTGTGCTCGCGCGTCATCCGTCATCGTAAAATCGCGGTTCACATTTTTATTGCTGCGTGTGTCGGCGAAAAAGAACGACAGCGGCTTCACATCAAGCGTAATGGATTGGCCCAACTTTGCCGGATAGGCAAGCTGAAAACCCTCGTAAACAGCTTGGGCCGCTTGGCGCCACCGATCGCGGCCATCTGGCGTTCGGCTGTTGGCTATAAACGGACTTGGGTGCGGATAGTTGTTCCAATATTCGTGATCGTCAGGAAGAGAAATGCTTGGAGCTGCGTCCAATACTTGCGTATAGGCAAGTGGCCCGCTCCAATTCAGGGTGTAATCTCGTTCGAACTTATCGGCCAACCATCTAACATCGTCTCGAAAGTCTTTCAGGGTCGGCAGATCAAGATAAACTTGATCACCCGCCAAAATGGTTAGATGAGGCTTAGCGGTGGCCTTCAATTGCGAAACAATCGTACCGGCGACGCCACCACGATCTTCTGCCTGATGAAAGCAAGAAACAAGTAAAAGGTTGAATGACCGATCCAGTTGCGTAGAAACGGATTCGGGCAGAGTCTTGGTTTCCAGCGTCGCAGTCTCGCCACCACTATTCACGCTCACTCGATGAAACGTATCCGGTGCGAGTCCTCGAAATTCATAGACGCCGGTAAACGCTCGCGGGACATTGGTCGGCGGAACGCCGGTAGGCAGTAAAGGATCGGCGCGCACGCTCGACAACTGGCGCAGGGCGCCAGGCACCGCTGGGTTGTCATTAAGCAACCACGATAGTGTCGGAGGACTCGTTACTTGGAACGCTCCTACCCAGATCCGTAAGCGGTCATTTGGAGCAGCCCTAGGGTAAAGGATGATGCTCATCTACTTGCAGTTCGCCTTAGATTTAACGTCGCGTATTTGAATGCAACATCGGAGCGCGAGCGCGTGGGAGATCTTAGTTGTCCCTGAACGGTAGTCTGTTAAATTAAGCGGTACCCAGGATCGATGCCATGAAACTTCACTAATACTTCATGAATGTCATAAGGGTTCGTATCGCCCGAGAACTTGTGTTTGATTACATCAAATGCGTGTTGGAGTCCTTGGTGATCATCTAAATCAGCGTCCACGGCCATCTTCTCCTGCGCATTGTTCGCGAAGGTCAGTTGTAGGTTGCCCATGCGGTCCGGAGTCTTGAAGCTTGCGTGCTCAATCAGCCTTGTCCACTCGCCACCGAATTTGTGCATGCTGCCGTTATCCGGTTCTTCATGGAATCTTTGTGGCAGTCCCCGTACTCTTTCCCACAGTTCGGTTTTTACTTGGGCATAAATTCTCGCGGGTTTGACCTCGAAGACATTGCCAACGTCATTCCAAACAGTGGCACCGGATGAATCATTCATCTTTGCGAATAGATTAAGCAGTCCCGCTTTCTGCCCGTCGCTCAATTTGTCGTAGGAGACTATTGAGGAAGCAAGCACCTCTCGCAGTTTTTCCCAGCGGCCCCCGTTTTGAATGTCTGCGGATGAGGGAAAAACAGGACGAGCTTTTGTAGGGTCAATGAAGAACGTTTCCTTAATGAGTGCCTCGCCGTTCGACGGTAAATCAACAAACACGCTTTTGAACCGGTATTTTCTCAGCGAGATATCCACCTGCCAGTTACCTGTGGGAAATGCCGGCACTCCAGCTAACGAGTACCTGGTACCGTCGAGATCAGCTTCATGGAGGAAGTCATAACTGTGAAGTTTGAGATTTCGAAATCTCAATTCGACGTGGTCGGAAATAAAATCTCCGTACGCATCTCTGAGCTCAAGAACGACCGTACCTTTATTGAAGTCTTCCATTTTTTCTCCAGTACGCTCTCTTGCAAGGTCTAGATTAGGTACGACGACTGCCCTTGAGTGCACTCATCGGCGACGGCGTGTCCCAGATGGACTAGGAGTTCCTTGGGCGTTCTCCTGTGGTTTTTTCTGGTTAAGCTGGATAGCTTCGCTATAGTTAATCTTTGTGATGTCAAACCCTAGCGCAATATTTCCCAGCCGTTCCATCTCAGAATCTATATGATTGATAAAATCCGCGGCGGGCTTCGGCTCGTTCTTGATTGTCCGGTGAGTTACGGGATAGCTCTCCACTTCGCTCTCAAGCGCCTTATAAGCTAAGAACAACTGTTTGTTATCGGTGATGTTTTTTTCCTGCTGAAAAACGGGAGGGAAGAGCGCATAAAAGGCGACGACTGCGGACATGAATATGAATACGGTCTCAATATAGTTGCTCGTGTGCTCCCAACCTTTTTGCGCGATGAAGAACAGCGTCACCGCTGCGATGACTCCTGCAAACATCACCATCACAATGGCCACGTAATAGGCCTCGAAAAAAAACGCCATCACCATTGCATGATGACGAATGCGATCGCGAATAGACTGCAGCTGTTCTTTGAGTCGCTGCTTCTCTTCAGCGTTGGGGGTGGGAATCGGAGTAGGAGTTGGCGAAAGATTGGCGGCGGGAGCAGAAGGAGTTTGCGGCGCCGTGACAACTCCATCTGCGCCGGTCGCAGTACCGGTCGCGTTTCCTACAGCGGCACTGGGCGTTGGTTCTGGAGTGGGAGGCACCACGGCCAAAGGACTTGGAACGCTCTTTGGATCGAAATCTGCTTTGATCGGCCCGACTATGTTGGTTGTCATGACGCCGTTATATGACGTAAGCCAATCGGAAGCTTTCTCCTCGGCGCGGTACGAAGAGTATTCGTTGACGCCTATCACTATGAGCAGCAGCGCAGCTATGAGAAGGATTTGACGGCCAACGGGTGACGCCAAGAATGCCAAGAATCCGTGGCGATTGAACTCAACCGAGTTTTCCGTTACCGGAGTTTCGGGCGTTGGAGGAACTAGGGAGGAGTCAGCCATAAGGCCCAGCCTTCGTCGTAAAACGTTTTCCGAGATCTAGGCTGATTGGCGAGTGTGCAAGGAAGCAGAGGCTCGTGAGAATTCAGCCTGCTAAAATAAGAACGGCCGGAAGATATTCTCCTTGCTTAAAAAAGTCAACTATTTTTGTAAACGGCACGGGCGATGATCATTTAATCGGCGACGCGCTCTCTCCTCCTGAACAAGTTTTAATGGCCCAAAGGTAGTTAGATTCGCATCTCGCCCGGACAGTCAGGCGATCCAATTCTGGTCGCAAAAGCCTACGCGTTGCGCGCCTGATCCGGCAAACTATTCCAAAGCTTTTCACTATGTGATATAAGCCTTTCGCATTCCTTGCGTACTCGACCCAACCTCGGAGGCTCACGCCATGAAGAGGTTAGTTGTATCTCTTCTCTTTATTGTTCTGTTTTTCGTTTCCGTTCCGATCACTCGCGCATCTGCGTCCGGGAGTATTGCCACTGGCGCTTATCGCTCCAGTTCTTCTAGCCAGCACCGACGACGTTATCGACGTTATCGCGGCCCAGTAAGAGCTATCACTGCGTCAGTTGGTGCCATGGCTCGTTGTCGAGACGGCACCTATAGTTTCAGCCAGCACCGCAGAGGTACATGTTCCTACCATGGCGGCGCTGCAAAATGGCTGTAATTAACCTTTCTCATGCCCACTAAGGAGACTCACATCATGAAACGAATCCTGACCATCACAATTCTTTTCTGCTTTCTGGCGATTAGCTCATTTACTTCCATTAGCGATGCCCAACGTCGGAGAGGCCGCGCGCGACGACCAGCACCAGCGGCCACAACTGGAAAAGCAAGCGTACCTTGCCCGGCAACTCTCAACGACATAACGGATTGCCCGGATACAGGGTGTGGACCATCGCTTGATCCAAAGCTGAACTTGCGAAAGAACGTGCGATCCGACGATCAAACAGCAGAGACCATGACGATTCAACAAATGAAGGCTTTACCTGATCCTGTCTCAGGATTCGAGATCGGCGCCGATCGTCAGCCGCTAATAGATTTAGGTGAGGGAAGAATGATTACTGTAATGGCAAAGGCGCTGGTCGCGAGAAAAGGCGGCCAAGAATCTTGTAACTGTAAACTTAAATCTGTCGCGGATACTGACAACCATATTGTGTTAGTAGCACCCTCATTGAGAAGGCCAACGCTGGCGGCAAATGAGGACGATTCCGAAACCGCAGAATTTACTCCGCGTGTACGACTCGATCATCCGAATCTAGGACGACCGCAGCTGCAACCGTTGATTACCGCTGCCGGCGGCGCGTTGCTCGTGCGCGTCACTGGTCTCCTTATGTTTGATTCAGAGCATTCGCTTGGACATCACCTTAAGAGACATAACAACTGGGAGATTCATCCTGTATTAGGCATGGAGTATTGTCCGCCGCATAAGACATGCACGGCCAGCAGTAACGCGAATTGGAAGGACTTGGAGCAATAAAGAAGCCTTGCATCTTTTTGAAATGAGGGGATCGCGAGGCTGGATTGTAGTCTGACTTGTCTTTGGCTATAACCGTGCGCGGTTGCCGACGTGAGGACTAGCAACCAAGCCCAGATCACCCTTAGAGAGGGCGTCACTACCGAGGCGAGGACGGTGACGCCCTTTGGCTTTTTTTCTTTCCTCTGGCTTTGTAGCTGCTAATCAAAGTTTTTCTAATTGCAAAGCGTCAAGATCGTTTGACTTTCTGAGGCAGTGGCAATATAAGGAGGCTGTTTTCGAAGTTATTCCTCAAAGGCAGTCCTCTTAGTGCCCTTCCATCCAAGATAGGAGCAACCCGATGTCCGAACACCCCAGGTACACAATCTCAGTGGGAAAAGCATTCTTGCTTTGCGTGGTAGTTTCAGTACTTACTTACTACGCCACTGTAAATGCACATCGCTTTCAGCCTAAACCAGCCGAAATTGCTACAACCAATGTCCAAGCGCAGCCGACGGTTAGTCAGGAGATACTTTCTCGTCCTGCGGTAGAACCTTCACCGCCGCCAATAACTCCTGAGTTCGACACCGTGGCCCGCGTCATGGAACCGACGACACTTAAATTAACCGATGGCAGCATTATCAGTTTAATTGGTGTCGTACCTCCTATTGACGAGTTGGGGCAATCTCTGCACGGCGAAGCTCTCACGTTTAGCAAAGGGCTGGTGGAAGGAAAGCGAATCCGACTAGAATATGAACCGGAATATGATAAGGACACAAATGGTAACAAGCTGGCGTATGCCTACCTAGAAGATGGAACGCTATTAAACGCTGAGATAATTAAAAAAGGGTATGGAAGCGCTACCACAGTATATTCATTCCATCTGAGCCGCGATTTCAATCGTTACGAACTTGCTGCACAAAAACGCGGCCTAGGCTTGTGGAATGTTGCGAGCGATTCAGATTCTGAAGAATCCACTGATACTGCTAGCCAATCAACAAGTACAACCTACCGCGCTCCAACCACGGCTATTGCACCACCACTACCGGAGCCTACTGTTCTCGCCGTACCCTCTCGGACGTATACACCCTCTTCAGCCGAGTCATACTCGACATCCCAACAACAAGAATCGTCTGTTCCATACTATGTTCCACCGCGCACGGTATATCAACCGCCAGTTGCTGAAAACGGCTCGTACTATGGCGAGATTAGTGAGGGAACCGGCCGACCGAAAACCGTGCACGTTGAGGGATATACCAGACGCGATGGCACTTATGTTAGAGAGCATTACCGAAGTGCGCCAAGAAGACACTAATTAGCAATCAAAGGATCCTCACATGCAATTCTTCCGCATTAACGCGACTACGCTAACTCTCCTCATTCTCATGCTGGCGTCCGCATGTGCGCCGACTTTGAGTAGCCGCTCGGTTCCGCTTCAAAGTCCGACTCCGACAAGCGGCAATCAAAGTTCTACGACATGGGATGAAAATGCAGCGACCACAGTAGCGGTCGTAAAAACAGAGAAGGCTAACCTTCGAGATAAACCATCACGATCAGGCACCATCCTGAAAGAGATCAAGAGGAACGATTCCCTAGTTCTAATTAAGCGAGACTCGGTTGGGCCATGGTACAACGTCCGAGAAAACAAGACTGGATCCTCAGGCTGGATTCATGGCAACCTCATTGTCCTCAATAATGTCAACAACCAGATTAAGTCTTCACCGGCACCGCTCGAGAAAATTCCAACACCGCCAACTGTGGTCCCGGTCACATCGGGCCGATCATACATAAACGTTGACGGTGTGCGCATTCCTTCGCCAGTCTTCTCCGACAAAAAACCGGAAGGGGCAACGGCGCGTTGTGGCGATGGCAGTTATAGCTTTAGCCAGCACCGAAGAGGTACTTGTTCCCACCATGGTGGAGTGGCCGAATGGTTATAGTCAGTTGTCGCCGGCAAAGACAATTCAAGTCACACCAAATTTCACGGAGAAACGAAATAATCATGAGACGGTATTCAGGAAATATGAATGGTGAACGGTACCTTGGAAATACTAACAAGACCGAAGTCCATGATTTGGATAACGAACAGACCAATTGTCAGATTGATGAAATAATCAAGGCCAAACATGACAAGCCATTTAGCACGCTGTCCGCAGCCGTCTCTGCGGGATATGACAATTGCGCTTACTGTCTCGGTGGTTCGACGCGGTAGGGGCTGTCTGCACGACACATTGGATGCCAACGGAGAGGATTTATTTTGTTGGCTGTCGCGGTTGCGTCGGAGACGGTTTTACTTGCTGAGTATCAGTTTTATTCGACGAATGATCTCTGCCATGTTCTGCCAATATAAAGGTCAAGGCGATTCCGAGGAAGACAATTCCAAGGAAGAATGCGATCTGCTCTATTAACCCGGGATATTTAAGAAACTTGTCCTCCAGGTTGTAATTCTCTTCGCTGAGCTGAATAGGTATCCTCATTCCTGCAATCAGACCTGCAAGAACTGATACAGCCAGCACGAACCAAGAAATAAACAGGAACCACTTTGCCGGGGTTGGCAGAAACAATTTGTCGCTCAAAAGACCAACGCTAAAAACGATCGCACCCGTTCCAAGTGCGGTCAGGTATTTGACTACTTCAGCACTGACCATTAGAGCGGTCTTGCCTGGCGGATCTGGTGGAGTCATAAATAACCGCTAAACGGTGTGAGATGGAGATAGCCGGCATCCTAGCACCAAAACAGATAGGGACAATACTTCTTCATGGATTCCTCTGTTGTGTCTTCCCCAACCGCTGTACGGCCCCGCTCTCGAGCAATCTCGGCTGCATTCTCCAATACTGTATAAATAGATTGTTCCAAGAATTCGGTGGTAATTTTGCCCGATGAAAGCTCAAGCTCTACCTGATCTTGATACGGAAGAGCACGTTTGACTAACTCATACCTTGCGCCCGGATTAACTGGAATCCCATGCTGGCTTTGGAATCGCTCCGCTACATCGCTAACAAGTTTGGCAAAATCTACTCTAATGCGTTCCATAAACCTCCTCTATTTTCTCGATTTGAAGGGATTGGAAAAACCATGGGCCTCTGAGCGAGGATTAAGTAGTGAAGACCGACGCAACTCTATGCTCCGTTGGAAGATCACGTCAAGAAAAATGAGATCTAACTCTGCTAGGGCGTTCGCAAAGGTAGCACGGTTGCCGCACTAAATGGCCGCGATAGCGCGCCGTCAATCATCAACTTCAAATAGATGTGATAATTAGGCAGACTCGTTAGATCGACCACGGAGAATTCCGGATAAAACTCCTGGGTCAGCAACTCAGCATCCACGGCGCCGATCCGGAACGAGATCATCGTTCCGACGTTGCCGAAGATTGCGTCCCGCATTTTTGGATCAAGTTGCGCCAGGTGCTGATGAGCGAGGATCAAATCTAGCCGGTACTTGCGTAGTTCTGACAGCATCTCAGCAAGGCTTAACGTCGTGAAGCTGTGGAATTCATCAAGGTAGAGAAAGAAATCCCGCCGCTCCTCTTCCGGGGTATCCGCGCGGCTCAGCGCGGCTAGTCCAAAGCGGGCAACCAACAGCGCGCCAAGCAGTGACGCCGTGTCCTCGCCGATTATTCCTTTAGCCAAATTCACCAAGAGAATCTTTCCCCGGTCCATCACATCACGCAACCGAAATGAACTGTTGGGTTGGGTCAATATTCGATTAAGTACTGGATCTGCCAGGAAGGCACCGACTTTGTTCTGCACCGGAGCGATTGCCTCGGCTCGAAAGCGAGATGGATAGCCTTCGTACTCCTTCAACCAAAAGTTGCGCACCTGAGAGTTGTGGATCTTGCTGGCCGCTTGCCGACGGAAGTTGCTATCGTCAAGGAGTTTCAAAATATCAACCAACGTGGCTTCAGGTTGGTCCAAGAGTGCGAGCAGTGCATTTCTCAGAATATGCTCCAGCCGTGGTCCCCAGGAGTCATCCCAGAGACGCTTGAATACGCCCAGCATGCCTGAAGCGGCAAGTGGGCGGCGCCCGGCTGGCACATGTTGTAGTGGATTGAAGGCAAACGGGTGTGTGGTATCAGAAACGTTGAAATGAATCAGAGCGTTCTTTCGTTCTTCAGGTATATCTGCAAGCACCCGCTCGACCAGATCGCCGTGCGGGTCAATCAGGGCCACACCATGGCCCGCGTCCAGGTCATGCTTGATCAGCGTCTGTAGGAGCGTGGATTTACCAACACCGGTCTTGCCAATGATGTACATGTGCGCTCGACGGTCAGCCAGCTTGATACCAAATGGGCGGTGCTCTCCCCGAAAATTCGTCTCAGCAAAGACTGCAATATCATTTTGGCTCTTGGCGCTTGTCAGTGGGGTCAGTTCCATACTCTTTTGTTCCTTACTCTGATTTTACAAATCCACAGGAAAACAAAAAAGCCGGTAAAACTTGCCGCAGTAGGCAACTTTTCCCTCCTTGCGCGAACTGACTGGCCCGATATGCTTTAGTGAGAAGTGACGAAGCCTTCACAGCTTCTGTTGACTGGCACCTTACAAATCCAAGGAGGTTTGAATCCCACTTTCAACGAGGTAGTTCTTCGCGCCCTCTTTCATTGGCCCACCTTCGCATATCGGCCCGGCTCAAAGCGGGCCCAACATTTCAGAAAGGAGATTTCTTTATGAGTGCAACTCTGCTTGCCCACAGTGGCACGGCACGAATCACCAGGGAGGAGCTTAAGCTAATCACTACGCCTGCAAGCACCAAAACACATCAACCGTTAGGACATCACGAGATCATTGATGCCTTGCTGGAAACCTTAAGTTTCCGTCACATCCACGTTACTCGAGACGAATACGCGGTCTCGCTTAACGGCATGCGCATGTTTGGTGTGCTCGATCTAGAAACCGAATTTCGCGGGGTCTGCTTCTCAATCGGCATTCGGAACGCCAACGATAAAAGCATGCGGCTAGCCTTAACGGTCGGCTACCGTGTCCTTGTTTGCGACAACATGGCCTTCATGGGCGACTTCATGCCCGTGTTTCATAAGCACACTAGACGGTTGGAATTAGTTGATGTCGTCTCAGTTGGTGTCGACAAGATCCAGCGCAATTTTGCGCCGCTTCGCCAGCAAATAACGGACTGGCAAGGGCGGCCATTGGCCGATGAGAAGGCCAAGCTGATCATCTACAACGCCTTCGTAGAATCCGCCCTGTCGATTCCAAAACATCTGGTCCATGAGGTTCACAAACTCTACTTCGAACCAACGTACGAAGATTTTCGGCCGCGAACTCTGTGGTCGCTGTCGAATGCCTTCACCTCAGCTTTCAAGAAGCTCAAGCCTATTTCGCAGTTTCAGGTAACGGCCAAACTTGGCGGATACCTGGATCGCTTCTGCCAGAACTGAAGCATCGGTTCTGGTCCACATCCAACTACAGTTGAAGGGAGAATGATAGTCATGAATGAACTACGGCAAACGCAAGGAAACGGAAAAGCACCCGACGATTTTATGATCGTCTCACGCAGTGAGAATGGATACCGCGTTTACTCGGCCCTGCATCCTGAGAACCGGCACTTGGTCAGCGGCAATAGCAATGACCCTGCTTGTACGTGCGATGCGTTCGCGGAAGATACAAGCTGCGAGCACGTTCGTGCTGTACAAGAGCGGTTCGGCGAAGACGAACGTATCGCCCAAGAGGAACGGCTGGCCATCCAAGCCGAAGGCCAGCCGAAGAAGAAACGCAAGCCAGCGAGCAACAATCTTCCGGCAATGATGACGCTAAAGCGCAGTGTTAGTCCTGACGGACGAATTGATTCGTTATCGGTCGAACTTTCCTGCCAAATCGAGCAGACATCTGCTGCTGACATCAAGTCACGTGCGGGTGCCATGCTTCGATTGCAATCAGAGATAGCCGGAGGTTTTCTCAGCGTAAACGGCAAGAGGAATGGCAACGGCAATGGCAATCGAGCCAGTAAGGCACCAGAAGCCCAGCCGATTCCTGCAAAAATGCTGAGCATCGGCTCAACCAACGGCAAGTGGGGGCCGCGCTTCTTTATCAGCTTTCAGGCCAATGGTCAGGCGCTGAAACTTTTCGGCACAACCAAGCAACTGGCCGAGGCTGTTATCGCGGCCGGTTTCAATTACAGCGAAGAAGATGTGGCTGAAGGCGTGTCTCTGAACTTGCCCTGTCGCATTGTAACGAAACCCTCCGCAGACGGCCGCTTCCTAAACATCGATCAGGTGCTGCCTGGATCAATCTCGCCGCCGCAAAGGAGGGCGTAGCGATGACGGCGGCAGCCAGCGAAAAGGAAGAACGGCTCAACATAGCCAAGACACCTCACTTGTCGTTCTCCCGCATCGACCGCTACCTTCGCTGTCCTGAGCAATACCGGCTCTACTACATTGAAAACCTGCGGCCGAAGTTTCCCTCAGCCAGCCTGCTGTTCGGGCAACTCCAGCACCAGGCACTTGCCTTCCTTCTTAAAGAGAAAGGCGATCCCGTAAAGCTGTTTCTGGCGCAATGGGAACAGGCGAAACACGCAGAACTCACCTACGGCAGTAGACAAACGTGGGAGGGCTTGCGCGATCGGGGCCGGATACTACTGGAGAAGTTCGTCAGCGAACAACTCCCGCAGATCGGCACGGTCAAAGCAGTGGAGCAGGACTTTCAATTAAACATCAGCGGCCTCGATCTTCCCTTCGTGGGAATCATCGATCTAGTCACTGAATCGGGTGGCCTGACATCGGTGACCGACTTTAAGACTTCGGCGTCGGCTTATGCCGGCTACGAAGCGATCATGTCCGATCAATTGACAGCGTACCAACTCGCGGTCCCTGAAGCTGACAAGCTCGGCCTGTGCCTGCTTATAAAGACCAAGGAACCGCGGATTGAATGGCACGTCAGCTACCGATCCGGCGAGCGGCTGGTTGAATACCTCAAGAAGGTCAAACTTGTGACGCGTGAAATCCAAGACCAGCACTTTTACAAGCGACCTGGTCAGTGGTGCGCATTCTGTGATTACTTGCCTCTCTGTCTTGGTGATACCAAGAAAGCCAAACAGACTCTCGTAAGGATCAAGTAATCTATAAGCCAGAAGTGTTAACACACATCTGGCTTTTTTCTTGGCAATACCGCTTTCTTTCTACGATGCAAATTTTTCGGCATCGATTCGTCACAGCCCTCCCCTGCCTATGGACTTGACGTATTTAATCAATGTGATTAAATCTTGCGCCAGTAGGGTCGTGGTTACTGGGGTGAGGACAGTAACCGCAAGAGGCTGAATGTCTCTGCCCAACCTTGAGAGCCCGGTCCAAAGCCGGGCTTTCGGTTTTTACTTTGGCAAAAGGTGTTTCAGGAAGGCCTGTGTTATCCGTGCTGGTACTACAGATAAGGTTTTATGGTATTGACAGGTTTTGGCGAAGGTATATGCTTTTAGTAAAGCATTAACCCTCACCATAATGAAACGAAAAACACTAAGCATTTATGTTGTCTTACTCATTCTCGGAATTTCCTTGAGTTTGTTTTATGCCTATATTCTACGAGACAGTCCTTACAAAGTTGGTTTGGGTGCTTCGTCGACGCTCTTTGAGATCTTCGCATGGGTAAGTCCGACGATATTACCAATAGTGTTCTTTTCGTGGTTTGCTTTGAGTGTCATGATTCAGATTTCGCTTAGCCCTATAAAAGTTGGACAGAAGACGCTCAGGCTCATCATTGTTCTCATCTTGCTAAGTGCGGTGATATGGATCATATATGTTCCAACCAGAGTGGCTATTTGGCTCGTTGTGGCTATGTTAATTAATGCTCCCTTTGAAGTACTCAACGAGACAAAGTATTGGATTGAGACTTTAGGGCCCTTTCTTATATCAGTGCCCGTTATAGCAACCCTTGCCGCGATACTTTTCCGGTTACGCTACTTAGTGCTACCCCAATCGAACCATGAAACGTAATTGCACTAACAGGCAAGAAAAGGCACTCAGCAGACTGATTACTTGCTCAGGCCGAAATTCTAAGACTTAGTTGCTCGTTTCGCTTATTGACATTGCACTACTTTGAAACTGGCGGGACGCGCTGTTTTTATGTTACTACCATAAAAACCAGCGCCAGAATTTAATAATCCGAAGACCTGGCGCTGAATCTGAGGATTTCCCATCATCTGCGAGTGCGTGGTGCGGAGCGCTGCCAAATCAGCGTAATAGATACCATCAGCGTTAACTGTTTCAGCACTTCTCAGCGGCACCGTTCCATCTCCTTCATTAGTACAAGTCGGATTGTACCGCTTCTCCTTCTTGTCATTCACTTCCCTGATTAAGACCACGGTGCTCAGGTTGTAACCAGTGATGGCGTAAAAATTAACACTTGTAGGTTGTGCCCAGAAATCTCTCATTGTCTGAAACCCGACTAACTGCTCATCGACCAAACTGTCGCTCAGGGTGTTAAAGGGTGCCGAGTCTCGGCGAGGCTGAAGCGGGCAAATAATATTGTCAGATCCCTGCTTTAGGTTGAATACCATGAGATCAAAATCGAGCTTTCCTTTGAACCCATCGCCATCGATGTCCGCCTCATCGATAAAATACCCTCCCCCGTTTACCTGAAAGTAGCGTTGCCCTGGCAGAAGATTGAAGAAGCCAGGGAGATTGTGAGCGGCACGTTTTACCTTACAAGCATCAAAGAACAGTGGCGCACCTAGGTCGTCGCCATAGCGCAGAACCTTGAGCGCCTTAGGCGTTCCCAAAAACGGCGCACCAAGCGTTACTAGGGTACCCACATTAGATGATCCCTCAATGTCTGACAGATACTGCTGGGCCACCAAGCCTCCCATGCTATGGGCGACTAAATCAATTGTAGATTCACCAGTCCTGTTAAGGACCTCCCTAACGAAGACCTTTAAAGCAACGGAATTCCGAGTGACGGGATAACGGAAATCGTAAAGGAACTCGTATAGGTCTACGTCTTGAATATAACCATTGGATTCAAAAAACTCTCTCAGATCATTAAGATCATCTTGACGTGGAACATCCAATATATCGACCGGTGCTAATTGCGAGGAGATGGTATCGGTGCGCGGTTGGCCACCTTCGGTGAACTCTAAATTCTCCGGGTTACCCAGGCTCCCTTTAAGCACGTCCCCGGGCCAACCTTGTCTGAGGGGGGAGGGCGATCCTATACCAAGCCTAGAGCCGCCTGTACCGTGAATAAGAATTACTGGTCGTCGGGCGGGTGGAGGGGGAGACGAAGGTGTGATGGAAATCTGCCCTGTGGCCTGTTGCGATGTCGCGCCCGCGTTATCCGTTACTTTGAGAGAAACATTATGAGTCGCGATATTCAATCCGTATGTGAAGCTGTTTGCGTTTGACGCGTTTACTCCGTCAATATTCCATTCCCACGCAACCAAGGATCCGTCAGGATCAGAACTTCGATCAGCCGAGAAGTTAACGAACACTGGACCAGTGGGGGCTGTGATATTCAATGTCTGTCCATCACTGGCTGAATTGGAACCGAGGGACATGGTAAATCCGGCAATGGGAACTTGGTTAGGCGTTGGAGTGGGCATGGGAGTAGGGTTCGAATTGATGACCTTATAGATCCTCGTTGAGCCGATATCGTTGACGAATATTGCACCATCGTCGGCCACCGCTACGCCGCAGGCGACGCATGTGGAACTCGTTTCCATGCTGTTTACGATAGTCCCTGTCAATTCATCCAAAAGGAACAGCTTTGCCTTGTTTCCATCGGTTGTATCCTCCCCAAGCACGTAAAGGATTCCGTTCCGTTCAGCGTGTATAGGATTTCTTTCCGGTAGAATAGTTTCGTTGCGCCACAAAAAGGAACCGGTATTCGATATCCCGGTGATCCTGAGTTGACTCAGGTCGAGCGACCCCGATGGATAGGTGTAGCCGAAAACCTTATCGTTAGAAAATTTGTACAAGAAAACCTCAGGCGAAGACGAAGTAAAGATCACCCCTGAGTTACAGTTGTCTTCAAAGGCTCGGACGCTGGACTGAAATGATGTGAATATGCCTCCGGCTCCGCCGACGAAGCTGTTGTTATTGGCGATAAGGGGATCAAAACTGCCGTCTGCAGGATAACGACAGTACTCGGTTCCCAGTAGTCGGTCTATTCCCACTAATCGTTGACCGCCGAATATGGTGAAGATGTTCCCACCTGGTCCTTGTACTAGGCCCCAGTCAAGCCCACCCTCATCGTAATCCTTCTGCCATTTAAGTGTTCCATCCGGCCGCAGCGCGACTATAGTCGAGGGGAAGCCATTGAACGAAAAAAAGACGCCGCTCTTGGCGAAGACTGTGCCATCAACATCGACGATCAGACCACTATTGCCGGAATAAATGGGAAATCTGGAGGGCCCAGGGCTGTTTGGAGGTATGACATCCACAGGCCAGCCAGATACTGCTGTTCCTGCTGAATCGAAGGCATAGATCGTGGTCCGTCCTTGCAGATAAACTCGATCATCTGTTCCTATCGTAATGGGAACACCTGCTAACAAGAGTTCGTTCGTGACATACGAATTATCGCTTGGCGTCTGCCAGTTTAAGACTCCATTGCTGTCTATTGAGTTAAGTCGGACACCACAGGGCCCAGTACAAATTGTACTGAAGTGAGAGCTAGCTAGAAGTAGTCGTCCTTGACTATCAATTCTCGGTTCGCCAAAGGTTGCATTGAAGAATCTTGGGTCGCTTGAGCCATCAAAAAACAGTTCCGGCACCAAAGGTGTTGCCGAAGTGGCTATCGCGACGGAAGAACGGACATGATTTGAAATAAATAAGCCGTATATTAATACAAGCAGCGAGGTTACTAATAGAGCAAGAAGTCTTGTCGGTGTTCGCGGAAAGCTGCGGCTCAGATGTCTCGGCATGGGGGAAGCCTCCTAATCTCTGAACAGAACTTTAGGTGTGGCTGTGAGAACAGAAATGCGGGCACAGTCTGAGGACAGCCAGAAGGTTAACCTAACAGGTGAGGACTATATACCGAATGAAAACAGTCGTCAATTTTTGCGGTCTGAAAGCACGGTTGTAATTACCAATTAGCTTTAACAAGAAGCTCTTCGACCAAGGCGGCTCGCCATTCTTGCCGGCGTTGCGGAAAGTCCGGGGTGTATCGAGGAGGGTCTGTGCTATCCGTGCTGGTACTACCGATGACCCTGAATATTGAATCCTTCGTGACGCATTGTTGCATTGACGCAACATGTCTTGCGTTTGTTGGGCGAAGGGACTACTATATGTAGCGGTTTACAGGCTTGTTGGAGGTGTGCGATGCAGATAGATGAGTTCGCGAAGAAACTTGCCGGTAAAGAAAACGAAGCCCATAAATTAGCCGTCGAAGCGATTGCCAAAACCGTTGGTACTACAACTTTTCAAAGTATGTTTGAACAGCAAAACAGAATGGCAGTCGAAGCCGTTCAATCCTTCATACGGGGTTCGCAATTCAGTGGGCTGCCCACGGCCACGATCACCGCCGTGAGGAAAGCGGCGGAACAAGCGACCGCCCTCCTATGTAATCCCCAAATCATGGCAAACGTCGATTCGGAAATACGCTCGCTGGTCTCGGGCATCGATCGCAACGTGTTTGCAGGATTCACGAACGATTTTCTAAAGCGCCAAGAGCAAGAGGCCCGAAAAGTAACCGAGCAATTGCTGGACCAGATTAAGCTACCGCAATTCGATTTCCAACGCTTGAGTGAGCCGCGTTTTGACCGCAGTTGGACTCCGCCTTCTATTCTTCCATTTACTCCCGAACGTCGGGAGAGCGCGACCGAGCAATTTGTGCGACGCCTCCAGGAACATCTTGATGCCGCCGAAAAGGAGGCTGAGCAATCCGGCGGGACGCGCATTGTAAAGTGCAAGGCTCCAGCCGGTGATGAAATCTTTGTAACTGAAATCTCTTTAAGAGACGAACATTTCATCCGAGTGGCAGGCGTTGATCAATTCAATCAACTGCATACATTTACGGGCCACCATAGCGCAATAGCGATAACGATTGAAGTAGTTCCTCGATCGGAGGACTTGGAAGATGACGAGGAGGAGAGTGCTCCAGTAAATTAATCATGCGGGTGTTTTTACTGAGATGGATCTCTTCCCCTTACCTGGAAAGATGGATTTCGCGCCAATCTTACCAGCTCGGATAATTGACCGTATGCATGTCCCAAGACTCCTATAAAACCTGATTGTATTTGCCATGTTGCAGAATACTCAGCCCGGATTTCTTCCGCGCGTTCCTGGATGCCATAAGGATCGAGCTTGTGAGCGAGTTTATTCCTTAGCGCGTTCAGTTTGCGAAGGATACTCCATAGACGTTTAGGTTCATCGTTCGGCAGAGTAAGCGCCTCAGCGAGGCAGAGCGCTTGGTAAGAAGTTAAATGAGCCTCATCGACAGCTGCCGGAGAGAGCACGCGCTCTGATATGAATTCCCTGATTTTTTGCTCTATCAGGAGATGTCCCTTGAGCACAACGAGCGTAAGGTCTGAGTCCATCTCCGGCATGTGAGTAAGGAAGTAACGGATGGACTCTCGCTCTTCGGGAGGCATTTCCTCGACTTGTTTCAATCTACCTTCCAGGTCAATCTTTTCCTCGGCGGACAATTCTCCCGAGGCAAGCATCGCTCCTGTTTTCGCAAGTAGCTCGTCTAATGATTTCGGTTGTTTGTTGCTTGGCATTACCACTCAGTTCCTCTCATATCGGATCCCTATAGGTGGAGCACCCAAGGCGCCAAGAGTTGCGAGAAGTTCCTGTTCTTGTTCGAGGGAGGTGTTCTCATACGGCCTAGTTGAGAATGTTACCCGCGACTAAACGGATTCAGGTTGTCAATGTCCTTTACCGTAACCTTGGTTGATCCGACAATATCTTGACGTATTTTCAGCAACAAGGTTCCGAAGAGCGCTACGTCCTCATCGTTACCACCCTTTCCGTCGGTGTCTGAAAATGCTACCCATTTATCGTACGCCCTAATGACATCATCACTGCCGTACAACAAAAGCTGGTTCCTTGCCAATATCCGTTGCCTTTGCGCTTCCTTGTCGCTTACTTCTTCGTCGTGCGTTATTCGAACCGCCGTTTCTGTGAAGTCTCGCAAGAACTCTGAGTAGGCCGCGATTTTTTGCTCTACAAGTTTCAGCTTGTACTCCTTATTTCGCTGGACGAGATAAGGAATGACCACGCCGAAGACCGCAATCAACGCGACTACGATTTCTTTATATTGCAGAAGAGTGTTCGTGTCCGTAGCCGCAGCTTCCAATAACATTAATCAACTCCCCGTTTTAAGCTTCCGGTGATATTAGGATAAACGCGAAGTCTAGCCTAATCTTTCAAACGTGATTACTGCTGGCGACCAACATGTCGCATTCCATCTAAAAAGACGACACTCCCCTATTGACGGTATTCGGAACCTAGTAAATCAGCGCTGACGCAAAGGCTCGTCGGTCACGAACGTTTACCACGAGCGAAATCTGTTTCCTAAGAATGAACCAGGTTGAAGTCCTGCCGTTTTAAGAAAGCAAACAATTGCGCTGGGGAAAGGCGCGGAGTTTTTCGCTGTGCCAAATCTCAGCCGGCCTTTAATGAATCGAATGTCACCCCGGACACAGTATGCGTGCCACCATCGCGTATCAGTGCGCGCCGGAAGCAGACATACAACTAACTCTGCGTTCGTCTGCGATTCTTCATTAAGCTTTCTTCACCCACTTGCCGATCTCGCGGCCGTACGGCGGATTCATGAACACCCGGCCTGTCCACTTCTGTTTCAAGCCGCCAGCGGCTTTGGTGATGAACCGTTTGCAGTTCGCGTTCTCTGGAGTTGCGCAAAGATCAAGTGTGAAGTGAAAACGCTGATTGAGTGCTTCAAAGAGGTTCCGTGGCGTGCTCCATTCGTCGCTCCGGCTGGTAAAGAAAACCGTATTGAACATAGCGGTGACGCTTAATAATTTGATTGGTTGGGGAAGAGGTAGTTCGGTCTATCGGTTCCGGCGCGGCTGCAATCGTTTCCACCGCTCGATGGTGATATCGAGCGCGCGACCGGTTCGGCTGCGCGTAACGTACCCGTGCTTTGCGAGCGCGGCCAACCAACGGCGAACAGTTGCCTGTCCCACGCCCATATCCTGGGCGATGGTATTGATCCGCCGAAACAGCTTGCCCGTTTTTCGATCGGCATGGACTAGCAAATACAGATAGAGCCAGATTGCAGTGTGCATCGCGCGGTAATGTTTGCCGCTGGCTTCCACAACCAAACCGCGCCAGACTGGAGCCCACCACGACCGTTTGGGCAGCATGGGCGTGTCGAATTGGAGCGGAAGTCGATAACGAAAAGGTGTTGTTTCTGCAGCCAGAAGAATTCATTGTTTTTCTGGATCATATGGATGCCGAACAGCTCAACGGTGAGAAAACGGTGCGCGGTTACAAGGTGAAGGTGAAACACAAGGCTTCACGGACTTCAGAACAAAAGAGTCAGCGTCACGCTGTCGCCCAAGTAATCCTACAAGCACTAAAGCGTCTAAAACACGATGCGTAGACTTGCTCTTCTTGATCTGTCGTGATCAAATTGTGAGCAAAACGATCGTTCATACTTCCATGGCCTCGAGAATTTTTTCATCACACGACCTTAAACAAGTTGGCATCTGGATACGGGTGTCGACGGAAGATCAGGCCAAAGGCGACAGTCCCGAGCATCATGAACGACGAGCGCAGCACTATGCCGAAGCCAAAGGCTGGAAAGTCGTTGAGGTCTATCGGCTTGAGGCCGTCAGCGGTAAGGCTGTCATTGACCATACTGAAGCCAAGCGCATGCTCCAGCATATCAAGTCCGGCCGAATCACCGGCCTTATATTTTCCAAGTTGGCGCGCCTGGCTCGCAACACCAAAGAACTCCTTGAGATCGCCGACGTCTTTCAAAAATGCCAAGCCGACTTGATCTCGCTTCAGGAATCAATCGATACGTCCACTCCAGCCGGCCGATTCTTCTATACCATGTTTGCTGCCATGGCTACTTGGGAGCGGGAAGAAATTGCCGATCGCGTCGCCGCTTCCGTACCAATCAGGGCGAAGCTCGGCAAGCCACTTGGCGGCGCAGCTCCCTTTGGTTATATGTGGCATGATCGCAAGCTTGTCGTGGATTCGAACGAGGCACCCATCCGGAAACTTCTGCACGAGCTTTTTGCCGAACACAAACGAAAGAAAACCGTCGCTCGTCTGCTCAATGAGTCGGGTTACCGAACGAGAAATGGCGCCAGATTCTCAGATACAACCGTTGACAGATTGCTGCGCGATCCAACAGCCAAAGGTGTCAGGCGAGCTAACTACACCAAGAGCAACGGAACCGGCAAGGGCTGGAGCATTAAACCAAAAGAGGAATGGGTCCTAAGCGAAGTTGAACCAATTATCTCTGAAGAGCTTTGGCAGGAATGCAATCAAATTCTCGCCGCGCAAAAGCAAAACCCACGCCGGTCGAGCAAGAAACCGGTGCAGCTGTTTGCTGGTTTCGCTTTCTGTATCTGTGGCAACAAGATGTACGTTCCTTCGAATACGCCCAAATACGTTTGCTTTAAGTGCAAGAACAAGATTCCAACAGGCGATCTCGAAGGTGTATTCCACGAACAGCTGAAGAATTTCTTCCTATCCCCGGACGACGTGAGGAAATGTCTTTCCGAAGTCGATCAGAATATGAAGCGAAAAGAAGAAACGGTCGCCTCATTGATCAAAGAACAAACCAAAGTTAGAAAAGAAATGGATGTGCTCTTTCGCCTTTACGCCCGGGACAAAATCAGTGCTGACGGCTTCGCCAGCCGAAACAGACCCTTGGAAGAGCGACTGAACCAAATTGACGACCAACTTCCCTACTTGCAAGGCGAATTGGACTACTTAAAAATCCAGTACCTCTCCCGAGATCAAATCCTTACTGAAGCAAGAGATATTTACAGCCGTTGGCCTGAACTGCAGCGAAATGAAAAGCGCTCCATCATTGAACACACCCTGGACCGCATTGTCATTGGCAAAGACGATATAGACATCGAATTATCGTATATTCCTTCCTCTAAATTCATGCCAAATGGGCAACAGAACGTCACGGATTCATTGCAGCCGCCAACATGAACGAGGCGGGAAACGTCAGCGACATTGCAGCGCGGCTGATAGTTACCTTTTGATCTTCCAATGGTTGCCGCAAAACTTCCAGTACGCTGCGATCAAACTCCGGCAACTCATCGAGGAACAAAACACCCTGATGCGCCAGCGAGACTTCTCCCGGTCGTGGCACTGCCCCGCCGCCTATTAATCCTGCATCGCTAATGGTGTGATGCGGAGAGCGAAACGGACGGGCAGTAACCAGTCCGGCCCGACCAGTCAAGCCTGCAACTGAATGGATTTTTGTTAGTTCCAATGCCGCTTCAAATTCCAGAGGCGGCAGAATCGTCGGCAGCCGCTTGGCCAACATTGTCTTCCCGGAACCCGGCGGGCCAATCAGCAGAATGTTATGCGAGCCAGCGCTGGCAACTTCCAGCGCGCGCTTAACTGAAAGCTGGCCGCGCACTTCACGAAAGTCGACGTTGTAATGATCGGTTTGCCCCAGGATTTCATTTGGATCAACACGCAATGGCGCAGGTGGCTTTTCTGAACGCAATGCAGCAATCAAGTCCACCGCGCTGCGCAGATCGGCAACTGGATAAACATTCACACCCGAAACCACCGCTGCCTCCTTGGCATTCTCGTCCGGCAGAATGACGTGCTTGATGAGCGCGTCCCGCGCCAGGATCGCGATCGGCAACGCACCTTTAATTGGACGCACCCGGCCGTCAAGCGAAAGTTCACCCACACACAGCATATGGATGAGGTTGTTCTGCTCAGCCAGATCGCCGTTAGCGCCAAGGATTCCCAGCGCGATGGGCAGATCGAAACTTGCGCCTTCTTTGCGAACATCGGCCGGAGCCAGGTTGATCGTGATTCTCTGAAACGGAAAAAAGAATCCGCAATTGCTGATCGCAGCCCGAATGCGTTCACGCGACTCGCGCACCGCAGCATCGGGTAGCCCGACGATCGTGACGGCGGCAGGCGACTCAGCCTCGCCGCGCACGGGAGTCAAGTCAACTTCAATGTCAACGAGATCTGCATTGATGCCATAGACGGCCGCGGACAGAGTGCGAAAAAGCATGGGAGAAGCTCCCTCTGCAAAGACGGTGAAGATCGAAGAGCATTTTGTAAGCGGCGATTGAGGGTGAAAACGAATCGAGCGCGCTAGCGACATCCGAAAGCGCGCTCAACAAGGGTTTGCCATCTTCGCAAGGGGACGAAGGGCATCCATGGGAATTTCAAATTATCTGCGGCGCGACGGAGCAGCTGCTGCCGCCAGCGGAAGCCGAATTTCCTGGCCGGCGCGAAGTTCCGCTTCGGGAGTAACGCCGTTCAATCGAGCAACTTCATTTGCATCGAGATTGTGAGCCGCAGCGATGCGGGCTATCGTGTCGCCTTTGCGCGCGCGTACTCTGCTTAATGCCGGTGCGGCTGGTTGATCTGTCGTGCCAGGTTTAGCTCGTCTCCAACTCGTCAGGCGAACGCCACTGTTGGGCACCACGAGTTTCGTAGTTGCCTTCAAATCGACCCCGCTGTTCATGGCCTGGAGTTGGGATACGCTGACTCCAGTGCGATTCGCTACGGCCTGGAAATCTTCGCCAGGCGCTACCGAAATCACGCGCGCTGAGTCGCGCCGTTCGGCGGGAATGCGCTTCAGAATAGCGTAAAACTGTTTGCCTTTCCCCGCCGGTACGCGAACGTTGTATGCCTCGCCTCGCGGGGTAACATCCCGTCGCAGTTCGGGGTTAAGACTACGAACATAATCCACGCTGGTGTCTGTCGCCTCGGCAACCAGTTGCAGACTTGTAGAGTTTGAAACCTGCACCACGTCATAACCCAGCGGCGCATCAGGCCTAATGCCTTTGAAGCCGTACCTCTCGGGATTCTTTGCAATCAGGATCGTGGCGAGAATATTGGGAACGTAGTTGCGCGTTTCCTGATAGATGTAAGGATAGATAGCCCAAAAGTTTGCCGTGCCAGCTCGCGCGATTCCACGATCGACGTTGCCCGCCCCGGTATTGTAAGCAGCCATCGCCAATTCCCAGTTTCCGTTGTAACGGGTGGCAAGGCTCTTAAGGTATTTGGCTGACGCGCGCGTGGCCTGTTCATAACTATTGCGCTCATCGATCCAAGCCGTTTGCTTCAAACCAAACTGCCGCCCCGTTCCGGGAACAAACTGCCAGAGTCCGGACGCTGCCGCCCATGAAACAGCCTTCGGTCGCCAGGCACTCTCAACCTGGCCCAGCCAGCTGATGTCGACTGGGACGCCCTCCTCCTTGAAGATCTGGCGGGCCATCTTCATGAACTGCCCGGATCTTCGCAGGCCTGATTCCATCGTCGTACGACCGCGACCTTGATAATAATTAATGTACTGTTGGATCAGTGGATTGATTGTAAAAGCGAAATTTACATTCTGCTTTGCTTGTTCAAGTGCCAGCACATCCGCGTCAGAAACATTTTGTTCTTCCGGAGTCAGAACAAGTTTACTGAGCTCATCAAGCGGCGAAGGCTCAAACTTCTGCTCGCGGAATCCGATTTGTGGTGGATCAGCTTTCTGGGGAGCCGTGGTCGCGGAATTGTTTTGGGCCACCAGCTCAGAGATGTTGGTTTGGATCGGAGTTCGGCCAAGCGGGACTTCCTCGCGGTAAATCTTTTCGACCAACTCTAGATAAAAAGTTTGTAGTCGCTGGCTCGCGCGCACATCCAAACCCGATTCCAGGATCGAGTCAACCGCTTTATCAAACTCGTCACGGGCTTGTTCGCGCTTATTGTCTTCGAGATTTAGCTTGCCCTTGCGGAAATGGTCTTCGGCTTTAGAGATAACTTCCCCGACCAGTACGTCGCTCTTCTCTACCTCAGTGGGAATGGAACGCGCGGACGAGCCGGCTGGAATCTGTGCAGACACGACGGTAGCGGAAGCAACAAGCAGCGAAATAAGTGTAATCCGCTTCATGGGGGTCGCAAAGCTCATTGTCATTAACCGTCGTTCTCCTTGAATACTACTACGAATACTACTACGAAATTCCAGATCGATTTCCCCGGGGTTTAAGCACCTTCCATTTTTGCGAGGGTTTAAGGCTCCTCTTGCATGGCTGGGAAACGC
>Ga0184619_10000041_pt1 | contig 37171 bp, 38 predicted proteins | sample PLM0_60_b1_FD_133146 | JGI IMG/M metagenome (GOLD analysis project Ga0184619, IMG submission 133146) | Groundwater sediment microbial communities from an aquifer in East River, Colorado, USA - PLM0_60_b1 | ecosystem: Environmental > Terrestrial > Soil > Riparian zone | place: USA: East River...
ACGTTCAATCTGCTCGCGCTGTACGTGTTCGGGCCGCAGGTGGAAGAGCGGATGGGCGGCGGGGCGTTTCTGCGGTATTACCTGCTGTGCGGATTGGGAGGAGCCGCGCTATCCCTGATCCTGGGCTGGAGCTTCGGCCGGCTCAACCCGGTCATCGGCGCATCGGCGGCGGTGTACGGGGTGCTTTTGGCGTTCGCGTGGGCGTCGCCCGACCAGCCGATCTACGTGTTGCTCCTGCCGGAGCCGATCCCCGCGAAGTGGCTCGTGACGTTCATCGTGGCGATCTCGCTGGTGCTCGCGCTGCTGCCCACGAGTGACGGCGTCGCGCACCTGGCGCACCTCGGCGGGTTCGCGACCGGGTTTCTGTACCTGAAGGTCGCCGACTGGCGACTGGGACGCGCCGAGCGCCACCTGCGCCGCGCGTCCCAGCCGAGCGTGCTCGTGCACCCCGGGCGTGCGGCGCGGGCGAGCGACGCGCCGAAGCCGCCGCGCCGGGCGGAGCGCGACCCGGCGCAGGCGGAGATCGACCGCGTGCTCGACAAGATCTCGGCGCGCGGCATCGAGAGTCTCACCCCCGCCGAGCGCCGGTTCCTCGCCGAGATGAGCCGGAAGATGCGCGACCACAACTGAGGCCCGCCGCACTCGGACCGCCACCGCCCCAAAAGTCAAGACACACGGCAGGCGACGCGCGCTTGTCTCCGGTGGGCCCAATTCCCAAATTGGGGCCGGCCGCTCCATGCTCGTCAACCTCGTGCCGGAGTTTCTCGCGGCGCTCGCCGCGCCCGACCGCGTCGCGGCCTACCACGATTATCTCGAGCGCCACCAGCCGGTGCTGCGCAGCTACTGGCGCAACTACGTGCTCGACCCAACCTCGCCGCACGCGGAGCAAGTGATCGCGGCGGCGCTCCGTGCCGACCGGGCCGACCTCGAGCGGCTGCTCGAGGATGTGGACGTCGCCGCGATCGCGGAAGATGCGCTGCAGCGCTCACTCGAGCGCTGCGAGGCCGATTGCGCGGTGGACCTGTACCTCACGGTGGGCGTTGGCGCCGCGAACGCGGGTGAGTTGGTGGTCGGCGGTCGGGGTATCGCGTTCGTCTGTCTCGAGCACTTCACCGGCCGGGCTAATCCTCAGACGTACGGGATGGGGCTCGCGCCGCACCTGTTGCCGCTGTGGATCGCGCACGAGGTGGCGCACGCGGTCCGCTACACGTCCCCGACGAGCCGGTCCGACTTGAGGGGCCTGGTGGCGGACCAGCGTGGCTACTACGACTACTGGGACACCGGGAGCCGGGCGTCCCTGCGCGAGCTGCTGGCGAACGAGGGCGCGGCCGTGGCGGCGGCGCAGGCCATCGCGCCCGGGTTCGAGCCGTGGGAGTACTTCGGCTACACGCGACGGCAGTACCGCCGCATCCGGGAGCTCGACGCGTTTCTGCGGCGCACGGCGGCGCCGCTGCTCGACGAAACGGGTCTCGGACTGCGGCTGCGCTTCCTGTCGGGGGGCATGAGCCCCGCCGCCCGCCTGATGGGCGGCAAGGTGCTGCCGGAGCGCTCGGGGTACTATCTCGGCCTGCGGTTGGTGGAGAGCTACCTCGCCGAGCGGGGGCTCCCGTCGACCGTGCGCGCAGCGGCGCAGGAATTCAAGACGGCGGAGGAGCGCGCCCTGGGGATCCAGACCGCATGAGCCCGCGGCCGCGGGCCGAGCGCCGGTCGAACCGCACGTTGCGCGAGGTGCTGGACGACTTGCTCGCCCACACGCGCGACATCGCTCGCCGCGCGAAGGAACTGAGCCCGACGGAGTTCGACTACGCGCAGCAGCGGCTGGAATGGCTCGCCGACGAAGTGTGGCGGGTGGCCACCGGCGGGGCCCCGCTGGATGAGCCCTGAGGGGTTCCATTTGGCGGGCCACTTCGCGGCCTTGACACCCGTCGGAGCGGCGGGCAGGTTAGCACCCCATCGATACGGTTCCGTAGGAGCTACCCGCAGACGCGGGACGGCCTGGCTCTTCACCCCCTCAGCCATGCTGCTCTCAACACCGCATTCGTGACAGCCGGCAGGTGAACTCGTGGACCCCATCCGGATCGGGAGGTAGTTATGGCAGCGGATTTCTTCCTTGGCGAGTCTCTGGTAGGCGACGGGAATGAGGTCGCCCACATCGATCTGATCATCGGGTCGAAGTCGGGCCATGCGGGGCATGCCTTCGTCAGCACGTTGGCGAACAACACCGACGGTTTCACCAAGCTGCTCGCCGTCGTTACGCCCAACCTGCCGGCCAAGCCCGACACGCTCCTCTTCAACAAGGTCACCATTAAGAACGCCACCCAGGCCGTGCAGATGTTCGGCCCGGCGCAGGCGGCGGTCGCGCGCGCGGTGGTCGACAGCGTGTCCTCGGGTGTCATCCCGCGTGACAAGGTGGACGACTACTGCATCCTGGTGGGTGTGTTCATTCACTGGGAAGCGAAGAACGACAAGAAGATCTTCGATTTCAATTACCGGGCGGTGAAGGAGTCGATCGAGCGCGCCCTCAAGGGCCAGCCCAAGATCGACACGGTGATCTCCCAGGCGAAGACGGCGTCGCATCCGTTCGCGGGTGGCGCCGACAAGGGGTGATCTCGCCGGCGGTCGCCTGATCCCACGTCGAGGGGCGGGACTGCCGCCCCTCGACTGCTTTTCGCGCCCTGCGCCGACTCATCGTGGAGCATGAACCCTGATGCGTAAGCTGCTGCTCCAGCTCGACAGCTCCAAGCTGCCGAGCGTGTTCGACCGGGTGGTCGCCTACGACGGCGGCGCCGAGGAGGTGCTGAGCTACGGCGGCATCACCACAGCGGACGTCCGCGACCTGATCCACGGCTGCATCTTCACCCGCGGCCCCAAGGACCTGAAGAACACCGCTGTGTTCGTCGGCGGGGCGGACATCGCGACGGGCGAGCAGCTGCTCACCGCCGCGACGCACGCCATGTTCAAGCCGTTCACCGTGTCCGCGATGCTCGACTCGAATGGCTCGAACACGACGGCGGTCGCCGCGGTGGCGAAGATGGTGCAGGCGGCCGGAGATGTGCGTGGCAAGCGCGTCCTGATCGTCGCGGGGACCGGGCCGGTCGGGATCCGGGCCGCCGGACTGTTCGCCAAGGCGGGGGCGGACGTGTGCATCACGTCGCGTAAGGCGGATGCGGGCGAGCGGGCGCGTGACCTCGTGCTCAAGCGCTTCGGCGGGACGGTGCGCGCGATCGCGATGCCGGATGCGAAGGACGCCATCCGCGCCTGCGAGCGCGCGGAGCTGCTCCTCAACGCCGGACCCGCGGGGGTGATGCTCGTTCCGAAGCAAGCATGGGTGAGCCGCCCGGGGCTCAAGGTCGTCGCGGACGCCAACGCGGTTCCGCCGCTCGGCGTGGAAGGCGTCGACGCCATGGACGACGGAGTCGCGAAGGAAGGGGTGATCTGCTTCGGCGCCCTCGCCATCGGGAACCTCAAGATGAAGGTGCACAAGGCGTGCATCGCGCGCCTGTTCGAGCGCAACGACCTCGTGCTGGACGCCGAGACCATCGCCGACGTCGCGCGGGAGTTGATGGCGCGGAAGCCGTGACCCGATGCCGCGCGTCATCGGCATCGACCCGGGGACGGTGAGCATCGACGTGTGCGGACTCGACGACGGCCGCGTATTTCTCGACCGCTCCTGGCCTACCGCCGACGCGCTGGCCGACCTGGCGCCCTTCATCGCCGCGCTCGAGGGAGCGGGGCCGCTGGACCTCGTCGCCGGACCGTCCGGCTACGGGCTCCCGGTCACCCGCGTGCAGGAGGCCAGCGACGAGGACCTGCGACTCGCGTTCCTCGCACCCCCCGGCGAGCCCGGGGGCATCGGCGGACTGCGGGCCCTGGTGCGCGCGCTGGCGGGCTCCACGCTGCCGGTCGTGCTCACGCCCGGCGTGGTGCATCTCCCCACCGTGCCGGCGCACCGCAAAGTGAACCGGGTGGACATGGGCACGGCGGACAAGGTATGCGCCGTCGCGCTCGCCGTGGCCGAGCAGGCCCGGCGGCTCGCACGCCCGCTCGCCGCAGTATCGCTGGTGCTCCTCGAGCTGGGCGGCGCCTTCACCGCCGCGGTGGCGGTGGCGGAGGGCCGGATCGTGGACGGCGTGGGGGGCTCGGGCGGCCCGCTGGGGTTTCGGGCGGCGGGAGCGCTCGACGGCGAAGTCGCCTACCTCGCGGGCGCCGTGCCCAAGGCGCTGCTGTTCCGCGGCGGTGCCGCGGCCGCCGCGGGCTGGGACGACGCGACCGGGTCGCCTGAGCGGCTGGCTCACCCGACCACGCCGGCGGAGCGGGTGGCCTGGGAGGCGTTCGTCGAGGGGGTCGTGAAGACGGCGGTCGCGCTCGCCACCTCGGTTCCCACCCTCGAGGAATTCGTGCTGTCGGGCCGGCTCGCCCGGATCGAGCCGTTGGGACGCGCGATCCGCGAGCGACTCGACCCGCTCGCGCCAACGCGCGTGCTCGAGGGGTTCGCGCGCACGGCAAAGGAAGGGGCGCAGGGAGCGGCGCTGATCGCCGACGGACTGGCCAGCGGCACCAACCGCGAGCTGGTCGAGTTGCTGGCGATCCGCGAGGCGCGCGGCACCGTCCTCGACCACCTCTACGTGATTTCGCGCGAGCAGGCGCGCCGCCGCCTGGGGCTCACGTGACGCGCGTCCTGCTCGCGGGGGTGTCCACGCGGGGCTTCGCGCAGTCGGCCGCCCGCGCGGGGTACGACGTCGTCGCGGTGGACGGTTTCGGAGATCTGGATCTGCGAGCCTGCGCCCGCGAGGTGCGGCTGGCGCGGGTGGGTGACCGGTTCAGCGTGCGCGCGGCGCTCGCCGCCGCGCGGGACGTGACGCGGGACGCCGTTTGCTACGTCGCGAGCTTCGAGAACCATCCCGCCGCCGTGCGCTCGCTCGCCGCCGGCGGCGCGCTGTGGGGCAATCCGCCCGCCGTGCTCGCGCGCGTCCGGGATGCGGGGCGGCTGGCGCGAGCGCTCGCGGCTCGCGGCTTCCCCACACCCGCCGTCCGGCGCACGGCGCCCCGCGGCAGCCTCGGGGGACGCTGGCTCGTGAAGCCGCGGGCCTCGGGCGGCGGCGACGGCATCGTCGGATGGCGCGGCGGCCGCGTCCCGGCGGGCAGCTACCTGCAGCAGCGAATAGCCGGGGTTCCGGGGTCGATCGTGTTCGCGGCGGACGGCCAGCGCGCGGTTCCGCTCGGCGTGTCGCTGGCGCTCGCGGGCGACCGTGCGTTCGGGGCGGCGGGCTTCCGTTACAGCGGGAGTATCCTGGTGCGGCCCGAGGAGCTCTTGTTCGGGAACGCGTGCCGGCTGGCCGCCGCCGTGACGGAGGAGTTCAGGCTCGTGGGCGTGAACGGCATCGACTTCGTCGCCGCGCGAGGCGTACCCCGCGCCGTCGAGGTCAACCCGCGCTGGACGGCGTCGATGGAGCTGGTCGAGCGGGTGTGCGGTATCTCGATCTTCCAGACGCATGCGCGGGCCTGCGCCGGTGCCCTCCCCGACGTCGACGTCGTCCGGTCGAGCGTTGCGGGAGCGCACGGGAAGGCCGTGGTGTATGCGCGCCGTGACGTGACCGCCGGCGATACGCGACGCTGGCTCGACGACCCGGACGTGCGTGACGTGCCTGCCGTCGGCGAGCCGATCGGACGGGGCCATCCCGTCTGCACGGTGTTCGCGCGGGGTGCGGACGTCGCGGCCTGCCACGCGGCCCTCGCGCGGCGTGCCGCCCAGGTATACCGCACGCTCGCCCGTTCCGAGGCTCGCACCGCATGAGCGCGCGCGACCTGGAGCACGTCACCTGTCTGGGCTGCGGGTGCGCGTGTGACGACATCACGATCGTGGTGCAACGGGGACGGATCGCGGAGGCGCGGAGCGCGTGCGCCCTGGGCGTCACGTGGTTCGGCGACGGGGCCGTCCCCGCGGAGATCCGCGTGCATGCCCGCACCGCCTCGCTCGAGCAGGCGCTCACGGAAACTGCGGGGCTCCTCGCCGGCGCGAAGCGCCCGCTGGTCTACCTCGCGGGAGACATTTCCTGCGAGACGCAGCGCGAAGCGGTGGCCATCGCGGACCGGCTGCATGCCGCCATCGACAGTCTCGCGGCGACGGCGGCCGTCGGCGTGCTGGCGGCCCAGCGCCGCGGGCGGGCCGGTGCCACGCTCGGCGAGATCCGCCAGCGGGCGGATCTCGTCGTCTTCTGGGGCGTCGATCCAGCGGAGCGGTACCCGCGATTCGCGTCACGCTATGCCGTGGAGCCGGCTGGCCTCCAGACCCCGAGCGGCCGGAAGAGCCGCACCGTCGCCGCGGTGGACGTCGGCGCGAGTCGCGGACCCGCCGACGCGGACATCCGCGTCGCACTCGGGGCGGCGGAGGAAGTGGATGCGCTCGGCGTGATGCGCGCGACGGTGCAGGGCCGCGCGGCGGAGTACGGCGGGCGGTTTGGCACTGCGATCGATCTGGTCCGCCGGATGACGCAGGCCCGCTACACGGCGATCGTGGCCGACGGGGAGCCAGGCCCGATACCATCCGACCGCGACCGCGCCGAGGCGCTGGTCACGCTGGCCCAGGCGCTGAACGGCCCCACCCGGTGTGCCCTTGCCACGCTGCGCGGCGGCGGCAACCGCTCCGGCGCCGACGCCGTGCTGACCTGGCTGACGGGATTCCCCTTCGCCGTGGATTTTGCCCGAGGGCATCCGAGCTACCGCCCGAGTGCAGGCGCCGCAGCCCTGCTCGCGGCGGGAGAGATCGACGCCGCCTTCGTGGTCGGCGCCGCCGCGACGCTGCCAGAGCCCGTGGCCGAACGGCTCGCCGCGGTGCGCACTGCGGCGATCGGGCCGCGCGCGAGCGCCGCGACGTTCCAACCCGTCGTCGCGATCGACACGGGCGTGGCGGGCATCCACGAGGGAGGCCTCGCGTTCCGGATGGACGACGTCCCCCTGCCGTTGCGGCCGTCGCTCGAAGCCCCGCACGCGGCCCTGGCCACGGTCCGCGCCCTGCGCGAGCGGCTCGGCGCATGAGCCAGCCCACGCGGCTCCGCATCGCGGGCGGGACCGTGTACGACCCCGCGAACGGTGTGGACGGGGCGGTGCGCGACGTGTGCATCGAGGGCGACCGCATCGTGGCCGACCTGCCGCAGGGTGCGCCGCGCCTCGACGCCCGGGGGATGGTCGTCATGCCCGGCGGCGTGGACATCCACGCGCACGTCGCGGGGTCGAGCGTGAACCACGCGCGCCGGCTGCTGCCGGAAGAGCACGCCGCCGATCCGGTGCCCGCACCCCGGCTCGAGGACGGGGCGCCGGCGCGCTCCGGCACGGGTGGCACGCTGCCGAGCACGTTCGCGACGGGGTATCGCTATGCGGGGCTCGGGTACACGACTGTCATGGAGGCTGCGGTGGCGCCGCTCGCGGCGCGGCACGCGCACGCCGAGCTCGACGACACCCCGATCATCGATGCCGGGTTCTACGTGCTGCTCGGCAACGACGACTACCTGCTCGACCAGCTCGCCCGTGGCGAGGGGGCGCGGGCGCGCGACTACGCCGCGTGGCTCGTGGGCGCTGCCCGGGCCTATGCGATCAAGATCGTGAACCCCGGAGGCATCGCGCTGTGGAAGGGGAGCGGGGAGGTGGGGCGGCGCAACGTGACCGGCCTGGACGAGTCGCTGGGCTCGAGCACGGTCACGCCAAGAAAGATTCTCGAGGCGCTCGCCGGTGCCGCGAACGCACTCGCACTGCCGCACCCGGTGCACATCCACTGCAACAACCTGGGGCAGCCGGGGAACGCCGCGACAACGCTCGAGAGCATGAAGGCCCTCGGGGGGCAGCGCGCCCACTTCACGCATCTGCAGTTCCACAGCTATGGCGGGGAGCGGGGCAAGGCTTGGCAGTCGGCGGCGCGGGAGGTGATCGAGTACGTCAACGCGCACCCGGAGACGAGCGTGGACGTGGGTCAGGTGATGTTCGGGCCCGCGACGACCGTCACCGCGGACGGGCCGGTCGAGCACCTGTTGTACACGAGCACCGGGCGGAAGTGGGTGAACGTGGACATCGAGCTCGAATCGGGCTGCGGCATCGTGCCGTACGCCTACAAGGAGCGAGCGGCCGTCGCCGCGTTGCAATGGGCGGTGGGCCTCGAGCTGTTCCTGCTCGCCAAGGACCCCTGGCGCGTCGTGCTCTCCACCGATCATCCGAACGGCGGCACGTTCCTGTCGTATCCCGAGCTGATCCGGCTGCTCATGGACCGGGCGTATCGTGACGAGCGACTCAAGGGTGTGAACCACAAGCTGCTGGCGGAGAGCGCCCTGCTCGATGGACTAGCGCGCGAATACACGCTCGGCGAGATCGCGATCGTCACGCGGGCCGGCCCGGCGCGACTGCTGGGCTTGACGAGCAAGGGACACCTGGGGCCGGGCGCAGATGCGGACGTGACGATTTACGCGAACGACGCCGATCGAGCGAGGATGTTCGCCACGCCGCGCTACGTGCTCAAGGCGGGGACGCTCGTCGTCGAGGAGGGGCAACTGCGACGCGCGCCCGCGGGGCGGCGCCTGGCCGTGCGGCCCGAGGTCGACGCGGCCGCGGCGAAAGACGTGAAGCGCTTCTTCGATCGGTACGCCAGCGTCTCGTTCGAGAACTACGGGGCGGAGCCGGTGGCATGAAGATCAACGGGGTCGCCATCGAGGACACGTTCGCCGAAGCGTTCACGATGCGGGTCGCTCGGCTCGTGATCACGGGACGGACGGCGAAGTGGGCTCGGGAGGCTGCGACCAAGCTCACCGGGTTCGCGACGTCGGTGATCGGGTGCAAGTGCGAGGCGGGCATCGAGCGGGAGCTCACGCCCGCCGAGACGCCCGACGGGCGACCGGGCGTCAGCGTCTTGTTCCTGACGATGGACAAGGAGAGCCTCCCGCAACAACTGATCGTGCGGATCGGCCAGACGGTGCTCACCTGCCCGACGACTGCGTGTTTCGACGGGCTGCCGGATGTTCCCGACCGGCTGGCCGTGGGGAAGGCGCTGCGCGTGTTCGGCGACGGGTTCCAGGCGAGCAAGGTGATCGGCGGGAAGCGCTACTGGCGCCTGCCGGTCATGGAGGGGGAGTTTCTCGTCGAGGAAACATTCGGGATGCTGAAGGGCGTGGGCGGCGGCAACTTTCTGATCCTGGCGGGCGACGCCGATGCGGCGCTCGCGGCCGCGGAGGCCGCTGTGGACGCGATGACGAACCTCACCGGCGTCATTCTGCCGTTCCCTGGCGGTGTGGTGCGGAGCGGCAGCAAGGTCGGCTCGAAGCGTTACCGGAAGATGGTGGCCACGACCAACGACCCGTTCGACCCCACGCTCCGCGCGATCACCGAGTCCCGGCTCCCCGAGGGGGTGAACAGCGCGCTCGAGATCGTCCTGGACGGGACGGATGGCCCCGCGATCGAGGCGGCGATGCGCGCCGGCATCCGGGCGGCGTGTCGGTCGGGGGTGCACACCATCACGGCGGCGAACTTCGGCGGGAAGCTCGGGCCGCATCACTTCCACCTGCGGAAAATCCTGGCATGAGCGACGCGGTGACCCTCACGCTCGCCGTGCGCCCCGCCCACGCGCTGGTCGCGGACTGCATCGCCGCCGACCGGTTCGCGGGGCTCGACGCGAAGGAGATCGCCGGGCTGCCGGTCATGCACGGCGGTCGGCCCGGCCGGCTGGGCGATTTCTTCAAGGTCGAAGGCGGGCGCTCGCGCGTGGTCCGGGTCGATGGCGATCTCACGCGCCTGGAAGCCATCGGCGCCGGGATGGCGGGAGGCGAGCTGACGATCGACGGAAGCGTGGGATGCGATGTGGGGGTCGGGATGTCGGGCGGCCGCATCGACGTACACGGCGACGCAGGAGACAATGCGGGTGGCGCACGACCGGGCGCGGCGCGAGGGATGACGGGGGGCGAGATCATTGTCCGCGGCAACGTCGGCGACGAGGCGGGTGCCCGCATGCGGCGGGGCCTGGTGGTCGTGACGGGCGACGCGGGACGCGGGACGGGTACCGGGATGATCGCGGGCACGGTGGTCGTGTTCGGGAAGACGGAGCCCGGCACCGGACGGTTTCTCAAGCGCGGCTCGATCGTCGCCTTCGAGCCGATGGAGCGACCAGCGACGTTCCGCTATGCGTGCACCTACCGGCCACCCCACGTGGCGTTGCTGCTGCGGTATCTGCGCGCGCACGCCGCCGTCCCCGTCGCCGACCGGCACGTCGCGGGCCGGTACGAGCGGTATTCGGGAGACCTCGCCGAAATCGGCAAGGGGGAGATTCTGCAATGGGCGGGGGAGTGAACGGCACGGGACTCGGCCTGAACGAGCGGGCCTGGCGGATCGCCGACGGTATGACGGCCGGCGCCGACGCGCTGCGCGTCGCGGTGCGGGCGCTCCCGGGAGGAGCGCGCGTGATCGACGCCGGTATCGACACGCCCGGCGGCTACGGGGCCGGACTCGCCCTCGCGGAGATCTGCATGGGGGGCCTCGGTCATATCGACTACGCGCCGACCGTGATCGGCACCGACATGTGGGCGGGGGTGCGGGTGTGGACGGACCACCCGACGGTGAGCTGCATGGCGTCGCAGTACGCCGGATGGGCCATCCAGGTCGGGAAGTACTTCGCGATGGGGTCGGGGCCGCTGCGCGCGCACGCGCGGGTGGAGAAAGAGCTGTTCGGGAAGCTGGGCTACCTGGAGACGGCGCGGCGGGGCGTGCTGGTGCTCGAGACCCGCACCGCCCCGACGGACGACGTCGCCGGGTGGGTGGGTCAGAAGGCGGGACTCGCGCCCGCCCATCTCACCCTCGTGGCGGCACCCACGGCGAGTCTCGCGGGCGGCGTCCAGATCGCCGCGCGCATCCTCGAGACGGGGCTCCATAAGATGGACGCCCTCGGCTTCGACGTGAACAAGATCGTGAGCGGAATCGGGACGGCGCCGGTGGCGCCGGTCGCCAAGAACGACCTGCGGGCGATCGGGCGGACCAACGACTGCATCCTGTACGGCGGGCGGGCGCGCTACACGGTGAACGCCGCCGACGCGGAGCTCGCCGAGCTCGTACCCAAGATTCCCGCCGCGGCGTCCAAGGACTACGGCACGCCGTTCTACGACATTTTCAAGCGGTACGATGGCGATTTTTACAAGATCGATCCGCTGCTGTTCAGTCCCGCCGAGGTGTGGCTCACCAGCGTGCAGAGCGGAAAGACGTATCACGCCGGGCAGGTGAACCCCGAGGTGCTGCGCGCGTCGCTCGTTGAGAGCTGAGACACGGCGCCCTCACCCATTCCACCAGAAGGAGCGATCCATGCAGCGTTCGTTGCAGCACCTCGTCGCCCTCGCCGCTCTCGTCGTCGGGGCCGCGTGCTCGAAGCCGGCGCCCCAGCAGCAACAGGCCGCCGCGGCGGACCTGTCGGTGTTCGCCACCGGCGGGGTCACCGTGCTCCTCGGAACGAAGACCAACTAGCGACGGTGCGGATCGCGATTCTGGCCGCGCGGCAGGGCTGGCACACCGAGCAGCTCTGCCGCGCGCTGGTCGAGCGGGGACACGAGGGGCGCGTGCTTCCCTACGAGGGGCTGGTGGCGCGCTTGGGCGGGGCCGGACCGAGCTTCGCCGCCGCGGGAGAGGATCTCGCGTCGTGCGACGCGGTGCTGGTGCGGATCATTCCCGCGGGCTCGCTCGAGCAGATCATCTTCCGGGTGGACGCGCTGCACGCGCTGGAGGAGCGCGGCGTCCCCGTGATGAACTCTCCCCGGGCCCTCGAGCGCACCGTGGACAAGCTGTGGACGACCGCGATCCTCGAGCAGGCGGGGTTGCCGGTGCCCGAGACAATCGTGTGCGAGCAACCCGACGCGGCGGTGGCGGCGTTCCGCGCGCTCGGAGACGTGATCGTCAAGCCGCTGTTCGGCTCGATGGGGCTCGGGATGGTGCGAGTGAGTGACGAAGCGATGGCGTACCGCGTGTTCCGCACGGTGGAGACGATCCGCGGCGTATATTATGTGCAGCGCGCGATCGACCACGCGGGCTGCGACGTGCGCGCCTTCGTGGTGGGCGAGCGCGTGGTCGGCGCGATCGAGCGCTGCGCGCCCGGTTGGAAGACCAACTTGGCGCGCGGCGGGCAGGCCCGAGCCGTCACGCTGTCCGCAGAGCGGACGGAGCTGGCGCTCGCCGCCGCCCGAGCGGTGGGCGCCGACTACGCCGGTGTCGATCTGCTCCCGGCGCGTGACGGCACGCTCTACGTGGTCGAGGTGAACGGGATCCCCGGATGGCGCGGCCTGCAGGACGCGACGTCGAGCGACGTCGCCGGAGCGATCGTCGAGCACCTGCTCGGACGCGTGGCGCCGCGGTGATCCCGGTGCTGCGGGCAGCCGACGTCGGGGCCGCGGCGCAGCTCGCCTGCCTGCTGGAGGCGAGCGCCCCCAAACCCGGGAATGTCTCTCCGGGCGCGGCGTTCCACGACACGAGTTACGAAGACTTTCTCGCGAGCGCCGCGGCCATCGGCCCCGCGCTGGCCGCCGCCGGCGAGCACCCGCTGGGCGCCACGATCCGCGCGGCCGTCGAAGCCACTGCCCGCTGGGCGCCGTCCAATACCAATCTCGGCCTCGTGCTGCTCCTCGCCCCGTTGGCCCGCGCGGCACTGCGACCGGGGCGCGCGCCGCTGCGCGAGCGGCTCGCCGTCACGCTCGCCGAGACGACCATCGCGGACACGCGCGACGCCTATGCCGCGATCCGACTCGCGGCGCCCGGCGGGTTGGGCCGGGCGAACGAGCAGGACGTGTCCGGCACGCCGACGGCGAGCCTGCGCGAGGTCATGGCCCTCGCCCGGGACCGTGACGCGGTGGCCCGCGAGTACGCGACCGATTTCCGCACGACGTTCGAAGTCGGCGCGCCTGCGCTCAGCCTCGCGCTGGCCGATCGACTCGGCTGGCGGGACGCGGTGGTCCAGGCGTATCTCACGCTGCTCGCCGCCGCGGCCGACACCCACATCGCGCGCAAGCTCGGGAGCGAGGCGGCAGTGACAGTGCAACGGCAGGCCCGCGCGGCGCTCGACGCCGGCGGCATCCGCACGGCGGCGGGGCGGGACGCGATCGCGGCGCTCGACCGCGCACTGCGCGACGAGGCGAACACCTTGAACCCGGGGGCCACCGCCGACCTGACGGGCGCGGCGATCTACGTCGTGCTGCTCGAAGGTGGGTGGGGACGCCGGAGTGGGGGGGCCGATGGCCGCACGTAAGGGGTTCAAGGTGTCGGTGACGAAAGACAATCACGTCTTCGCCGCCGCCCACTTCATCACGTTCCCAGGACACCGCTGCGAGCGGCTGCACGGCCACAACTATCGCACGCGCATCGTCATCGAAGGCGGCCTCGACCCCGAAGCGCACTACGTGTTCGACTTCTCGGTGGTGAAGCAGCTCATGAAGCGGCTCACCGACGAGATCGATCACAAGGTGCTGCTGCCGCTCGAGAACCCGAAGATCCAGATCCGCCAAGACGGCGAGTCGGTGAGCGTCGCCGTTCAGGGGACGCCCCGCTACGTCTTCCCGCGCATCGACTGCGCGCTTCTCCCCGTGCCCAACACCACCGTCGAGATGCTGGCGCAGTACCTCGCCGGACGCGTGTGCAAGGAGCTCGCGTCGTCCGGGGGGGTCGACCTCCGGGCGGTCGAGATCGAGGTCGAGGAGAGCTTCGGACAATCCGCCACCTACCGCGAGTCGCTCGGGTGACCCCCCCGCGGCGGCGCCCTGGCTCCCCGGCGCCGGGCGGCCGCGATGTCATCCGCTGCGAGCCGACCGTCGTGCAGCGCGGTCGCCACCAGCACGGCGTCGAGCCCCGCGTCAGCCAGCCGCTCGAGGTCGAGCGCCGTGCCGACGCCTCCACCCGCCAGGAGCTCCACGTCCGCGTGGGCACGCCGCAGCGCCTCCACCAGCAACGGGTCCACGCCTTTCCCGCTCCCGACGCGCGCGAGATCGAGCACGAGGACGCCCGAGGCGCCGGCGGTCACGGCCGCGCGCGCCAGCTCGAGCGGCGTCCCCTGAGGCGCGGCACCCCCGAGCCCGCACGGCTCACCGTCCCGCAAGTCGAGGGAGAACACCACGCGCTCCGGCCCGACCGCCCCGGCCACGGCCGCCAGGACAGCGAACGACGGCAGCGTCTCGAGACCCACCACCACCCGCTGCACGCCGTCGCTGACGAGCTCGCGCGCCCGCTCGGGCGCGGCGACCGCGGCGTCCACCAGCAGGCGGCCCCCGAGCCCGGCGAGCTCTCGCAGCACGGCGTGTTGCACGGCGCCCCCGGCGATGGCGTCGAGATCGGCGACGTAGCACTCGTCGCAGCCGAGCCCATCGCGAAACGCGCGCGCCAACGCGAGCGCGTCGCCTGTCTTGCCAGCGGCGACGAGTCGCGACCGAACCGGTGCGTACCTTTCGCGTCGGCCGCCGCGCGCCAGCACGGCCCGCCCAGCGCTCAGGTCGAGCACCGGAATCACCCGCACGTCACGAGCTCGGCGCGGGACGCATGAGCGGCGTGCTCGGCTGGGACATCGGCGGCGTCAATACCAAGGCCGCGCGCGTCGCCGACGCCCGCGTGCTCGACGCGCGCGTCGCGCCCTACGAGCTCCAGCGCGATCCGGCTGCGCTCGTGCCCTTGCTTCAGCGTCTCGCGCGCGACCTCGGTGCCGGGCCCACCGACGCGCACGCCGTCACCATGACGGCCGAGCTGTCGCAGCTGTTCCGCACCAAGCGCGCGGGCGTGGCGTTCGTGGTGGACGCGGTCACGGCCGCTTTCCCCCATGCGTGCGTCCGGGTCTGGAGCGTGGACGCCCGCTGGCGCACCCCCGCGGAGGCGCGCCGCGAGCCGCTGGCGGTGGCGGCGGCGAACTGGGCAGCCACGGCACACATCGTCGGCCGCTCGTTCCCCGACTGTCTGCTGATCGACGTCGGCTCCACGACGACGGACATCATTCCAATTACGCACGGCACACCGGTGGCCCTCGGCTGGACCGATGTCGAGCGGCTCCGGGAGGGCGAGCTGGTCTACACCGGCGCCCTGCGCACGCCGATCGAGGCCATCGCGTCGACGGTACCGGTGCATGGGCGGCAGACCGGCGTGTCGGCGGAGGGGTTCGCGCTGGCGGGCGACGTGCACCTGTGGCGCGGCGAGCTCGCGCCCGCCGACTACTCGGTGCCGACCCCGGACGGGCGCCCGGCCACCAAGCCCTTCGCCGGTGAGCGACTGGCGCGTGTGGTGTGCGGCGACCGCGAAATGCTCGACGACGCAGACGTCGGCGCGATCGCGGACGCGCTGTGGGGCGCGCAGGTCACGCGCATCGGTGAGGCGTTGGACCGGGTCCGCGCGCGCCAGCCGACGCTCGGCCGCGTCGTGGTCACCGGTTTGGGGGACTTTCTCGCCGCCGCCGCCGCGCAGCGCGCCGGGCTTCAGGTCATCCATCTCTCGGATACCCTTGGCCCGGCGGCCCGACACGCCCCCGCAGCGGCCGTCGCGCTGCTGTTTGCTTCATGATCCGCGAGACCCCCGTGGTGCATACGGTCGTCAAAGTCGGCGGCGGACTGCTCGCCAAGGCCGGCGCCTTTGAGCTGGTCATCGAGGCCCTGACCGCGTTCCGACCCGGCCGGCGACTGGTCGTGGTGCCGGGTGGCGGGCCGTTCGCCGACGCGGTCCGCCAGATGTTCCGGCGCATCAAGATCGGGGAGGACGCCGCCCATTGGATGGCGGTGCTCGGGATGGACCAGTATGCGCACGCGCTCGCGGCCCGCATCCCGGACGCGGCGCTGGTCGAGTCCGCCGCCGGGATCACGGCGGCCCTGCAAACCGGGCAGCTGCCGGTGCTCGCGCCCTACCGCTGGCTCCGAGCGGTGGACCCGCTCCCCCACTCCTGGGACGTCACAAGCGACAGCCTCGCCGCGTGGCTCACGGGCGCGTTAGGCGCGCGGCGCGTCGTGCTCATCAAGCCGGCCGACCAGGACCACGAGAAGCTCGTCGACTCATACTTCCTCCGCACGCTGCCGCCAGGCGTCGAGCACCTGATCGTCACGGCGGACGACTTGGGACAGCTCGACCTGGCGCTGCGGGAGAACCCCGACCGGAACGCGGAGCGCCGGAGAGACCAGAGCTCGTAGCGCCGCCACCCGGGGGCGCGACACCCGGCCGATGCGCCCGCCGACGCACGCCGCTCCCCGCACCCCCACGACATCGGCGCCGAGCGCGCGCGCGACCACGAAATCCGCGCCGGACAGACTCCCGGCGAGCGCGGCGAACAGCCCCGCCTCATGCGCCGCGGTCACCCACCTGGCCACCGAGTCCGGCGACGCGAGGGCGAAGAGGGGAACCTGCTTGGACGCGGTGTCGAGGAGCACGCCGACCGCACCCGTCAGGGCGGCGACGGCCACGAGCCGCGCCGGCGCGAGACTCCCCGCGCGGCGCCAATCTGCGTAGGCGACGAGCACCACCCCCGTCGTCGCGCCGCCGGTCCCGCCCCTCGCCCCGCGACAGGCCGCGGCGGCGAGCGCGCGCGCCCGACCCTCGGTCGGCACGCCCGCGAACCCGACCTTGACGAACGCCAGGTCGAGCAGCGCCGCCGCGCCAGCGCGGCGCGCGAGGGCATCCTCGTTCACGGCGTCACCCAACGCGGCGCTCGTGGGGCGCGCGGACCCCACCGCCTCCCGAATCGCGGCCAGCACGCCGAGCGACACGGGGCCGAGCGCGCCGCGTCGTGGGTCTTTCGCGTCGATCACATCCGCACCGCCCGCACGCGCGGCGCGCGCCTCGCCGGGTCCCGCGACGCTGACAAGAAGCCGCATTTCCGGTCGCTCCCTTGTGGCCGTCCCGAAGCCGCCGGTAGGTTAGGCTTCCGGAGACGCGATGTCAAAACGACAGCCCAATGAAGTGTCGCCAGCGACGCCCCAGACCGAGGGTGACGCCGCGCGGACGGTTTCGCTTGCCGGAAAGGCGGCCCTCATCACGGGGGCGTCGAGCGGGATCGGGCGCGCCATCGCCGTCGCGTACGCCGCGGCGGGCGCCGACCTTGTGCTCACGTACCGGGTGAACCGCGACGGCGCGGAGGAGACCGCCCGGCGGGCCCGAGAGCTCGGGCGCCGGGTGGAGGTGACCCGCGGCGACGTCGCCGAGTCCGCCGACCTCGACGGACTCGCGAACACGGCACGCCGCACCTTCGGCCGCGTCGACGTGTGGGTGAACAACGCGGGGGCCGACATCCTGACCGGCGACGCGGCGCGCCTCTCCAACATCGAGAAGCTCGACCGGCTGCTCTCGGTCGATCTGCGCGGGACAGTCCTCGCCTCCTGGAAGGCCGTCGAGCTGATGCGCGCTCAGCCGGGGGGTGGCGTGATCCTCAACATGTCATGGGACCATGTGCTCTCGGGCGGGATGCCCGGTGACTACGCCCAGGTGTTCTGCGCCGCAAAGGGGGGCGTGTACTCGTTCAGCCGCGCGCTCGCCCACTCCGTCGCGCCGCAGATCCGCGTGAACATCCTCGGTCCGGGCTGGGTCGAGACCGCGTACGGGAGCGGGCTCGACCCCGCGGTGAAACAGCGCATCACGGCGACCATCCCGCTCGGGCGTTGGGGCACACCGGAAGAGATCGCCCACGCCGCGGTGTACCTCGTCTCGGACGCCGCGGGGTACGTGACCGGCCAGATGCTGATGATCAACGGCGGGGGCGTGATCTAGCCCCCGGACAAGGAGACCGCCATGGCAGCGAAAGAGCCTACGTACTCCGATGCGCAGATCGAAGCGAAGCTGAAGGACTTGCCCGGCTGGTGGTACGAGGACGGGTGGATCCGCCGCACCTACAAGACGGATGGCTGGCCCACCACGCTGTTGCTGGTGAACGCAGTCGGCTACGTGGCCGAGGCGGCGTATCATCATCCCGACCTGTCCGTGACCTGGGGACGGGTAATCGTCAAGCTGCAGAACCACGCGGCGGGTGGCATCACCGACAAGGACTTCGAGCTCGCGCGTAAGATCGATGAGACGGCCCTGTGGCGCCCCACAGGCGGCGCGCTCGAAGGGACGCCCAACAAGTTCGTTCGCTCGGGCGACCCGCGGTGACGGCAGGTCCGGCGGCGGCCACGCCGCGCCGCGTGCTGTTCGTCACGGGGAAGCTCGCCGAGCCCGCGCTGCGCCGGACCATCACCCAGATGGCTCCGGCGTTCGCATGGGAGGTGGCCGTCTTGAAGATCACGGTCGCCGCCTTGATGACGACCGCGTGGATCGCGCGGTTCCTCGAGGTCCCCGGGGACACGGACCTGATACTCATCCCCGGGCTGTGCGAAGGCGACCCCGCGGTGATCGCGCAGCGCGTGGGCGTCCCCGTCCAGAAGGGCCCGAAGGACCTGCGACAGATCCCCGAGTACTTCGGGCGCGCGGCCGCGGCGCGCGACTATGGGGCCTACGACATCGAGATCGTGGCTGAGGTGAACAACGCGCCGCGGCTCGCGCGCGAGGCGATCCGCGCCGAAGCGGAGCATTACCGGACCAGCGGCGCGGACGTCATCGACATCGGCTGTACCCCCGGACGCGAGTTCCCCGGGCTCGGCGACGTGGTGCGCGAGCTCGTGAGCGCAGGGATGCGCGTGAGCGTCGACTCCTTCGACCCGGCGGAGATCCGGACGGCCGTGGGCGCCGGTGCGGAGCTCGTGCTCAGCGTCAACGGCTCGAATCTGGACGTCGCGCGGGACATCGCCGGGACCAAGGCACGCGTGGTCGTGATCCCCGACTTCGGCCAGGGACTCGACACCCTCGAGCCGAGCGTCGCCGCGCTCGAGCGGTGGGGCGTGCCGTACGTGATCGACCCGGTCATCGAGCCGATCGGGTTCGGCTTCATGCGCTCGCTCGAGCGATACGCGGAGGCGCGCCGGCGCTACGCCGGCGCGCCCCTCTTCATGGGAATCGGCAACATCACCGAGCTCACCGCCGCCGACACGACCGGCGTGCACGCGCTGCTCGTCGCGATCTGTCAGGAGCTGGGCGTGCGTGCCGTGCTCACGACCGAGGTGATCCCCTGGGCACGCGGCGCGGTGCGCGAGATCGACGTGGCCAGACGCCTCATGCACCACGCGGTCACCCAGAAGACCCTCCCCAAGGGCGTGGACGACCGGCTCGTCACCCTCAAGGACCCGGCGATTCTCGTCTATACCGAAGCCGAGCTGCGAGAGCTGCAGCGCGCCGTCACCGACCCGAACTTCCGCATCTTCACGGACCGCGACACGATCACCGTGTTCAACAGCGAGACGTTCGTGCGCGGCACGGACATCCACGAGATCTTCGCGCAGCTCGACGTGGACGAGGCAAGCCACGCGTTCTACCTCGGCCGGGAGCTCACGAAGGCCAAACTCGCCATCACGCTGGGGAAGACGTACCGCCAGGAAGGCGCGCTCCAGTGGGGCTACCTGACGCCTCCGGACGACCGTGGGCCCGAGCATGTGAAGCTGACGCAACGGTCCGCGCGCGTCCGCTCGCGCGCGGGGCGCGCCAAGGGGAGCCGATGAGCGCCGTGGCACCGCTCGTCCATGAGCTCGTGCCCGCCCCGGACCCGCTCGCGACGTGCGCGCGCTTCCAGGACATGCCCTTTCTTCTGTTCCTCGATAGCGCGACCGATCCGGATCACTTGGGGCGTTACTCGTTCCTCGCGGCCGACCCGGTGACCGCCGTGCGCTCGAAAGGCCAGCTCACGCAGCAGCTCGTAGACGGGCGCTGGACCCGCGTCGCCGCCGACCCGCTCGCGCACGTTCGAGCGCTCCTGGCGCCGCACGCCGCCGCACCGCTCGCGGCCATCCCCCCGTTCCAGGGCGGTGCTGCCGGCTACGTCGGCTACGACTGGGGCATGATGCTCGAGCGCATCCCCCGCACGCGCTACGACCACTCCCGCGTCCCCGACGTGCTGCTCGGCCTGTACGACTGGGTGATCGCGTGGGACCACGCGGCGGGGCGCGCCTGGGTGATCTCGACGGGGATTCCGGAGCGGGGCATGGCCCGAGAGCGCCGCGCAGCCCGCCGGCTCGCACTCGTGAAGGATCGGCTGGCCGAGCCGGGCGCTGAGGGGCTCCCTGCGCGACAACACGACGCAGTCGCTCCGGGAGCCTCCCCGCACCCGGCTCGAAGGTTGGCCGCTCCCTCGTATCCGGTGCCCGGTATCCCCGGCGTCCGGTCGAATTTCACGCGCGAGGGTTACCTCGACGCCGTCGCGCGCGTCATCGAGTACGTGTACGCCGGCGACATTTTCCAGGCAAACCTGTCGCAGCGGCTCGAGGCGCGACTCGTCGGCACGCCGCTCGACCTGTACGGCCGCCTGCGCCGCAGCAACCCGGCGCCGTTCGCCGCGTACCTCGACTTCGGCGACGTGGTGGTGGCGAGCTCCTCCCCCGAGCGCTTTCTCCGGGTGGAGCCCGACGGCCGGGTGGAGACGCGCCCGATCAAGGGCACACGGCCGCGCGGGCTCGGTCCCGAGCACGACGCGGCCCTCGCGCGGGCACTGGCCGAGAGCGAAAAAGACCGGGCGGAGAACGTGATGATCGTGGACCTGCTGCGGAACGACCTGTCGCGCGTGTGCCGGCCGGGAACGGTGCGGGTGCCCGAGCTGTTCGCGCTCGAGCACTACGCGACGGTTCACCATCTCGTCTCCACCGTGGTCGGCGAGCTCGCGCCGGAGCACGGCCCCGTGGACCTGTTGTACGCGGCGTTCCCAGGCGGCTCGATCACCGGTGCGCCAAAGGTCCGGGCCATGCAGATCATTGCGGAGCTCGAGCCAACGCAGCGTGCGGTGTACTGCGGTTCGATCGGCTATCTCTCCCGCACGGGCGCGTTGGACACGAGCATCGTGATCCGCACCTGTCTCGTGCTCGGGCGCGACGTGTACTTCCAAGTCGGGGGCGGTGTCGTGGCCGATTCGGACCCCGGGCAGGAGTACCGCGAGACGCTCGATAAGGCAGGCGGTCTCATCGCCGCCCTGGCACCATGATCCTGCTCATCGACAACTACGACTCGTTCGTCTACAACCTGGCCCGCTACGTGCGCGAGCTGGGAGAGCAAGCCGTTGTGCGACGCCACGACGCTACGTCGCTCGAGGACATCGAGGCGCTGCGACCTTCGCACATCATCCTCTCTCCTGGGCCTTGCACGCCGGGGGAGGCCGGGATTTCGACCGACGTCGTGCGGCACTTCGGCTCCACCACGCCAATCCTCGGTGTCTGCCTGGGCCATCAGTGCATCGGCGCCGCCTACGGGGCCGGGATCGTGCGCGCCGGGCGTCCCATGCACGGCAAGGCGTCTCGGATCCACCACGACGGACGCGGCGTGTTCGCGGAGCTCCCCAATCCCTTCCCGGCGGCGCGGTACCATTCGCTCGTCATCAGCCGGGCCGGCTTGCCTGCAGCACTGCGCATCACGGCCAGCGCCGAAGACGGCGAGATCATGGCGGTCGAGCATGTACGCCATCCCGTGATCGGGCTGCAATTCCATCCTGAGTCCGTGCTCACGGAGCACGGGTACGTGCTGCTCGATCGGTTTCTGCACGGCGCCGCGGTGCCGCGCGGCGCCCTTCCCGACCGGGCGGACGGCGCGCGGACCGCAGGCGCGGCCCCGGTCGTGGAGCTGGTCCCGTGATCATCGAGTCCATCCTCACGACGATGGATGCGCGCGGCGCGGTCAACTTCGCGCCCATGGGTGTGGAGTGGGGCGACGACGAGATCATCATCAAGCCCTTTCTCGAGACGACGACCTTCCGCAACCTCGAGGCGACGCGGGCGGCCGTCGTGAACCTCACCGATGACGTGATGGTGTTCGCGCAGGGCGCGATCTCGAACGTGCAGTTCCCGGCCATCCCCGCCGAGGTGGTGCGCGGCGTGGTGCTCGAGGCCGCGTGCTCCTGGCGCGAGGTGGAGGTGCGCTCCCTGGATGCGACACCGCCGCGCGCGCACATCACGACGGGGGTCGTGCATCGCGGGGTGCGGCGCGAGTTCCTGGGGTTCAACCGCGCCCGCCACGCGGTGCTCGAGGCGGCGATTCTCGCCACGCGCACCCACCTGTTGCCTCCCGAGCAGATCCGCGACGAATTCGCCCGCCTCCAAGGGATCGTGGACAAGACCGCCGGCCCCCGCGAGCGCGAGGCGATGGCGCTCCTCACCGACCACGTACGCCGCGCGCCCCGCCCCGCGGAGTCCGCGGCGCGATGAGGGGCGCGCTGTTTGTCGAGGCGCCGGCGCGGCTGCATTTCGGCGTGCTCGACCTGCGAGGCGACCTGGGGCGCCGCTTCGGCGGGATCGGTGCGGCCGTCCCGGCGCCCTCACTGCTGCTCGAGGCTCGGCCTGCCGCCCGGCTCGAGGCCGAAGGACCGGACGCAGCCCGCGCGCTCGAGTTCGCGCGCCGTTTCGCCACGCACCACGGGCTCGATCTCCGGCTCCGCTTCTGCGTGCATCGCTCCATCCCCGCGCACGCGGGGCTCGGCTCGGGCACCCAGCTCGCACTGGCCGTCGCGCGGGCCAGCGCCGAGCTGTCGGGTCTCGCGACCGAGGTCACGGCCCTGGCGCGCGTGGTGGAGCGCGGGCGCCGCTCCGGCGTCGGCACGTGGACGTTCGCCCACGGCGGGTTCGTGCTCGAGGGCGGACGCACCGGCGACGCCGCCCGGATCGCCCCGCTGCTTGCGCGGCTGCCCTTTCCCGAGGGGTGGCGCTGCGTCGTCGCGGTGCCCCAGGGCAAGCCGGGGCTCGCCGGCGACCAGGAGGCGGCGGCGTTCGCCCGGCTCCCGTCCCCGAGCGCGCGCGACGTGGAGCGCGTGGCGCATCTCGTGCTGATGCAGCTCCTGCCCGCACTCGCCGAAGCGGACCTGGGGGGGTTCGGGGCCGCGCTCGAGGAAGTGCAGCGGATCACGGGAGGTTGGTTCGCGTCAGCTCAGGGCGGGGTGTTCGCGCCGGGCGAGACGGGGGAGCTGGTCGAGCGGCTGCGGGCATGGGGGGCGGTGGGCGTGGGCCAGAGCTCGTGGGGGCCGGCCGTGTACGGCATCGTGAGCGACCAGGCCGCGTCCCGGGCGCTGGCCGAGCGGGTCCGCGGCGTGCTGGGGCCCGGGGGCGCGGCCTATGAGGGGGGTTTCAGCACGGCGGGTGCCCGCGTGTGGCGCGCTGCGGACGCCGTTCCAAGCTGAAAAGCTGCCGTTTTCGGCCTGATTGACAGTCGCCCCAACGACTGATTGACAGTCGTGCGAACGCGGGATATAACCCTTATCCCGGGATATTAGGCGCTATCCCTAATAGCAGCAGTAATAGCAGCAGTCCCAGACGTGAGGTAGTTGGACGTTGGTTGTCGCCTGTGGGGAGCGTGGACCTCCGGAGGTGTGCGGGGTCCCGGCACTCCACCAGGCAAGAGTTTCGGGTCGGCCGTTTTTTCACACCCTCATCCTCAACATGAGGTCAGTTATGAACCGATTCAAGCTGTGGTCCGGTGGGCTCGCGACGAGTCTGATGGTGCTCGTCACGGTGTCCGCCGCAGCGCAAGGCGCGGGAGAATGGACGATGACGGGTCGGACGCCCGACCTGCAGCGTTATAGCCCCCTCACCCAGATCAACAAAGCGAATGTGAAGAGCCTCAAGGCCTCGTGGACGTTCTCCACGGGCGTTCTCAACGGCCATGAGGGGAACCCGCTGGTGATCAATAACGTGCTGTACGTGCACAGCGCGTTTCCGAACATCGTGTTCGCCCTCGATCTGACGAAGGAAGGCGCACCGATGATCTGGAAGCACGTCCCGAGTCAGCCGGCCGAAGCGAAGCCGATCGCGTGTTGCGATCTGGTGAACCGCGGCCTCGCCTACCATCCGAGCGGCAAGCTGTTCATCGAGCTGCTCCACGGCGATCTGCTGGCGCTGGACGCAAAGACGGGCAAGCAGCTGTGGCGCGTGCCGAACGCCGACTACAAGACGGGCTCGACCATGACGAACGCCCCCATCGTGATCAAGGACCTCGTGATCGCGGGCATCTCGGGCGGTGAGTTCGGCGTGCGCGGCCGCGTGACGGCGTACGACGTGAACAGTGGCAAGGAAGTGTGGCGCGGTTATTCGACGGGTCCGGACTCCGACGTGAAGATCGTGGGCGATGCCAACCCCAACTATCCGTCGATGCGCGGCAAGGACCTCGGCGTCAGCACGTGGCAGGGCGACGAGTGGCAGCACGGCGGCGGCACGACGTGGGGCTGGTACTCCTACGATCCGCAGCTGAATCTGTTCTACTACAGCTCGGGCAACCCGGGGACGTGGAACCCCGATCAGCGGCCCGGCGACAACAAGTGGTCGATGACAATCTTCGCCCGCAATCCGGACAACGGCGAAGTGAAGTGGGCGTACCAGATGACGCCGCATGACGAGTGGGACTATGATGGCGTCAACGAGAACGTCCTCGTCGATCTGACGATCGCTGGCAAGCCGGTGAAGGCGCTGGTGCACTTCGACCGCAACGGCTTCGGCTACACCGTCGACCGGACGAACGGCAAGGTGCTGGTCGCCAAGCCCTACGGGCCGGTCAACTGGGCGTCGAGCATCGATCTCACGACGGGCGTCCCGGTTCGCAATCCGACGTTCGGGACCACCTCGAAGAAGAACACCGAGGGCATCTGTCCCGCCGCGATCGGCTTCAAAGATCAGCAGCCCTCCGCGTACTCGCCGCTCACCAAGCTCTTCTACGTCCCCACGAACAACATCTGCATGGACTACGAGGGCGTGGAAGTGAAGTACTCGGCCGGGCAGCCCTACGTCGGCGCGATCGTGCGCATGTTCCCTGGCCCGGGCGGTAACCGCGGCCGGTTCATCGCGTGGGATCCGACGACCGGGAGCATCAAGTGGGAGGTCAAGGAGAACCTGGCGGCCTACGGCGGCGCGCTCGCGACGGCCTCGGGCATCGTGTTCTACGGCACGATGGAAGGCTGGCTCAAGGCAGTGGACGCGCAGACCGGAACGCTGCTGTGGAAGTTCAAGACGCCCTCCGGGATCATCGGCAACCCGATGACGTACCTGGGGCCGGACGGCAAGCAGTACGTCGCCGTGCTCTCCGGAGTGGGCGGCTGGGCCGGGGCCGGTGTGGCCCTCGGCATCGGCCCGGAGGACCCGACCGCCGCGCTGGGCGCGATCGGTGCCTTCGGTGACTACATCAACATCAGCAACGCGGGCGGCACACTGCTCGTGTTCGCGCTGCCCTAACGCAGGAACAGGGTAGCACCACACGCTGACACGTTGGAACCCGGTGCCGGAGCGTCTTCGCTCCGGCACCGGTGTAGTATCATGGGGCACCGCGCTCACCTTTCGCCGCATCCGCAGGGAGTACTATGCGTCTCACCGGAGTAAGGCTCACGGGGGCGCTGCTCGTCAGCGCCGCCGCCGTTGCCCTCATGGCCAGCGCGCCACGACGGCCCTCGGAGCTACGGGTCTGCGTCGACCCGTACGACATGCCCTTCTCCAACAACCAGGAGGAGGGGTTCGAAAACAAGATCGCCCACCTCGTCGCCCAGGATCTGAACGCCACAGTGATCAACTATTGGTGGCCCAGCCGGCGTGGCGTCCTGCGCAACTCGATCCTCGGCGGATTCTGCGACGTCATGATACAAGCGCCGGTGGGTCTCGACCCGGTGGCGACGACCAAACCGTACTACCGCTCCACGTATTACTTCGTGTACCGCGCCGACCGTGGGCTCAAGATTCGCTCGCTCGACGACACCGTGTTGAAGCACCTCAAGATCGGCGTCAACCTGATCGGCTACGATCAGACCAACACTCCGCCCGCCCACGCGCTCGGGCCACGGGGCATCGTCGGCCTGGTGGGTTTCGGCAACTTCCTGAACCCGGACCCGAAGGCGGACCACCCGGAGGACATCATCAACGCCGTGGCCAAGGACTCGATCGACGTGGCGATCGTGTGGGGGCCCAAGGCAGGCTACTTCGCGAACCGCGCGGCGGTGCCGCTCACGCTGGTCGCGCTGCCCGACTCGGACCCCGTGTCGGGCATGCCCTTCGCGTTCGACATGGCGATGGCCGTGCGGCACCGCGACAAGGAGCTCAAGGCCACCCTCGACTCGGTGATCGACCGCCGGCGCGCCGACATCATCGCGATCCTGCAGCAGTACAACGTCCCGATGATCGAGCGGCGCGGCGCGACGGCGCCGGCCATGCCGGCCCACGACGGCGTGGTCGACAGCCTGCTGGTGTCGGACTCGATCTACCAGGGATGGAAGTGGTGGCACGTCTACTGCTTCCGCTGCCACGGCGAGGACGCGATCGGTGGTATCAACCCGTCCGCGCCCGACCTGCGCTGGGCGCTGAGCGCGAGCGGCGCCAACTTCCCGCGCGACAGCTTCGTCTACACGGCCTGGAACGGCCGGCCCGCCAAGGGCATGCCGGCGTGGAACGTGCTGCTCGATTCCGCGGCGATCAAAGAGCTCTACCTGTACGTGAAGGCGCGGAGCGACGGCTGGCTCAGGCCGGGGCGGCCGCACCGCGCCTCCGACCTGCCGAAAAAGAGTCCGTGATCGGGAGCGCCGGGAGAGCGTGGCGGGCGGTCTTCGCCGTCATGGTGGCGAGCGCCGCCCCCGACCCGGCGCGCGCCCAGCAGCCGCTGACGCGCGACCAAGTGCTGGCGGCACTCGCCCTCGCCAGCCCGGAGCACCCGGCGGACTTCACCGGCAAGGACCTCTCCGGGCTCGACCTGTCGGGCGTCGACGTCAAGCGCGCCAACCTCACGAACTGTCGCCTGGTACGCACCAACCTGGCGAAGGCGCGGCTCTTCTCCGCCACGCTCACCGGCGCGGTCGCGACGGAGGCGGACTTTACCGGTGCGACGCTCGACCTCGCCGTGGCATATCGCGTGGACCTGCGGCGCGCCATCCTGCGGGACGCGAGCATTTTTGCCGTCATCCTCTACGGCGCCGATCTCTCGGAGGCCGATCTGAGCGGCGCCCGCCTGATCGGGCCGATGAGCAGCGCGACGGCCCGGCGGGCGAGATTCATCGGAGCCGACCTCGGCGCGGACCCCGGCAACCAGTCGATGGGCATCATGCGCGTCGACGCGACCGGCGTGGATTTCAGCGGCGCGGACTTCACGGGCGCGAACCTGCGCAAGATGCTGCTCGTCCGGGCCAACCTGACGGGCGCCGACGTGACCGATGCCGACGTCACCGGCGCCGACTTGGCCGGCGCCACGCTCACGGGGATTCGCGGGTGGGACCGCCTCCGCGGCCTCGACCAGGCCCTGCATGTCGACCAGGCGATCCGCCCCACGGGCTCGAGCGACCCGCAGCTGTACGTCAGCAACGAAATCCCCAACACCATCTCGGTCATCTCACCCCGCACCAACGCCGTGGTCGCGACCATCCCGGTGGGCAGGCGGCCGCGCGGCATGGCGCTGAGCCCGGATCGGCGCACCGTCTATGTCGCCCTGGGGCAGGACGACGCCCTCGGTGTGGTGGACGTGGCGAGCGGCAAGATGACGCGGACCGTCCCTGCCAATCGCGATCCCGAGCTGGTGGTGATCAGCCCCGACGGGAAGATCGCGTACGTGTCGAACGAGGAGATCGCCCACGCGTCCGCAATCGATCTCTCGACCGGCAAGGTCCTGTTCTCGACCCCTGTGGGCGTCGAGCCCGAGGGCGTGGGCATCACTCGCGACGGCACGAAGCTGTACGTCACCGCGGAGACGAACAACACCGTGTCCGTGCTCGACGCCAAAACGGGGCGCCTGCTGCACACCCTGCACGTGGGCGACAACCCGCGCACCGTCGCTTTCACGCCCGACGGCTCCCGTGCCTGGGTGTCGGCCGAAGCTGGCGGGAACGTCACGATCATCGACGTCGCGACGGACAGCGTGCTCGGACAGTTCCCGATCCGCGACGGCAAGACCAAGCCGGTCCGCATTGCGTTCTCGCCCGACGGACGCCTCGCCTACATCACGGAGGGGGCGGCAGCGAGCGTCAGCGTCGTGGACGTGGCCCGTCGGACGGTGATCGATTCGATTGCGGTGGGGCGGCGACCCTGGGGGATCGCGCTCTCGCCCGACGGCCGCTGGCTCTACACGGCTGACGGGCGCTCCAACACGGTGTCGGTGATCGACACGGCAGTGCGCAAAGTGATCACGGCCGTCCCGGTGGGCGACCGGCCGAACGATCTGCTGTACATCCCCTAGCCGAGGTCGTCGTCCCCCCCCCCCGTTGCGGTGCCGCCGCACTGACGACCCCTCCCAATACCGAAACCCGCCGGCGCCTGGGTGGTACCAAGCGTCATGACACGCACCGCAAAGCACCCGTGGGCCGCGCTCCTGCTCCTGGCGCTGGCCCGATGCTCGGATCAGCCCGTCCAACCGGAGCTCATCGAGCCGAAGGCGCGCCTCGTCCCACAGCCGGGAGGGCTGTACTGCACGGAGCCCGACGCGAAGCTCAGCTCGGGGGCGCTCTTCAGAGTCTGCGTCGACCCCGAGAAGTGGAATGGGGATCTCGTGATCTTCATCCCCGGCTATCACGACCCCGCAAGTGCGCCGAGGTTGCCCGACGACTTCTCCGAGACGCCGGTCTCCGTACTGTTCAGCGAACTTGGGTACGGCTTTGCGACGACCAGTTTTCGCGCGACTGGCCTCATCGAACCCGACGCCTGGATCGGGGGGGACCTGCTCGAGCTGGTGGCGACGGCCAAGACTCTGCTCTCCAACACCACCGGTCGAGCGACTCGTTACGTATACCAGACCGGGGGATCGCAAGGTGGATTAGGCACCGTGCAGGCGGTCGAGCAGTACCCCAACACGTTCAGTGGCGGGTTGGCCGGGTGCGGGCCGATCGGGGACTATCGAAAGCAGATTGCGTACGTCGCGGACTTCCGAGCCGTCTTCGATCACTTCTATGCGGATGTGATCCCGCAATGGCCCGTGTGGCGGCAAGGCCTGCCGGCGGACCCCGGCTACATTGATCCAAACACCTGGGGAACCGCCGAGCAAAACAGCGGGAGAGCCCTCGACGACCCGAGCAACGCCGATAGAATCCGTCAGGTGCTGGCCGTGACCCACGCCCCGATCGATCCGGGTGACCCCGCGTCGACCAAGGCGACGACGCTCGGAATCCTCTGGTACAGCTTCCGCGGCACGAACGACGTCGTCGCGAAGTCGGGCGGGATGCCGTACAGCAATCAGGGTCGGACCTACAGCGGCTCGCTCGATGACGCCGCGCTCAACCGAGAGGTGCAGCGCTTCCAATTCACGTCGGATGCGGCGCGGCTCGCCAAAGTGCAGACGTCCGCGCGGCTGCGGCGACCGCTGGTGACCATGCACACGACCGGCGACCCGATCGTCCCGGTGTGGCACCAGTCGTTGTACCGCAGCCGGCTGTCGCTCCTCGGCCGGTTGCTGCATACGCCGATTACCGTCAATCGGTACGGGCACTGCAATTTCACCGATGCCGAGCTGCTGGCAGGCTTTGCGGTGCTGGTGCTCAAGGTGAGTGGTTACAACCTGCTGGTCTCGAACCGCGTATTGCCTGATTCCAAGGCCCAGGCGGAGCTCCTGCACCTCGCTCAACGACACGGCGCCCGTCCTGTTTTGACGCGCTGAACCATTCCCGACGCACGCTCAGCCGAGCGGCACCCGCGCGAGCCACGAGCCGGGACGGTGGGCGCGCACCCACCCGTCCACTCCCCACGTCCGCCCCGCGCGCGCCGCGAGAAGCACCACGAGCGTCGTGATCAGCAGGTAGTGGAATCCCTGCTGCGCCGAGCCCTGCCACTGCACCGCCAGGCCGTAGTTCATGACCAGCACCAGGCCGATGGCAGACGCGAGCGACGTGAGACAGCCGAACAGCAGCCCCAGCCCGACGGCGGCCTCGCCGAGGGCGGTGAGCTGGGCGTACACGTGACTGTTCGGGACCACGCTGCTCAGCAAGAAGTCCTTGAAGAAGCCGATCGGATTCCCCTCCGCGTACTTCGTGACCAGGATCGGCATGACGTGCACCCAGCGGTCCGACGCCGTGGGCACGGGCAGGAAGCCCCAGGCAAGCGTGATGCTCAGCTTGGTGAAGATGGCCTTTGCGAACCACACACCGACGGCGATGCGCAGGACCGCGAGCCAGCGTTCCGGACTCCGCATGGCGGGGACCGCGCCTCCCTGGGAGTCCATGGTGTTGGTTTCGTCCTCCTGCCGATCAGTGGCACCCTCAGTACGGCGGGCCCCGGCCCGCCGTTGCGGCCGCTAATAGACCGCGTCCCGCCGGTTCGCGCCACCCTGCGAAGCCATGCGCAGGACTGCGCTCACTTCCCGACGCAGAAGTTCGCGAACACGCGATCCAGGACGTCGTCGGGCGTCACCACGCCGATCAGGTCGTCGAGCTGCCCCAGGGCGGCCCGCAAATGGGTCGCCGCCGCGGCCGCATCCACACCGCTCGCGCGGGCGGTGCGGAACGCCTCGACTTCCCGCAGCGCGCGCTCCAGCGCCGCCCGGTGGCGCGCGCGAGTGACCACCGGCTCCACGTCGCCCAGCGCGAGCAGCCGGCCGAACGCGGCCTCGGCGAGCTTGCGTCGCAGCTCAGCAAGGCCTTCCCCCGTCACCACTGAGACGGCGACGGACGGGTGGACGGTCGGACCGTCGGACGGTGGCTCCAAGTCGGACTTCGTGCGCACGAACACGACGGGTGCGCTCACTTGCGCCAGAAACGCATCGCGCGCGTCCCTTTCCCGTTTCCCCTTTCCCGTGTCCCGATTGTCCTCGCAGAACAGCACCAGATCCGCCGCGCCGAGGTACCTGCGCGACACCTCAATGCCAAGACGCTCGACGCGATCGTCGCTGTCCCGCAGCCCCGCCGTGTCCACGAGGCGGAAGGGAAAGCCCTCGAGCACCGTGTGCGCCTCGATCGCGTCTCGCGTCGTGCCCGGCACCTCGGTCACGATAGCGCGCTCCGCGCCGAGCAGGGCGTTGAAGAGCGACGACTTCCCCGCGTTGGGGGGGCCGGCGATCACGAGCAGCGCGCCTTCGCGTAGCCGCTCCCCTTCAGGCGCCGTCTCGAGCAGCCGCGCGATCCGCTCGCGCGCGGCGTGCCAGGCGCGCTCAACCCGCTCCGGCGCCACGGGGCCCTCGTCTTCGTCGGGAAAGTCGATGTCGTAGGCGATCAGGGCTTCGAGCTCGAGCAGGTCGGCCCGCAGCCCCTCGAGCCGCGTCGACAGCCCGCGGTCGAGCTGCTGCAGGGCCCGGCCCGCCTGGGCGGGCGAGCCCGCGTCGATCAGATCCGCGGTTGCCTCGGCCTGCAGCAGGTCGAGCTTGCCGTTCAGCACCGCCCGGCGCGTGAACTCCCCCGGCGCGGCCAGGCGGGCTCCTGCGGCGACGAATGCGGCGAGGGCGCCTGCCGGGACGACCAGCCCACCGTGGGTCGAGATCTCGACCAAGTCCTCACCGGTAAACGACCCGGGACCTGGAAAGCACGCGGCCACGGCCTCGTCCACGAGTACGCCCGTCGCGGGATGCACCACCTGGACGCGCCGCACGGTGCGAGGGGACGCGGCGTGAAACGGGCGTAGTACGCGCGCCGCGACGTCGAACGCGCCGCGCCCCGAGAGGCGGATCAGGGCGAGGGCTGACCGACCCGGCGGCGTGGCGAGGGCGACAACAGGATCAGACAGCACGCATCCCGCCTCCCGCTTCCCGCCTCCCGGTTAGGTTCGCTTCCCCTGCTCCCGCAGGCGGCGCATCGCGATCATGTACTGCTGCGGGATGCTGAAGATGTTGCTGACGGCATAGTACAGGTTCAGCCCCGACGCGAAGCGGAGGAACAGCAACGTCATGAACCCCGGCATGAAGTACAGCAGCGTCTTCGCCTGCGGGTTGGGCGGAACGCCGATCTGCCCGACCTTGGTGAGCACGAACATCGAGAGCCCCATCACGATCGGAATGATGTAGTACGGATCCGCCCGCGACAGATCAGGGAGCCAGAGGAACGGCACGCCGCGAAACTCGATGGTGTTCGCGAACACGAAGAACAGGGCGAACAGCACCGGCATGGGCAACAGCATCGGCAGGCAGCCGCCCAGGGGGTTGACCTTGTGCTCCTTGTAGAGCCGCATCATCTCCCGCTGCAGCCGCTCGGGCTCGTTCTTGTAGCGCTCCTGGATCTGTTTGAGCAGGGGAGCGACCGCCTGCATCCGGATGCTCGACTCCATGGCACGCTGGTTGAGCGGCCACAAGAGCGCGCGCACCAGGACGCCGAAGATGATGAGCACCCAGCCGTAGGCGAGGCTCAGGCGGTCGTGCATCCAGATGAGGATGTTCACAACCAGCGACGACACCGGCTGGATGAGCGGGCGCAAGACTCCACCGTACGGATTGGCGTCGTCCAGGTCGTGGCCAAGCTGCGCCAGCCGCCGGTACTCGAGGGGACCGACGTACAGGTCGTAGCGAAAATCGCCGGCGGGCGGCACGGGCAGCGTGAGCGTGACGGCGGTGCGGGTCGCCACCTCGGAGCGGCCGAACAGCCCCGAGGTGCTGACCGTGCGCGGGCCGCCCACCACGATCCCGGCGCCGAATCGGGGCTCGCCTTCCTCGATCGCGAGCGCGGCAATGAAAAAGTACTTCGACTTGACGCCGGCCCACTCGAACGGCCCGTCCAGGATCTGGCGCTCACCCGGCTTCAGCGAATGGAACGCCGTGCTCTGCGTCTTCGCCGCCTTGGTGACGACCGCGTAGTTCCGGAAGTCGTCCATCGAGTCGGCCTCGACCGAGCGCAACCCGTCCCCTATCCCGAGTAACAGCGTCGCCCCTGGTCCGAATCCCTCCATCCGCCCGTGGGCTGCGAACCGATACTCGTCCGGGGAAAAGCGGTACTGGAGCTCCAGGCGCGCGTCGCCCTGCCCGCCCGTGAACGTCAGCGTCGCGCCCTCCGGCCCGACGCGCACCGACGACGCGCTCGGCGTCAGACGCCAGTCGAACAGCCGCGTCGTATCGCCTCCGGTCGTGCGCGCATAAACGAGCAGCGGCTGGTCGGGCCGCACCAGCTCGACCGCGCGCCCGGAGTCCCCCGCCGCGAACGAGCGGTAGCCCAGGAGCGTTGCGCTCACCAGCGCGCCGCCCCGCGTGCTGAACCCGAGCCGGTAGAGAGGAGAGGTGACCCACACGGTCTCTGCGGGAACAGCGGCGGACGGGCGGACACGCGGTCGGGCCGTCAGGGACTCCGCCGCGGCAGGAGCGGCGGGCGACCTGACCGCGGTATCGCCGACCGCCTGTCCGCCTGTCCGCCTGTCCGCCGTTTTTTTCGGAGGAAACAGGATGCTCGGCAATACCGCGACGATGAGCATCAGGAAAATCGCCAGAATAATGCGTCGTTCCACTTAGCCTCTGCGCGTCTGCGCGTCTGTTCGTCTGTGCGTCTGCGCGTCTAGCTCTCAGGGCACCGGATCATAGCCGCCCGGGTGCAGCGGGTGGCAGCGCAGGATCCGTTTGACGCCGAGCCACGAGCCTCGCACGGCGCCGTAGCGTTCCACGGCGTCGAAGGTGTAGCGCGAGCAGGACGGCACGAAGCGACACTGGGTGAACACCAGATGTGACAGCGTCCGCTGATAGCCGCGAATCAGCGTCATGACGGCAAGCCGGGGCCAGCGCTTCGCGTTCATGTGATGCGCGTCACGCTCTCCGTCAATTCGGCGCGCAGGACTGCAAACGGGGCGGCATAGGCGGCGCGCTTTGCGCGCACCACCAGATCGACGGCGGGAAGCGCCGCGAGCAGGTGGCGTCTGAGAATCTCTCTCAAGCGTCGGCGTAACAGATTGCGCGCCACCGCGGTGAACTGAAAACGGGGAACCACGATCGCCGTGCGCGGGTGGCCTGCGGGACTGGGGCGCCACGCCACGTCGAGGTGCGGCGTGCGCCAGCGGCGACCCTGCTCCCAGCAGGCCGTGAGATCCGAGCCGCGCGTCAGGCGCACGCGACGCGGAAACCGCTCTCTCGTTAGTGACTCCGGTGCTTGGACGGCAGGCGGACGGTGAGGCGTTTGCGCCCCTTCTTCCGACGGCGAGACAGCACGGCGCGGCCCCACACGTCCTTCATCCGCGCACGGAATCCATGCTTGTTGATGCGCCGGCGATTGCGCGGGCGATACGTCGGACCCATACATTCCTCGTCGGGAGGCGGGAAACGTACACCGCCATCGGCGCGCCGGTCAAGGTTGACTTTTCAACAAGCGAGCCGTACTTTCGGGCCGCCCTTGCAGGACGTCCCACCTTTCGTCACTCGCGGATGGAGCAGTCTACTAAAGAAGCTTGGAAACGCCTCCTCGATGAGGCGCGGCATGAACTTCCCGACGCGACCGTGCGGACGTGGCTCGAGCCAGCGGTGCCGATAGCGCTCGACGATGGCCGCCTGATCGTCGGGGCCCCCGACCAGTTCGCTGTCGAGTGGAATGAGTCGAAGCACGCCGGTGTCCTGGCGCGCGCCGCGGAGCGCGTGTTCGGGCGACCCACGGCGGTCGTGTTCCGGGTGCAGGAGGATCGCCAGCAGCGTCCGCAGATGGATTTCTTTGTGGCGCCGCGCGAGCCCGCCGCGACCGACAAGGGCGGCGCCCCGACGACGCCGCTCAACGAGCGCTACACCTTCCAGACGTTCGTCATCGGCAAGTCGAACGAGCTCGCCGCCGCCGCCGCGCACGCCGTGGCCGAAGCGCCCGGCAAGACATACAACCCGCTCTTCATCTACGGCGCGACGGGCCTCGGCAAGACACACCTGATGCAGGCCGTCGCGCACGCCGTGCTCGCGAAGTATCCGGGGACGCGCGTCCACTACTTCGGCGCCGAGCAGTTCATCAACGAAGTCATCGAATCGATTCACGCGCGGACAATGTCCGAGTTCCGACGCCGCTATCGCAACGACTTGGATCTCTTCCTCGTGGACGACGTGCATTTCCTCGAAGGCAAGGAAATGACCCAGGAGGAATTCTTCCATACCTTCAACGCGCTGTTCGAGGCCCACAAGCAGATCGTGCTCACGTCGGACCGGCCGCCCAAGGAGATCCCCGGGCTCGAAGACCGGCTGATCTCCCGATTCGAGTGGGGGTTGGTCGCCGACATCGGGCATCCCGACCTCGAGCATCGCATCGCGATCCTCCGCAAGAAGGCCGAGCAGGACCACCTGGAGCTCACGATCCCCGACGACGTGCTCCGGTTCATCGCGGAGCACATCCGCTCGAGCGTACGCGAGCTCGAGGGCTGCATCATCAAGTTGCTGCTGTTCGCCTCGCTCAAGAACCGCGAGGTCACCATCGAGCTCGCGCGCGAGGCCCTGTCGGACAAGATCCGCCAGGGGGAAGACGCGTCCAGCTACGGCGCCCAGCCCACGCCCAGCATCGATCGCGTCCAAGAAGTGGTGGCACGCCGCTGGGGCGTGACGCCCGAAGGGCTGCGCTCCAAGGCTCGAACCAAGACCCTGACGATCCCGCGGCAGGTCGCGATGTATCTGGCGCGCAACATGCTGAGCATGCAGCTGGTGGAGATCGGGCAGGCGTTCGGGGGGCGGGACCATTCGACCGTGATCCACTCGGTCGACAAGGTGGAGCGGCAGATGATGCGAGACCGAACGTTCAAGGAGCGGGTGGAAATGGCGCGTCAGGAGTTGTCCGCACTGTAGCCAACATCGCGGAACGGGTGGTGTGGGCGGGTGTGGGAACCGCGCGGGGGTGTGGGGAACGCCCCTGGTGCCAAACAAACCCAACACCTGGGTCACGTGCGGAGGGCGCGCGAGCCGTGACGCCGGCCACGAGTTACGGTGATTCGCCCACATTTCCCCACCTACTACTACTACTACTACTAGTTCTATCTTAGTAGAGTAGTAGACTCTTACTCCACAAAATGGGGGAAGGCGACGGGACGGATGAAGTTCACGATCACGCGAGAGCAGCTACAGGAGGGGTTGAGCGCGGTGGCGGCGGCGATCCCCGCCAAAACCACCCTGCCGGTGCTCGCCAACGTCCTGGTCGAAGCCACGAAGCAGGGGTTGCGCCTCTCGGGCACGGACCTGGACATCGCCGTGTCGACCACAGTTCCCGCCGAGGTGGACACCGAAGGCGCGGTGACCCTACCCGCCAAGAAGCTCGTGGACATCGCCCGTGAGCTGCCCTCGGGGCCCGTGCGGTTCGCGGCCGCGGGCGAGTCGCGCGTCGGGATCGAGTGCGGCCGCTCGAAGTTCAAGCTGCTCGGGCTGCCACGCGAGGAGTTCCCGTCGTTCCCCGCGGTGAAATTCGACGGGGCGTGGAAGGCGGACGCCGGCGTGGTGCACAAACTGGTCGGTCACGTGGCGTTCGCGGCCTCGACTGAGGAAAGCCGGCCTATCCTGAATGGCGTGCTGTGGGAGCTCCGGCCCGACCACATGCGCATGGTCGCGACCAACGGGCACCGGCTCGCGAAGATGGACGTCCCGGCGAAGGGCGGGTCGACCGCGGATCTGATCGTGCCACCCAAGGCCCTCGAGCAGATCCGCCGGCTGTTCGCCGCCGACGAAGCGCTGGAGATCGCGCGCAGCGACAACCACATCGGTTTCCGCGCGGGCGGGACGCTCGTGTTCTCGCGTCTGATCGAAGGGCCGTACCCGAACTACGAGCAGGTGATTCCGCGCGACAACGACAAGTTCGCGACGGCGGACAAGGCGGCGATGGCGGCCGCCCTGCGACGCATGAGCGTGGTGGCGAGCGACCAGACGCACCGCATTCGATTGGCCTTCTCCGGAGGTGCCGTCAAGTTTTCCGTGCAGACGCCCGACCTGGGCGAAGCGCAGGACGAGCTCGCCGTCACCTACGAGGGCGAGCCGCTCGAGATCGGGTTCAACGCGACGTACCTGCTCGAGATCCTCAAGTACATGCCCACCGACGAAGTCCGGATCACGTTCAAGGCCCCCGAGCGCGCGGCCACGGTCGAGCCGGTGGGCTGGGACGATCCCGCCAGCTACATGGCGCTGGTGATGCCCCTCAGGTTGGTAGACTGACAGTCGGACGGACGGACCGGACAGGCAACGACTAGACGCATAGACGCACAGCGGTGAAGAGATCGCCGTGATCAGGGCAGGCTGTCCCGGACACTGTCCGCTGTTCTCCCCTGTTGGTCTGTGCGTCTCGCCGTGAGACTGTCCTGCATGCTGTCCACCGGGAGGGGGA
>Ga0184619_10000042_pt1 | contig 36918 bp, 31 predicted proteins | sample PLM0_60_b1_FD_133146 | JGI IMG/M metagenome (GOLD analysis project Ga0184619, IMG submission 133146) | Groundwater sediment microbial communities from an aquifer in East River, Colorado, USA - PLM0_60_b1 | ecosystem: Environmental > Terrestrial > Soil > Riparian zone | place: USA: East River...
ACGCCGCCACTGATACGCGTACGAAATCGGCTGCGTCCCCGCCCAAGTCCCACTAGTCGCAGACAACGTCTGACCCGCCTGCGCCGTCCCCGACAACAACGGCGCACTGCTATTCGAAGGCGCTGAGGTTGTCGCCTCGACGATCAGCTGGGGGGCGACCGAGGCCGCCGCCTCGCGGCTGTTAAGCGAGATCTCCGTCGTGCTCGTAGTCGTGAGCGCGAGAGACACCGGCCCATTGCCCGCCACCAGCTGCGTCACGTCGACCGAGATCCACTGCCCGCCCTTGAACGCCCCCGAAGAGCCGGTGACGTTCGACGCGATTGCCGATGCATTCTCGAAGTTCAGCGCATTCTCGTCCCAGCTCGTGCCCGTCACCGCACGAACGGCGAAGCCGACCGCGTCGCCGTTAGAGGCGTTCACACGGAGCGTCGCCTTCGTTACGGTTCCTACCAGGCCTTGAGGGTTGAAGCGCAGATATGTGCGGAGAAGCGGTGCTGAGTCGACCCTCAGCTTCGACGCGGTGCCGTAATTCGTCTTCGACTTGGCCTGGTTGACATAGGCATCCGCCTCCACGGCGAACGTCCGCGTTGTCGTCGCCGCCGCGGCGCCGCCCATCATCATCGAGACCACGAGCGCTGCTAACGCCGGCGTAAGGACGCCGGCGAGCAGCGTGAATCTACCGAGACCGCGCCCGGGCAAACTCCGACGCCGCCGATGACGCCGGTGGAAGTCGGAGGTCATTTTTTCGGGTCACAATTCGGCAGCCGCATTGCACGAACGTTTCACTCGGGTCGGGCCGGTCCGCAGATGCTCGACGGTTGCCAAAAATCTACCAGAGTCCGGCGGCTCAAACTAGCCAAAAAGGCCGAAATTGGCACGCTCTTCGACTAGTTTTCACCTGACACGCACGACCAACGTCCGTGTCGGATCGGGCGCGCCTCCGAGTCAGGCCGAGAGAGGACCGAGAGGCACACGGCGCCCGCGGAGAGAGCAGGGTCTGGGGAGGCTCGGATGGACCCAACGGTTCCCCGACCTTCGAGCCCTCAGGACCGTCGGAGGCGCGAAAAGACACGCTCGGCCGCCTTGACCAGCAAAGCACGAAGAGGGCCCGGATCACGCAGGGAAACGATGCCGTGAACCGTGTTTCGCCGGGGGATTAGGGCTTTTGCGGCCACGCCCGCGGCCCCCTGTCTGAAGAGCCGCAAGATCGCGCGGGCATCATTGTGCTCGACCCGATAGCGGACACCGGGCCGGTAGCCCGGGATCTTCGGCTCCTTACCGAGCACCAGGTCCGCCCAGATCGCGGGGAGGTTACGGCCCGCCGCGATCGCGAGCCCAATCGAACCGTAGATTCGCGGATTGAAATCGATGAAGTAGAAGTCGCTGCGCGTCCGGAGGAACTGGAGTTGGAACACGCCGCTCCACTGCAACTCGTTCAGCAGATTCCGCGTCGACTGCTCGAGCTGCTCGTTCGCGGGCACGGTCTCGGCGTAGGAGCTGTAGCCGACGTCGGGCGGCCAGATCCGATGCGCCATCTGGTGAACAGCGCAGACGAGCGAGCCGTGCCACGCGACGCCCCCGATCGCGCACAAGTTCGCGGCCAAGTACGGCTGCACGACCCAGGGGCCATGTGGCGCATCGGCCAAGGACTCACGAAGCTGCGCCGCGGTCTCGATTCGCTGCGCACGGAAATACTGCATCGTCTCCGCGCCTGTGGGGAGCTTCGACCGCGAAGGCTTGAGGATGACTGGATACTCGAGCTCGCTCGCTTGAACGCGAAGCTCGTCGCGCGTGGCAACGCGACTCGGTGGAGTCCGAAGACCCACCCGCTCGGCGAGATCGACAACCTTGGTCTTCTCGAAGGCCGCGATGACTACGGCTGCGGGTGGCGCGCCTACCGCGATTCTGTCTGATACGGCCGTGGGGTTGGAACTGAGCACAACTAGTGCGCTCTCCGTACCCGGCAGGACGGCCTCCGCACCAACCTCCGCGGCCGCGTTTCCGACCGCGGCCGCATAGGACTCCGGATCGACGTCGGGATCCGGGACGCGAACGGTTGCGACGGTGTCACGAGAGTACGAGGCGTACGTGTGCGGTCTGCTGACGGCCAGGTACGGAACGTGCCCTCCGGTGCGCAGTCCGCGAACCCCAGCAAGCGTCGCATGAAATTCGTCTCCTAGAAGCAGAACCTCGGCCACATGGTGCATGGTAAGCAGCGCTCGACCGAACCAAGACCGTTCGCGCGTCCGCGCCACGCGGAACCAAAGCATCGGCGCTAAAGACCCAGCAAATAGAGTTGGTACATGCGGGTCGAGTGGTACGACGTCATAGCGGAGCCACTTGCCCAGGAATGGGACGAGCTCGCCGATCGCAGTCAGGCTGTGCCCTGGCTGCGGCCCGGTTGGATCGCGGCCTGGTGGCGAGCGTTTGGCAAGGGCCAGCTCGAAATCATCGCCGTTCGACAGGGGAACCGTCTGGTAGCCGTCGGCACCGTTAGCGCCCACCGCGGCTCGCAGCGATCTCCGACGAACTGGCACACGCCGAGTTACGGCCTCCTCGGAGAAAACGACGCTGCGGTCTCGGCACTTGCCTTCGCGTTGACGCGCTCCGCGCGCCGAAGCATTCACCTCTCGTTCCTCTGCTCGACTGGACCCGATCTGACTGCAAGCCGCGCCGCGGCTCGGAAGCTTGGCTATCGAACCATCGAGCGCGTGCTCTTACGCTCGCCATACGTTCCAATCGAGGGCGCCTGGGAAGATTACGCTGCGGGGCTGCGTCGTCATTTGTGGAAGGAGATTCGTCGCTGCCGACGACGGCTCGAGGAACGGGGCCATGTCACATTCGAGCTGACGAATGGGTGCCACGGTCTCGACTCACTCCTCGAGGAGGGAATCGAAATCGAAGGCTCCGGCTGGAAAGCCAGGTACGGAGCGCCGATCGCCGCTTCTTCCCGGGTCAGACAGTTCTATTTCGATGTTGCCCACTGGGCGGCGTCACGAGGCATTTTGCGACTCGCATTCCTGCGCCTGGACGGAAGACCGATCGCCTTCGACTTCAACATCGAGGATGCGGGGGTCTGCTATGTCCTCAAAGGTGGTTATGACCCGGCCTACAAAGCACTCGGCACGGGCATGATTCTGACCCACGACATGCTCCGCTACGCCTTTTCGAAGCGTCTCTCGAGTTACGAGTTTCTCGGTGCCGACGAGCCGTTCAAGATGGCCTGGACACGAGCACGTCGCGACCGCATTCTCCTTCAGGCTTTCGCCCCGTCTCTGGCGGGACGCCTCGAGCACGCCGTCTTCGCATACGGGCGACCGTTTCTCAGGCGGACGTCCGCGCGACTGCTCGATCGAAACCCGAGGAAGGTCCAGCCGCGGTCCCCCGGGTAGCACGTTGAGAACAGCGCAGCGGCTCGACTCGGTCGTCCGTGATCGGGTCGTGGTCTTTGGATCGCTGCCGCCACAGGGGCGGGACATCGACTTACTCGCCCGCCCGGCGGAGCACCGGGCAATCGCCGCAAGGCTGCGAGCGGACGGCTTCCTCAATTGCGAGAGACACTGGGCCGCATTTCGCGGGTGCAGCGCCGAGGCGATCGAACTCGTGCCGAGCGAAGCCTGGAACCTTCCCCCTGAAGAGGTCGAGGGACTGTTCGCCGAGGGCATGCCGCTCGACGGTCTCGAGAAACTGGTGCGCCCCGCGCCTCATCACGCCCTGTTGATCGCGGCGCGGAGACTCGCTCGCACAGGCGATTTCTCGGACAAGCAACGCGCGAGGGTCGACGCGGCTCGCGCGGAAGACGCCAACTGCTGGCACGCCGCCGGCGAACATGCACGCAGCTGGCGTGCAGAGGCCGAGCTCGCTCTTCTGCAAAACGTGTTCGATCATGGGGGATCGGTGAACAGGCGCGAACGCCTAGGGGCGATCGTCCGCAGTCACGCGCGCGGGCGGAGAGCTGGGCCTGCGGCTTACGTTCGGGCGGCGAGGGTTCTTGCGTCGCGGCGGCGGCGCGGAGCGGTGATCTCAATCTCGGGCTGCGACGGGGCGGGAAAGAGCTCGCAGGCCCGGTCACTGAAAGAGGCACTCGAAAAGACCGGCTTCGAAGCGGTCGTCGTGTGGCGTCCGCTGGGGCACTTCGGATTCCTGAACCCCCTCACCCAACCGGTCAAGAGGCTGCTCCGAGTCTCCAGACTAGGGCCCTTCAAGCAGGCCGCCCGAAACAGCTCGGCAGGATCGATCATGTCGACGAGAAGCGATGCTGCGGGACCGGCGGGCGGGGTCTTCAGGAACGTCTGGGTCACGGTCATCGCACTGCTGAACGCGATCTCGCAGCGAACTGCGGTCACCTCGCACGTGCGCCGCGGCCGGATCGTCATCCTCGACCGTTCCGGCCTGGACGCGATCGTCCTGATGAGGTTCCTCTACGGCGAGGGCCATGGATTCCGATTCCAGCGGTGGCTGCTGCGGACGCTCCCGCTTCCGATCTCCCTAGGCTTCTTCCTCGACGTTGCGCCCGCGACGTTGCTGGCCCGTAAGCAAGATTGGTGGAACCTGGAAGACCTGCAGCGTCAGGCTCTGCTCTACCGTGAAGAATGCGCGCGCTTCGGCGCACGTCGCTTGGAGGGGGAACTGCCGCTGGATCAGATCTGCACGCTGATCGCAACCGAAGCCTGGCGTGCCGTCACGGGAGGGCCGCATCCGCGCAGGAGACGAAGCTTCACCCGGCGGCCGGGCTCGTCGGCACCGGGCTCTCCGTAGCGCGCTTCGCCGGCGTGTCCCGTCGTGCCACGCGGGACGCCCGGCGCCACATCGAGGTCAGTCCTCCCTATGCTTCGGGTGTGGCCGGGGAGCGGATACTTTGCTGCGTTGACGAGAGCACGGGATCTCTCGCAGCCGTCCGGGGACTGCGGACGGCGGGATACGAGCCCTGGGTCGCCGTCTCCCGCCCCTACGCCTTTGCAGTTCGGTCCCGCGCGGCTGAGGGTGTAGTTCGCGTCTCACCACCCAAAGAAGATCCCGCGACTTACGCCAGTGAACTGGCGCGGGAGGCTTTGCGGCTCGAAGCCGATGTCGTGTTCCCGTGTACCGAGCCCACGATGCGGGCCTTGACAGGTCGGGCGATGCTCTTCGAGCGGAGCGTCGTGGGTGTCTGTTCACCCGACCGCCTCGACCGGGCCACGGACAAGGCGCTGTTCGGCCGGATCTGTGTGGAAGCAGGCCTCGACATCCCCCCGACCGTCGAGGTGGATGGGGACTCGCTGAACGGACTCGACCAGAATCTCCCGGCAGTTCTCAAGCCGATCCGCTCGGTCGACCTCGGAGACAATGGTTCCCTGCTTACAGGCGGGGCTCGAAGGATCGTCGACCTTGAGGACCTGAAACGCGAACTCGTACGGAAACCGGACCGGAAATTCCTGTTGCAGCCCTACCTCGATGGAACCCTCGCTGCGATCTGCGGCGTCGCATGGAAGGGGAAGCTCGTCTGCGCCTGCCATCAGCTCTCCCCGCGGATCTGGCCGCCGGGCTGTGGAAACAGCTCGTTCGCATTCACGGTCGAGCGCGACGAGGGGCGCGAAGCGGGTGTTGCGCGGGTGCTCGAGCTCCTGGACTGGAGTGGCATCTTCGGCCTTCAATTCATCCTGGCAAACGGGCGTGCCTATGCCATCGATCTCAACCCTCGCATCTACGGCTCAGCCGCCCTCGCGATCGCAGCAGGACACAACTTGCCCGCGATCTGGGTGGATCTCCTTCTCGGGCGGTCTCCACGGGTCGGCCCGTATCGCTCCGACGTCCGGTACCGGTATGAGGTGGCGGACCTACGTGCGCTCGCTCGCCAACTTCTACGAGGTGGAGACCGCGCTGCCGTTCTCCGGGGCTTCCTGCCACGTCGCCGCACGGTCCACGCGGTGTTTTCGCTCCGTGACCCTCTCCCGATGCTCGAGAACGTACGCAGAATCGCTCCGGCCGTCACCAACTGGGCGCGAAGAAACCAACTCGAAGCAAAGCCGTGACCTCGATCCACCGCGCTGGGCTAACTGGCCCGAAAAGGGTCACGGTGGACGACGAACGAGCGGGGGCGCTCGAGCTGCGGCCGCTCTGCCTGCTCGAGGGCGCAAACACCGATTGGAACGAACTCGCTGAACAGGCGGGCAATATCTTTGGCACGCCCGAGTGGGCAACGACCTGGTGGCGTCACTTCGGAGCCGGAAGGAGGCTGCTCGCGACGGAGTGCCGCTCCCGCGAAGGTCGCCTCGTTGCAGTGCTGCCGCTCTACCTCTGGCGAGGCAAGCCACTGCGAGTCGTTCGACTCGTCGGTCATCACGCCGGCGATCAACTCGGGCCTGTCTGCCTTGCTCGAGATCGCCGTGCCGTGGCGGAGGCGCTCGCGGCAGTTCTTGCCGATTGCGACGCAGATATCTTCGTCGGAGAGCAGATGGCATGCGCCGAAGGGTGGGGCGGCCTGCTCAGCGCGAAGACCCTCGTTCGTGAAGGGAGTCCCATTCTCCGGCTCGAGGAGCCCGACTGGGAGGCATTCCTCGCCTCGTGCAGCCGAAACCTGCGATCCCAGATCCGAACACGAGAACGGAAGCTGATGCGCACGCACGAGGTTCGCTATCGGATGACAGCGAGCCGCTCCGAGCTCGAGGCAGACCTCGACACGCTCTTCGCCTTGCACCGATTGCGCTGGCAGGGGCAACCCACGAGCTTCATGACGGCCGAATCCTTTCACCGCGAATTCGCAGCCTGCGCGCTCGAGCGTGGTTGGCTTCGCCTCTGGTTCCTCGAGATCGATAGCGTGCCGCGCGCAGCATGGTATGGCTTCAGATTCGGGGGCGTCGAGTCCTTCTATCAGGGCGGGCGGGACCGCTCATGGGACCCGTACTCGACAGGCTTCCTCGTCCTGGTGCACTCGATCCGCGAAGCACTGGCGGACCGAATGTCCGAGTATCGCTTCCTGCGCGGAGAAGAGGAGTACAAGTATCGGTTCGCGAGCTCGGACCCCGGGCTCGAAACGATCGGGCTCACTCGGGGGTTGACGTCACGCGCCGCTCTCGGCGCCGCCCTGCTGGCACGAAGGTCGGAAATGGTAAGGAGCATGATCTCACCGTGATCGAGGCGCGCGTGTCTCCTTCGTGCCTCGCCGCTGGGTGTTTACAGCATCCCGCTGGAGAGCATGATCTCACCGTGATCGAGGCGCGCGGTGTGTCCTTCGTGCCTCGCCGCTGGGTGTTTACAGCATCCCCCACTTGGCCTAGATTGAGCTGATGGTGCGGCGCCGTCACCTACCATGCATGCGGGAAGCTTCCGCTGCAGCGACGACCTCTCGAATCATCGTGCGGAAACCACGATGAAGCTCCCGCGGGAAGCCCCGGCGAGACGCCGCAGCGGTCGCATGGCCGTGGCCACGCGCGCCGACTGGTTCAGCGAGCCGCCCGAGAGCGACGGCCTGGCTCGTTCCCTAGGTGCGCTGAGGGAGAAGTGGTGGTTGATCGCCCTCTGCGTCGGGCTGGCGGTGGGCCCGACGATTGTCGTCGCTTCGAACATCCAGAAGGTCTACCAGGCGAACGCCACCATGCTCGTCCAGCCGGTTCCGGCGAACGACGAGACGCTGCTCGGCCTGGGTCTTCCTAGCGCATCAGTCGATCCGAGCCGCGATGTGGAAACGATTTCGCAGCTCATCAGGACGCTGGCAGTCGCCGTGCGGGTTCGGGGAGATCTAGGGCTCGAAGCAAGCGCGCGAAGCCTGCTCAAGAAGATCCGAGCCGAGCCGGTCGCCCAGAGCAGCATCGTCAATGTCGCGGCAAAGGCGAACAGCCCCGGCCTGGCGGCACAACTCGCAAATGCCTTCGGTCAAGCTGCGGTTGCCGAACGGACCGACCGCCTGCACCGGCAGATCGATTTGGTCATCCCTCAACTTCGCGACCAGATCGCGCAGGTGCCGGCGGGCAACGACACGACGATCCAGGCCTTGACGGCCAAGCTTCAGAGCCTGCAAACGCTGCGAGCGTTGCCCGATCCGACGCTCCACTTGGTATCGCAGGCGGAACCGCCGACCTCTCCCGTCTCCCCGAGTCTCAAGCTCAGGGTCGCGGTCGCCGGACTAGGCGGGCTCATCCTCGGGATCGTCATGGTCCTGGTCTCACAGCTGTTCGACCCCCGTCTTCAGACGGTAGACGAACTCCGGCGTTACCCCCTCCCGATCCTGGCACGCATCCCGATCGAACACCGCCGACCGTTCTCCGGCCAGCGTCGTCCTTTGCGGCCAGATTTGATCTCGAACCGGGCGATGGACTCCTACAATCTCCTGGCCGCATCCATCTCCGACTCTTGGGATGAAGCCCGCGGGAGGTCGAGTGTCGCCATCACCGGGCCCACTCCTTCAGACGGAAAGACAACGGTGGCACTGAATCTCGCCGCGTCGCTGTCGGGCGCCGGTCGGGGAGCGGTGCTGATCGAAGGAGATGCGCGGCGTCCCGCGTTGGGGGCAGCCACGGGACTCGAGCCCGTTCACGATGTGTCGAGCGTTATCGCCGGGCGCGTCGGGCTCACCGATGCGCTCGTGCAGAGCTACTACGTCGATCCGCCAATCCGGATGGTTCTCCAGGACACGACTCGCCTCCCGACAGCTCCCTTGCTGACGGGCGAGATCGTCGCGAAGCTCGTGAGCCAGGCGGAGCTGATTGCGGATTGGGTCATCTTCGACGCACCGCCGCCCACCCATGTCTCCGACGGGCTGACGGTGGCGAAGCACAGCGATATCGTGCTCGTTGTCGTCCGCCTCGGGAACACACGCGTGCGAGATCTGGAGCAGCTCGCGGAGCTGTTCGCGCAGCAGGACATCACGCCGCTCGGCTTCGTGGTGATCGGCGGCAGGGATCACTCGGCCTATTACGGCCCCTCCTAGCGCGCCGGTCACCTACCTCCTCAGCGACCGTGCGCTCGTCGGCGTAGCAGAGCAGCGGTGTCGTAGCCGACGACTTTCAGGCAGCGACTGCCGCGCTGTAGCCGAAAATTCCCCTGCGCCCGGTTCACGAACAGCGGGTCTGCCACCGTGTTGGCGATCGAACGGAACCCGCCGTTCCGCGTGTCGACGTTCTCGGACTGGCCTTGCCAGACGCAGTTGAAGCGAGCCACGTTGCCCTTGCCGACGGCGCCGCCCCACCAAGAGCCGATGTTGTCAGTTCGAGCGTAGGAAACAATGTTCCGTTCGACCACGTTGTCGTTCGACCCGTACGTTTCATCGCCGCCGAAGATCACTCCGCCGCGAACCGAAGGCCCGTCCCCGTCCACGACATTGTGACCGAAGAGAACACGCTGCGCGTTTGGGAAGAACTGAATCGCGTAAGCCTGGATGTCGTAGATGACATTGTCGATGATCTTTGCGTCGATGACGTTCGCCGCATAGATCGCGTGATCCTCATTGAGATTTGCCGGACTACCGCACTCGTGAAAACGGTTGCGTCGCACAATCGTGCGCACCGCCTGACCACCACCGGAATTGTTTCCGAGGATCAGGCAGCTGAGACCTCGCCAGGAGTTGGTGATGTCGGAGTCGCTGAGGATCACGTTTCTGGAGTAGATCTTGACCGTATTCATGCCGCCAAGGCCTTCGAAGTCGAGCTGGAAAAGCCTGACGTTGTTCGCGGTCGAACTGACGTCCACACTCCCGACAATCCTTGCGCGCTCCCCCGGGTAACTACGGATGGTGATGGGTGCACGCAGTGACCCTCCATGCGCGAGTTCCAGCACGAAGATGCCTGAGCTCGCCCGATAGCTGCCCGCCCTCAGGCACCCGGTCTCGCCGCGGTGGAGTGAATCAGCGAGACGCTGCGCGGTCTTGAATGGGCGCGCTTTGGTTCCCGATCCGGCGTCGGATCCGCCGGTAGCCGCATATCTGGTGCATAGTGCGGCGGAGCTCGCACCGAAGGGCGATCCTCCTGTGAGGGCCGCGCAGGCGACCCCTGCCAACACGAACGCGATCGTCAAGCGCAGGAGGAGCGTAAGCCGCAAGCGGCTACGATCCGACACCGCGCCAGTCTACACAGGGCTTGAGGGAAGGTTGTGGGGTCAGAGAGGGAACCGATGACACATGGTGATCGACTCGATCGCTACTTTGCGGTGATCGCCGCAAATGGGTACGTGCCCGGCAACATGCGCTTCTATGCCCAACTACCTCTTCAGAGGAGTCGATCTCACCGGGGCGATGCTCGACGTCGGAGCAGGCGACGGAATGTTCTCTTTCTAATGCTGCGTGCGCGGGAGCAGCGCGGGTCGTCAGCCTGGAACCTCAGGTCGCAGGTTCCGCCGCCGAGCGGATCGCGTCGCTCCTCGGCCAGGACCAGGTAGAGCTGGTTCCGAAGCGGCTTCATGATTACGAGGCGAGCGCAGAGTCGTTCGACCTCCTGCTACTCCATGCGTCGATCAATCACCTAGACGAGGACGCCTGCACCAGGCTTCACAGCGAGGTGGAAGCGCAGGATGCGTATGTGGAATTGTTTTCCAAGCTCGCTGCCTCGGCGAAGCCTGGAGCAAAGCTGATCGTTGTCGACTGCGCGCGCCGCAACCTGTGGAACGACGTCGGGGTCAGGAACCCGATCGTGCCGATGATCGAATGGCACAAGCATCAATCGCCCGAGCTGTGGGCGCGCCTTTTGGCGCGTGCCGGCTTCACGAACGCTCAGATCCGGTGGAACTCCTTCAACACGCTACGGTCCCTCGGGCGATTGCTGCTCGGCAACAGAGTTGCGGCGTACTGCTTGACGAGTTCGTTCTGCCTGACTATGGATCGAGAGGTGCCAGGAGGCCGTCCGTGACGCCGACGGAGAGCCGTCGTCCGCGGACACCAAATATCGACCCTCAGAATGAGCGAACCGCGTCTCAACGCGAGGAGCGTGCACTACAGCCTGAAGACCCTTCCCAGCGGCGGACCTGATCTGCGCACCGCGACTCCGCGCAACGCCGAGCCTGCTGCGAGCAGCAACCACAGTTGCTTGCTGAAGAGCTGCGACGAAAAGAAGTCCGCGACGAGGTAGCAGACCAGTGCCAGGAAGAGCCCGCGGGCAAGGATCTCCGTCGTTACGTCACCCAAACTCGCAAACGTGCGCGCCGCGGCGAGCGCCGACCAAAGACAAGAAGCCAGGATCGCACCGAACAGCGCGAAGCCCACGACACCGAGCTCCGCCAGCACATTGAGGTAGATGTTGTGCGGAACCTTCGGCTGGTCGACGATCAAAGAATCCGCGGTTGTGCGCCCCGGCCGCAGAAGATAGTGAACCGATGAGACGGGGAAGTTGCCGGCGCCCACGCCCTGGACTGGATGCGCATGAACCATCCGCCAGCCCACCCGCCAGAGGTCTTCCCTGCCATTGCCGCCGTACTTGTCGTCGTGCGTGAGCCGCTCGACGGTACTGGGCGGTGCGATGAGGCCCAGCCAAACCACGCCTCCGCCGAACGCTAGGGCCACGAGGCCAAGCGCAGCGAGCCGGCGGCCGCGTCCCGCGACGAACGGCGTCGCCAGGAGGGCGACGCCCAAACCCACAACCGCCTGACGCGAGACCGTCAAGAACATCCCCGCCATGCAACCCGCAGCGGCTCCCAGCGCGGCCAGGCGGACGAACGAAGGCCACGACCGGTTCGCGCTCAGTGCCGCCGCGAGCACGATCCCGACGGCGAGGGGTACGCCGAGCTGGTTGGGGTTGAGCCCCGCTCCGGCCAACCGTCCGGCCGTGGCGGTGCCTGTAGCAATCCCCCAAGCGGCCGCGATCAGGGCGCCGAGCACAAACGAGCCGAACAACGCCTCGATCTGACGGCGTGTCCGCAGCGCGGTGAACACGATCGGGAAGAGCGCGAAGTTCAGAGCAAAACGAACGAGTGAATCCGCGGCCGAGAACGACCGCTCGGCCCAGAGCATGCTGAAGACCGTCCAGGTGAGGAATAGCATCAGCGCAGCCGCGAGTGCAGGCCGTTGCGCCAGCAGTCCACCTCCGTCGTCCCTCACGTTTCGCTCGCCGATCGTCCTCAAGAGCCACGATCCCACGAGGAGGAGCCCCACTCCCTTGGTGACGGGGAACCCACCCGTCAGCTGGGGAAGGACGTCGAGGAACGAAATCACGGTGAAGACACAGAGCCCGAATACGAGATTCACGACCATGACCGCACCGAGAACGCCGGCAAGCGCGACCAGGATCGCCAGCCGAGGCTGGACACCCGCGACGAGTCCGAAGACGACCGTCAGGATCGCTAGTCCGATCTGCCATAGCCAGGGGCGAGTGTCGAGGCCGGCGACGGCACCGCCTGGCGTCGCCGATCGTGGGGGTGAGGGGGCAGGTGCAGCCATGTGGCAGGAGGATCAGGGAGAGCCGGCGTCGGTCATAAGGGTGAGTTGCCAGGGAACGGACGCCCTGGCTGAACACATTGTGCAGGAAGAGGGCCGCCTATTTCACGAGCGCCTTTCGGCGGATGTGCAAGAGTTCCACACAGATCGACGTTCGAGAGAACGTCGTGGGGAGAGGAAGGGACGGCCCTTGAACGATGTGCTGGTTCTCTGCTACCACGCGGTCAGCACCGACTGGCCTGCGCCGCTCTCAGTAACGCCTGAACGCCTCCAGAGACAGCTCGAGCTCCTCGTGAGGCGGGGCTATCAGGGCGCCACCTTCCACGAGGCGGTGGCCTCGCCTCGGCGTGGCAAGAAGCTCGTCGTCACCTTCGACGACGCCTATCTCTCCGTCTACGAGCTGGCCTATCCGATCCTGAGCTCACTCGGGCTTCCGGGGACCATTTTCGTCGTGACCGACTTCGCCGACGCTGGGCGAACGCTGGGCTGGCCGGGCATCGACCATTGGCTCGACGGTCTTCATCGGCTGGAGCTGCGAAGCCTGTCCTGGGATCAGCTCCGAGAGCTTGCAGGAGCGGGCTGGGAAGTAGGGTCACACACTCGGACGCACCCGATGCTGACGGCGCTGGACGACGAGAAGCTCGCCGGGGAGTTGCGCGAGTCGCGCGAGACCTGCGAGACCGAGCTCGGTCGACGCTGCGCTTCGCTCGCCTATCCCTACGGCGACGTGGACTCGCGCGTTGCGGCAGCCGCAGCCGCGGCGGGCTACCTGGCAGGCGCCGCACTACCTGCGCGACTCGATCACCGCAGTCCCCTGATGATGTGGCCGCGTCTCGGGATCTACCGCAAGGACTCTCTGCCCCGCTTTCGAGTGAAGGTCTCCCCCTCCGTTCGACGGCTACGCCAAGCGCTTGCTCACGGCGAGGCGTACCACCAAGACTGACAGACGCGGTCACACAGTACGCTCCGCGCCGACGCCCGAATCCGAGGCACAACGCGTCGGAATCACTTCTTGACCCTATCCTGAGGCTCGAGTGGCACTGGGCGATCCCCCTCCGCGAGAAGATCCGGGAGCCGATGCCGCGCTGACCGCTCCGCCAATCGCAGGGGACCGGGAGCCGCGCGCAGCCGGGATTCTGTCCAACACGGTCTTCGGGCTGCTGGCCCAGGCCTCCACGTCGGCCTTCACGGCGATCCTGACCCTCTACCTCGTCCGTGCGCTCGGCCCGAAGGGGTTCGGGACGTTCTCCCTCGCGCTCAGCATCGGTGGCATCACCCTCCTGCTGTCGGATCTCAGCATCTCCCACTCGGCCGCGAGATTCGTGGCGGAGAGTCGCAGAGACCGGGGAGCGATTGCCAACATCGTTGCGACGGCGCTCGGAATGAAGGTCGCGATGGGAACGGTCGCGTCCTTGGCGTTGTTTGTCCTCGCGTCCCCGATCGCCCGGGCCTACGGCCAGAACGGCCTCGTCTGGCCCCTCAGAGGCATCGCCGCCACGGTCTTCGCTCAGAGCCTGATGGGCCTCTACCTCTACGCCTTCACGGCTCTGCGACGCGTGTCGCTGAACTTCGGCATCGTGTTCTCCGAGAGCCTCTTCGAGACACTGGCGAGCATCGCCCTGGTTGCTCTCGGCGGCGGCGCCGCTGGCGCGGCATTCGGGCGGGCGATCGGCAACGCGATCGGTGCGGCCGCGGCAATCATCGTTTGCATCCGAGTAATCGGGCGTGGGGCGCTCTCGCTCCGGACGGCCTCAGCAAGCCGGCTGCGCGAGCTCGCGCTTTACGCCCGGCCCCTTTTCATTACGAACAGTGCCTACGCCCTTTATTCGACGATCGACGTGCTCCTGATCGGCGCGCTCCTGTCCACGGCATCCGTGGGTCTGTTCTCCGCCCCACTCCGCTTGATGGCTTTTCTCGCCCAGCCGGGAACTGCTCTGGCTGGAGCCGTTGCCCCGCGGTTGGCGCGCGAGGGCGACAGAGAGCCCGACGTCCGGCCCTTCACGGCGGCCCTGCGCTGGATGGTCATCGTCCAGGCTCTCGCAATCGCGCCCATTGTCGTCTGGGCGCAGCCGATCGTCGCCGTACTGCTCGGCCCCGATTTCAGCGGCGCGACCGAGGTCGTCAGAGCCCTGGCGCCCGCGATCTTCCTGGCGGGAATCAGCCCGATCCTCTCCGTCGGTGTCAACTACCTGGGCGCAGCTGGCCGGCGAATCCCGATCGTCTTCGGTGCGCTCGCGATCAACGCCGCCATTGACCTGGCGCTGCTCCGTCAGATCGGAGTCGTGGCCGCGGCGATCGGAACCGGGGTCGCCTACTTCGTCTACGTGGTCGGCCACTTTCAGATCTGTCGCAGGATGATCGACATCCCACTGCGTCCGCTGCTGGTCACCTTCGCACGGTCGATGGCCGCAGCCGGAGCCATGGCCCTAGTGCTCTTCCTCGTCGGGACACGAGATCTCTCGATCGGCCAGTGGATCACCGGCGCTCTGGGTGGGTCGCTCTGCGCGTTCGCCGTTCTCCTTGCGACCGGGGAGGTCTCGCTGAAGGAGCTTCGGTCGCTGGCGCGCCTGGGCCACGCAACCAAGTGAAAGGCGACGGTGCGGTCGTCACGCGGACTCGAGCGCGTCGATGAAGGCGTCGCAAAGAGGCCTGCGGTCGTACCGCTCGACCGCCGCCGTGCGGCTCGCTGCGCCGAGCCGCGTTCGCTCGTCCGGCGATCGAGCCAGTCGCGTGAGCGCATCGGCCAGGCCGTCGGTGTCCCCCGGCTTCACGACGAACCCTGCGCCGGCGGACTCGAGGATCTCGGCAGCCTCGCCCTCCGCGACGAGCACCACAGGCAGACCGCTCGCCATGGCCTCGTAAAGCTTCGAAGGGACCGCGCCGGGGATATGCGTCTTCAGGGATATGACGGCGATATCGGCGGCAGCGAGCAGAGCCGGCATAGCGGCCTTGGGCTGCGGTGGCAGAAAAGTCACGTTGCGGAGCCCGCGCACCCGCGCCTGCTCGAGCAGAGCCGCCTTCTCGGGGCCGTCGCCGACGAGAACGAAGCGCAGGTTCTCGTCTGAGATCGTCTCCGCGGCCGCGAGCAGCTGATCGAGTCCCTGGGCAATGCCGTGCAAACCGGCATACAACGCGATCAGCTCAGCGCTTCGCCCGAGCTGTTGTCTCGCGGCGTCCGAGCGGTGCACGGGACTGAACCGACGGGTGTCGACGCCGTTGAAGAACGCTAGCGTGTGGACGTTCGTGAAACGCCGGTCGATGCTTGCCCGGATCTCACGGCTCTGACAGGAGACGCGCCAGGCGCGTCGGTAGCAGAACCGCTCGAGCTTGTACGCGAGCTTGGTGGCGAATCCGTCGCCGAGGACCCCGAGCACGACCGCGCTCTCGGGCCAAAGATCGGAGACGTTGAAGACGAACCGCGCGCGCTTCAGCCGGCTCAGCAGGAAGCCGGTGATGCCCAAAGGGAGCGGCGGGCTCTCCGTGATCAGCACGTCGAGCCGTGGGAGTCGCACGGACCCGATCAAGAGCGAGCTTGCGACAAACGAGAGATAGCTGACCGTGCGCGGAATCACCGACGCGCTCAGGGTCGGCCAGATCCAGGTACGAAGCACGACAGTCCCATCTATCTCCTCGTGCGCGAAGAGACCGCCGTATCCTGGATAGACCTCTCCCCGAGGGTAGTTGGGCATAGCCGAGACAACGACGACCTCGTGCCCCCGTTCCGTCAGACGAGTCGCCAGCTCCCCGAGGCGCGCCGGCACCGCGCCCATCTCGGGCTCGTAGTACTGCGTGAGTATTCCGACCCGCATTCCTAGATCAGCGACCGTCAAAGCCGGGCGGATGAGAGCCCAACCCCACCCGGTGCCGGTACGTTCTTCGAAGCTTGTTGTGGCCCTCGTGCAGGCTCCCGCAGCAGCAGCCAGCCGAAGTGATCGCGGGCTCGCGTTTGGCAACCGGCGAATCCGCACTTGCTTCCCCTGAGGAAATCAGCTCACCTGCCAGCCCTTGGTGACCGCGCAAGTCTGGACGTCCTCGTCCACCGGCGCCTCGATGAAACGCGCTACACGAGCCGCCTGGGCATCCAGCGTGCCTTCGCGGGCCAGCTCGAGGCCTCGCATCAGGCGACGTTCGCGGCCCTCGGCGTCGTCCACGACACGGATCAGCGCCGCAACGAGGGCGTCGACGTCGCCGGGGGGCACAAGGAGGCCTGCTCGACCATGGTCGAGCGCCGCGGGCACGCCCCCGACCGCGGTCGCCACGACAGGCGTGCCGCTCGCAAACGCCTCGATCAGCACGGCCGGCACGCCTTCGGTGAGAGAGACGTGCACGAACGCGTGCGCTCGGCGGTAGCGCTCGAGCAACGTCGGACCGAAGGGAACGAACCCGAGAAGCTCGATCCGCTCGTTCACGCCGAGCTCGCGCGCCCGTTGTCGCACGGCGTCCTCGAGCGGGCCGGTTCCCGCCCAGGCGAGCCGATAGCGGCCAGGATGCTCCTGTTCGAGCTTTGCCAACGCCTCCAGGAGGAGGAGCGGATTCTTCTCCGGCTCGATCCGGCCCGCGGTGAACAGTTCGATCGTCCCGGCCCAGTCACGCGCCCGAGGATTCTCGACGACGTCGTCGTCTCGCACGAGTGAGACCGTCATGGTCAGGAGCGACGAACGCTCACCACCATAGGTGCGGGACAGCTCCGCGCCGACGACGGTCGTCTTCAGTAGTCGCGCGAGCACCCGGAAGACGGCATTCCACGTATGAACGGCGAGGAGCGCGGGCTTCCAACGCGCATTGGGCAGGCGGGCGCGGAAGTACGCGAGAGTGTCCTGCCTCACTCCCAGAACCACCTGCTTGCGACGAACGAGGGCGAGTGCGGCGAGAAGAACGGCGAATGGGTGTGGCCCGAAGATCCAGACGGCGTCGACCCGCGACAGCCCGCGCCAGAAGGCGACCGCCGTGCCAGGAGTTGCTCGAAGAACCTGGTCGAGCCGCAAGAGACTTTCGTAGTGGGGAAGTTGCACTAGACCTACTCCTTGGGGCAGCAGAAGACGCGCATCCGAGTCGGAGGTCGCTCTGGTTCGGCCGAAGAGCAGTGTCGAGTCGAACTTGCTCCCGACCTCGCAGGCAAACGTCAGGAACGGGAAGTCGGCGGCGTCGGGCGCGACGCGCGGGCCATCTGCGGCCTGGACGAGGCTGACAGATCCGTCGTTGTAGATTCCGAGTCTCCGGCGCGCCACCCTCACGCTGCTCCGCAGGCTGGGCCCGTCGACTGCGCGAACCATGGGGGCAGACTAGCTTCAGATGCGCCTAGACTTGAAAGAGGATGTGTGGGGTCTGCGGCTTGCTCTCACTGGACGGCTCTCCGGTCGAAGCTGGAGTCGTCGAGGAGATGAATCAAACACTCTTTCACCGCGGCCCCGACAGCGGCGGGGCATTCGTCGATGGGTGCGTCGGGATCGCCGCTCGAAGGCTCGCGATCATCGATCTCGCCGGGGGCGATCAGCCGATCTCGAATGAGGATGGCTCCGTCACCGTCGTCCAGAACGGTGAGATCTACAACTATCGCGAGCTTCGTCACGAGCTCGAGCGTCGTGGTCATCGATTCTCGACGCGGAGCGACACGGAGGTGCTCGTTCACCTCTACGAGGAACACGGACCCCGCTTTGCCGAGCGATTGCGCGGGATGTTCGCGATCGCGATCTGGGACGATCGCCGGCGCCGACTCGTGCTCGCCCGCGATCCCTTCGGAATCAAGCCTCTCTACTACCGCGTGAAGGACGACTTCCTTTCCTTCGCCTCCGAGCTGAAGGCACTGCTCAGGCAGCCTGGTTTCTCGCGCGAAATCGATCTCGACGCACTCGACGCCTTCCTCGCCTTCGGCTTCATCACCGCGCCTCTGACGATCTTCCGTGAGGCTCGCAAGCTTCCCCCCGGCCACCTGCTGGTCTGGGACGGCACGAACGGCGGCGGGATACGGATCGAAGAGTATGCGCGACCGGCAGCGGCGCCCATCGACGAGATTCGAGGAGAGAGCGAGGAGACACTCGCCGCGGAGTTGCGAGAACGGCTCAGAGACTCGGTGCGGGCACACCTCATCGCAGACGTTCCGGTGGGGATTCTCCTCTCCGGCGGAATTGACTCGTGCACGCTGACCGCACTTGCTGCCGAGGAAGGGTCCGGGCCCGTGAACACTTTCACGATCGGGTTCGACGAACGTCACTTCGACGAACGAGAGCCGGCTCGCCTGGTCGCTGAACGCTACGGGACGAACCACCACGAGCTCGTCCTTCGTCCGGATGCGGTCGAGCTGCTGCCGGCGCTGGCGGAGACGTACGACGAGCCTTTCTCGGACGGTTCCGCGATCCCCACCTACCTCGTCTCCCAGCTCGCGCGCGAGCACGTAAAGGTCGTGCTCTCCGGGGAGGGCGGAGACGAACTGTTCGGCGGCTACAACTACTACGTCGGCCACCGCCTCGCTCCGATCATCGCTCCCGCCGCGGCAGCCCTGCGACCACTCGTCGAGCTCCTGCCGACATCGACGGAGAAGTCGAGCACGTTCGATTACCGGGCAAAACGCTTCGCTCGTAGTGCTCGTCTGCCGACGCTCGAGCGCCACCTTCAGTGGAAGACGATCACGCCGGCGGAGGAGCGCGAAGAGCTCATTCTTCCCGAGCGTCGGGGACCCAACGAACTGATCGACCTGTTGTCGCCCCGATTCAGGCAGAGCGTGGGCGCAGACGACCTCGCGCGCGTCATGGACGTCGACATCGGCATCTTTCTGGTCGACGACATGCTCGTACGGACGGACCGGGCCAGCATGGCTCACTCGCTCGAGGTCCGAGTCCCGCTGCTTGATCCAGTGGTCGGGGAGCTCGCGCTGGCATTGCCGAGCCGGCTCAAGGTGCGCGGCCTCTCGAAGAAGAGGCTCCTCAAACGGGCCGTTGCGCCTCTAGTGCCGGCCTCGATCCTCAAGGCGGAGAAGAGGGGGTTCGCGATGCCGCTCGCAGCGTGGCTGCGAGGCGAGCTCAGGCCGGTGATGCAGGAGATCCTGTCGCCCTCGAACCTCCGACGTCAGGGTTTCTTCCAGCCCGAGGTCGTCGGGCGCCTGATCGACGAGCACTTGGCCCGACGGGCTGATCACCATCGAAAGATCTGGGCCTTGCTCATCTTTTCACTCTGGTTCGACCGCTACGGGACCGCGCCCGAGTCCTAGGGTGTTTGCGACATAATGGGCCTTCGCTGCTAGCGGGGCCGCCTGGCGGGGGTCGGGACTGTCGGGTTCGATTTCACGTTCTCGATGACGGTCTGCTCGTTCACCGTGATATTCGGGTCAGTTTGGCTTGCGCTCAGAAGCATAAGAAGCGCCGGGCAGCGACGAACGCCCAAAACTGGCCACATCGCGCGGAATGAGGAAGTCTCGACGCGATTTCGAAGAGGTCCTCGTCCTCGGCGATGACCGCCTCGACGGCGGAACGTGGATTAGGTCCATTGCTGGCTGCCTCAAGGGCTGCTGTGATGCGCTGTATTCGTTCGGGGGCCAAGTCGAAAGGACATTCAGCGTGTCGCCGACGAACTCACACAAGTCGTCTGGGATAGAGCCCAAACCCCGACAATTGGGGCTAGGGGCCCGCCTTATTAAAAATGAGGGTGGAATCACCGCCTTCCCCGAAGGCAAACCTCGAGGGGAAGATCGTCCTGCAGTTGTTACAAATCGCAGGAGCTTGTACCGCCACAGGGCGACATCACGGTTTTTGTGCCGGGTGCGAAGTGATCTGTGTGCTGGTCGCTTGCGTCTTGCTCGATTTGAGGATTCTCGCGGAGATTCAGGGTTCACACCGCCATTGCAATAACCCGCGCCCGGCTGGGTGCCTGGGACCAACGGGCGAGCATCGTCAGATCGGCTTGGAGCTGGACGCGCTCCAAGCCACGAACCCGGAGCGGGAGCAGCCCATAGTCACAAGGCCCGTTGGGATAGACCAGCGCATATTGGGTCCCTTGGCCTATTCCACCCTCGCCCCGGCTATGTCACCTTCGAGTGGACAAAGCAGGAGGGCCTGGGGTTTCATGCTTTTTCGAGCGAATTTCCTCACCCGTCCAGATCTGGACTCAGACGACTTCGAAACGCACGAGGGATTGACTCTGGCCGGCGAAGTCGACTTTTCGCAAGAAGGGACGCAGTGGCGTCTGGTGGGGATCGAGTCTGGACCGGGCGAGAAGCCACCCACGCTGTCCTTCGAGCCAGTTTTTATCGCCAAACCCTCCTAGCGTCTCCAGCTGGAGCAATCAAACCACGCTAGACCCCATCTGCGAGCCGCGCGCCCCGCTCGAGCAGGTCGCTCGCCGGAAGAACGGAGCCTTCCACGCCGACGCTATGAACGCGTATCCACTCGTCGGCGGCCGCGACCGATACCGACGGCCCGTCCGCGTCTCCGACCGTGCCGGCAGGATCGCTCGCTCGCGTGCCGGTCCGCGAGGCCTTGACTATCGCCACCGTCCGGTCTCCGAGACGAGCGCTTGCCTGACCCCACGGGGAGGGATACGGCGCGTAGTCACACGCTCTCACCAGATCGACGATCTTGCGGGCGGGCCGCCCCCAAAGGATCCGGCCGCCGTCCGGGACCTCGGGGCCGAAGTAGCGACGTCGCGAAGGGTCCTGCGGATGCACCGGAACGGCCTCGCGACCGCGCGCGGCCGCCTCGAGCAGGCGCGCGACCAGCGGCAGGCCCATTCGCACACCCTTCAAGGTCAGTGACAGACCCGTGTCGACTTCGTCGATCGGAAACGAAGAAGCGTAGGCGACCGGGCCGACATCGATCTCCTTCTCCATCCAGTGCAAGGTCACGGCATGCGTCGTCTCGCCGCAATAGATGCTCCAGCTGGGAGCGTTGAGGCCCGCGTACTCCGGCAGCCGTCCGGGATGCAAGTTAAAGCTTCCGATCCGTGGAGCCTCCAAGACATACGCGTCGATGACGAACAGCGAATGGACGTTGAGCAGGAGGTCGACCTGCTCGTCGCGGATCCAGGTCGCGAGCGCAGGGTCGACGACTCGTCTTGAGTCCAGGGTCACCACTCCCAGCTCAAGCGCGACGGTCGCGACCGCGCCACCACCTGTCCTCCCGGGTGGCGTGCTCAACACACCGACGACCTTGTGCCCGCCTTCGGCGAGGAGGCGGAGAACCCGGACTCCGGCCGACTCCTCGGCCACGAGGAGGACGTTCAAGCCGGAGTTGCGCCGAAGTGCCGCAGATGATGGCCCATCCACCACTCACCTTCCATGCGAGTCAGCAGCGAGTCCCCGGAATGGATCGCGTCGAGTACGGAACGATCCCGGGAATGCACGAGCGCCAGCTCGCCGGTGAAGTGAAGCACGGCCTTCCGCGTCGCGAGGGGCTCCCGCAGGAGTGGCTCCATCCGCCCTTGCAGTGCCGCAGCGCCGTTCGTCTCCGCATGATTGAAGAGATGATCGAGCACGGTTCCAACCTGGCGGTCCAGAGCTGCAACCTGCATCACCTGGCTGATCCCACCCACGCGTAGGTAGTACACATACCAACCGGCCGTCCGGCCGTCCGGAAGCCGCACGAGCGCCGTGACAAGCCGGCCACGACTCTCGACCTTCCGCATCTCGTCGAAGAGCCACGACCCGAACTCGACGTCGTAGTCGGGGCGGAGGCGAAGCGCTGCTCCTACCTCCGGTAGGTGCTCCGCAAGGGCCAACGCGGTCAACTCCTCGGCGCTCGTCCGCGGCGGATTGGTGCGCAACCGACCACCGACGACCCCGACGCTGACCGTGTCCAGGCCCTTCGAGACGAACCGGGTGGCCCAGCCGCGCGACCTGCCGCGCCCGTGTCGCTCCCGGTAGGCGGTGGCGAACTGCCACGGCCGGAAGACACGAGCCCAGCCGATGCAGGCCATGTGGAAAGTCTCACCTCCCAGGCGCTCCCAGATCCTCCTCACCGTGTCCGAGGCTCCATCCGTGAACGTCAGCTCTTGAGGGCCCTTGATGTATTCGCGCATCAGGAGAGCGCCGGGCGCCTCGGCTCGCGCGCTCGGCGCGGTCACGAGTTGACCCGAGCACCCAGCCCGCAACGCGCGGCCTTCGAAGCGGAAGCGGCGGACGCTGGAGCCGAGAAAGCCCACCACTCTGCCATCCACGTCCTCGTAGACGAGCGACGGGATATCCGGCTCGGCCCAGGGGTGATCGAGGAAGAAGCGCTCGAAGTAGCCGAGCATCGCCGGCGGCGCCTCACTCGCACCGGAACGTGCGACAGCCTCGTACAGACGGACGACCGAGGGCAGGTCGTCGCGTTCGAGAGATCGGATTCGGCCCATGAATGATCAGCTCGAGGCGGCGCTCGCGGTACCGTCAACCTGCTGTCTGTCGATGAACTCGGCGATCCGCCGCACGGACCGAAACGTCTCGATGTCGAGTTCCTCGAGCGCGATGTCCACTTTGAACTGCCGCTCCACCTCGAACAAGAGCTCCACCAGCGCGAGGGAATCAAGACGTCCGGTGTCGATCAGGTCTGTGTCAGGCGAAGGGACCTCCATGTTGAGCACTTCGACGAACGCTCGCTGGAGATGGACGATCAGCTCTTCGCTGCCGGAGGTCATAGTCGTTGTCTGGGCTGGCGAAAGATCAGGAGCATAGCGTCCGCTCCCGAGAGCTACGACCCATTTTCTCCAAACAACTCTCTCAGCCTGCTTCGGTCGATCTTCCCGTTGACGTTCTTCGGCAGGCCGTCGAGCTCGAGCCAGCGCGAGGGAAGCATGTACGGCGGTAGGACGTTGCGCAAACTCTCGCTGAGCGCGGGCGGATCGACGGTGACGCCGACGCCCAGTGCGTAGGCCGCGCAGATCGCGGTGCCCTCGAACCCCTCAGTCTCGATCCCGACCACCGCGCACTCACGAACCTGGGCAACGGCGTTGAGCGCGGTCTCGATCTCCCCGAGCTCGATCCGATAGCCGCGGTGCTTGATCTGCGAGTCCGCTCGTCCGAGGAAATAGACGAGACCGTCGTCACCGAGGCGCGCGAGATCGCCGGTGCGATAGATGCAGGTTCCAGAGCCCGGCGCGCGGGGGTCCGGCACGAACGCCGCTCGAGTCTTCTCCTCATCACGCCAGTACCCAGAGCTGAGGCCTGCACCGGCGATGTAGAGCTCGCCCACCTCGTCGATCGGGGTGGGTTGCATGTCGACGTCCAGGATGAGGAGTTCCTCGCCGACACAGGGCGTGCCGATCGGAATCGCGTCGGTCTCCTTCCTGGGCGGCTCGGGCATCGTCCAGTAGCTACTCGCGATCGTCGCCTCGGTTGGCCCGTAGAGATTGGTGAACCGACAGTGCGGCAGACGCTCCATCCAGTACATGAGAACGGGAGTGGGCAGGACCTCCCCACACCAGAGCACGCGCTCGAGGCTCGGGAAATCGTCCTGAGCCACGACGTCGAATTTCGCCATATAGGTGAAGATCGAGGGAACTGCGTGCCACTGAGTGAGCTCGGACACCCGGATGAGGGCGGCGAGCTTCTCTGGTAGCAGGCTGGCGACGGCCGGGAAGAGATGGAGCTCCGCACCCGCGAGAGCGCTCCCGTAGATGTCGAACGTCGAGAGGTCGAAGTGCAGCGGAGGGTGACCCGAGATGTGGTCGGTCTCCCGGGTGCCGAAGTAGGCCGTCGCCCATTCGACGAAGTGCACGACGTTCGAGTGGGTAATCATCACCCCCTTGGGAGTCCCGGTCGAGCCGGACGTGAACAGGAGATGCGCGACGTCGTCCGGATGACCGGCGCGCCGAAGAGGCTCAGGCGAGAGTGGTGACGAGTCGGCGCGGCAGAACGTCGTCGCAAAGCGCTCGCCCAGCACTGGCTCGTCCACGAGGGAGCCGATCTGCACGGCCTGGGTGAGAGCTCCGCTCGCCGCGAGGTCGTCCAACAGCCGTACGGCCTCGTGCATGGTCAGGATCAGACGCGGCTCAGCGGCTTCAACGATCTTCGCGACCCTTGGCGCGGGGCTCGCAAGGTCGAGCGGCACGTAGACGCCGCCGGCCTTGAGCGTGGCGAGCATGCCAACGATCGCCTCCGGGCTCTTCGGCAAAAAGAGGCAGACACGGTCACCGCGCATGCATCCCCGCTCTTCCAGCCGCCGCGCCAGTCTGTTGCTCTCCGTTTCGAGCTCCGCATAGGTCAGGCGCCGTTTGCCCATGACGAGCGCCGTCGCATCAGGACGATGCTGAGCTTGGTGCGAGGCATAGTCCTGGAGCAGGCGCGTCAAGCCGTGGCGAGCTCCTGAGCCCTGCGAAACGCCTCGGCCGTGTGGTGCAACTCGTCATACGAAGGCGGGATGTCGAGAATGAAGGTCGTGTAGCCGTTGCCGATGTAGCGGGCCAGCTCTTCTCCGACGCGGCCGTACGTCCCGACGAGATACGGACAGAAGGTCTTGTAGTTCTGGAATGGGCCGAGCCAGTACGGACTCCCCTCGGACGCCTGGTCGCCAAGGTCGGAGAGCTGCTTGTGCCACTGCGAGTCCGACACCTTCATCGCGAGCCCGTGGGCGAGCTGACCTTTACGGTCTTCGGGGAAGCGTTCGTACGCGACGTTCCAAGCCTCCTCGTGGGACTCGCGAGCGATGACGCCCACGCGCACTCCCGAGTCGATCACGTCCCCCCTCTGGTCGTCCTCTTCTCCCGGAGGCTTTGGGTACTTCACCGCAGTCGCACCGATCTCCCGGGCGGCGGCGAGGCCGGCTTCCGAGGATCCGGAGATGAGGACACCGGGGAAAAGCTCCGGGGGCAGCGGCGGGGCCAGCCTGAGATTGGTCACTTTGTAGTACCTCCCGTCGAAGGTGACGGGATCCGACCCACGCAGCAAGTGCGCCATGATCAGCGCGTACTCGACCGTTCGCACGTAACGATCGTCGTGCGGCGTCTCGTCGTTCAGGGCCGCGAGGTCGTTCTTGAAACCTCCGGCAAGCATGTTGAGGAAAATTTGGCGGCCGTGAAGAAGAGCGAGGGTCGACACCAGCTTGGCAGCCGTGTAGGGGTGCATGTAGATCGGCTGAACGGCGACCAGCGGGCAGAGAGCGTCCGTATTCTGCAGGATGATCTGGGAGACGAGCCACGGGTCTGCGATTCCATTGTCGGTGTAGACGAGGATTCCGCGGTACCCGGCCTCGTCGCTCCAGCGTGCGACGTCTACGACCCGCTGCAGATACTCACCCGGCTCGCCGTCCTTCGACTGGGGGCAGGTGGAGAAGATTTCGATGCCGTGCAATGCCATGCTCATCATTATCGCCCCCCTCGACCTCGCGACTGGCCCGTGAATTCTGAATTACGGGGCGACGTCGAGAAAGGATCGCCGGTGATACATGAGCGGGGGCGCGTCCTCGGCGCTGATGCACCCTGTTACGATACCCACCACGATCTGGTGGTCTCCCCCCGGAAGCAGGTCCATCACGTCGCATGAGACCCAGCCGGCCGCCCCGTCGATCCAAGGGACGCCGTCGACCTCGCGCCAGGAAATCCCGGCCAGCTTGTCGGTCCCCTTCTCCGCACAGGCAAGGCCGATTGCCTCCTGGCCTGAGGCGAGCAGGTTGATCGCGAACCGCGTACCGCGCTCGAGAACGCGCAGCAAATCGGAGCGGTGGTTCAGCGCGAGCATCACGAGCGGTGGCTCGGCTGAGAGCGATGAAAACGCGCTGACGGTCGTGGCTTGCGGCCGCCCGTGGTCCATCGCTGTGACCACCGTCACGGCCCGAGGAACGCGACTCATCGTCTCGCGGAGATCCTCGCTGGCCACGTAGCCGTTGCCGTTGTGAGGGGCGCCGTTGCCATGCGCTCGGCCGCCGGTCAAGGTGTCCTGGAACCGACCCCGGTCGATCCAGGTCGCGACAGCCTGCTCGTAGTCTTCCTTCCGGCCGATGTCGAACCAGAGGCCCTCGTACTGATACGCGCCCAGTCGGCGGTCATCGTCGAGCAGCGCGTGAATGAGATCGGGGAAGTCGAAAGCCCCCGACTCGGGGATGTAGTCCAGCACCCACGGCTCCAGAACGTAGATCCCCATGCTGACGGTGGACACGATCTCGGGCTTCTCCACGTAGCCCTCGACCTGCTGGTCTCCGAGACGAAGGACGCCGTAGTCGATCTTGATCGTTCGGTCGCGGGTCGCGATCGTCACCGCGTTGCCATGCTCACGGTGGTGACGCAGGAGGTCCGCGTAGTCGAGTGTCGTCAGGATGTCTCCGTTCATGACGATGAAAGTGTCGTCGAGACCCTCGACCAGCCGCAGCGGCCCAGCTGTTCCGAGCGCGTCCTGCTCCTGGACGTACCGAATGCTGGCGGGGCCGTTCTCGCGGCTGTCGAAGACCGCGCGAATCAGGTGTGAGAGGTATCCAACGCATAACGTGACGTCACGGATGCCGCAGCGCTCGAGATGCTCGACCACGAGCTCGAGAATCGCTCGCTCGCCGACCGGCATCAGCGGTTTGGGCAAGACGGACGTGAAGGGCGCGAGCCTCGCTCCGCGGCCCCCGGCGAGAATGACCGTCCTGGTGTCGATTGCCGGAGCTCCCTCGCTCTCCGTGTGACCGTTCAGGCCCGTACGCAGCCCGTGGAACAAGAAATCGTCCACCCTATGCCGCCTCCAGTTGCTGGGCGGCCGGTTCAAAAGCGGGCCGCCGTCGAAGGGCGAGCCGGCCAGTGTCCCGGTGCACTGCAACCTGGCGACGGAACACGACCGCGGCAAACGTCCAGACCAAGATCCGCACGTTCAGACGAAAGGAGCGACGCTCGGCGTACAACTGGTCAAGAAGAATCTTCTGAGGCAGGACGCTCTCGAGGTATTGCCTCTCTCGATCGGTCGGATCCAGAATCTCGCTTTCGCGCGCGAAGGCGATCTGCGAGAGGCACGTGATCCCGGGCTTGACACTGAGAATGGTCGCGTACGCCTCGGCCTGGACTTCGACGAACCTTCGATCCTCGGGCCGAGGCCCCACGAGGCTCATCTCCCCTCGGAGGACGTTCCAAAGCTGTGGAATCTCGTCTAGCTTGAACTTCGAAAGGAGGCGGCCAAGGCGTGTGAAGCGGTCGTCATTGGGCGAAGTCAATGGAAGCCCCGCCGCACCAACATGCATCTTTCGGAACTTGACCATCCCGAATTCGCGATTGCAATAGCCGATGCGGCGGCACCAGAAGAACGGCAGGCCGGGGCTGTCGAGCATGATCGCGACCGCCAGGGCGATGATCAGCGGCGACAGGAGAAAGAGGAGAATTGCCGCGCCTAGGCGGTCGAGGAGCCCGATCGCGACGGAATCGAACGGTTTCCGCGCACGCCGTCGGCCCGCCTCCAGGCGATGCCTCGAATCTGACCCGCCCAAAACGACGGACGGGCGCCGCAAGTCGCGCCGCATATCGATCTCCCTCTCCCCTACTAACTCTTGAGTTATTGCATTCATAGACAGATTCGTCAAACCTTTGAGACGTCAAACCTTTGAGACGTCCGGCGAACCCGATTCATCCGCGCACCAAGGCTCGGGCGGTCGCGAGCTTCGCCGCGACCGACGAACGGTGCCCCGTAACGCTGCAGTAGGAGGTCGGACCCCAGATCTGCGATCACCTCATCGTGGCAAGTGAGCGCGTTTTGGGCGCACATCGAAGGTCTTGGTTGGCCCACTCCATCCGACGGTCCAGAACCAGCGGCTCCCCCTGCCCGCAGCGTCTCCCGAAAGAAAGAAGCGGCTCGAGGTCATCGAGCCGCTTCTTGGACAGGCATGTGGTTCCGGGCTAGGCCCGCTTCTTCTCGCGCCACCTGAGAATCAGGCCGGCCGCGAGCAACGAGAAACCAAGCGCGGTCGTGACGACCAGCGAGATGCCCGTGAAGGGCAGCTGGCCCGACTGGACGGCTGTTGCCGCCTCGACAGCGCCCGCCGACTGCGTGGCGGGTTCAGGTGTGGACTGTGGAGGTGTGGACTGTGGTGTGGACGCCGGTCCGTACTGCGCTCGTGCGGACGTCTTGTCCAGCACGCGCGGGTGGTCCGCCTTGGCGACCTTCTTGACGACGTCGACGGCCGAATTCGCTTGCGAAGCGGCATAGCCGAGCCCGCCGAAAGAAGCGAAGGAGCCGACCATGAACGTCGTGAGGGCGAGCGCAAACGCGACCCGCGATCCCCTACGCTGGCGCCGCGGCCGCGACGCGACCACATGGTTGGACAACCCAAGGAGGAAGTGGTCACGCGGCTCCGGCCTCTCGGCGCGGAGGTCGCGCTCGAGCCGACCGCCCCCCCTGCGAATCCTCGAAAATCTACCCATCCAAATTCCTCCTCCTAGACTGGTCTCTACTCCTAATACCGGGTTGGGCGGAGATTCCTTACAGGCTCACTATCATCAGGTGGGCCGATGGGGCCTGGTTCTTCCTCCGCAGTCGCCGGTAACGTGGAGACGGCGCGCGCCCTCCAGGCGTCCTCTCGGGCCGCTTTGGTGCAACGCTGGGCCGCGCCGCTGCTCGCACTCCTGACCGTCGGCCTGCTCGCTTCCGACCAGGGTGGATATTTCCCGAGCTCCTGGGGCTGGTCTGCGACCGCAACGCTCTGGGTGCTCGGTCTCTGGCTGGTCGTCGGCGTACGCATAGACACCGGCTACCTCGACGTCTGGCTGGCCGGCGCATTCGCCGCGTTCACGGGCTGGGTCGCCCTGTCGATCATCTGGTCGGATTCGGCGACGTCGTCGGTTCTGGAGCTGGAGCGCGCAGTGCTCTACATGTCCGCGCTCGCGGCAGTGCTGGTCTTCGCGCGACGAAGCGGGGCCCAGTTGCTCGCGGCCGGCGTCGTCACCGCCATCGGTCTCGTCGCGCTGTACAGCCTCAGCACCAGGCTTTTCCCGGACCGCCTGGGCGTCTTCGACTCCTTCTCCGGCTACCGGCTCTCTGAGCCGATCGGCTACTCGAACGGGCTCGGGATCTTCCTGGCCCTCGGCGTCTTGCTCGCGGTCGGCTTCGCCGCTCGCGCCCCGCACTGGGCCAGTCGGCTGGCCGCCGCAGCTTCTCTGGCCATCCTGATCCCCAGCCTCTATTTCACGTTCAGCCGCGGCGCTTGGACCGCCCTCGGCATCGGCTGCGTGTGCGCGTTTGCGTACGACCCCCGCCGCCTGCAGCTTGGTTCCACTCTCCTCCTGCTCGCGCCGGCGCCCGCGATCGCGACCCTCGTGGCGGCTCACTCCCCTGCGCTGACCCACACGAAGGCTCCACTTGCGGATGCCGTCCACGACGGTCACCGGCTCGCGCTTGCATTGGCGTTCCTCGTTCCCGCAACGGCGCTTTGCGCGCTCGTCGGCATCTTCCTCGAGCGCCGGCTGCATGCACCGCGATCCCTCCGGCTCGTGTACGGCGCTGCTCTCCTCGCAATTCCTCTCGTCGCGCTTGTGGTTGTGCTGGCGCGGTTCGGAGGGCCGGTCGATGCAGTATCGCGCGCGTACGACTCCTTCAAGTCGCCGCCGGGGGGGGAAGGTGCGAACCTGAACAAGCGTCTGCTCAGCCTCACGAGCAACGGTCGCATCGACCTCTGGCATGTCGCGTGGGAGGACGACTTCAAGGGGCACAGCGCGCTCGGCTCGGGGGCCGGAACGTTCGCGCGCTACTGGTTCCAGAATCGGCCGGCGCCGTTCAGTGCGCAGGACGCTCACGAGCTCTACGTCGAGACGCTCGCGGAACTCGGGCCGGTCGGCCTCGCCCTCCTCGTCGCCGGATTGATCGTTCCCCTCGTGGCTGCCGTCCGCGCGAGGCGCGAGCCCTTAGCCGCGTTCCTGCTCGCTGCGTACATCGCACTCCTGCTCCACGCCGGCGTCGACTGGGACTTCGAGCTGCCGGCGGTCGGGCTCGCCGGCCTGTTCTGCGGCGCGGCGCTGATCGTTGCCGCGCGGGAGACGGCCGTGCCGCGGGAGTGGAACCCGATTCTCCGCGGTGGTGCGGTTACGGCCACGGTAGGGCTGGCCGGATTTGCTCTGTTCGGGTTGATCGGGAACAGCGCGCTGTCGGCGAGCGATTCGGCCCGCCAAGATCTGAACCTGACGAAGGCGGAGAGCCAGGCTCGTAAGGCACGGCGCCTGATGCCCTGGTCTTCTGAGCCCTGGATTGCGCTCGGGTCGGCGCAGTACGCGCAGCACGAGGTTCGCGGGGCACGGGTGAGTTTCCGCCGTGCAGTGGGGAAGGACCCCGGGGACTGGACGCTCTGGCTCAACCTCGCTGCAGTCGCAAACGGGAAGGAGCGAAGGGACGCCCTGGCGCACGCGCGCCGGCTCAATCCGCGCAGCCCCGAGATCAGGGATCTGAGCTCCCGACTCAGGCAACGGGCATCCGGACCGTGAGCGCGCACTCGCGTTTCGCGGAGATCGCTCTACACTGAGTCGAATGCGGCCCCGAGATCCATTTGCCGATCCGGAACGTCTGATCCGGCGCGTGTACGCCTACGTCGCCTACCGAATCGGTGACGGAGCCGACGCCGAGGACGTCACGGCCGAGGCGATCGAGCGCGCGCTGCGGTACAAGGATTCGTACGACGACGCCAAAGGCGAGGCAACCGTATGGGTGGTCGGGATCGCGCGGCGCGTCCTCCAGTCGCACGCGGTCACGCCGCCGACCGTGCAACTCGACGAGACCGCGCCGGCTTATGAGGAGGTCGAGGAGAATGCGCTTCGCCGAGTGTCCGTCCGAGCCGCGGTCGGTGGGCTCGGCGAACGCGACCGAGAGCTCGTCGCGCTCCGCTACGGAGCGGACCTGAGCGCTCGGGAGATCGGACTCCTACTCGAGATGACGACGAACGCCGTTGAGGTTGCGCTCCACCGCGCGGTCGGACGGCTTCGCACCGAGCTGGGTACCGGATCGACCGTTACGTCGAGACCGGTCGCGCAGCCTCTTCCTGACTGACCTCGCTCGCGGTCGATCGTTCCCGGTATCGCACCTCGGGCGACCGCGATCCGCGGCGGGCGCCTTCGGTCGCGTGCTCGAGACTCCTCCTCCTCAATTCAAGGCGCTCCCGCAAGAAGAATGGGTCGAACGGGCCGACCCGCGACGTGCGAAGAGGAGACATCTATGCGGCTGTGGCAGCTCCTCAAAGCGCAGTTCGAAGTCGGCCAGAAGCTCGCGCAGTGCGCTCTCGTCCGCTTCCATCAAGTCGTAGTGGATCTCGGCGATGATCTCGTCGACCCGCTCAAGCGGTGCGTTTCGGAACAGGTTGAATTCTGCGCCTTCGATGTCGACTTTGAGAAGGCCGATCTGTTCGACGCCCGTCTCGTCCATCAAGGTCCGGAGCGTGCTGCCGATCACCCGTATTTCCTGGTCGCCCTCCGAGCGCCGGACGAGTGCCGACCTGAGACTCGACGGTGAGGAGAAGAAGGAGACCACTCCGTCCGAAGCTGTGACTGCGCGATTGAGAGTGGTGACCCCAGGAAGGCGTCCGACATTTCGGACCAATCGCTCATAGGTGCGGGGGTCAGGCTCGACCGCCACGATCCTGGCGGTCGGATTCTGCCGTTTGAAGTAGAGCGTCGCGAAGCCGACGTTGGCTCCGAGGTCGAACACGACATCCGGCTTTCCGTGGTACTCGTACTCGCGGTGAACGAGAACATCGTGGAGAAGGGTCAACTCGCCCGGTTCGCTGATGACCACCTCTTGGCCATCAGGCCTAAGGCGGACCTTCACGGACGAGGGCATCCGGAGCCGGAACCCATTGGCGAAAGCAATTCGAAGGTGAAAGAGACCGAGCCACAGCCGGTCGACCATCCGGTGTCCCAGCGACGCCGAGATGCGCACCTCGCTAAGCCAATTGAGCCTGAGCCAGCCCGGCCCGCGCCCCCCTAACCGGGTCACGCCGCTTTGACCACTACCAGCTTCAGGGCCATCACCCAGCCTCATCCAGCTTCGGCACCAGGTCGCCAGATCTCGTCGCCGTTCTCATCCTCGTAGCCTGGGCTGGCGAGGCTCGCGGCCTTCCCAGGGATCTCGCGCTTCCAGCTTGCAAGCAGCTCCGCCACTCTTCGGCGGATTAATCCACGAATACCAACGAGCAGCGTGATTGGGTTTACGCACCGCACCCTACGCGCGGCCCGGCGATTCCAGTGAATAAGTTGTCGTCGCCTCGCCTTCGGCCAATATTCGCGTCAGTTCCGCGTCCGGCTCGGCTCGCTCCTCCTCTGCCTCGGGAAGGTACATGCAGCCACTATTTCGTTGGCCCTTTGGAGAGCACGGACATAACGCTGAAAATGAAGTACTCGCCGAGGCGCGGGAGTCGCGTCGCGACGGCGCTCACCGGGCGAACGATCCGGCCTCGCTTGATGTACTTCAGCTGGTAGTTGACGTCCCAAGCGTCGATCTGCAGGCCCGCATCGCGGATCGCGTCCGTGTATTCAGAGTAGGTGTACATCGACAGGCCGCCCCTGATGTCCCGCCAGACGGTTGCGGGATCGTTCGGTCTGAACTTCTCTCTGCGAACGGTGAAGCGCGCTTCGTCGCTGAACAGAAGTTGCGTCCACGGAATACGGAAGCGCATGAAGTCGTCGCAGTGGTCGGCGCCGATCGGGGCGCGCCAGAAGCCAGCCGCGAAATTGATGATCTTCCCGTCGTCCTCGACCAGGGAGGCCATCTTCTTCATCGTCGATCGGATGTCGGGGATGTGGTCGAGAGCCTCATACGACAGGACGTAGTCGAACTTCTCGGCGGTGTCCCAGTTATGAAAATCGGCAGCGACGAATTCGACGTTCGATATGCCTTGCCTCGCTGCGTACGCGGTCGCGACTTTGATCGCTTGCGGTTGGACGTCGATCCCGACGACGGTCGCGGCTCCGTTCATGGCGAGGTGGTTCACGAGGTCCCCACTGCCGCAGGCGATGTCCAGGATCTTCTTCTCGCGCCAGTCAAAGTGTCCACCTGACCTGCGGGTGAACTTGAGGAAGTCCTCCTCGGTTGCGACGTAGCTCATATTCGAGGCGAGCTCGTTGGTTGCGGCTAGGATCTGCTCCTCCGTTTTGAGGTTTCGGTCGTGGCTGATGAGCCGGAGAAGCTTCGTGTCGAGGGTACGCCCCAGCATCGGCTGAAAAGATCATATGTCGCGATCACAAACCGGTCACGCCGCTTTGCAAACCGGTCACGCCGCTTTGACCACTACCAGCTTCAGGGCCATCACCCAGCCAGGCTGTGCCCCCTACCAAGTTCCCAACCATATCGATGCCCAGCAACTAAGAGCGCCTAAACGAAAAGAGTGTCTAGGAACTACATCTAGTCGCATCTAAACTACCCTCGGTCGCCAGACTTGCACGGGAGGGGCCTCCTCCCCTTCAATGAGTCGAGCTCGCCCGGGCAGCGGGACCGAGGACCCATGAGCAACCACAGCTGGAAAGTCCCGCTCGCTGACGTTGTCGTCGACGACGAGCTGCTCGCGGCCACGCACGAGGCGGTCTCCTCCGGCTGGTGGAGCATGGGGCCGAGGGTCGCGGCCTTCGAGGAGGCTTTCGCTGAGCTCTGCGACGCCCGGCACACGCTCGCGGTGGCGAACGGAACCGCGGCGCTCCATCTGGCCCTGGTGGCCCTGGGCTGCGGCCCCGGAGACGAAGTAATCGTGCCCTCGCTCAACTTCGTCGCCGCGGCCAATACGGTCGTCCATGCCGGCGCAACACCCGTCTTCTGCGACATCATCGGGGAAGACGACCTGACCATGGACCCGGCGGACATAGAGGCCGCCGTCGGCCCGGCCACGAAGGCGATTGTCGTCATGCACTACGGGGGCTTCGCCTGCCGGATGGACGAGATCCGTGAGATCGCCGCCGCCCGAGGTCTGGCGATCGTCGAGGACGCTGCCCACGCCCCGGGGGCGACCTATCGCGGGCGGCCCTGCGGCACCCTCGGGAACATCGGCTGCTTCAGCTTCTTCTCGAACAAGAACCTCCCCGTCGGTGAAGGAGGCATGGTCGTGACCGACGACCCGGACCTGGCCGAGCGCCTTCGACTTCTCCGCTCCCACGGCATGACGACGCTCACGTGGGATCGCCATCGGGGCCACGCGTCAAGCTACGACGTCGTCACGGCAGGGTTCAACTACAGGCTCGACGAGCTGCGAGCGGCGATCGGCCTTGTGCAGTTGGGCCGGCTCCGCGAGGAGAACGACGGCCGCCGCCGGGCCTCGGCTCGCTATCGGGCGGCGCTGCACGGCACGGCCGGCATCGTGATGCCCTTCGACAACGCGAACGCGCTGGAAGCGTCGTCCCACCATCTCGCCGTCGTCCTCCTTCCTGCCGGCGCGGACCGCGACGCGGTCCGCGCACGCCTGCAGGCGGAGGGCATCCAGACGAGCTTCCATTACCCGCCGATCCACCATTTCTCGCACTACGCCGCGTTGCCACAGCGGGTTTTGCCAGGCACCGACGACGTCGCGACACGACTCGTCACGCTGCCGCTCTTCGGCCGGATCGAGGACGGACAGGTCGACCTGGTTATCGAACAACTGCTGAGGGCACTCGATGGCGCGGGGTCTTGACAGAGAAGCGCCAGCCCAACGACTAGGGCCTCCGTCTGAGTAAGCCTAGGTAGTGAGTTCTCAGAAAAGGAAGGGTCGCTAACAGCCCGTACAAAGGGGGCGCCAAAGGGCCGAGCCGGCGCGCGAGCTGCGGGACGAGCGTGATGGTCTCGAGGTCCGTGGCGAATCCAGGGAACAGCTTTGCGATCTCCGCGCGCGGCACGCCGCGAACGTGCGGGTTCCACGGGTTGTCGTAACGGAAGTCGTACCAGAGGATCGAGCCCTCGCTGCTCAGCACACGGTTGATTTCGGCCGCGATGTTGGCACGCATCTCGGGTTGAAGGATCGACGTGAAGACAGTGACAACCAGCACGAGATCGAAGGAGGCATCGGCGTATGGCAGCCTTTCCGCGTTTCCGACTTGGAAGTTGAGTTCCGGGTATTTCGAACGGGCGGCCTGGATCGAGTCTGGGAGAAGGTCGATTCCGTGCAGGTTCGCCGCCGACGCGCCCAGAGCCTGCATCGTCGAGAGGAACCAACCGCCTCCGCAGCCGACCTCGAGGATCTTGCAGTCCCTGAGGGGAAGCAGGCGGTGAGTTTGAAGTAGCCGCGCAGTCCGTCGCTGTAACTCGGCGACAATCAGGCGGTTTCCGCGGTTCTCAGAATTCCAGCGACCCTCGACTTCGCCGTAGTCACGATAGACAGTCCTAAGGCGCTCGATCTCATGGTCTTTAGGAAGAATCACTATCGCTCCTACGCAACGGAAGACAAAGCGCTCCGATCTTCCAAAAGGAACGCGTTCCTCCTCCCGGAGGGTACTCAAGGGAGCAGCTCGACGCCGAGGGCGCGCCAATCGTCGTGACAGACCGAGGAACCGCGGCTTCCGCGAGCTCAACTAAGGAACGACCTCATCTTTTTGGCCGGCTGATCGCGATGCCAGGGACGAGGTCGCCGTACACCTCTGTCCGTGAGGCCCGCGACCGTCGGAGCTCGGGGACCAGCGACGCGCGCGTTACTAAAAGAGCCGGCCGAGTCGCCGCCGCCGCGACCGAGGCCGGTCAGGAATCTGGTCGCCGGCCACGATCGCCGCCGGCACCTCGGCGGTGAGCCACCGTGCCAGGTCGGCGTTCCCCACCGCGTCGGCCGCCGCTTTCATCCCCATCGCGCGCACATCCGGAGCGTGCGCATCGCTCGCGACCAGGTGCGCGAGGCCAAGCTCGATCAGCCGGAACGCCGTCTTGCGCGCCGCGCGGCCGAGCCGGCCGTCGAGCGACGCGGAGGTGACCTGGACGAGCGCACCCAGATCCACGAGGTGCTGCATGCGGTCGGGGAGAGCCTGGATGCTCGCGTTCCGTTCGGGGTGCGCGATCACAGCGCCGATCCCCCTTTCGCGGAGCTCGAACACTTGCGACGGCAGATCGAGCGGTAATCCGTAATACGGGAACTCCAGAAGTAGGTAGCTCGGGTTTGCAGCCAGACCGAAGCGGGCGAGCTCTTCCCCATCGAGGATCGCAAGGCGGTCAAGGGCGATCTCTCCGCCGGTACGTACCTCGAGCGGCACTTCCTCCGCCGCGAGGGCTTCCCGCAGCTCTGCGACGCCGCGTTCCATCTCGGCCGCGCGCGTCGGATAATCCGCGCGGACGTGTGGCGTCGCGGCGACCATCTGAATGCCGTCAGAGACTGCTGCGCGAGCCATGGAGATGCTCTCCTGCAACGTCCTGGCTCCGTCGTCAAAGCCGGGAAGGATGTGTGTGTGGAGATCGATCACGCAGTGACCGTACCCGCGGCCGCAGCTGGCAGGACAACGGCAAAGCCGTCGTTCGTTGCGCGCAGCGTGATCCGCGCGTTCACCACGAGCGTCTCGTTCTAAGTCTCGTTCTAGAGGTCGTCGTCCGTGGACAGAGACTCGCCGATCTTCTCGGCCAGTGCTTCTGCGGTGAGGCTCGGCTCGTCGCCGTCGGTGCGGAGGTCCTCCACCGTCACGTCGCCGAGGTCTGGGCGAGATCGAGCTTGTTGCAGAGGTACGTGGCGTCCTGAGTGAGAACGCAGTACCGGAAGAGGCCGAAGACGGCGGTGTACTCCTTCTTCAGCTGGAGCTCGAGTTCGGCCTCG
>Ga0184619_10000044_pt1 | contig 36446 bp, 36 predicted proteins | sample PLM0_60_b1_FD_133146 | JGI IMG/M metagenome (GOLD analysis project Ga0184619, IMG submission 133146) | Groundwater sediment microbial communities from an aquifer in East River, Colorado, USA - PLM0_60_b1 | ecosystem: Environmental > Terrestrial > Soil > Riparian zone | place: USA: East River...
CACGCGCCCGGCGGCGTCTCGCCGCCCGTGGCTGCGTCCTCGGTCGCCCCGATAGAACCACTATCGGGACTCCCTGCGTCCTTGCCACGAACGACGATCCATCCCCCGGATCACGCACCAAACCTACGGACGGGTGCACTAGCGTGAGCGGGTGTCGCCGAGCAGGATCGCGGCAAAGAGGATGGCGACCCCGACGACGATGAACGTGTCGGCGAGGTTGAAGGCCGGCCAGTAGCGGAAGTCGAGGAAGTCGGTGACGTGGCCGAGCCGGATCCGATCGACCAGGTTGGAGGAGCTTCCCCCGATCAAGAGGCCGAGCGCGACGGGCAGCACCGGGTGGCGGGCCCCGGAACGGGCGAAGAACACGAGCATCCAGCCGACCGCGAGCGCCGTCAGTGCAGTCACGAGCGCAGTCGCGTTCGCGAACAGGCCGAAGGCGATCCCAGAGTTCTGGACATGATGGATCGAGAACGGGCCGAGGACGTGGATCGAATCGTCCAGCGCGAGCTGGCTCGAGACGATGTGCTTCGTCGTCTGGTCGGCCAGGACGGCTGCCGTGACCACGAGACCCAGGCCGATCCACTGGGGCCAGCGCGCCGCGAGCGACCGCGTCGCCACGGAAATCGGCGTCAAGGCATCGGTCGACGAGCCGACGCGGACGTCGACCGCGCGAGGCTCGCTCAAGGCATCGCTTGCGATGCCGTCCAAGAGGTCGCGCGATTCACTCGCGCGACCGCTAAACCCGGATGTTGGCACGGCTTCCGTCTGATGTGTGATCAGGGCTAAACCTCAACCGCGGCCCCCCCGCGCATCCCCGGCACACACCGTCGCCCACGGCAGGTACTCGAGCCGTTCGGGCTCGATCGGCTCGCCGCAGGCCACGCAGATTCCGAACGACCCGTCGTCGATTCGCTTCAGCGCCCCCTCGATCTCCCGCAGGACGTTGCCGGAGTTCTCCTCCAGGGTGTAGTCGATCTCGCGGTCGATGGTCTCGGTCGCGATATCCGCAAGGTGGTTGTCGCCGGGCCCCATGGCAAGATCGCCGGTGATCTCGTCGGGCGCGCCCGGACTCTCCTTGTGCAGGTAGTCGATGGCGTTCCGAACCTTCTGACGCTCGTCCTCGAGCCGCGCGCGAAAGTGTTCAGTGTCGATCTGGATACTCATCGTGCCTACCGTGGCTGCCCGAGCCGTCGCTCGGCCTCGGCCGCGTCGACGCCCGTCAGCTCAACGATCTTGTCCCGGCTCGACGGGCCAGAAACAAGCGTCACGCTCTTGATCGGTAACTCGAGGCGGTCGGCGAGCAGCCGCAGAACGGCATCGTTCGCCTTGCCGTTTTCGGGGGCGGCGGTGACTCGGACCTTCCAGCCTTCCCCATGCTTGCCCACGATCGCGTTCGCGCGCGCTCCGGAGGAGACGCGTAGGCGTAAACGCGTTGAAGGCCCGGCCATGCGCCCAGTATAGGTTGGAGTCCCTTTCATAATGGAGGCTCGTCGCCGGGGTGCGATGGTCGGTTCCTGGCAAGGACGCAGGGAGTGCCCGTATCAGTAGATACGGGCGTGACTGAGGCGCCAGGGGCCGTCCAGCGCGGCTCGGCGGCTCAGCGCTTCATTGTGAAAGGGACTCTTAGGCCGCTTCGGCCCGGGACTCCCCGTCGGCGTCGTCGACCGCGTCGAGCGCCGCTCCCAGCAAGGCCTTGATTCGGTGCGTTTCGGCACCCAGCCGTTCGCGCTCGGCCATCGCGTCGCGCGTGATCTTGCGCGCTTCGGCGTGCGCTTCCTCGAGCACCAGCGCTGCCTCACGGCGTGCCTGGTCCTTGAGCTCGTGCGCGGCCTGCTCGGCCGTCGTCAGCGTCGTACGCAGGAGCGTCTCCAGCTCGCGATGACGCTTCAGATCACCCTCGAGTTGCTCGATCCGGTCTGCATAGTCGGCTCGCTCGCGCCAGACGGTTTCGAACGAGTCGGCGACCTCCTCGATTGTTCGGTCGACCGGCGTGCATATGTAGCCGAGTAACCCCCGCTTGAAGCGGACATGCCTCAGTTCAACTGGCGTGTAGGCCATGACGGCCCTCCTTTCTCGGTCAGAAGTTGTTGAAGATCGCGTCGACCACTCTCATCAGGATGACCAGGAAGATCACCGCAACGACCGGGGACAGATCGAGTGGGCCGAACGAAGGCAGCAGGCGGCGAAACAGGCGCAGGTACGGCTCGCAGACGTCGCGGAGGAAGTCCTGGATGCGGCGAAGCCAGGGTGAGTATGGAAGCCTGACCCAGGAGCTCAGGACGTAGATGAAGATCAAGAGGATGTAGACCCAGATGAAGTCGTCGATGAAACGGTTCGCCGACGACGCCGCGTCGAAGAGCAGGATGGATTGCGGGCTCAGGCCCATGCGGCTAGGTTCGGCTCCGGATGCGCGGTTCCTACGCTGCCGAAGGAGCGTCTCTCAGGCCTGATTGAAGAAGCCGCCGCTCTCCAGTAGGCGGGCGCGCTCTTCGGCCGAGACCTCGACGTTGCGGGGCGTCAGGAGGAAGACCTTGTCGGCGACCCGCTGCATACCGCCGTCGAGGGCATAGGAGAGCCCGCTCGTGAAATCGATCAGGCGCTTCGACAGCTCCTGGTCGGCCCCCTGCAGGTTGAGGATCACGGGGATCCCGTCCTTGAACCGGTCGGCGATTTGCTGGGCGTCCTGGAAGGTGTGCGGGACGACGAGATGGACGCGCACCGACGGCACAGGGGTCGGGCCGGGCATCGTCGCGACATCGGCGCGCCGCTCGCGCCGCCTCGGCCTGACCGCCGTACGCGTCTCCTCGGCCTCGGGGTCGGTCCAGTCGTCGAACTCCTGGCGCCGGCCGCGCGGCGTCAACCGGCGGACGTTCGGGCGCTCGCTGTAGGTGCGCTCGAGCTCCTCCTCGGTGACGTAGCCGTCCTCGTCCCACTCGTCGTCCTCCTCGGCGATTCCGAAGTAGACGAGCGTGCGGTTCCAGACGTCTGCGAAGCCCATTTCCAGCGGATCTTAACCGTGGTAGAGCACGGAGCCTATTCGGATCAGCGTCGCCCCTTCCGCTACGGCGACCCCGTAGTCCTGGCTGGTCCCCATCGACAGCTCGGGGAGGTCTCGCTCGGCCGCGAGCTCGCGCAAGCGGCGAAAGTACGGCCGCGAGCTTTCCGGATCGCCGGTCTCGGGCGGCATCGTCATCAGGCCCCGCACGTCTGGGTAGGTCGCGATCAGGGCGTCGAGGTCGGCTTCTGTGACGCCGGACTTCGTCTCCTCCCCCGAGAGGTTGACCTCGACGAGGGCCGGAACCTCGAGGCGCATTGCGGCGGACTCGGACGAGAGCGAGTGAACGAGCTCGCAGATTCGGTTGACCGTCTTTGCCTTGCGGCTCTGCAGGTGGCCGATGAAATGCCAGCGGAAGGCGTCGCCGTGGACGGCGTGCTTCGCCTCGAGATCCTGGGCGCGGTTCTCCCCCACCACCTCGATCCCGGCCTCGGCGAGAACCCCCATCTCCTCAACGGAGACGTACTTCGTCGCGGCGACGATCGTGACGGCGTCGCCGACCTCGGCCCTGATGCGTTCGTAGCGGGAACGAACCTCCTCAGCCGACACGCTACGCGTCCAGTTTGGATGGCCGACCACTCTGTGCCCGGGGCGGGGTTCTCCAGCCGCTATCGAACGTCTCCTGTAACCGAGGCGAGCACCCCCTGCACCCCGCGGGGCTTCCCGTCACGGCGGTGAGAGAAGAAGAGCTCCGGATTGCACGCCGTGCAGACGTCGAACCGCTCGATCCGGGCAACGCCCGCCTCCCGCAGCAGTCGCTCCGCCGCCTGCCGGAGATCGAGCCTGCGCGCGCGCATGATCGAGGCGCCGAAGCGCGCCCGGTACGGCGCCGCGACCTCGTCGCCGACCTCGTAGCAGCACGGGCCGATCGAGGGACCGATCGCAGCGGCGAGATCGCCGCCGAGCGTCGCGACGCCGGCCTCGACGATCCCGTCGATAAGCCCGATCCGGCCGGCGTGCAGGACGCAGACGGCCGGGGGGGCGCCGTTCGAACGGACGAGCGCGATCGGCACGCAATCGGCGGCCAGCACAAGGACCGGCAGCGCCGGCTCGTCGGTCCAGAGCCCGTCGCCGTGAACACCGCCGCGTTCTCCCTGCTGCGCGCGATGCACCAAGGTCGAGTGAACCTGGTAGTTGAGCGCCAGCTTCGCCGCGTCAGCGTCGATCTCGGTGCAGGCACGGCGCCGGTTCTCGTCGACACGCTCGACATCGTCGCCCGTCTTGCGGCCGAGGTTGAGCGACGCGAACGGCCCCTCGCTGACCCCGCCCACGCGGGTCGTGAAGACGACCTCGTACGGCCCCGGCGCGTCCCAGCGAATCACCCGCGGATGAGCTCCCGCGCGGCCTCGAGTTCGGACTCGCGGCCGTCGAGCTCGCCGTTCAGCTTCCGGCGGCGCAGCTCCGCGAGGATCTCCCCCACCCGCGGCGACTCGCCGAGCCCAAGCTCGGCCAGGTCGCTGCCGGTCACTTCGAGGCGGATGTCGCGCAGGCCGCGGAAGTAGTCGTGCAACGGCTCGAGCTCCGCGAGCGAGAGTGCAAAGAGCGGCGCGTCGGGCGCATAGCGATCGGCGAGCGCGACGATCTCGGCGGGCTCAACGTCCCGGACGCGGAGACGCCCGACGATTCGCGGCCCGACCGTGACCGCAGCGGCGATTTGCTCGGCGTCGCGCCGCCGCACCTTCAATCGCTGGAGCCACTCGTACACCTCGTCAGGCGGCAGCCGGCGCGCCAGCGCGATCAAGCCGAGCCGCCAGGTGGGGACGTCCACCTCGTACTGTTGCGCGAGCGCACGGAGCCGCGCCAGCAAGGTGACCGCCTCGTCGTCGGCCGCGAGGTGTGGGTGGATCGCCTTGTCGGCGCCGAGTTCGGCGAGCCGGAGGATCGAGTGCTCGACCTCGCCCTCCTCGAGCAGCGCGACGAGCTCGTCGCGGAGGCGGGCCGACGAGAGGTCGCCGACGAGCCCCATCTCGATCGTGCCCCGCGCAAGCCGCACGGTGTGGTCGTCCATCCGGAACCCGTAGCGGTTCTCGTACCGGATCGCGCGGAAGATCCGCGTCGGATCGTCGATGAACGAGAGGTTGTGCAGGACGCGTATCCGCTTCCCGTCGAGATCGGCGCGCCCGCCGAAAGGATCGACCAGCCTGCCGTAATCGTCGCCCTTCAGAGAGACGGCCATCGCGTTGATGGTGAAGTCGCGCCGGAAGAGGTCTTCCCGGATCGAGGCATGCTCCACGGCGGGCAGCGCCGCCGGCGCGTCGTAGAACTCGGTTCGCGCCGTGACGACGTCGACGCGCTCGCCCTCGCCGTAGACGACGACGGCCGTGCCGAACTTCTCGTGCGCCCGTACGCGCCCGCCAAGCGCGTCCGCGAGGGACTGAGCGAGCGAGATCGCGTCGCCCTCGACAGCGATGTCGACGTCGAAGCTCCGCTCGCCGAGCAGGATGTCCCGGACGGTCCCTCCGACCAGGTAGACGCCCTCGTACGCCTCGCTGAGTGCGGCCCCGGCCTCGAAGACCGGCGCCAGCCGCTCGAGCTTCGCCAGCTCCTCCGACAGCGACACCGCCGGCCGCCTGATCACTGCTGCCCGCTCCCCGAGCGCGGCGAGCACGTCGCTGCGGGTGACGACACCGGTGAGCTTCCCACTGCGCAGGACGGCTACGCGGTCGTCGCCCGCGGCCAGCAGTCGCTGCAGCTCCGCGAGCGGGGTCTCCTGGTCGCAGGTCGCGACGCGGGAGCTCATGATCCCCTTGACGGGCGCGTGTGAGAGACCGTGCGAGATCGCCTTGTCGAGGTCTTCGCGGCTGACCGCCCCCAAGACTTCGTCCCCCTCGGCGACGAGGATGCCGCTCTGAGCGAAACGCTGGCAGATCACCATGGCGCCGGCGACCGTCTCTTCAGGCTCGATCGTCCGGGCCGGTTTCGACATCACGTCACGGGCGCGGGCGGGTTCCCGAATCGCGTCGTCCAGATGTTCGACGACCAAACGACGGGCCTCATTGAGCGGTCCGCGGTAGATGGCCGAAGCCGCCTGGGCATGGCCGCCGCCGCCGAGCACCGTCGCGAGTGCCGCGGCATCGAGCTCCGGCACACGGCTGCGCGTTACGGCGAAGACCCGGCCGTCCATCTCGACGAGAACCACGAGCCCGGCGCAGTCGGTCACGTCGACGAGCTTGTGCGCCAGGTTTGAGATGCCCTCGACGTACTCCCGCGCCGACGCGGACGCGACGAGCACCTCCACGCCCGCCGTCTCGTGAGCCTCGAGCGAGTCGAGCAGAGTTGATAGGAGCTCGCGCTCGGCCTCGCCGAGCGGCGTGTGGAGGAACCGCGCGAGCAGCTCCTGCACGGCGCCGTGGCGGAGACACCAGCCGAGCGCCTCCGCGTCACGCTGCGTCGTCGTCGCGTGCGTGAGCGAGCCGGTGTCCTCGTGGATCCCGAGCGCGAAGACCGTCGCCTCCAACGGGCTGACCGGCAGCTCGCGCTCGGCAAGCACACCGACGAGGGTGGTCGTCAGTGCGCCGTCCTCCGACACGATCACGTTCTCTGCCGGCGCCCAGCCCGGCCGCTCGGCCGCGTGGTGATCGAAGACGACCTTGTCGACCTGGGGATCGAGCGCCACGGGCTCGAGCTCCCCGAGCCGAGACGCGTGCACCGTCTCGACCACGATCAGGCGCCGGACCGCTTCCAGCTCGAGCCTCGACGCGTCGACCACGAAATCGAGCTCGTCCGCGTGCAGGCGGTAGAACTCGCGAACGTTTCGGTTCAACGACCCGGCGAGGCAGACGACCGCCCCCGGATAAAGGTGACGCGCGGCCAGCATCGCCGCGAAGGCGTCGAAATCCGTGTTGGTGTGCGTCGCGACGACGGTTTCTGCGCGCATGCCGAACATTGTGGCGCAGTGGCAACCTGTCGAGATCGAACGACGCCTGTACACGACGGAAGCCGAGCTCTACGACATCGCCTTCTCCTGGGACGTGTCGGCCGAGGTCGACTGGCTCATCGAGCGGCTGGGACGCGACTCCTCGCCCGTACTCGAGCCCGCGTGCGGGTCAGGGCGGATGCTGGCGGCGCTGGCAGAAAGCGGCATGGAGGCCGTCGGGTTCGACTCCTCGCCGGAGATGGTGCAACTCGCGCAAGAGCGCCTGAACTCGCGAAAGTTGCCAGGCGAGGCGGTCGTCGCCGACATGGCCGGGTTCGCGCTTGAGCGGGTCTGCGGCGGCGCAATCTGTCCGGTCGGCTCCCTCGCATATCTGACCGACCCCGCAGATGTGGCCACGCACCTCTCGTGCGTCGCCCGCCACCTGCGTCCGGACGCCCGCTACCTCGTTCAGCTCGAGCTGCGCGACGACGCCGACCCGTGGCGAGGCGTCCCGCCCTCGGTCTGGGAAGCCGAGCGAGGGAACACGCGACTGAAGATTGCCTGGCGCGTGGACTGGATCGACCTCGAGGCCGGAATCGAGGTCCAGCACGCGCGGTTCGAGGTCGTCGGCGGGCCTGAGCGAGGAGGTGTATTCGAGGAGCGCCACACAATGGCCGCCTGGACGCCGGAGCGCTGGGCGGGGGCGATCGCCAAGTCGGGCTTCACCTATGAAGCCGTCTACGACGGCGACCGGCCCGGGCGCCCGCGGCGACCGCTCGGCGAGGCCGGCCGCCTGCTCTGGCACGAGCTACGCGTTTAGAGCTCGGCGATCGCCTCGATCTCGACCTTCGCCCCGGAGGGGAGCGCCGCAACCTCGACGGTCGAGCGTGCCGGCGGCGAGGCGCCGACATGCCGTGCGTAGATCTCGTTCATGGCCGCGAAGTCGCCCAGGTCGGCGAGGAAGACAGTCGTCTTTACGAGTCGCTCGAGGCCGGTCCCGGCAGCCTCGAGGATCGCGCTCAGATTCGCGAAGATCTGCTCTGTCTGCTCTTCGATCGAGCCGCTGATCTCGGCGTGACCCGGCTTCAGGCCGAGCTGGCCTGAGACGAACACGAAGCCTCCGGCGCGAATCGCCTGCGAGTACGGAGCGCCCTGGAACGGCGCGGGTGCGCTCTCGGTGCGGACGACGGACTTGGCTTCAGTCGCCACTGATCTCCTTTCTCCTACGGGGGCGGCAGCTCTGCGCCAGCGCGACGCCGAGCCCCTTGAAGATCGCCTCCAGCACGTGCTGCGTGTCCCGCCCCTCGATCAGGCGGACGTGGAGCGTTAAGCCCGCCCCCTCGGCGAACTGGGTCAGGAACCGCGCGACGAGGTCGGTCGCGAGCCCGCCGACTCCCATGTCGGAGAGATCGACGTTGGAGACGAGCAGCGGCCGTCCCGACGCCTCGAGGGCGACGTGGGCGAGTGCCTCGTCGGCCGGCACGACGGCGGAGCCGTGGCCGCGCGCACCCTCGGCATGCAGGGCTCCCGAGAGCGCCTGGCCGAGCGCACGCCCGGCGGCTGCGACCTCGGCATCCGGCTCTCCCGGCGCGACTTCGAGCGCGACGTCGAACGAAGCGTGCTCGGCGAGCAGCGTCAGGAGGTGATCGAGGACCGGGACGCCCGTGTCGACCGTCGCCGTGCCGGTGCCGCCGACCTCGACCCGCGCCTGCAGCCGGCCTTCCTCGCCCGCGTACCCGGTCACCGTCATCCCTCGAAGCAGGGTATCGCAGCCTCGTGCGCCCACCGATACGGCTTCTGGCGGTCCCGAACGACCGTCTGCGGCCAGATGAAACCTGCCTTTCTTCACCTTTCGCGTCTTGCGGCAATCGCCGCATTCGCCGGCGTCTTGATGCTCGAGGTCGGCGGAACGCCTGCGGCCTCCGCGCGCTCCCGGCAAAGCGCAGCCGGCGGCCTCACCGTGGTCGGCTACAGCACCGACGTCGCGCTTCGTCGTGCAGCAGCCCGGTCAGGCGCTCGTGTCGTCCGCCGAATCCGGGCGCTCCACGTCGCCGTGCTGAGGTCTCCGCCGGCCGCGGCTCGCGTGCTCGACGGTCTCCGAGGTATTCGCTACAGCCGGGAACCGGTTCTGCGTCACGAGCTCGTCGACCCCGCGGTCGCGCCTGCGCCCGCCCTCGGCGGCGCCTATGAATGGCAGTACGCCGCGGCGCGAGAAAACCTCGTGCCGGCAAGCGTCCTGCGAGCGGCGTCGGCGATCACGGTCGCGGTTCTCGACACCGGCGCCGACGTGTCCGCGCCCGACCTCGCCGCAAAGACGCCCGCGACCTGGAGCATCCGTGGCAACTCCTCGGACGTCACCGACTACCAGGGACACGGGACCTTCGTTTCCTCGCTCGCGGCGGGCTCGACGACGAACGCCGAGGGCGTTGCAGGCTTCGGCGGCGACGCAAAGCTGCTCGCGGTTCAGGCTGCCGCCGCCGACGGCACGATGACCGACGTGGACGAGGCGGCCGCAATTGTCTACGCGGTCGACCGCGGCGCGAAGATCGTCAACATGAGCTTCGGCGGCCCCGTGACCTCACCGACCGAGCAGAGCGCGATCGCCTATGCGGCCGCGCACGGCGTGCTCCTGGTCGCTGCCGCGGGCAACAGCGGCCAGACCGGAAACCAGCCAAGTTATCCGGCGGCACTTCTGCAGCCGCTCGGCTCCAACGGCCAGGGCGGTGTCGGGCTCGCGGTTGCCGCTTCGAGCCTGACCGGAGCGCGCGCCTCTTTCTCGAATTACGGGTCGTACATCTCGCTGGCCGCGCCGGGCGAGAACGTTTTCGGGGCCCTCTCGTCGAGCTCCGACCCTTACCACTGGCCGCGCCAGAGCCTTCCCGGCTCCGCCGCGGGAATCTACGGCTACGGGAGCGGGACCTCGTTCTCCTCACCTGAGGTCGCGGGCGCCGCGGCGCTCGTCTGGGCCGCGAACCCGCACCTGACCGCGGCGGAGGTCGCGGAGATCCTCGAGCAGTCGGCCTCCGGACACGGCGGCTGGAACCAGGACACCGGCTACGGGATTCTCGACGTGGCGGCGGCGGTCGCGAGGGCGCAGGGCAGCCCCGTCGCCGTGCCGGCGGTCGATCTCAGTGGTACACGCTCCGGACTGCGCGTGACCCTCTCCTGGAGGTCGCCGGGCGCCGTCAGCTATCGTCTCTCCGGCAGCCGCGACAGCGCCACGGTCCAGACCCTGCTCGCCTCGACGACGGCGACCAGCTCAAGCTACCGGCTCGAGCCGGGACACTCGTACTCCTTCACGGTCACGGCTACCGATGCGTACGGCCTCACGGTGGCGTCGAAGCCCTACGTGGTGGTGTTGCCCTATTCCGCCGTGAAGCTCGACCTGCGCGCGTCGTCGCTCGTGGGCCGCAAGCAGTTGACGACCCGGCTTCAGGGCACTTTCAACCCCGCCGGCAAGGACATCCCCCGAGGTGACCGCAAGCTCTTCCTCGAGTCGTTCGACGGCCATTCCTGGCATCGCTTCGCGGTCGCGAGCACGAGCAGGACCGGCGTCGCGACCTGGACGGTCACGCTCCGCCGCGGCAGCTACCGGATTCGCGCGCGGTATGCGGGCGCTGAAGATCTCGCTCCCGCGACGAGCCGCGTGGTCACCCTTCGCGTTCGCTAGTCCTCGACGCGCTCTATCCGGGCGCCCTCGGCGTCGCTTGCGATGCCGACCAAGAGGCGCGCCGACATGGCGGCGCTGCCGCTAAACCCCGCGTTGCGTGTGCGTTAACCCTCGACCCGCTCGATGCGTGCGCCAAGCGATCTGAGGCGCTCATCGATCCGCTCGTAGCCGCGATCGATCTCGCCGACGTTGCCGATGGTCGACGTGCCTTCCGCGCAGAGGCCGGCGATCAGCATCGCCATCCCGGCCCTGATGTCCGGGCTCGCCATCCGCTGGCCGAAGAGCCGCGCCGGGCCGGTGACGACCGCGCGGTGCGGGTCGCAGAGGATGATCCGCGCCCCCATCGAGACGAGCTTGTCGACGAAGAACAAGCGGTTCTCGAACATCTTCTCGAAGATCAGGACGGTTCCCCGTGCCTGAGTCGCAACGGCGAGCGCGATCGAGGTGAGGTCGGCGGGAAAAGCCGGCCACGGCCCGTCCTCGATCTTGGGAATCTGACCGCCGAGATCGTCCTGGACGACGAGCTCCTGGCCCGGAGGCACGCGCAGGCTCGTCCCCTCGAGCTCCACCTGCACGCCCAGCCGCTCGAACGACGGCAGGATCGGCGCCAGGTCCTCCGGGACGACGTCCTCGATCGTGACGTCGCCGTCCGTCACTGCCGCGAGGCCGATGAAGCTTGCGACCTCGATGTGCTCGCACGCGATTCGCCACTCCCCGCCCCGCAGCCGTTGGACGCCGCGAACGGTGACAACATTCGAGCCGATCCCGTCGATCTCCGCACCGAGCGAGCGGAGAAACCGGCAGAGGTCCTGCACATGAGGCTCGCAGGCCGCATTGCCGATCACGGTCTCGCCCTGGGCGAGCGAGGCGGCCATGACCGCGTTCTCGGTCGCCATCACGCTCGCCTCGTCGAGGAAGATCCGCCTGCCCTGGAGACCGTCGGTCTGCATCTCGTAGCCACCGTTGACGTCGATCCGTGCCCCGAGCTCCGCGAGCGCGTGGATGTGCGGATCGAGCCGGCGCCTGCCGATCACGTCGCCGCCGGGGGGCGGTACCGTCGCGCGCCCGACGCGCGCGAGCAGCGGGCCGGCGAGCAGGAACGAGGCGCGGATGCGGCTCGCGAGCTCGCTGTCGACTTCGGTCGTGGCGAGATCGGCCGCATGGACGCGCACCTCGTTCGTGCCCGTCCAGTCGGCGTCGGCTCCCAGCTGCGCGAGCAGCTCGACCATCGTCTCGACGTCGCGGATCCGCGGCACGTTTTTCAGCGTGACCGGCTCGTCGGTGAGCAGGCACGCGGCGAGGATCGGAAGCGCTCCGTTCTTGTTCCCGGCCGCGGTTATGCGGCCGTTCAAGGGCTGGGAGCCCTCGATGACGAACGTCTCCATGAGCGCGTCGGCGACAGCAGTCGACGGCATCAGCCCGGCTATCGTACTGACCCGTGCGGCCGACACGCGACCAGGCCTGGGAAACCCTGACGAAGTACACGCAGAGCGACGCCCTGCGCCGGCACGCGCTCGCCGTCGAGGCGTCCGTCGCCTCGTACGCGCGCAAGTTCGGAGAGGACGAGGAGCTGTGGCGTGTGACCGCGCTCCTGCACGACTTCGACTACGAGATGCACCCAACCCTCGACAAGCATCCACAAGACGGCGCGCCGATCCTCCGCGAGGAGGGCTACCCGGAGGAGGTCGTCGAGGGCGTCCTCTCGCACGCCGAGCATCTCGGCCTTCCGCGCGACACGCCGCTCAAGAAGACCCTTTTCGCCTGTGACGAGCTCTCCGGTTTCATCCACGCCTGCGGGTTGGTCCGGCCGGACGGGATCGACACGCTCGAGCCGAAGTCCGTGCGCAAGAAGCTGAAGCAGCCGTCGTTCGCCTCGGGCGTCAACCGGGACGACGTCTACAAGGGCGCCGAGCTGCTCGGCGTCGACCTCGACGAGCACATCGCCTTCGTCACCGAAGCGATGCGACCGATCGCGCGCGAGCTCGGGCTGCGCACCGCCGCGGACGTTCCGGCCTAGGCGTCGCTTGCGATGCCGGCTGGAGGCGTGGCGGCTTTTGCCGGCGCGCCGTCTAAACCCGGTTCAAGAGGCACCTCGACTGCGAACCACCCCGACGTTCCGGCCTAGAGTCCCTTTAGTAGACGTTCCACGTCGTCCTCGCTCGTCCACCAGCCGCAGGAGACGCGCAGCCAGCCGGTACCGGGGAGGTCGCGGACGATCACGCCCGCTTCGAAGAGCCTGGCGGCGACTTCAGCCGCGTCGCCTCCCGGGTCGAACGAGATCAGGCCCGCCTGCCCGGGCGCGGTGACGATCTCGTAGCCGGCCTCGCCGAGCCGCCCCCGGCAGTACGCCGCCAGCTCTCTGGTCCGTTCGTATCGCCACTCCGGCGCCGACTCGAGCGCCGCGAGCAACCCGGCGAGCGTCGCGGGCGCGTACCAGACGGAATCGAACCGCGGCGCCCCGGGCTTCGGCGTGAACGAGTCCTCGACGTCGTAGGCCGCCTGGGACATGTATGTCGGCAGGGCAACCCGTAGCCGATCGGGATCCCGCACGTAGAGCGCGCCCGTGGAGTCCGGGCCGCAGAGCCACTTCTGCCCGGAGACGGTGAAGAAGTCGAACTCGGCGGCGTCCGTTCGAAAGGCGCCGGCGGATTGGGCGCCGTCGAGGAGTATCGGCAGCTCCGTCCGCCCCCGAAGCTCGCCGGGGCCGAGTGAGTTGCCGGTCAGCCAGGAGACATGGGAGAGCGCGATCACCTTCGTCCGGTTGGTGATTTGCTCGGAGACGAGACCCGGAGCCTCCTCGGGGGACGCGTCGCGGACGCGCGCCACGCGCACCTTTGCCGGCGAGGCGAGCAGCGGTCCGAGCAGGCCAAAGTGCTCGACGTCGGTGGTGACGATCTCGTCCTCGCCGGTCAGGTCGAGCCCGGCGAGGACGACGTTGCACGCATTCGTGGTCGAGCTGACGAGCGCGACGTGGTCCGGCGGGACCTCGAGCACGGCGGCCAGCGCCTCCCGGGCCTGCTCGCGCAGGGCGAGGATCGCCTCGAAGTACTGCCTGCCGCCTCGACCCTGCTCGAGATCGCGGCGATTCCACTCGGCCATTGCCTCAACGGTCTCGCGTGCGAGCGGACCGTTCGTGCCGGCGTTCAGATACGCGAAGCGCTCGAAAACGGGGAACTGAGAACGAGCCTCTTCGAAAGTCATCGTGTCCTCGCGTCCACGGGTGTGTGATCGGAGAGAACGCGGCCATCGACGCGGCGCCGCTCGCGGGGCCAGCGCTCGACGGACTCGAGCGCGACTCCGCGGACGAGGATCTGGTCGATCCCCTCCATCACCGGCTCGGAGAAGCCCCACTCCTCGCTCGTCAGCTCGGCCTGGGTCGCCGAGCGCGCGGCCGGAACGTTGAAATCCCCGGCAAGCACGACGACGTCGCCGGGCTCTGCCAGGCCCTCGGCGAAGACGGCTGCTCGGAGCAGTTCCGCGTCCGCCAGCCGCTGGTCGGCCGGGTAGCTCGTCGCGTGCAGGTTCGCAACGAGAAGCGTCGGGCCACCCGAAAAGCGGGCTCGAATCGCCTGGACGACCCTTCGCTCTTCAGCCCACGCCAGCCGCGCGACCAGGGGCAGCGAGAGCCAGCGTGACTGCGCCTTGCGAAAGTCGCGGCTATTCAGAACCAGGCGGTCCCGGCTGAGCACGTCGGCTTGAGGCCCGAGCAGGATCGAATTCGCCTGGCCGTCGACGGCCGAGCGAAAGAAGCCATGGTTCAAGGCGGTGATCTGCCGTCCGAGCTCGGCCGGGATCGGCAAGGGCCCGAGCCGGGACATCTGCGCCAGGTCGGCGTACGCCTGCATCCCGCTCCAGTTCGCGAGGTGGACATGTGCCCAGGCCGGCAGCTCTTGCAGGCAGAGCACGTCGGGCCGATCGGCCGTCGCGAGGCGCACCATCTCCCCGAGATAGGCCTTGCGCTCCGTCGGATCCGCGTTGCCGTGAAACACGTTCCAGGTGCGGATGAGCAGCGCCAGAGCGCGGCTAGTGTAGGCGCGTGTTCCGCCGCCGCCGCTTCGCAGACGTGATCGCGACGCAGCTCGATCTCTTCGTGCAAGAGCACGCCGACGTGCTCCGCGAGTGCGAGGAGGCCGAGCGCGCTTACAACACCGCGCCCCGCGACGAGGCTGAGGAGCGCTACGGCGACTACGTCGACGTGGTCGAGACCGGCACCGAGCTCCTAGCCGACCTCCGCGACCACTTCGCCGCGACGCTGGACGAGGAGACGTCAGAGGCCTACGAGGACGAGTTCAACCGCGCCGTGCTCAGGCGCCTGCCGCGCTTCGCGCTCGAGATCGAGAACCGCTAGCTAGCGGTCATCGGCGCTGCGGATCGCGGCCGCCGCGTTGATCAGAGCCAGCTGGCTCAGGCCTTGGGGGAAGTTCCCCAGGAACGCGCCCGTCTTGGGGTCGATCTCCTCGGCGAACAGGCCGACGTCGTTGGCGTGGCCGACCACCTGCTTCATCGCCTCGCGTGCCTCCGCCACCCGCCCCGCCCGGGCGAGCGCCTCGACGAGCCAGAAAGAACAGGCAACGAATGCGCCCTCGATCCGCTGCTGGCCGCTGTAGCGGTAGAGAAGCCCCTGGCCTGCGTCGAGCTCGTCTCGGATCGCGTCGATCACCGCTGAGAACCGCTCTCCCGCAACGTCGAGGAAGTGCATCCGGGAGAGCCGGAGCACGCTGGCGTCAAGCTTGTCGCTACCTGGGAACATGACGTAGCAGCCGCGGGACTCCGACCAGCTTTCGCGCTCGACGAAATCGCGCACCTCCTTCGCGCACTCGCGCCATGCCTGAGCGCGTTCCCGTGGAAGCTGCCCGCGCTCGACGAGCTGTCGGGCCCGGTCGAATGCGGTCCAGACGCTCAGTTTCGAGCTGGTGTAGTCGCGGAGATCGGGCAGCTCCCAGATTCCGGAGTCCTCCTTCGTCCAGATCGCGGTCAGGTGGTCGAGGATGTCGGCGAGCCTCCCGGCCGTGGCGTCGTCCAGGGCATTGCCCTCGCGCACGTAGAGCTCCGCCGTCTCGAGCAGATCGCCGTAGCAGCCGAGCTGCAGCTGAGTGGCGGCAGCATTCCCGCGCCTGACCGGACGCGAGCTGCAGTACCCGTCCAGCTCGAGCTCTTCCTGTCCCGAAACCGTCTCGCCTTCGAGGTCGTAGAAGACGTGCAGGTCGGGCTCGGTCTCCGCGATCGCATCCAGCAGCCAGGCGAACGACTCGTGCACCTGCACGAGCAGGTCGACGTTGATCAGGGCGTCGAGCGTGAAAGCGGTGTCCCGAACCCAGCAGTAGCGGTAGTCGTAGTTGCGGTCGCCACCGAGCCGCTCGGGCAGCGATGTCGTGGGCGCGGCGACGATCGCGCCTGTCGGGACGTACGTGAGGAGGCGAAGCGCGAGCGCGCTGCGGCGGACGAACGCGTCCCACTCGCCTTCGACGCCGGCCCCGTCCAGCCAACGCTTCCAGTCGCCGGCCGTATCGCCAAGCCGCCTTTCGGCCCAGTCGCGGCGGGCGAACGGGATCGGCTCGTCGTGGGTCGCGCGCAGGACGAGCGACGCGCTCGAGCCCTTCTCGGTCTCGAAAGAGCCGCCGATCTCGTCGTCGGTGTGATGCGGCTCGCCGGCGTCGAACGGATAGACGACGAGGCTCAGTCCGCGCGAGGTCGCGCGCACCGCAGCGCCGAGCCGGTCGACCGACAGCTCCGCCGGCACCTCGCCGGCGCCGAACCGGGGTGTGATCCGCCAGCGCATGGGCACCGCCCCGCTCACACCCTCGATGCAGCGGACAAGCTCAAACCAGGGCAGCAGCCCTCCATGGTCGAGGGTGATCGCATCGGTCACGCGTACGGTGCCTCGGGCGGTCACGAAGGTGGTCTGCAAAACGTTCGTGTCCTCGACGTACTCGCGCTCGGCCCGAAAGTCGATCTCCGGAGCGAGCTCGAACGCACCGCCGCGCTCCGCGTCGAGCAGCCGCGCGAAGATCGTCTCGGAGTCGAGCCGTGGGAGGGCGAGCCAGTCGATCGAACCGTCGAGCGCGACCAGTCCGGCCGTCCGCCCGTCGCCGATCAGGGCGTAGTCGCGAATCGGCGCATACCCGTCGACCCGCTTCATGCCGGGATTATCGGTGTCCGAAGTGATGGGCGGCCGGGAGCGAGCCGAACACGTCGGCGCCGTTCGCGACCTCCTTCGCGAGCGGAACGAGCGACTCGAACTCGTGGACGAGCACGTTCTGATTCCGGCCGCTCCGCTCGAACCTCCCGCGGGCAAGGATCAGCGGCTCGGCGCGGACGAGCGGGCGGAAGCGCTGGTAGACCGGCGGCGGCACGATCAAGTTCACCTGCCCGAACTCGTCCTCGAGCAACATGAAGACGACGCCGTTGGCAGTTGAAGGCCGCTGGCGCGCGACCGCGAGGCCGGCGACGGCGATGCGCCCGCCGTCCGGCTGGTCGCCGAGCTCATGGCTCGAGACCACCTCATCCGGCAGACTCGGCCGCAGCAGCGCCAGCGGATGCGTGCCGACGGAGAGGCTCGTCAGCCGGTAGTCGGCGAGCATCCGTTCCCAGGGGGTCTGTTCGGGCAGCTCTGGTGTCGCCGCGGTCGGGTCCAGCGACAGCGTCAGCTGGCGCGCCTCCCCACCCGAGCCGGGAACGGTCGCGGGGCGAAAGGCGAGACCGAGCTCCCAGAGCAGCCGCCGCCGCTCGCCGAACTCGTCGCAGGCGCCCGAGGCGACGAGCGCCTCGAGCCGGTCGCGGTCGAGCTCCACGCGCTGCGCGAGCTCGCGAACGCCCACGAACAGCCCACGCCGCTCGCGCTCCTCGGCCACCGTCTTGGCTCCGGGCTCGCCGAGCGACTGCACGTACTCGAGCCCGATTCGCACCGCGTCGTCCTCGAGCGCGCACTTCGCCGCGCTGCGGTTGACATCGACCGGCCGCACCTCCACCCCACGCCGCTGCGCGTCCCGCACGAGCGACGCCGGCGGATAGAAGCCCATCGGCTGCGCGTTCAGGAGGGCCGCGAGAAACTCGCGCGGGTGGTGGTGGCGCAGCCACGTCGACTGGTAGGCGAGCAGGCCGAACGCCGCCGCGTGGGACTTGGGGAAGCCGAAACCCGAGAAGCCGGCAAGCTTGTCGTAGACGAGGTTCGCGGTCTCGGCGTCCACGTCATTCCGAGCCGCACCGTCTACGAAGCGGCCTCGGTAGGCCTCGATCGCCTCCTCGCTCCGCTTGCGGCTCATCGCGCGCCGCAGGCCCTCTGCCTCACCGACGGAGAAGCCGGCCAGAGCCATCGCGACCTCCAGTACCTGGTCCTGGAAAACGACGACGCCGAGCGTGTCCTCGAGCGGCTCCGCGAGCAGCGGGTGGTCGACCGTCGGCACGAAGCTCGAGTCCTTGCGCAGCTGCTGGCGGTGCTCGATGTATGGGTGGACGGCCTTGCCCTGGATCGGGCCCGGCCGCACGAGCGCGACCTGGACGGTCAGGTCCTCGAGGTTCTCCGGCCGCGTGCGCAGCAGCGACTGCATCTGCGCGCGACTCTCGATCTGAAAGACCCCGACGGTGTCGGCGCGCTGGATGTCGGCGTAGACCTCGGGGTCGTCGAGCGGGATCCGGGAAAGGTCGATCGGCTGGCCACGTTCTGCAGCGATCAGCTCGACGCACTCCTCGACAGCCGAGAGCATCCCGAGCCCGAGCAGGTCGATCTTCAGGAAGCCGGCGTCCGCGCAGGAATCCTTGTCCCACTGGACGAGCTGCCGCCCTGCCATCGCGGCCGGCATCACCGGCACGAGCTCCACCAATGGCCGGCTGGAGATGACCATCCCGCCGGGGTGCTGGGAGGCGTGGCGAGGCAGCCCGCCGATCTCGCGGCAGAGCTCGCAGAAGGCGCGCCAGCGCGGCGAGCGGAGCTTCGTCTCGGCGTCCGGCAGCGACGCCACCTCCTCGGCAACCCGGCGTGGATTGCCCTCGGTCATCCGCGCCAGCCGCTCGAGCTCCGCATGCGGAAGACCGAGCGCCTTCCCGACGTCGCGGATCGCCCCGCGCGCGTTGTAGGTCGGGAACGCGGCCACGAGCGCGGCGTGATCGCGGCCGTACTTGTCGCTCACCGCCGGGAGCAGCTTTTCCCGGATGTCGCGCGGAAAGTCGAGGTCGATGTCGGGGACCGCGGCCATTTCGCGGTTGAGGAAGCGGCCGAGCGAGAGTCCCGCCGCGACCGGATCGACATGCGAGAGCCCGGTCAGGTAGCAGACGATCGAGCCGACCGAGCTGCCGCGACCGCGCCCGGGCGGCAGCATCGAGCGCGGCGAGTCGCGGCCGCGCACTTCGACCGCCAGCTCCCGCGCCAGTTCGAGCACCTCCCAGTGCAGCAGGAAGAAGCCGGCCAGGCCGAGCTCGTCGATCAGCTTCAGCTCCTCGTCGAGACGGGCGCGCGCTTTTTTCTTATGGCTGTTGCGCCCGGCATAACGTTGCGCGAAGGCTTGGTCGCAGACCTTCGCCAGCTGCGTAATCGCAGGCTCGCCGTTCTCCGAGAAGTCCGGATAGCGGTAGCCGAGGTCCTCGTTCAGGTCGAACCGGAGCCGCTCGGCGAGTTCCCCTGCTCGCGCGACGGCGTCGCGGTCTTGCGGGAAGAGCTCAGCGATCTTTCCCGGTGGCCGCAGGAAGCTCTCACGGTTCCCTCGCCGTTCGGCCTCGCAGCCGTCGAGCGAGGTGCGGTTTTTGACGGCCACGAGCGCGTCCTGCAACGCCGTCAGGCGTGGATCGTGCGCATGGACGTCTCCGGTCGCGACCGTCGCAACGCCGAGTGCCTCGGCCAGCTCACGGAGCACCGCGTTGCGGCGAGCGTCGCCACGCTCAAACGGCCGCTGGAGCTCGACGAAGAAGCGGTCGCGGCCGAACGCCTGCGCTAGCTGCGCCGCCGCATTCGGGTTCCGCACCGCGAGCCCATGCCGCGCGCAGCCCGACAGGCAGACAAGCCCGTCGTTCAGCTGCTCCAGTGCCGATTGCTCGAGCGCCGGTTCGAGCAGCTCGCGTTCTTTCCCGGGGATCCGCGTCCCCGCATGGGCGGCAGTCAGCAGCCGGCAAAGGTTCGCGTACCCCTGAGCCGACTCGACGAGCAGCGTCACGTGCGCCCCGTCCGCGAGCGTCACCTCGGCGCCCGTGATCGGCCGGACGCCGAAGGCCTTCGCCGCCTGCGCGAACTCGAGCGAGCCGTAGACGCCGTCGTGGTCGGTCAGCGCGAGCGCGCCGTAGCCGAGCTCGGCGGCCCGAAGCGCGACTTCCTCGGGCAGCGAAGCGCCGTCGAGAAACGAATAGGCTGAATGCGCATGGAGCTCGACGTACACCCGCTGCTCCTAGCCCCCGGCGAAGGCGAGACGACCACCGACCGGGCCGAACGGACGTTGCGGATCCTCTGCGACTTCGAACAGCTGATCGTGTCGTGGTTCCGCTACGAGCCCGGCGAGGAAGGCCCTGAGCCCCACATCCACCGGCAGCACTCCGACGCGTTCTACGTCCTCGAGGGCGAGGTCGACTTCGGGCTCGGGCCGGACGTGAAGCGCCTCACCGGCGACCCCGGCACGCTCGCCGCGGCGCCGCCAAACGTCGTGCACACCTTCAGGAACTCGAGCGACGCAACCGCGATCTTCTTGAACATCCATGCGCCGAGCATGGGTTTCGGCGACGTCCTGCGAGGGCGCGGCCGCGAGCATTTCGATCAGTTCGACCCGCCCGAGGACGGCGGGAGGCCCTTCGACGCGGCAATTTTTAAGAGAGCCGGCGAAGGAGAACGCGTCGAGCACGAGACGACCTCCCACCTGATCAAGGCCGAGCTGCCGGAGCTGTCGCTCTTCGAGATGACCTTCGCGCCCGAGTTCGAAGGGGTCGACCCGCACACCCACGATGACCTCGTCGATGCTTTCCTCGTCCTCGATGGCCAGGTGGACTTCATCGTCGGTGACGAGGTCCGGCGGGCCGGCCCGGGCTCGTTCCTCGCCGCGCCGCCGGGCACCCGCCATGGGTTCTCCAACCCGGGTCCAGAACCGCTCCGAGTTCTCAACCTCCATGCGCCGGACCGCGGCTTTACAGGCCGCCTGCGGAGTTAACTCAGGGCGCCCTCTAGTCAAACGAGGCTCCAGCCCGCCCGCGTCCTCGCCGATAGCGGACGCGATGCGTGCCAAGCTCACGTTTCCTCTCAGCGTCGCGTTCGCCGCGGCCTTCGCAGCCCAGATCGAGGGGATGATGGTCACCCGCTGGGTTTCCGATCGCAGCTCCGTCTGCTCCGCGTCGGGCCCCGCGGGTGCCTGTGAGCTCAACGGCGTCGTCTCCTTCTTCGCCGGCACCTTCTTCGCCGTTGAGACGCTCGCGGCGACGCTCACCGCGCTCGTTCTCTATCGGAACGACAAGCGCTTCAGCGCAGCCGTCACAGCCACAAGCCTGGTCGCCGCGCTCGCGGTGGAGCATGTCTGGCTGCTTGGTTACGCGCGCTGACTGAACCAACACTGAGCCTCGCCATCGAGAAATACGACCGCGTTCTCGCCGCTCGCGAGGACGACGTCGAAGTAGCGTCGGTCGACCGGCTGCTCCGTCCACCAGCGGTCGACGACGCGCCACTCCTCACGCACGAGCGCGACCTGGTGCCGGTTCACGCTCCGCGGCGACCCGTCGACATGCGTCTCGACGAGCGCAAACTGCGGCGCATTCAGTCGTCGCGCGGAACCAGCAGCGCTCTCTGCTCGGGGATTCGCGACCAGGGAGCAACCTCCACGACCGAACAGACCGCGCCGGAGCCGGCTCCCGCGCGAACTTGTTTCAAGCCTTCGCTGAGATGAGCGCGCAGCTCGAGTCCCTCCGGCTGGACGAGCTCCAGCTGCCGCCCGACCCCCTGCGCCAGTTCGACGAGCTCGAGCCTGAGCCGGGTAACAGGCGCGGGCAGCTCCGCGAGCTTCACACCGAGCGCGACGCGAAGTCGATCGCGGTCGGCCGTCGCGTCACGCAACGTGACGGTGCGCCGCCACGACCCCCCGCCCACCAGTTTCGCAGAGAGCGCGAGTTTGCGCACCGCTCTGTCGCCGCGCTCCGGCCGGGCGAGGAGCCGGTCGAGCAGGGCGCCCAGCGCCCGCCGGAGCGTCAGCTCGTTCGCGACCGCCTCGGGAAACTCGAGCGTCTCCGCGAGCTCGTTCGCAACCTTCCGCGCGCGGACCTTGCCGCGCTGGTCGCCTCTCGCCAGGCTCCAGGCCCGCCGGCCGTCCGGCCCCAATCGTTCGGCAACGGCGGCGCCCGGTAGCCCAGCAAGCTGTCCAAGCCTTTGCACCCCAAGCTCCTGCAGCTCCTGCCGACGCTCGGGCTCGACCGGAAGCAGGGTCAGCGGCAGCGGCGCGAGGAAATCGCGCGGGCGGTCGGAGACGATCAGGACCTGGCCGGATCGCGCGACGTGCGCTGCCGCGAGTGCCGCAAACCTGCGCTCGGCGGCGCCGATGCGCGCGTCCCACGCCGCCCCGACGGCGGCGAGCGCTCGCTTCAGGGCCGGCTCGAGTCCACCGTAGAGGCGCTCGATCCCGCGCGTCTCGAAGTAGACGCAGCCGACCGCGGCGGCTTCGACCGCGAAGCCGGAGTCCTCGAGCCGCTTCAAGAGCTGTTCCCATTCGTGCTCCGCGGTCGCCGGATCCTGCTCGACAAGCGCCAGATCCGGGCAGAGCGAAAGCGCTTCCCCCAGTCGCATTCCCGACTGCACGCCGGCGGCCTCGGCGGCCGCCGTGACAGGACCGAGCACGGGCTCCTCCCCCGCCCCCGGCCCGAGCGCCGCAGGCCGAAGCGCGAGCGCAGGCCGTTCCCGCAGCGCCGCTCGCAGCTCGAATCCGGGGATGAGAAGACACGCGATCACTTACGAACGTATGTTCTACACGAACACATGTTCGCTGTCAAGCGACGCGCACGCCCCGCTTGGGCTGCGGCTTTTGCCTGACAAGCGATCACCAAGCAAAAACAAGGAGGCGGCCCCTGCGGCGAGACCGCCTCCCCTCGTTGTCAGCTGGGATAGCTTGGCGAGCCCCCATGCGGGAAGGATCCCTTCCTTGCTGACTAGAGTAAATATCGGGTAGAGGCCGAAAAGCTTTAGCCCTTAATTTCGGCAGCGGCACCGATCATCCGCGAGAGCTTCGGCACGACCGTGAGGGTGTTTTCCTGGGTGCACCAGCGTAGGTCGTCCTCGAGCCCGGGCGGCCCGTAGGTCCGCGCATTGACACCCTCCCACGCCGTCGGGTACGCGCGGGCTAGCGCGGCCGACGCGACCGCCGCATCGGTCCGCTCGCCGTCCAGCAGCTCGACGATTCGGCCCGCGCAATATGCGTCGTCGATCGCGAACGCGCCCTGGTAGCCGGCGCAAACAACCGTGATGTCTTCGCCGGGAGCAAGGGCCGCAGCCGCGACCGGGTCGAGGTTGAGCAGGCTGCCGAGCAAGACGATCTCTGCGTTCGCGGCCGCCGCGAGGACCGTTCGCGTGCCGTTCGTCGTCGTCAGGATCGCCGTCTCGGCACGTGGCTCCAGGTAGTCCCGGGGCGACGCGCCGAGATCGAAGCCCTCGATCAAAACGGCGTTCCGCTCTCCGCCGACGACAGCCTCGTCGCCCAGCTGCCCGCGCAGGGCCCGGGCCTCCTCGATCTCTCGGCAGCAGAGCACTCGCCGGTACCCGGACGCGAGCGCCTGGGCGATCGTAGAAGTCGCACGCATCACGTCGACAACGATCGCGACGTGGGCCGGCCCGGCCTCGGCCGGAGTGAAGGCGACGTCTATCCGCATGGCGCATCTACGCTAACGAGCCATGGCCGCTGCGATGAGGTGCTACCGACACCCCGACCGGGAGACCTACATCTCGTGCTCGGAATGCGGCCGGCCGATCTGCACCGAGTGCATGACGCCGGCTCCGGTCGGCCAGCGCTGCCCCGACCATTCGGGCAAGCCGCAGGGGGTCGCGCGGATGTCGCGCGGGATTCGCGGGCTCTCCACCGGCGGCACCGTCGGGCTCGTGACGCGGACGCTGATCGGAATCAACGTCGCGGTCTACCTGCTCGAGCTCGCTACGGGGGGAACCATCAATGGCGTCGGCAGCAAGATCTTCGAGAAGGGAGCCCTGTTCGGCCCGCTCGTCGCGGACGGCGACTGGTGGCGGCTGATCACAGCTGCGTTTCTGCACTACGGCCCAATCCACCTCGGCTTCAACATGTTCTTCCTCTACTGGATCGGGACGCCTGTGGAGCAATACCTGGGCCGCGCGCGGTTCCTGCTCGTCTATCTGGTCTCAGGCCTCGCTGGCTCGGCGGGCGCACTCGTTCTCTCGCCGAACGCGGTTACGGTCGGCGCCTCGGGTGCGATCTTCGGGATTCTCGGCGCCGCACTCATTCTCGAACGCCAGGGCTCGTACGTGCTCGGCGGCAGCGCGATGGGACTGATCATCATCAACCTGGCGCTGGGCTTCGCGCTCTCGGGCATCTCGATCGGCGGGCACATCGGCGGCCTGATCGGGGGCGCGGCGTGCATGCTCGTCCTCTCGCGCTTCGGCCGCGGCCACGGCGCGTATGGACGGATCGGAGCGATCGGAATCGCCGGCGTCCTAGCGGTCGCGGCGCTCAGCGTCGCGATCGCGTACTTGAAAGCCAAGGGCTCGGTCTAGGAGGGCTTAGCGAAACAGAGCCTGTCTGCCATCGGGCGCCGTTCCGCTAGCCCCTCCTAGCCGAACCGTTCGACCTGCGTCGCCTGGTCCAGCTTGTCCTTCCAGGCCGTGTCAACTCCTGGCCCGCCGTTGATGCGGTCGGCGGAACCGTCCCAGGCCCAGATCATGTCGCGTCCGTAGCCGCCGTAGACGGTGTCGCGGCCGGCGCCGCCCTGGAGCTTGTCGTTGCCGGGCCCGCCGTAGAGGACGTCATTGCCGCCGACGCCACTGAGTTGGTCGTCACCAGGCCCGCCCATCAGGACGTCGTTGCCGCCCGCACCATCGAGCGCATCGTTGCCGCCGAGGCCGCAGATCACGTCGTGTCCCGGTGTGCCACGGAGAATGTCGGCCCCGCTCGTGCCGGTGATCGTGCAGCCCTGGGCGTTGTTGGTCGCAGCGTGAATCTTTGTCGCAGCGAAGAGCGCCAGCGAGGCGAACATCGCCGCCAGTGTCCTGAGTCGATTCGCGTCGCGCGGAGCCACCTTCGAAACCTCCTAGACATCCGGCGTGGCCGCGCCGCCGAGCTGGTCTTTCGTTGCCGTGATCGGCGTTTCCGGCAGCTGCGGCGATCCCTCGGCGTAGTGAACTTGCCGCAAACAGGGACTGTTTGAGAACCTAGGCGGCCCGAATCGCGGCGAGTGCCTGCTCCGCCGCCGCAGTGCGCGTCGAGGCGAACGCCGGAGGCATCCGCGTGCCGCTGTCGGCGGCGGTGGGACGCCATGCCGCCTCCCAACCCCCCGCCCGCTGCCTGAACGCAAGCAGGTACCCGCGCTCGAGTGCCGCGTCGACGATCTCCGTCACCCGGTCGTCATAGCGATCTCCGTCACACACACGATCGAAGTTACGCCGCGGACCGGACGGCATCGGCCTCTCCAGACGAGAGGCGATCTTGGCTTCGCTTGGAGGTAGCGGGATACTGCTTTTGTGCGCCGTCTCCTCGTCATCGCGCTCGTCGCCGCTGTCGCCGCGCCGGCCGCCTCTGCGCGTCCGTTCCTCGGCGTCCTGGGCGCGAAGTCGCGCTTCCAGACGCTGACCGGGCAGCGATCGACGGTAGGTCACATCATCATCGGCTGGAACCAGGGCTACCGATGGGGTAGGCCCCTCTCCGCACTAATACCTCAGTACGGCCCGATGCCCATGCTCGGGATCGGCACATCCTCGTACCCGAGCAAGCGCGAGGTAATAAGTCCTCGGGGAATCGCGCTCGGGCAGGGAGACGCGTATCTCTACGCGTTGAACCGGGCGATCGCGCAGTGGGCGCGGCCGATCTACCTGCGGCCCTTCGGCGAGATGAACGGTCACTGGAACACCTACTGCGCTTACACCTCGAGCGGGCGCTCGAAGGGCGGGTCGCATACAACCACGTGGTTCCGCAAAGCGTTCGCGCGCGTCTACCTGCTCGTGCACGGGGGGACAGCCCTCGAGGTCAGCGCGCAGCTCAGGCGGCTCGGGCTACCGCCGGTTCGCACCGACCTCGCTCCGAACCTGTACCCGATCCTGCGGGTGATCTGGAATCCGCAGGCCGAGGGCAGCCCGAACGTGGCCGGGAACAGTGCGCAGGCCTACTACCCGGGCGACCGCTACGTCGACGTGGTTGGGAATGACATTTACGACATCGGTTTCCGCCCTCAGTGGGCGGCGAACGAGAAGCTCTACCGAGCCCACCCGTCGAAGCCGTACGCCTTCCCCGAATGGGGGCTCTGGGGAATCGACGATCCCGCGTTCATCCGCTCGATGGCGAAGTTCGTGAGGACGCACCGCCGCGTCGAGCTGCTCTCGTGGTTCAATGGTCAGGCATCCGGCGGGACGTTCGACATCGCGACGAAGCCCCGCAGCCGTGCCGCGTACCGCGCGGCGATCACGCCGTTGGGGCGCTGATCTTCAGGGGCCGCCGACGGCGTGCGCGCCAGCCCCGGCTCGCCGCGCACAGCGACGGATCCCGTGTCTGGCGAAATTTTCTCCGACCGTCCTAGGGGCCAACTGTCCGACTAGCCGCCTGCAGTGACGTACGCGGCGCCCTGTTCCGCGAGCGCCGCCTGCGCCGCCGCCAGCCGCGCCAGCGGGACGCGGTAGGGCGAGCAGCTCACGTAGTTGAGGCCGAGGCCGTGGCAGAACGCGATGCTCGCAGGCTCGCCGCCGTGCTCGCCGCAGATGCCCATCTTGATGTCTTCCTTGGTCGACCGGCCGCGCTCGACCGCGATTTGCATCAGGTCCCCCACCCCGCTCTGGTCGAGCGTCTCGAACGGGTTCCGCTCGAGCACGCCGTCTTCGAGGTAGCGGGTCAGGAACTTGCCCTCGGCGTCGTCGCGCGAGAACCCAAGCGCTGTCTGCGTCAGGTCGTTGGTGCCGAAGGAGAAGAAGTCGGCGTGCTCGGCGATCTCATCGGCTCGAATGCACGCCCGCGGCAGCTCGATCATCGTGCCGACGAGGTACTCGACCTCCTCGCCCTCCTCGTTCGCAGTCGCGATCGTGATCGCACGGAGTCGGCGGAGCTCCTCGGCGAAGCCGACGAGCGGGTGCATGATCTCGACAAGCGGTGCCTCGCCGGTCCGCTCCTCGACGGCTGCCGCCGCGCGGATGATCGCCCGCACCTGCATTTCGTAGATCTCCGGCCAGAGCAGCCCGAGCCGGCAACCCCGCGTGCCGAGCATGGGATTCGACTCCTGGAGCGCCTTGATCCGCTCGCGCATGCGATCGTCTGTCGCCTCCTCGAGCGGCGGCAAGAACTCGTGCAAGGGCGGGTCGAGAAGGCGGATCGTGACCGGCAGCCCCGCCATCGCCTCGAAGATCCCCTCGAAGTCGGACTGCTGCATCGGCAGCAGCTTTTCCAGCGCGTCCCGCCGCTCGTTCTCGCCGGAAGCCATGATCATCTCGCGAACGATCGGCAGGCGGTTGTCCGCCATGAACATGTGCTCGGTCCGGCAAAGGCCGATCCCCTGCGCTCCGAACTCCCGGGCTTTCGCAGCGTCCTCGGGGGTGTCGGCGTTCGCGCGCACCCGTAGGACGCGATGCTCGTCCGCCCAGGCGAGGATTGTCTCGAAGTCCTCGTTGATCTGCGGCGCTACGAGCTCGACCGGTCCGGCGATCACGACCCCGGTGCCGCCGTCGATCGTGATCACGTCACCCTCCGCCAGGTCGTGCTTCCCGATCCGGACGCGGCGATTGTCCGCGTCGATGCTGAGCTCCTCGCAGCCGGCGACGCACGGCTTGCCCATTCCACGCGCGACGACGGCAGCGTGCGAGGTCATGCCTCCGTGCGCGGTCAGGATCCCCTGCGCGGCGATCATGCCGTGGATGTCGTCCGGAGAGGTCTCCCAGCCGACGAGGATCACCGGCTCGGTCCCGCCGCGCTCGGCGGCCGTGTCCGCGTCGAGGACGATCTTTCCGGAGGCGGCTCCGGGAGACGCGTTCAGGCCCTTCGCCGCGATCTCGTAGTCGGCGTTCGGGTCGAGCATCGGATGCAGCAACTGGTCGAGCTGCGCCGGATCGATCCTCGCGACCGCCTCTTCTTTCGAGATCAAATCTTCGTCGACCATCTGCACCGCCGCCTTCAGCGCAGCCGCCGCGGTCCGCTTCGCAGAGCGGGTCTGCAGCAGATAGAGCCGGTCGTCCTCGACCGTGAACTCGATGTCCTGCATGTCACGGTAGTGCTCTTCGAGCCGGCGCATGGTCTCGACGAGCTGTTCGAACGCGTCCGGCAGGCGCTCCCTCATCTCCTCGAGCGGCTGCGGCGTCCTGATCCCGGCGACGACGTCCTCGCCCTGCGCGTTCGCAAGGAACTCGCCGTAGAGGCCGGCTTCGCCGGTGGAGGGATCGCGTGTGAATGCAACCCCGGTGCCCGAGCGGTCGCCCTTGTTGCCGAAGACCATCTGGACGATGTTGACGGCGGTGCCGAGATCGTCGGGGATGTGGTGCGCACGGCGGTACACCTGCGCGCGCGGGTTGTCCCAGGAGTCGAAGACGGCCCGTACGGCACGACCGAGCTGGTCGCCGGCATCCTGCTGGAACGAGCTGCCCGTCTCCTGCTCGTACAGGTCCTTGAAGGTCGCTACGAGCTGGCTCAGGTCGTCGGCGGAGAGCTCGACGTCCTGCTGCACGCCGCGCTGCTTCTTCAGCTTCTCGAGCGCCTGCTCGAAGCGGTTTCCGTCGATGCCGTCGACGACCTCGCCGTACATCTGGATCAGGCGCCGATAGGAGTCCCGGGCGAAGCGCTCGTTGCCGGTCGTCGCGGCGAGGCCGGCGACGGCGTCGTCGTTGAGGCCGAGGTTGAGGATCGTGTCCATCATCCCCGGCATCGAGACCGCAGCGCCCGAGCGTACGGAGACGAGCAGCGGCTCACGGGAGTCCCCGAAGCGCTTGCCGGTCCTCTCCTCGAGCGCCGCGATGTGCTCGTCGATCTCTGCCTCGAGGCCTTCCGGAAACTCTTTGGTGCGCGCGTAATCCCGGCAGGCGTCCGTCGTGATCGTGAACCCAGCCGGAACCGGGATCCCGAGGCCGGTCATCTCGGCGAGACCGACGCCCTTCCCGCCGAGGAGCTCCTTGCCCCGCTCGGCCGATTCGTCGAAGTCGAAGACGTAGCGCCCACTCACAGTGGGATGGATCTTCCCATGAGCAGCGGGATTACGCTTGGACCATGTCGCTGAGCGAGCACTGGGAGCGCCACGCCGCAGAATGGACGCGCCGGGCACGCGAGCCGGGGCACGGCACCGTCAAGTCCTGATCCTCGCGCCGTGCGCGCTGCGCACGCTGAGAACTTCTGGATTTGTAAAGCACGACGTCAATCGTCGAAAGGAGGTTTCTTCGTCGTCTCTCCGGAAAAGCCGCAGGCGTCAAATACCTTGAGGAGGGGGGCATATGAAACGGCTCGTTTTGTGGACGGTTCTCTTAACCGCCCTGCTGGCAGCCGGCGCAGCCACTGCGGTCGCAACACCGAACATTGTTTCGGGAGGCAGCAAGGCGACGCAGAGCTCCGGACCGGCGGTAGGCACCGTCAGCGTCAAGTTCCAAATCAACAAGTTCGTCAAGAGCGGGCGCAACTTGATCGCCAAGGGCGAGGCGGTCGCGACCTTTACGCCACAGTCCGGGGCGGCGCCCACGGTCGTGAGGCAGCCGTTCTCGGTGCGCGCGTCTGTCGCGCCGCGGTTGTTCTCTGCAGGAGGCCAGCAGAGGATCTGCCAGATTCTCACCCTGCAGCTCGACACGTTGTCACTGAACCTGCTTGGGCTCCATGTCGACCTGAGCAAGGTCGTGCTGACGATCACGGCCAATTCGCGGGGCGGCATCCTTGGCCGTCTGTTCTGTTCGCTTGCGAGCGGCAGAGTCAGACTCGCAACCGTCTCGAACGCACAGAAGCTGACGAAGCTCGCGCACACGAGTGGGCTCTCGACGAAGGGCATCGGCTTTGCGATTCCGGCTAACCATGCTCAGGCAATGGCGCCGGGTCCGTGCCAGGTCCTCGACCTTGTCCTCGGGCCGCTCCATCTCGACCTGCTCGGTCTGATCGTCGACCTCAATCAGATTCACCTTCAGATCACGGCCGATCCGGCTGGCGGCATTCTCGGCAGCCTCTTGTGCTCGCTGACAAACCTGCCCACAACGACGGTCGGACCGTCGCCCTAACGATCGAAAGCGTCGGAGGGAGCAGCATCTGCTGCTCCCTCCACGCCTAGGCCCCTCTTACCGGCGGGCGGTATCCGGGCCGGCGGCGGGCGCGGAAGTCGGCGAGCCAAGCGAGCGCCCGCGTCGCCATCCAGAACGGCGTGAAGATCACGTAGAAGACGAACAGGGCCGCGACGAGGATCGAACACCACGTCAGCCAGCGCCACAACGGCACAGGCGGCTTCGGCTTCATGCGGTCGTGACGGCGCCGCCCGACTCGGCGCGCCGCTGCTCGATCAACCGGATCACCCGCGCCGCGGTCTCTTCGATCGAAAGGTCGGAGATCTCGATCACCGGACAGCCAAGCCGGCGGTGAATCGCTTCGGCAGCCTCGAGCTCGTCGTAGATCTCGACCAGCTTCGCGTACTGGCGGTTGTTCCCGCCAAGCCGCCGCACCCGCTGCTGCCGGATCTCGGCGAGCCGGCCGGCTTCGATCGTGAGGCCGACGACCTTGAGCGGGTCGATCTCGTACAGCGCGGGCGGCGGCTCGATTCCCTTCACGATCGGGACGTTCGCCGTCTTGTAGCCGAGATACCCGAGGTACATGGAGAGCGGCGTCTTCGACGTCCGCGAGACGCCGACGAGGACGATGTCGGCCTCGTGGAGCCCGCTCCCCATGCCGTCGTCGTATTTGACCGCGAACTCGATCGCGGCCATTCGCTTGAAGTAGGAGGAGTCGAGCGGCGGCCGCGCCCCCGGCGTCATCTGCGCGGGCTGGCCGGAGACGCGTGCGACGGCGTCGATCGGATGGCCGAGTAGGTCGCAGTAGTGCAGCCGGGCGCGCCGGCAGAGGACGCGCATCTGCTCGCGCAGCTCCGGCCCTACAAGCGTGTAGACCACAACTGCGGGACGCCCCTTCGCCCGCTCGACGGCAAGCCTCAGGTGGTCGACGGTCTCGACCCGCGGGTGGCGAATCTCCTCGAACTCCTGGTCCGGAAACTGGGCCTCGAGCGCGTGCACGAGCCGTGTGGCGGTCTCGCCGGTGGAATCCGAGACGACATGCAGCTCGACGGTTGGCGTCGCCATCAGCCCGGAGGGTACCGCCAGAATCCACGATCTAGCGGCGGTTTCCCAGCCAACGGAAGCACGACCGTACGCTCTTCCGTCTTTCCGGCCACGTCACTCCGAGCATCACGCCGGGCAGCCAGATCAGCGAGAGCCCGCCGCCGTGCGCAGCCGACAGGCCGAAGAGCCCGGCACCCGCCGCGAGCGCGGCGAGCGGAGCCGCCCACCTGCTCATGGCGTCGCTCCGGCCGCCGCGCACTCGGGCGCTTTCTCGTGGCTGAGCCGCGGCAGCCATTCGAGCCAACGCGGCAAGTACCAGTTCCACCTGCCTAGCAGCTTCATCGTCGCCGGCAGCAGCACGGCGCGCACAAGCGTCGCGTCAAGGAGGATCGCGACGGCGAGACCGACCCCGAGTTGCTTGAGGTCGATTCGCGACAGCGTTCCGAAGATCGCGAAGACGGCGACCATCACTACGGCCGCGCTCGTAACGACGCCGGCGGTCGTCCGGATCCCGTGCGAGACGGCGGCCTCCGTCTCGAGCCCGCGGTCGAACGCCTCGCGGACGCGCGACAGGATGAACACGTGGTAGTCCATCGAGAGCCCGAAGAGGACGACGAACAGGAACAGCGGCAGCCACGAGACGACGCCGCCCGTCGACTTGAAGCCGAGCAGCGCCTCGCCCCAACCCCACTGGAAGACGGCGACGAGCACGCCGTACGCCGCGGCGACGGAGAGCAGGTTGAGGACGATCGCCTTCACGGCCACGACAAGCGACCGGAACGCCGTCAGTAACAGCAGGAACGCGAAGCCGAGAACGAACGCGAAGACGAGTGGCAGGTGGCGCTTCAGCAGGTCGTTGAAGTCCTTCGACGAGGCGGTCACGCCGCCGACGGCGGCTTCGACGCCGTCGACGCGCCCAAGCGTCTCCGGAACGAGCCGCGTGCGGAGGAGGGACAGCGCCCGCTCTGAGCGAGCGTCGGTACCGGAGCCCACGAGCGGGATGCTCATCGCTGCGACATGCCCGTCATCGCTCTTCCGGAGCTCGACAGGCTCGTGCATCAGCCCGCTCGCCACCGCTCGCGCGCGCAGCCGGCCGAAGGCGCTCTGAACCACCTGCGCGTGGACGTCGTTCGCGCTCACGACGACATAGGCGGGCTGGCCGCCGCCGGGGAACGCGTCCTGGATCCGCTGGTAGGTCGAGGCGATCTTCAATCCCTGCGGCGGCATCGTGTCGCCCGCGTCGTTCGTGTGCAGCGCCAGCACCGGTGCGGCAAGCAGGATCAGCAGCCCGCCGGTGAGGAGCACGGCCGCAAGCGGCCGCCTCAACGCCCGGTCGACGACCGCTCCCATTACGCCCGCGCCACGACGCTTACGAAGGCGGCCGAGCAAGGGCAGGCGGCCCTTCTCGATTCGGTCGCCGAGTTTCGAGAGGAGTGCGGGGAGCACCGTCAGCGAGCCGGCCATGGCGATTGCGACGACGAGCATCGTCCCCACGGCGACCGACGTGAATTCCTTGCTGCCCGTCAGGAACATGCCGGCCATCGCAATGAGCACGGTGATCCCGGAGACGAGCACTGCGCGGCCCGATGTCGCGGCCGCCGCTTCGAGCGCCGCCTCCTCGCCGAGGCCGCGGGCGCGTTCCTCGCGTTCCCGGCGGATGTAGAACAGCGAGTAGTCGACCCCGACGGCGAGCCCAATCAGCAGGATCACGGAGTTGGCAGCGTCGTCCGCGGGCCAGATCTGGCTCGGCAGTGCAAGCAGCCCCAGCGCCGCCGCGACCGCCGTCAGCGCGAGCAGGAGCGGGACGAATGCGGCCACGACCGCCCCGAATGCGACGAGCAGGATCAGGAGCGTGAGCGGGATCGAGAGGAGCTCGGCGCGGTGGAAGTCCTTGCCGACCGAGTCGTCGCCCGCCTTGGTCGCGCTCGCGTCGCCGTACTCGCCGATGTACAAGCTCGGATGCGAAGCGGCGATGCGCTCGACGGCCGCCGTCACCGCCCCGATGTCCCCGCGGCCCGTGCCGCCGAATCGAAAGTCGACGAGAACGGAATGCCCGTCCTTCGAGATCTGCCCGCCATTCTTCGGTGCGTACGGCGAGCGGATCTCACCGATCGCCCACCGGCGCATGAGGGCCCGCTCGACGTCGCGTACGGCCGCTCGGAACGCGGGCTCCCGTGCGGTCAACGCCGAGCTCTGGACGAGGACGTGCTCGGGATCGCCGCTATCGAAGCCGCCCCGCGCATAGATCTTCGCGGCGGCGCGCGACTGGCCGACTTCGGCGTCGGCGTCGCTCAGCTGTTTTGTCCCCACGGCACCGCCGAGCACGAAGGTCACGCCGACGAAGGCAAGCCAGCCGAAGATCGCCACCTTGCGATGGCGAGCGCTCCAGCGGCCCATTCGCGCGGCCAGGTTGAGGCGCCCGCGCTCGCGGGCGCCGTCGGTCGTATCCATCGGTCCCTCCTTGGTCGATGTCCCGCGCGGGCCTCGCAGTCAGCTGCCGGAGGCGTTCACGCGTTCTGCGGTCACGTTACGCCGAGGCGCGCAGGAAGTGAAATACGGATTGGCGGGTTGATTCAGCTCCTACGCTTCTGAATCGGGATCTGTTCCGCTCCGCCTTCGCGCACGACTTCGCTTGTGATCTTGATGAACGCCTGGACGGCCGGGTTGGCCGCGTCGCGAAGCCACCCGACGGCGACCTCCGCCGGCGCGGCGTCGAGGATCGGCTGGAACACGAGCTCATTGCGCGGGTAAAACCGTTCGACGGATTCCGGCACGCAGAAGATCGCGGCCCCTCGACTGACGAAGGCGAGACACTCTTCGAGGCTCCGCCCGTGCGGGTCGCCCGGCTGCCGGCCGTTGGGCCGAAAAGGCGTGAACCAGTACTGGATCATCTCGTCCGGGTACAGCTCCCACGGCGCGACGATCGGCTCGCTCACGAGGTCGTTTGCGGAAACAGCGCGCTTCGAAGAGAGGGGATGGTCGGCGTGCATGCAGGCGAGCTTCCGCTCGGTTGCCACCACTTCCGCGTCCAGCTCCTCGTAGAGGACCGGAAACCAGATGAAGCCGACGTCCGCCGCTTGGTCGCGCACCTGGCGCTGGATTTCCTCCAGCGTCGGCGCTTCGACCGCCTCCGTCTCGACGTGTGGGTAGGCCTCGTTGAAGCGGCGCAGGATCTCCGTTCCAACCCCGCCCGCGCCGTGGGCGACGAAGCTGATCCGAAGCGCACCACGCTGGCCCCGCGCGGCCGCGGCCACCTTCACCGCCGTCGCGTCGGCGTCGGCGACGAGCTTGCGCGCGTCCTCCAGCAGAAGCCTCCCGACCGGCGTCAGCTCCACCTTCCGCGTCGTCCGCGCGAAGAGCTCACAGCCGAGTTGGCGCTCGAGCTGCCTGATCTGTGCTGAGAGCGCGGGCTGGGCGAGATGGAGCCGCTCGGCGGCGCGCGTGAAGTTCAGCTCCTCGGCGACGGCGAGGAAGGAGCGAAGTTGCCGGAGCTCTAGCTGCATCGGCCTGGGGAGATAAGCCTACGCTCGGTGGGCGGGTGAGCCTAGTGCGGAAGCGCCGATTCCTTTGCGCTGCTTGCCGTCGAGGATCAAACTGGAGGCGTGAGACGACTGGCGCTCTGCGCCCCACTCGCGGTCTTGGCCCTCGCGTCGGGGGCGAGTGGACAGCCGCAGGCGACGTCGCCGGGGGTATTGCTCTCGAAGCGCTGGCTCGGCGTCTACCGGCTCGGTCCGAGCGGACCGATCCAGCGTCTCGTCGGCACGGACATCCGTCCGCTGGCGGTCACGGCCGACGGCACCGCTGCCGGCGTCAGAGCGGCCGACCGCGGGCAAAACGGCCCGCTGTTCCTCGCCCGCGGCGCGAAGCGAACCGAGCTCCCTCATTCCAGCGGCGGCGTTTCGTGCGTGGCTTTCTCGGCCGACGGATCGCTCGTCACCTACGTCAGCGGCAAGCCCGTGCTCACCAAGCCGTCCCCGGATCTCTCCTACTTCCGAATTGACGGAACGCTATGGCTCGCGGATGTCGCGCACCCGGAGCAGGCGCGCGCGATCGATTCCGGCGGGTTCGCGATTTCCGACTGCCCCCTGGCCGCGCCGACAGGACAGAGGTTCGCGTACGTCATCGAGACGATCCCGGGCGTCTGGGAACTCCGCCTCTATCGCTACGAAGGCGTCGCTACCGTCGCAAACGAGCCAACGGCCGTACCGAGCACCCACGATCGGTCGTTCGCCTGGTCGCCGAAGGGGATGCTTGCGTTCGTTCGCGGCGACGATCTTTGGGTCGGGGACCGACGGATCGCGGAGAACCTGGCGGCCAAAGTCGGTCCGCGGCAGAACATCCGCTATGGCCTCTCGATCGACTACAGCGCGAACGGTCGGCTGCTCGCGGTCAGCTTGGGCAACAGGACCGCGATCTTCAGGCTGAGCGGCCGACTCGTGCGCGTCGTCAACGGCCACCTGATCGACTGGAGCGGCAGCCAGGGTGTGCTCACCATCGGCGTCACCAAGCAATTCATCATCGTCCTCTTCCGGTTTCCGCTGAAAGGCCCGGCTCGGGTGCTCGCGCGCTACTTCAAGCTGCCTGCGGTCTCCGATCCGGGGGGAGCCTGGTTCGCCTACCCCGTCGCGCAGACCGGGCTGTTCGTCTTCCGGCGCGCGAACGGATCGCTGATCAGGGTTGTCCGCCTCAAGTCGATCGGCGTCCCGTTGGCGGCGACTGATTCCGCAGGCCGCCTCAGCGTCCCCGCCGGCTCCTACTAACGGGGAATCTGCGAGAAGTCCCCGAGCGCGCCGAGAGTGTCGCGCACGTCGAGCAGAAGGCGCAGCCGGTTGGCCCGGACCGCCTCGTCCTCCGCCATCACGAGCACTTCGTCGAAGAAGCGTTCCATCACCGGCGCGAGCTCGGCGCCGGACTGCAGCGCCGCCTTCAGGTCGCCGTTGCCGTCGATCGCGACCTTAGCGAGCGCCTCTGCCAGCGCCTTCTCGGCGTCCTCGACGAGCAAACCTCGGTCGAGCTCCGCAGCCGCTTCCTCCTGCGCCTTGCCGGCGAGGCTGTGGGCGCGGTCATAGGCCGTGTAGACGCCTTCGAACTCCGGCGACTCGCGCTCGCCGTACAGCTCCTCGGCGCGCCTGGCGACGCTGCCGAGATCTGACGCGGTCGACGCGCGGGCGGCACGCACGTACTCGACGGGCACCTCGAGCAGGGACTCCAGACGCTCCTCCACGAACTCCCGTACGTCCTCGGGCAACAGCTCGCGGTCGATCGTGAGCCCGCCCTCGAGCGCGAGGCGGACGAGACCGATCGCCGCGCGCCGAAGACCGTACGGATCGCGGGAGCCCGACGGCCTGTGGCCGAGCTCGAAGGCGACGCGCAATGTGTCCAGCTTGTCCCCGGACGCGAGCACCTTCCCCGGCTCGGTCTGGGGCAACGGCCCGCCGGCCGAGTCGGGCAGATACTGCTCCTCGATCGCCTTCGTCAC